>Ga0210394_10000170_pt1 | contig 156246 bp, 133 predicted proteins | sample IncBWC12MmetaG_FD_160121 | JGI IMG/M metagenome (GOLD analysis project Ga0210394, IMG submission 160121) | Forest soil microbial communities from Barre Woods Harvard Forest LTER site, Petersham, Massachusetts, United States - Inc-BW-C-12-M | ecosystem: Environmental > Terrestrial > Soil >... | reverse complement strand
TTTTTTGGGCCAGCTCGGCGCAGATGAGAGCCCCAAATAAGGTGAGCACGCCCGCCAGGAGCCAGACGAGCAGCATCCCCCCGACACTGGGAACACGCCGGCTGATCTCGGAGGGCTGGACGAAGATCGAGGCGCCGATGATGATCCCGACCACCATGGCCGTGGCGCGGAGGAGGCCGATGGAGCGGGTGAGGTTTGCGTTGCTGTTCATGTGAGCGAGGCCCGCCCAACCCACGGCAAATGTTGAATGTTCAATGTTGAATGTTGAGTGTTGAATGGAGTCGGACATGACGCCCATTCAACATTCAACATTGAACATTCAACGTTGAACATTGCCTCTCGACGCCCCTTCCCAGCTACGCAAATCACTGAACGAGCAGACTACAACACGTCACCCCACCCTCCGCCCGCGCCAGTTCCGAGGCTGAGACGGGACGGACGTCGATCCGTTCCGCTTCGAGCCGCCTGCGCGTGCGGACGAGCTCCTCGGGGAAGATGACAGCCTCGCCGATGCGCAGGGCGTTGGCGGCGGCCGGCTCGGATTCGTGGACGTCGATGATGCGCCAATCGTTGAACGGGGCGGACGACAGCCAGTGGCGGTTCATCAATAGAGTCTCGTTGCCGACGCGTGTGACGGCTGATTTCAGGTGCAGACAGCCGTCGACCGCGACGGCCACGACGCGATAGCCGTGCGGCTCGACGATCTCTGCCAACATGGCGATGCCGTGCGCGTTCGTGCGCGGCGTCTGCCCGACGTAAAGAACGCGGTCGAGCTGCAACACGTCGCCGCCGTCGAGCGCGGCCGGAGCGTCGAGGCGGGCCAGCGTTCGGTATTCGCGCAGCACGTCCGACACGGCTTCGAGCTCACCACGCCGCGACTCCGCTCCGGGACGCGTCAGGATGGCCAGCTCGTCCAGGACGACGGCGGTATCCTCGATGAAGACCGCGTCGGGATAGCGGTCGTCGACAGGAATCCGGCGGATCTCGCATCCCACGGAAGCGAGACAGGTCTCGTAGGCGCGGTGCTGATCGCGCGCACGCCCGACATCGATCGGCGTCCGCGACAGGTGCGTCAGCTCGCAGTCGTTGATCGACGCGCTGACCTCGCGCGTAATTGCCGTCATTTTCATCGCATCGGAATCTTAAGGTCGATCACAACAAATCGAGCGGATGAAAGGGTATTCTCTCCAGATATGGATGAGGCAAGACTGGTCAAGGTCAAAGGGGGGGCGCTGCTGTCGCGGCTCGCCTTCGTGAGAGAGGAACGCGGTGAGGAAGGCGTTCAGCGCGTTCTGGCACGCCTGTCCGACAGCGACCGCAGCCTCTGCTCCCCGATCCTCACCGGCGGCTGGTATCCATTCACGTTGAACCAAAGCCTGGATGAGGCCATCGCCGCGGAAATGGGGATGGGCGAAGACGTTTTCCTGCTCATCGGCAGGAAGTCGGCCGAACACAATCTGACCGGCGCGCACCGGGCCATGCTCTCCCCCGGCGATCCTCACGGCCTGCTTCGGCGCACGCCGCAGATCTATCAGATGTATTACGACAGCGGACGCCGCACCTACGAGCGTCTGGCGGACAACAAGGCCGTGCTGAAGACATTCGACGCCCCGACGTTCTCGCGTCACGATTGCCTGACCGTGGTGGGCTGGCATCGCAAAGCCATCGAGATGTGCGGCGCCACGGACGCAAAGGTCACCGAGACGAAGTGCCGCGTCGAAGGCGCGGAGTGCTGCGAGTACCTTTGCGAGTGGAAGTGAGCGGCGGCGCAAAGAAGGCGCGGCACAAAAACGCAGCAGGACGTAGGTCGGACTCTCCAGTCCGACCGGCGCTTGCGCAGCCGTGAATCGAAGCACGGCGTTCAATTACGACGGCTTGGACTAAGGACTCCCGGGAAAAGGGTGCGTGGCCACGAAGGCGGTCGCCGGCATCGGGATGGCGCCTGCCGGCATTGGGACGGCATCTGCCGGCATTGGACCGGCGCCTGCCGGCATCCGACCGGCACCTGCCGGCATTGGACCGGCGCCTGCCGGCATCCGACCGGCACCTGCCGGCATTGGACCGGCACTTGCCGGCATCCGACCGGCACTTGCCGGCATCCGACCGGCACTTGCCGGCATCCGACCGGCACCTGCCGGCATCCGACCGGCACCTGCCGGCATCCGACCGGCACTTGCCGGCATCCGACCGGCACTTGCCGGCATCCGACCGGCACCTGCCGGCATCCGACCGGCACCTGCCGGCATCCGACCGGCACCTGCCGGCATCCGACCGGCACCTGCCGGCATCCGACCGGCACCTGCCGGCATCCGACCGGCACCTGCCGGCATCGGACCGGCACCTGCCGGCACTGGGGCGGCACCTGCCGGCATCGAGTGCGCACGGAGAGTCACCGGGCGTGCGCGGTGAGTCATCCGGCGTGCGTTGTGAGCCGGCGGCTCCCACGATGAGACGGGTGGTTGCACTGCGGAAAGCAGGTCGGGGACGCGGGCTCTCCGCGGCGCAGCAGGGTTTTTCCGGCTCATGCAGGTGTGCCGCCGGAGGCGTCTCGCACCTCTAGGGCGGACTCTCCAGTCCGACCGGAGCTTGCGCTGCCTGTCGTTCCAGGCGCAGCCCCTCAGGTCCAGCGGAATTGCATCATCCGCGCGGAGCGTCAGCCGCATGAACGGTCGATCTCGCAAGCTCCGGTCGCACTGGAGAGTCCGAACTACGTCGAGCCGGCTTCTCCGGCTATGCGGTGATCGATTCCTGGTTTCCTGAGACCACGTACTCGCTCTGAACCAGCCCGCTCGGATACGACCGCGTGGCCACGTGCTGGAGGCGGACGTCGTGCGGCAGCGCACCGAACAGGGGAATCCCGCTTCCGAGGAGCACGGGGATGCGGGTGATCGTCAGGCGCTGGATCAGGCCCGCCCGGAGAAAACGCTGGATCGTCACTCCGCCGTCGATGTAGAGATGGCCCAGTCCGCGCCGTTCGAGACGTTCGACGATCTCGTGCGGCGTTCCGGCCATGAGCTCGCACACGGCACCCTCAGGCACGGTCACCGTGGACAGGGTCGTGCTGAGGACGATCACCGGCTTCGTCCCGTACGGCCACCCATCGAACGTCATGACGGTGTCGAATGTCCCGCGGCCGATCACAAGGGCATCGACCGAGGCGATGAACTCGTCGTAACCGTGAGGTTCAGCGTCGGCCGGCAGCCAGTCCAGCGCACCGTCCAGCCGGGCAATGAAGCCGTCGATGCTCGTGGCGATGAAAACGGAGGCCTTCATCGTGACGCCTCTTCCAGGACAATCATCGCCGCAAGCGCCGCCGTCTTCTGATCCTTGCCCCATGGCGGACCGGCGGCCTTTCCCAGCGCGGCAACCGAAGCCATCGCTTCATCCAGATCGAGCGACTCCTCGGCGCGCGCGTCCAGAGTCTTCTCGGGAATTGCGATCGTGTTCAATCCGGAAGCCCCCGCGGCGGACGTCAAGGCATCAGGGAAAAGTAGGCCCTCGGCTTTGTGCATGCGCACATGGACGGAGCGGATCTGGTCGATGGTCCATTCGGGCATGGGCGTGCCGGTCAGCACGGCGCAGCCGGCGATCTGATGCCCTCTCTTTTGCGACCGCTCCACCAGCGCGCGCATCTCTCTGACCGCGATGCGACGCGCCGATGCGACGCCTCGCTCCACGATCTTCGTTGCCTCAGAGGGCGAGAGGCCTTCGGCGGCGTGGTACGGCTGCTTCGCCCAATCGGCATCACCCGGTTCGACAAGCTCGATGCGGCGACGGTCGACGAGTTGATAGCCGTGACCGGAAGCTCCCATGGCGACGAGAGCCGCCCAGCCGGAGTGCGCCTTGAGGCCGACAGCGATTCTCAATGGGCTCGACTCATACCGGCATACCGGATACGTGATTCGACATGAAGGTGATGACATGTCCGCCCGGCTCCCGAACCGAGAAGCTCTCATGGCTGGGAGACGTCCGCGCGATCGGCGTCGGATTGAGGCCGAGCCCGATGAATCGATGGTGCGTTTCTTCGAGATCCTCCACCATAAGGTCAAACGGAGCGTCGCCCGCAACCGCCCCAGTCCCAGGGGTGAGAACGAGATGGGTTCCCCCGCGAAGCTCGAGGACAGCGACCTCGGGGCGCTGCACCACCGACCGCATCCCGATCGTGCGCATGAATTGCTCGGTCTCCGCCAGGCGGTCCGTTTCAAGAACGATGTGGCCGACCCACACGGGCGGGCGTTGGTCCTGTTCATTCAACTCGCGCCGATGGTAACGCATCTCATCCGCGTGATCGCTCCGGCGGCGCTTGGTGACCGCAGACACAACGGTTGGGTGATGCCTTTCCTCGCCTGCACGGGCGCTCCCGGCTATTCTCATTTTGGACACGCCGGCCTGCGGTGGCGCCAGTCTCGTAGAGATCGACTACTCTACTCATCCACAAATCGATTACTACGAATCGACTACAGGAGGTCGCGATGGTTCCTCTCTCCGCGCTCTGGCTCCCGATTCTCGTCTCCGCCGTATTCGTGTTCATCGCCAGCAACATCATGTGGATGGCCCTTCCATTCTGGCATCACAGGGACTACGGCAAGCTCCCGGACGAGAAGAACGTCCTGGCAGGGCTGTCCGCCGCGAAGAGCGGCCAGTACATGGTGCCGAGCGTCGACTGGAACAAGATGACGCCCGAAGAGCGCGAGGAAATGCAGCGAGGACCGATGGCCCTGCTGCTGCTCCGTAACCCGGCGCAGTTCTCCATGGGGAAATCCATGGTCCTCTGGTTCCTCTACCCCGTCGTGGTGTCGTTCTTCGTGGCGTACCTGGCCGGACACACGCTTCCCGCGGGGACGAAGTACCTCCAGGTTTTTCGCGTGGTCGGCACGGCCGGGTTCCTCGCCTACGGCTTCCGAAGCGTCAGCGATGGGATCTGGCACGGCAAACCGTGGAAGGTCGTGTTCAAGGAGATGATCGACGGCCTGATCTATTGCCTGCTGATGGCGGGAGCCTTCGGCTGGCTCTGGCCGCGTTAACGGCATCGCGGGTTTGCGTTGTCAGTTATCAGTTGTCGGTTGTCGGTTGTCGGTTGGTGCCCGGAACGTGCGACCGCATGAGCCGGAAGGCAACCGACCACCGACCACCGACAACGCGCTGGCAGGCGCAATTACATCGGCAGCCAGTACGTGAACTTCACCAGGAACACGTCATGGGAAGGGGCGGTCGGGATGGCGCCCAGGTCGCGTCGGAAATTGAAATCGCCGATCGGCAGGGTATCGGAGCGGTTCTCGTTCCAGACGACGTAGAGAGCCGAACCGGGATGGAACTCCCAGCGCAGGACGGCGCTGCCGCGCACGCTGCGGAAATTGAAATCAGGGTTGGCCACGAAGCCGGTGTATGGGGTGTAGTCGCTGGTTCGCGCAGCGGCCAGCGCGTGGTAGTCGTGATAGTCGCCCGTTGCCACGAATGGCTGGAGATAGAGCTGGAACGACAGATGTGTCGTCAGCGTCCAGTCCACGCGCGTGTCGAATTCGAACGAGTGCTGCTCCAGGTCGGCGAATACATACCGCTGCCCGAAGGTCAGCGTGGCCGTGGGGTCCGCGAACGTGTTCACATACGCGGTGTGATCGTGGGCGCGGGTGAAGATCGGACCGACGGTCACTTGCAGGCTCGGTTTCGGGCGCGCCGCCGCGGTGACACCGAGGGTGTGCGTGTAGGAGCCGTCGTCGGACCGGTCGACGTGACCGTTCAGCCCGTAGGAGAATGGCTGGCGGTCGTCGGTCGACAGGTTGAGGTCGTTGCTCCAGCCTGCCGGCGTACGGGCCAGAGGACCGCCGCGCGTGAGCCGGTCGGAGAGCGCCTGCTCGTTGAGAAAGAATGACGTATGGGCGGTCCAGTAGTTCTGAAAAATCCCCGTCAGGTCGGCGACCGCTCCGTGATCGAGGGTGTTGCCGTCGAAATTGCGGTTCACCCAAACGCCGAACCAGGCATCCTTCTCCCGGAATTGGCCCGATGGGTTCTGATTGACGTACTGCATCAGCGCGTGAGTGGAGATGATGTCCGTCCGCTGCATGAAGCCGGCGTCGTTCGTCTCGAAGCCAGGCGAGAAGACCTGCACCTGCACGTTCGGCCGCCAGAAGCCGGTGGCCTTCGACAGCATGGCCCGGCCACCCCATCCATCCAGCGACGTGCGCGTGGGATCGTAGTGGAGAGTCTCGGAGTCGGGGCGCTGGTAGTAGCGCGACGATGACTCCTGCGCGTTCGCGATCGCTTCCGGGCTGCCCGTGATCTCCGAGCCGACGGCCGAGCCCTCCAGGATCCACGACTTGTTGAGGAAGCTCGTGTACCCATCCACGCCGCCGGTCACCGCCGTATCGCGCAGGGACATCAGCTCGTCCGGCAGGCGGCGGTCCACCGACGTGAACATGAAGCCGATGCGCGAGGCGTCGCCGATCTCTTTCGTTCCGCGGGAGACGAAGTAATTCGTCAACGGCTCGACCTGCTGCCGTCCCGACACGGAGCCGGTCACGAAGCGGGCATGCTCGACATCGGTCAACGCGTCAAGCACGCCGATGGAGAAGCCGCCCGGCAGCTTGCCGGTCACCTTGGCCGCGCCGAGGATCGTCGTCTCGGATGGGGCGTCGACGAAGTCGGCATCCGGCAGGCCCTGGGGCGCGCGGCCGATGCGGCGCGTATAGAAAAGGCTCGGTGCTGAGAAGAAGCTGAAGTGGCTCGGAGCCGGCGTGTCGCCGAATTGGAAGATGTTCAGCCCTTCGGTGAAGAACGGCCGCTTCTCCGGATAGAACGTCTCGAACTGGCTGAGATTGACGACGGCTGGATCGACTTCGACCTGCCCGAAATCAGGATTGATCGTGCCGGTCAGGGTGAGAGCCGATGTCAGCCCATACTTCACGTCGAGACCGCCGTCGGCACGGTAGTCACTGCTCTTGAGCAAGGGATTGTTCGGGTCCCTGCGCGTAAGAAGGTCGGAGCGCGCCACGCTGTAAGGCACGAGCTCGAGTGGACGGCCGCGGTGGATGCCTTCCAATCCGTCGAGGTCCGCGAAATGCGAGACGAAGCCCGTCTCCCCTTTCCTCGTGTTGACGATGCGTACCCACTCGTTGTTGCGCACGGTTCGCCGGGTGATGTTGATGCCCCAAACGTGAGCGGGCTTGTCCGGGAACCGGAGTTGTGAGAATGGGACACGCATCTCGGCGTTCCAGCCGCCCGGCACGATCTTCACGGCCGAATCCCAGACACCATCCCAGCTACCATCCTCCCCGATGTCGTTGTAGAGAATCGAATCGATCTGCACGTTCGACGGCGTGATCGTGAACGCCGCTCCGGAAAGGTGATCGTGCTGTGAGTCGATATTGATCGAGAGGAAGTCGCTTTGACCGTTGAAATTGTCGCGCCGTGCCAGCGGCGCCGTTGGCTTCTCCGGATCGGACACTTTGAAGCCGAAGTAGATGGCATGGTCGTCGTAAACGATGCGGACACTCGTCGGCATCGTGGGCGGCTTCCCATCATCCGGGTCGTGCTGGGTGAAGTCGGTGAACTCCGGTGCGTTCTTCCACGCCTCATCGGACAGGTCGCCGTCAATGACTGGCCCCGAGGCAACACGAACGGCGTGAAGCACCGGATGCTCGGGCCAATTAACCGCCCCCGCGCCGGCGGCAACGAACAGAGAAATCAGGAAGACGATCGTGCGTTTGTGCATGCGCGCGTGAAGGATACGAGATCGTGATCACCGAAGTTACGCACGCGCACCGCGCGGAAGACGACGGAACGGTAACGGTGTCACGGGAGACGCCGCCTGTTCTGACGGCTCAGGCTCAGAATACAGCGGCATCCGCGCAGCGGGGGTGAAGGACCTCAAGACTCGCTTCGCTCGATCGATTCAAGCGTTCGTATCTCGAGATCCTTCCGGTTCGCTTCGCTCAGTGAGGTGTCACGGGCGGCGAGCCGCCACGTGTCACTCCGGTATGACGATGCTCGACCACGGCATCTTGCGGACGGCGATGACTTTTTCGTCAACCGCGTCCTGCGTTGCCGTGGCGCCGAGGACGCGCTGAATGTACTGCACCTCGGGTGAGACAAGCGGCCGCTGCATCAAGCGGGCGGCCGCCTTCCGGATGTTGGTCTCCGAGACAGTAACTTTCGGGGCGCGTTTCGGTTTCAACACGTTCGTCATTATCACTAGCTCCTTTCCATTACGCCGAGGCGGCGGCCTTCGGCGCTTCCTTACGCGATTTCGCTTCATTCACGACGACGGCCTGGCCGTTCATGTCCTTGCCGTCCAGGGCTGTAATCGTCGCGCGCGCTTCATCGTCATTCGCGAATTCCACGAAGGCAAAACCCTTCGAGGTTCCGGTGACGCGATCTTTGACGACTTCGGCAGTGGTGGCGGTGCCGTATGGCTTCACGATCTCACCGAGCTTCGCGTCATCGATATCCTTGGGCAGATTTCCGAAATAGACCTTCATTGGGAGGGACTCCGTTCTCGTTCTTTCCGCCGCACACTTCGAGCAGCGCGAAAAGAATCTCGTTTGCTAAGAAGATTGAGGTTCAGAAGCGCTGACTCAGCTCAGGCGACCTGAAGGATGAGGAAGGTTCCTCAAGAGTCCACATCATACACTCTTTGTGCGAATAAGTCTACTCGCCGCGAATCTCGGCGAAGAACGCCTCACTCGAAACCGGACGCCCGAGGAAACGTTCCACCAGATCGCGGGCCGGCTCTTCGCTGCCGCGCGAGAGAATCAGCTCGCGGAATCGGCGGCCCGTGGCCTCATTCATGACATCCGGGCCGAACGCCGAGATCAGGTCGAGCGCGATTACCTTCGCCCACATGTAGCCGTAGTATCCGGCCGCATAACCGCTGGCGATGTGCTCGAACGTGCCCGGGAACGCCGTCCCTTCGACGTAACTCATCGGGGTGGAACCTTCCATCCGTTTCCAGAGCGCGAGAGAGGTTGAATCGGTGGTCGTGAGGCGGGGGTCGGGAGTCGGAGAAACTGAACCCGTTGTCGGTTGTCGGTTGTCGGCTGCCGGGGAAAGAACGGTTGTCGGTTGTCGGTTGTCAGTTGTCGGGGTACCGTCGCCAGTCTTCGCCCTGAGAACCGACAACCGAGAACCGACAACGGGTTCTGTCTTTCCCCCGACTCCCTCACCCGACAGATCCATATCGAAGCTCGCGTAGAGAAGCTGTCTCCCGTAGTCGATTCCGGAGCCGAACTTCTTGGCGTTGCGGATCCGCTGCACGAGCGACTCGTCGATGAGCGGGCAGCTCGCGCAGTGGTTGCGCATCAGCGTCAGGCTCTCCATCCGGCTCGCCCACTCCTCGTACATCTGCGACGGCGCCTCGACGAAATCGCGTTCCACGCTCGTGCCGGAGTGTTGGTTGTACTCGGTGCGAGAGAGGACGCCGTGCATGACATGCCCGAACTCGTGCAGCAGCGTCTCCAGCTCGTTGTGCGTCAGCCCCTGCCGGTTGAAGTTCGCGACCAGGACGCTGATCGGTTTACGGCCTTCCTTGCTCGAGACGCCGCGCACCGGCCAGGCCGCGGCGTGCTTGTACTTGTCTGCGCGAGGATAAAGGTCGAGGTAGATCCCGCCGATGCGCTCGCCCGTGACCGCGTCGTCGACGTCGTAATACATCACGTCGTCGTCCCAGACGGGGACGATGGCTGTACTGAAGCGAATGCCGTAGAGCCGCTCGGTGATGTCAAGCATCCAATGCACGGTCGCCGGCGTCGGGAAGTATTCGCGCAGCGCTTCCTGATCGACGGCGTAGCGTTCCTCACGGAGCCGCTCGCGGTAGTAGACAACGTCCCATCGCTCGATCGACGCCTGCTCGACCGGGATACCGGTCAGCTCTGCTTTGGTCTGGGCGAGTTGGCGCAGGTCGCTCAGCTCGGCCTCGGTGACGCTGCTCTTGACCTCGTTCAGAAAGCGCGTCACCGTCTCCGGGTTCTCCACCATCCGCCGCTTGGTGACGTAGTGCGCGTAGCTGGGGACCCCGTAGAGATCGCCGATCTCTTTCCGAAGCGCCACGATCTCGTCGAGAATCTCGATATTGCGTGCCGTGCCACGGTTCGTATTGGCGACGTAGTAGCGCCTCCTCGCCTCTTCGTTGGCTGCGTTCGACATGAACGGCACATAGTCCGGATAGTCGAAGCCGACGACGATGTTTCCTCGCTCGTCGCGCGGTACGCGGTCAAGATACGACTGGGGCAGGCCGGCGCACTCCTCGGGGGTAAAGGTGAGGACGGTCTTGTTCTCGCGGATGTTCTTGCTGAATTCCTGGGCCAGCTCGGTAAGCCGCTCGGAGATGAACTTGAAGCGATCGCGCTTTTCCGGCTGTAGCGCAACACCGCTATCCTCGAAGGCTTCGAGCAGGTCTTTCCGCATCTGCTTCTGCGCGTTCGTCCGCGGCACGACATGGCGCACGCGATCGTAGAGCCGCTCGTTCTGAAAGAGCTCCGTCATGAAAACCGACTCTTCGATCAGGGCACGGTCGCCGGCATCGCGTACTTCGGCGTCGGGATGGACGCTGTTGAGGAGCGAGATCGGACCGTACGCGTCCTCGAGCATCATGGCGATGCGATCCCATGCATCGAGCACGGCCTCAGGAGTAACCTTCTCCAGCGGCAACCGCTCGATCTCCGCAAGCCTCCGCCGCCCCTCGGTCAGAGCGCGCTCCGACGCCGCCACCAGCGCGGCGGCATCGAAAATGGGAATGGTCGGTCGGGAGTCGATTGTCGTCGCTTGGGTCATCGAGGAGAGCGCGCATTCTAACTGAGGGAGTGGTTGGCTTGGTCAGTTGTCGGTTCTCATTTGTCAGTTCGCGGTGGCGATGTCGGTTGTCGGAAACCAGAAACGAGAACAAGGTTTCCGGTTGGCAGTCGGCAGTTGTCACTTGCCAGATTGAGCGGCGAAGTTTCTCCGACACCCGACCCCCGACTCCCGACTTCCGGCATCATCGCGTCACGCCCCGCGCCACAAGAATCGGATACGGATCGATCGCTTCGCCCTTTGCCCATGACTTATTGGGCGGCAGGATCGTGATGGCGAAGTGCAGGTGGGGTGTGTCCGGCGGCGCGTTGCCGGTTGTACCGACATAGCCGATGACGTCGCCGGGCTCAACGCGCATCCCTTCGACGACGTCGTCCGCATAGGAGTCGAGGTGCGCGTAGTAATAGCACCGCTCCCTGGCCAGATCGAACTCGTAAATCGTCAGTCCGCCGTCACGGCTTTCCCGCAGTTTCCGGATTGTCCCTTCGACCGCGGCGAGAACGGGTGTCCCCCGAGGAGCGAGGATGTCGATGGCGTGATGCAGATGACCGCTGCGGCCATTGTCGAAGTCGCCGCGCAACGCTTCTTTTGAGACACCCGCCACCGGAATGACGATGACATCGACGCTGGACGCCGGGGTCTGCGGTTGCGGTGTTACCGCTGCCATTCGCGCCGTGACGAGGCCAGCGGCGCCGACGGCGGCCAGAAGCAGCGTGACGATGGTGCGCATGCGGTGGACTCCATAAAAGCGAGCAGAGCCGCGATAATCCCCCTGTGCCCGAGCTCCCGGACGTAACCGTATACGTCGAGGCAATTGCGAAGCGGATCGTCGATCAACCGCTGCTTAAGCTCCGCCTCGGCAATCCCTTCGTGCTGCGCACCGTCGATCCGCCGTTGTCGGAATTGGCCGGCAAGCGCGTCACCGGCGTCCGCCGCCTCGGGAAGCGGATCGTCATCGCCCTCGAGTCCGATCTCTTCATCGTCATCCACCTCATGATCGCCGGGCGTTTCAAATGGCTGCCGTCCGGCGCAAAGCTCCCGGGAAAGATGGGGCTGGCCGCTTTCGACTTTCCGAACGGGACGCTATTGCTCACGGAAGCCGGCTCGAAGCGGAGAGCGTCGATCCACATCATGCGCGGCGAAGAAGCCGTACGCGCCCACGACCCCGGCGGCATCGAGCCTCTCGACATCTCTCTGCAGGAATTCCGCGCTGCGCTCACCCGCGAGCGCCACACCTTGAAACGGACGCTGACCGATCCGCACGTCTTCAGTGGCATCGGTAATGCCTATTCGGACGAGATCCTCCATCGCGCCCGCCTATCGCCGGTGCAGATGACCACGAACCTCTCGGACGACGAGATGGCCCGCCTCTACGGCGCCACCCGCCACACGCTGCTCGAATGGACAGACCGGCTTCGCGCCGAGGCTGCCGATCGCTTCCCGGAAAAAGTCACCGCCTTCCGCCCCGACTTCGCCGTCCACGGCCGCTACGGGAAACCCTGCCCCGACTGCGGCACCGCCGTCCAGCACATCGTCTACTCCGAGAACGAAACGAACTACTGCGCCCGCTGCCAGACGGGAGGCCGCTTACTCGCCGACAGAGCCCTATCGCGGCTTCTTCACAGCGACTGGCCGAAATCGATCGATGAACTGTGAGCTCGGTCGCGGTCGCGGCCTGCTCCGTAATCGCTCCCTCGATAAGCGGAGGAACAGCATTCTAGAGTTGACATGGTTCCAGGAAATCGGCGTTCTCTGTCCGTCTAACTAGCCAGGGTAGCCCATTCACTTTCAATAGGAGTCTCCGTCGGGTGCGCAGCGCCGGGTTGGTGTATGCGTTTGAGCCCTTCAACGCCCATTGCACGTCCTTTGACTGACAACGAAACGAAAAGGAGATCCCATGCGTCGAGCTTCGCTGTGCATTTGTTTGATCGTATTGCTTGGTTCTTCCGTTGCCGCACTTGCCGATGACCCCGTGCCGCTCGTGAACTGGCCCGTGCCGGCGGCATCGGGCTCCTCGCACAGGTTCCAGCCGAAGGCGGCCGCCGACGTCAGTAACCCTCTGGTCTTCGTACCTGTGACTCCCTGCCGTGTCGTCGACACCCGGAATCCGGCAGGCCCGTTCGGCGGACCTATCTTCAACGGGGGAGAAACGCGGTCGTACACCGTGCCCTCGGGACCGTGTACCGGGATTCCGACCGGTATCGCGGCGGTGTCGCTGAACATCAGCGTCACATCGACGTTGCAGGCTGGAGGTGGCTTCCTGACCGCCTGGCAATTCGGCGCAACGAAACCGACCGCGGCGAGTTTGACCTGGTTCGGGCCGAATCAGACGCTATCAGCCGCCTCGATCATTCCCACCGCCAGCGGCGGGAGCATCTCCATCTATGTCGGCTCGCAGACCCACGTCATCATCGACATCAACGGTTACCTCATCGGCAATAGCAACCCGCTGAACCCGCAGGAGCAACTGGCGATCACAGGAACGGAGGACGGCTCCGGGATCATCCGCGGTCAGAATCTGTCTACCTTTTCTTCCTTGATCACCTCGGGCGTCCGGGGCGTTGTGTCGGGAAGTGCTGACACAATCGCGGGGGTGAATGGCGAGTCGCTGAACACCGGCGCTAACTTCGGCGTGAGTGGGCTCAATGACGGAGGTTCGACCAACTCGGCGGGCGTGTTGGGAGTATCGGTTTCGAGGCCAATCACAGGGAACGCGCTGAACGGACTGCCCTTCTTTGCAGCCGGAGTTCGAGGCGAGAATGGAGGCGGCGGCACCGGTGTACTGGGGATGACCAACAGTTCCGCCACGCCAAGCCCTGCAGGGATGGCAGGCATCCTCCTGGATTCGAATGGCAACGATCTCACGGAAGGTCTAATCGCCTGCAGGGGCAGCAACTCGACCCTGTACGGTATCTTCGCGAACGGCAACATGGGTGCAACCGGCACCAAGCCCTTTGTCGAGCCGCATCCGACCGACGCCTCCAAGGTCATCCGCTACGTGGCGCTCGAAGGGCCGGAGGCGGGAACGTATTTCCGGGGCCGTGGAATGTTCCAGAACGGCCAGGCCGTCATCGACGTGCCGGAAAGCTTCCGTATCGTCACAGACACAGACGGTCTCACGGTTCAGATCACACCGATCGGCCCCGATTTCACCATGACGACCGTCGTTTCGGCGAACCTCGACCAGATCACCTTCCGCGGCAACCGTGACGTCGAGTTCTATTACATCGTCCATGGCGTCCGGAAAGCCTACAAAGATTGGCAGGTAATCGCCGACGGCACCGAGTTCGTCCCGCGCTTTCCCACGGACAGGATTCCCGCCTATCTGTCGGAGGAAGCCAAGCACCGCCTCATTCAGAACGGCACCTACAATGCCGATGGAAGCGTGAACATGGCCACCGCCATCCGCGAGGGATGGACCAAGGCATGGGCCGCTCGCGAGAACGCGCAAGTCCGACCCACAGCCGCATCAGACACACCGAAATAGCAGCAACCACTGCGCATGAACGAAGGCGGAGCGGCATCCGCTCCGCCTTCCGCGGCGGCCTCATCCGAAGCGCGTCGGGCGTCACCTTCCATCGCGCACGACCGCGAAACCGCGCACCTGTAACCCTCTTCTAACTTTCTCTATCCACGCGCGTCTATCCCACCAGACCGATGGATGCCTCCCCGCTCAACATAGACTCGGCAAGGAACTTGTCCAGGCCCGTGCCGAACCTGACGACGACGCCACCGCCGCGCGGAAGCGAAGACGACCTTCGCCTGGCGCGGGCCTGTGCGGGCGGCGACTCCGACGTCTTCGCCTCGATCTACGACCGCCACGGCGAGCGGATGAAATCGATCGCGTATCACCAGCTCGGCAATGTCGCGGACGCCGAGGATGCCGTGCAGGAGACCTTCATCAAGCTGCACCGCGCCGCGGCCGGCTACAACGGTGAGGCCGCCTTCACCACGTGGCTGTACCGCATCCTCATCAACACCTGCTACGACATGCTGCGAAGGCGCAGCCGCAGGATCCGGGAGACGCCGATCGACGACCTGCTCCACGCCGGTCACGCAGCGAATGCGGTCGACGACGTCAAGCGGATGGCGCTGCGGAAGCTGCTGAGCGACTTGCCCGAGCAGCGCCGCACCGTCTTCGCCCTTTTCGAGATCGAAGGCCTCAGCCACGCCGAGATCGCCGCGATCCTCGACATCAGCGAAGGGAACTCGAAGTGGATTCTCTTCTCGACGAAGAAACAACTGCAGGAACAGTGGAAGAAGTAAAGAGAACAAACCAGAAACCAGAAACCAGTCACGAAAGAACCAGAAACCGACAACCGACAACGCGCCGAAGGCGCAACAGAACATGGACATCAACTGCAATCAACTCGACGACCTCCTTCTCGAAGGTGACCGCTTCTCGCTCGATCTCGCCGCGCGGCATGCGCAGTCATGCGAGGCCTGCAGGAAGCGGCTGGCCGGCTGGAACGAGATCTCCGCCACGGCGCGCGAGCTGCATGCGACATGGAACAACGAGTTGCTGTGGCCGCGCATTGAACGCGACATCCGGACGATCCGGGCCGAACGGCGCGGCACGCGGACACGCGTATGGCAGATCGCCGCGGCACTCTTTCTCCTCGCTGCCATCGGCGTAACCGCCTGGATCGCGCAACGGCGCGTCCATGCTGCCGCCTTCGATGAATCCATCCTGAGAGCTTCCGCCGTCGACGAGGTCGAGCGCGCGGAAAAGGCCCACATCGCCGCCATCAACCACCTCGAATCACTCACCTCCACGAAGCTCGATCAGCCGGCGACGCCGCTCCTGGTCAGCTACAAGGAAAAGCTGATGATGCTCGACGACGCCATCGCCGAGTGTCAGGGCGCCATCAACCGGAACAGACAGAACGCATACCTCCGCACGCAACTGCTGACGATGTACTCGGAAAAACAGCGGACGCTGCAGGACGTCTTGCGGGAGGACAACAATCATGCTTCGAATCAATAAGTGGCTCATCTCCGCGCTCCTGCTGCTCGTAGCCGCGCCCGCGTTCTGCGAGGATCGCTTTGAACGTACGTTCAGCAGGACGCAGTCCTATCAGGGCGGCCGCATCTCCATCGACCATTCCATGGGCGCCGTCTCGGTGCGCCCCGGTGCCGACAACGAGGTCCGGGTCCATGCTCTGATCCGCTCCTCGGACGCCGAGATCGGAAAGGCCATCAACATCTCCGTCTCGACGTCGTCGGCCAACGGCATCGCCATCAGGACCGAGTATCCCGAAATGCACTTCCACGGACACTCGCTCTCGTACTCCGTCGACATCGACGTAACGATGCCGGCCTCGGCGCCGCTCACTGTACACAACCGCTTCGGCAGCGTCGACGTCGCCGGCCTTCACGCCGGTAGCGAGATCGTGAACGCGCAAGGGCCGGTAGTGCTGCGCGACAGCCGCGGCCCGCTGCGTGTGGAGAGCTCGTTCGGCTCGATCCTCGTCGAGCGAAGCTCCGGCGACGCCTCGGTTCAGAACGCCAACGGATCGGTTCGCGTCGCCAATGTCGACGGCGTACTCAACGTAACCAACCGCTTCGGCGCCGTGACCGTGAACGATGCACACAGCCTCACCATCCGAAACGCAAACGGAGCGGTAGAAGTGCTCCGCGTGACCGGCAATGCCACAATCGTCAACACGTTCGACAACGTGAATATCGCGAACGTCTCCGGCGACCTCGATCTCAACAATCAAAACGGCCGCGTCGACGTACACGACGTCAAAGGCCGCGCCTCGATCAGGAACACCTTCGGCAACATTGACTTCGCCAACATCGGCCGCGACCTCACGGTGATCGCGAGCAACGGAGCCGTCGAAGGTTCGCACGTCGGCGGCGGCGCCTCGATCACCGGCAGCTTCGACACGATCTCCCTACGCGACATCGGCGGTCCAACACAGATCAGGAATTCGAACGGCAACGTGACGGCCCTGGACATCCGCGGCAACCTCAACATCGACACGCAGTTCGGGTTGGCCCGCGCGGAGCTGATCAAGGGCAGCCTCGAAGTCGACAACGCTAACGGCGGCGTCACCGCCACCGACGTCTCCGGCGGCGTGCGCATCCATGCGAGCTTTGCTCCTGTGCTCCTGAAGACGATCGCCGGCCGCGTCACGGTCGAGAATGCGAACGGATTGATCTCCGTCTCCGATCTTCGCGGCGCGTGCGCCGACATCAACCTGAAGACGACCTTCGGATCGATCAAGCTGGATGTGCCACGAAACGGTGGCTACAACGTCGACGCCCGCACCAGTTTCGGCTCGATCACAACGGCCATTCCGATCACGACGACGTCGAAGACGGACAATACCCTCGTCGGGAGGATCGGCGACGGAACCTGCCACATGCTGCTCCAGACGGCGAACGGCGGCATCGCGCTGGAGTGACCCCGCGGATTGCACCGCGGAACGCGCTGATGGTTGCCGAGCCTCGGGCAACCAACGCAGCCGGCCGTGCCGGTCCACTATCCTCAAACGGAAAGCGCCGCTGCGAGCAGCGGCGCTTTCACATCATCGACGACCTGAGGATCAGTCGAGCTTGATCGTCTTCTTCGTCTTGGCGCGCCGGGCGTCGTCCTTGGCCTTGTACTCGTCCAGGCAGGAGTCCTTGTCCACCATCGCGCATCCGAGGTAGTCGGAGATCTCCATGATGACGGCGCGGATGGCCTTGCCGGTGGGAGTCTTCTCGTAGTTGGAAAGATGCCCGCCGAAACCGCCGCGATAAACGCTCACACCCATACCGCCGCCAGTGGAGCGGGCTTCGACCGTCCGCGTGAACTCGATCTCGCCGGTGGTGGTATCGATGACGCGCAGGTCGACGGCGATATAGGCCTCTTCCTGCTTGCCGCCGACGCCGATGCCGTGGAAGCTGATCCCGCCGCCGGTGTCGCGGGTCTTGTTGTCGAAGGCGCTGACGGTGGCGACGACGACGTACTGCGCGCCGGTCATCTGCCCGAGCTTCGCGCCGGTCGACTTCTTGACGCGGCCGGATGCGGCCAGGTCCTGTTCGTCGAGTACGGCACCGAGCTTGTGACGCTCGACGAGCTTGAACTTATCCGTGCCGGCGAGCTCGTTGGTCAGCATGCCGGCCAGATCGCTGCCGACGTCGGACGACCACCAACCGGCCGAGGTGTCATTTCGGAATTCCGCCACAGCCAGAACCGGCTTCGCGGCGAACGCCGAAGAGATGAACAACGTGAGTGAAGCGACTACAAACAAGACTTTTCGCATCGTTTTCCCCTTTGGTTGTGCGCCACGACTTTACCGCAATTCCGAGCGCCCGGCGTGATGCCGCTCACGGTTCAGGACGCCATCTTGCCGCCACTTCACTGTGCCTGCCACGCTGTGACCTGACGCAAAAAGGGCCGCCAAACCGCGGCGGCCCTGTGCGTCAAATCAATCCATCTGGAGTCAGTACCGGCCGCGATCATCCTCGAGGCGGAGGCCTTCGAAAAGGCCGCTGCGCGTCCAGTCGCCGGAGATCTCGGCGAAATCGCCAGGTCTGAGGTTTTCCATCCGCTGATCGCGGACGATGGCCGTTACGAAGTTGCCGGAGGCGTCGTCGCGAATGACCAGCGTGCCTCGGCGGTAGTCGACCGACTCGACGATCCCGCGCAGGACGCCGGAGTTGTATCCGGGTGCGTAGACCGGTGCGTCCACGTACGCACCGTCGTAGCCATAGTAGTCGTACGCTTCAAGGTACCCGCGAGGATCGTAGTAGCCGCCGAAATTCAGCGCGAGGCCGATGCGCAAGCGCGGGAAGAGACCGATGCGCGCTTCCGGAATGAAGATGGGGAATCTGCCTCCGTCGACCCAAACGCGGAAGCCGCCGTTCTCATGCTCAAAGCGGTTGATGCGTCCGCCGAACGACATGCTGCGACGGCCGCGATCATCGAATGCCGCGCGGTCGTTGCGTACGCCGACGCTCTGGAAGCGATTGCTCTGGAATCGGTCGCCGCTCTGGAAACTGTTGCTCTGGAATCGGTCGGTGCCGCGGCTGCGGTACGCATCGGCCTGCACCCGACTCTCGGACGAGACGTTGCCGCGCGTGTAGCCGCGGTCGTACGACTGCGGCGCGGTAGCGCGTGTATCGCGCCGTTCATACGTCTGGTTGCTCCGGGACTGGTTGTAAGTCCGAGATTGGTTGTAGGTCCGAGACTGGTTGCTGTTGTTGTTGCCCCGATCATGCGAGCCCCGATTGCTGTCGCGGCTCCCGCGATTGTCGGAGTGCTGGGAGGAGTGCTCCGTCGCATCGTGGTGACGGGTGTCCGCAAAAGCGGACGTTCCAACGAGGCTCACGATCGCCACCGCTCCTGCCACCGTTGCTGCTAACTGCTTTGCCCTGTTCATGTTATCTCCTTTGAACCGCTCACTGCCACCTACTCCTTATCGCAAGCGGTCTGCCAGGTTCATAATCTTGCAGCCATGAACGAGCATCTTACTCCCCTGCCGCTGCCTGAATGGAAAACAACCTGCGAAACGCTGCATATGTGGACACAGATCGTCGGCAAGGTGCGCCTGGCGCTGGCCGCCCCGGTGAACCATTGGTGGGGGACGACGCTCTACGTCAGCCCGCGCGGTCTGACCACTTCGGGCATTCCCTATCACGATCGCGTTTTCGACTGTGAGTTCGATTTCATCGATCACCAACTCGTGATCCGCGTCAGCGACGGCCGTCTGGGGCGCGTACCGCTCGTCCCTCGCTCCGTGGCCGACTTCTACGCCGAGACGATGGCCCGCCTCGGCGAGTGCGGCATCGACGTGAAGATTTGGCCGGTCCCATCCGAGATTGACAATCCCATTCCATTCGACGAGGACCATGAGCACGCCTCGTATGATCGCGACGCCGTCGAACGCTTTTGGCGCATCCTGATCTTTACCGACCGCGTGCTGAACCGCTTCCGCTCCTCGTTCATCGGCAAGTGCAGTCCTGTCCATTTCTTCTGGGGCAGCTTCGACATGGCCGTGACCCGCTTCTCCGGCCGCCGCGCCCCGGACAATCCCAAGGCCGACGCCATGACGCGCGAAGCCTACTCACACGAGGTCAGTAGTTGTGGCTGGTGGCCCGGCGGCGGCGCGTTTCCCGACCCCGCGTTCTACGCATACACTGCCCCCCAACCGGCCGGCTTCAAGGAAGCACGCGTCGAGCCGGCGGAAGCCTTCTACAACGATGCCTCCTCCTTCTTTATCCTCCCCTACGACGCCGTCCGCGGATTGCCCGACCCTGAGGACGCCCTCCTTCGCTTCTGCCAGTCCACCTACGTCGCCGCCGCCGAGGCGGGCGGGTGGGATCGGGCGGCGCTGGAGAGGCAGCGGTAGTCAGTGTCGGGCGGAATGACGACGCACGGGGTCCAGCTCGTAGTGCGCCTGCAGGATGTCGGCTGGGAAGGCATTCGCGTTGGCAGGGAAGACTTCGATGTACTGTGACCGGAGAGCGTTGCTCTGACCGAGCGGATAGATTCCGGTTTGGAGAAGGGCGAGGTACGTAGTGACCGTACACGGCGTCGGGTTTGTAACCGGCTCGGAACACGCCGCCCCCTGACCGGTCGATCCGAAGTAATTGTTGGTCTGGAACGCGGCCATCGTCCCGAACGTCTGCGCGGCCTGGATCACGGCGGGAGACGCCGCCTCGCCGGGCATCAGGAAGTTGAACTGAACGACGAGACGTCCCGGCAACTTGGTGCTGGCAAGCGACAGCAGGGGCTGATTCGCGTCAGGAGGAGTGCCCTTGATGATCGATCCATCCTCGGCGATCGGCGGGAAGGCGTTCTGAGGAATGATGGCCACGCTGAAGGTCTTGTCGGGAAAACTCTTCTTGAAGGAACCGTTGACCGCGTCCCACGCCTGGAGCAGGAGAGACGGCCGATAGCCGGCCTGCTGCCAGATCGAGACCGCGTTGCTGACGCAGGCCAGACCGGTACTCTGCGGAGTTTCCGCGGGAAGCCGCAGCTCGTCGGTTGTACGGTTGATTCCGGTGAGTCGCAGGAGCGCAACGTCGTTGTAGGTGCCGGTGGCTTTGAGATGCGCTGCCACCGCGGCCAGCAGCGAGTCCCATTGCACCAGAAATGCCAGATCCCAGGGAGCGGCAACCGTCTCCGAATCGCAGACTCCGGTGGCACCGCTATGAGGCGAGATCGTAAAGCTCAACGGAACGGCACCCGCTCCGGCGGGCATCGGCTGGAACAGCCACGGCGGAGTATCAATCCCGGCCGTGATCGCCAGTTCGACTTTCTTCCCTGACGAAATCGCTTGGTTCATCCACTGATCGAGAGTGCTCCATTGATATTGCCCCATCGCCGGTTCGATGGAGCTCCAACTGATGACCAGCACCAATCCGTCGACCCCGATGACGCCGAGTGACGCCGTCACCCCGTTGGCGTAACCCTTCGAGATCTGAGACACGTCGCCGCTGTAGACATAGATGCCGCGATCCTCGGGTGTCGAGCTCTGCGCGCGGAGGAGCGGAGAGGCGAGGATGAACAGCGACAGGAGCCAGGCTCTATGAAACCCTGTGCCGAAGCGAATAGCCAATGTGGTCGTCCTTCAACGCGCTACGGGCGTTCGCGTTCGTAGGGGAAGAACATCGCGTGAACCAGATCGGATGTCAAGGGATCGCCGCTCAACGACGCGCGGCTCTTTGATGACGCCGTTTCAGGCTGGGCGTCCGCACTCCTTCCAGCCGCAGCTCGATCGCACTGCGCGCCCGCTCGAAGGCTTTGGCGTCGTGCTGGAGGTTGAACGAGAAGTTCGCGCCGAAGAAGAAGGCGTTGAGCTCGAATGCGAGCTGGGCAGGATCGAGCTTCGGATCGACGTGCCCTTCATCCCTGGCCATGCGGATGGCCCTCTCCAGCGCCGCCATCCAGTCCGACATCTGCGCGGCCACGGCGTCGCGGACGACGCCGGGCCGGCCGTCGAATTCGAACGAGGCCGCTGCGAAGAAGCAGCCGCCGGGGAAGACGCTGTGTTGTACGTAAGAGAGCCACGAGCGGCAGAGCGCTACCAGCCGGGGATAGCCGCGAGGCTTCTTCAGCGCCGGGCGGACGACCACGTCGATGTAGCGGAGGCTGGCCGCTTCGATGGCGGCAAGCTGCAGTTCCTCTTTGGAGCCGAAGTGCGCGAAGAGGCCGCTCTTCGACATCTTCAGCTCCTCGGCCAGACGGCCGATGGTCAGCCCTTCCAGCCCCTCGACCGAGGCCACGTCGACGGCGCGGTCGAGAATGCTCTGCCGAGTACGGTCGCCTTTCATGAATATGCGGGAAGGTTCTTCAGGAGGCCATGATGCACCGAACGGAAGAGATCGGACCAGGGCGCGGGGCGATACGTAACACGATCGACTTTGACGATGGTGCGCTCGCCACGGGCGAACGGCGTTTCACCGTCTTCGCTGGAGCAGAGGAAGCCGTAGACGCAGCTCGTCGTCCCGAGATGCTCGACCCAGAGATCGATGCGCATCTGGCGAGGACCGAGCACCGGATTGAGGAACTCGATGCGCAGCTCACGCACGACGTGGAACTGATCGGGGTTGGCCTCGGGGTCGAGCTCGAATCGCCCACCGTTCGCCGCATACCACCCGGACACAGCTCGCTCCACGTGCGCCGCAAACCGTGCGTTGTGCAACATCATCATCGGATCGAGCTCGTCGAAGTGGACAGGAGAGAGGTAGGTGAAGCAGGGGTTGAAGAGCGCGTCAGGCATGGGCATCCTCCTGGATTCAGAGAATAGCACGAACGTTCGTTTATTGTCTTTGCGGTATCGCGGTCGCGGGGTCTCGCGGTCTCGCGGTGGTGGGTGGCCGTCAGCTCGCGATTGGTTTCTTGGGCCACGCGACCGCGAGACAGCGACATCATCTCGTGCCGATGCCGGGCTGCACACTGAGCCACATCGCCCCGAACTGGACGAGCCCCGCGAAGAGGAAAGCGAGAACCCTAACTGGCCACGCCACTCGCTGGCTTTTCAGTGCAATAACGATCCCGCCGGCTGCAGCCGCACCGATGACCATCGTGAGGGCGATCTCGCTCGGGGAGAAATGACCCTTGACGATGCGGGCCACTCCAGTCAGATAGAGCCAGATGAAGAACATGATGACCAGCCAGAACAGCTCGATCGCCATCGCCGCGGCGGGCCAGCCCCGAGGGCGCCATACGACGACCGCGACGATCAGAACGAGAGGCGGCACGACCTGAACGACGTGCCTCAGAAGCGTTCCGCTGACCACACCGACGAGAAGAAGAGCACCGGTGAGGACGGTGAGCAGGACGAGACCCCAGCGAGCTTTCGACTCCATGGAACGTTACCTCCGTCAGACATCAACGCCGTGCTGACGGTCCTGGTTAACGGAGCGCAACTTCTTTCCTCGGCACGGCAATCATGCGCGTCTCTTCCACGTGTCCTCGTCACGCGATTGGTGAACAACAGCGACGACAAGCACAACAGAGGCGTCGGCGACATAGAAGACCGAGTACGGAAACCGATGAAGAAGCGTACGCCGGAATGTCTTGTACACGTTCGGATACATCCGAGGGTGATCGAGTATCGAGGAGTAAACGCGTTCCAGCTCGATTCCGAATCGCACCGGCAAGCTCGGCGAGATATCGCGTAACCACGTCACCGCCTCGACGATATCCGCGCCAGCCTCACGCGAGACGATGAGCCGCACAGTCACTTCGCATCGAACAGCTCTGCTCTGATGTCGGCCCATGGCCGCGCCGTTGATGGATCGGCGTAATACGCGGCCAGCCGCCGGTCAAGCTCCTCACGCAGGTCATCCTGGATAGGCACCGCCTCGGGAACCTCGACGAGGCTATCCCAGATCGCTTCAACGAGCTGCAATCGCTCGGAAGGCGGGAGTGCCAACAACTGAGACAAGTCGTTCATGGCGAATGAGTCTAGCAGACGCGTGAAGACTGGCCTGACCCGGCTTCGCCCTTTGTCCCCTCCGATCTGGCCTGGCTGGTTGCCCCGCGCGACAATCCTACTGTTCGGGAAGCACCTTACCGCTCCATCGATCTCGCGGGGCCCAGTAGGGACACATGGGGCACACCTCGCCCTCGGGATAATCTTTGCCCTCTTCGTGAGGACAGCCGATGATGCCCGGGCTCATGACAACTGACTTGACGCCGTGTTCCCCGATGAAGGCAATGATCTCTTCGGTAACTCTCGGATCACGTCGAAGATCGGAGATGTCGGAGAACCATCGGCGAAGCTCTGTGACCTCGCCGCTTTCGGTGGGCACGATCCCGACGGCTACTTTCGATGCATGCGAGGCATCGGGTCCGTAGAACGCCACCGTGGCCATGGGATATCCGCGCTGGCCGCGGCTGGCCTTCTTCTCCAGTTTGGTCCGTTCACGTTTGATCTTCATTTAACCGGTTGAGGATAGCGCGAGTGCCCTGTCGCCGCTACCGCAGCGTCTCCGCTCAATGGCGAAAGATGGCATTGGCCACCCCGACAAACGCGATCGCCGCGGCAAGGAGCGCCAGCGCGGCCCCCTCGAAGTGTCCCGCCTTCGAGGCTTGCCAAGCCAGGGCAACGGCAGCGATACCGACCCCCATGGCGGCCAGCACCGCGCATCCTCCGAAGTTTCTCGCCTTTTCCGTGTTATCCATCAGCGCCTCGTGCGAAACGTGACCGTTCGAAACGAGAACCTCATGATAGGAGTGTCTCCGGTCGGGGTTTTCCCTACCCCTACCTCAGTGCGCCGCCACCGCCCTATCCAACCTTCGATACCGCACCGTCTCCGGTAAACAGCTCTTGTGCTCGATGTGGTGCAGGTACTCGCTGCGGAACTTCTTAACCGAGGAGATGACCGGGCCAATGGCGGCGTCGCCGAGGGCGCAGAGGGATTTGCCGCCGATGTTGTCGGACATGTCCAGGAGCAGGTCCGCGTCCTGCTTGCGGCCTTCGCCGCGCTCGATGCGGTCGAGGACCGACTCGAGCCAGTTCGTCCCCTCGCGGCAGGGGGTGCACTGGCCGCACGACTCGTGAGCGAAGAACTTGGAGAGGCGCCAGACGGCGTCGACGATGCAGACGGAATCGTCGAGAACGATGATGCCGGCCGAGCCGAGCATGGAACCGGCCTTCTGGATGGCGTCGAAGTTGAGCGGGAGATCGATCTCGTCCGGCGTGAACATCGGCGCCGAGGCGCCCCCGGGGATGACCGCCTTCAGCTTGCGGTCGCCGAGGATGCCACCGCAGTGCTCGTAGATCAACTCCTTGAGGTTGACGCCCATCGGGAACTCATAGACGCCCGGCTTCCGGACGCTGCCGGAAACGCAATAGAGCTTCGGGCCGGTGTTCTTCGGAGTACCGAATGATTTGAACCAGTCCGCCCCGTTGTTGATGATGAGCGGCACGCAGGCCAGCGTCTCGACGTTGTTCACGACTGTAGGTCCGCCGAAGACGCCGATGACCGCGGGGAACGGCGGCTTGACGCGCGGCTGTCCGCGGTGGCCTTCGACCGATTCGATGAGCCCTGTCTCTTCGCCGCAGATGTATGCGCCGGCCCCTCGTGCGACGGTAATGTCGAAGTCGAAGCCGCTGCCGAGAATGTTCTTGCCGAGGTAGCCCTTCGCGCGCGCCTCGTCGAGTGCCTTTTCCAGAACCACCGACCCGTAATGGAACTCGCCGCGGATATAGATATACGACATCGGATTGGAGCCGATGGCATAACCGGAGATGATCATTCCCTCGATGAGAAGGTGCGGATCCTTCTCCATCAGCACGCGGTCTTTAAACGTGCCGGGCTCCGACTCATCGGCATTGCAGAGAAGCCACGTCGGCTTCGGCGCGTTCTTGGGGACGAAGCTCCACTTGGCTCCGGTGGGAAAGCCCGCTCCGCCTCTGCCGCGCAGCTCGGAGTCTTTGACGACCTGCGTCACCTCCTCCGGCTTCATCTTCAGCGCTTTTTCGGCGGCTTTGTAACCGCCACCGTCGATGTAGACATCGATCGACGTGGAGTTCGGCTTGTCGATGTTGGCGGTGAGGATCTTGATTTGTTCCATGGTCGGTATGTTTGCTTGATTGTCAGTAGATTAGTGGATCAGTCGGTTAGAGATCGCTCTCAACCAGTCCACTAATCTACCAATCCACTATTTCAACTCCCCGAGCAGCGCATCTATCTTCGTGACGTCCATGTTCTCGTGATAGTCGTTGTTGACCTGCACGACGGGGGCGGTGCCGCAGGAGCCGAGGCACTCGACCTCGACGACGGTGTAAAGCCCGTCCTTCGTCGTCGCGCCCGGATGGACATCGAGCTTGTCGCAGAGGTGGTCGTAGATGTCGTAGGCGCGGCGGACCATGCAACTCAGGTTCGTGCAGACCTGCAGGTGGTACTTGCCCACCGGCTTCTGGTTGTACATGTTGTAGAACGAGACAACGCCGAAGACCGTGGCCGGCGAGAGGTTGAGCAGCGTGCCGACGTAGAGCACGGCCTCGGGGGAGATCCAGCCCCATGTTTCCTGCACCAGATGGAGCGTCGGCAGCAGGCAGGCTTCCTTGTTCGGGTAACGCGTGAGGATGTAGTCGAACCTCTTCTTTGCCTCCGGCGGGAACTCGACCGCCTTCTTCGGATCGGGGAAGCGGTCGGGGGCGTAGGGATTGTCGGGATGGAGGTCAGCCATGGCTAAAAGTCGAATGCCTTCTTCTTCCACACGTAGATGTAGCCGACGGCGAGCAGGACGATGAAGACGAGCATCTCGCCGAAGAGAAACATGCCCCGCGGTCCGGCGGCGGCGTCGCGGTAGATGACGGCCCACGGGTAGAGGAAGGCCGCCTCGATGTCGAAGAGGATGAAGAGCATGGCGATCTGGTAGAAGCGGACGTTGACCCGTTTCCGGTTCTCGTCGAGGGCCGGCACGCCGCTCTCGTACGGCTCCTGTTTGGAGGCCGTGCGGGCGTGGCCGCCGACGAACCAGGCCAGCGCGAGCATCACCACCCCCACGACGACGGCGAGCACCATCATGATGAGGACGGGAAGGAGGGTTTGAGTCATAAACGGCGCGAATGCTAACACCGCACGCGGCCGGTTGTCTGCGGCGCTTGGCGTCGCGTGCCCCAGCTCGAAGCTGGGGCTACGGCTCTTGCGCCGGCTTTCGACGGCGAATTGACGATGCCCGTGGCGGGTCGTCGGTTGGTTGCGCGGCGTTCGTTCCGCGCAACAGTACAATCCTGGCTCCATGCCTGACGCCCTCCCCGCCCACCAGCGCATCATCCTGATCGACGACAGCGCGAACGACCTTCAGGTGACGCGGCGCTTTCTGGAGCGTCGCGACTTCGACGTTTCGGCGGCCACCTCGGGAGAGGAGGGGTTGGCGCTGGCACATGCCATCACTCCGGCCGCGTTCGTCATCGACTACCGGATGCCGGTGATGGATGGGTTCGAGGTGACGCGGCGCATCAAGGCCGATCCGGTCCTTCAGACGATTCCGGTGCTGCTGCTGACCGGCGCCGGCAGCGTGCAGACCGTCGTGGACGGACTCGACGCCGGCGCGGACGATTTCGTCACCAAGGGCTCCGACACGGAGATCCTGCTGGCCCGCCTGCGCGCACTGCTGCGCATGAAGCGCTACCAGGACCAGTTGCGCAAGCTGAACCAGCAGATCACCCGCGACCTGCAGATCGCGCGGCGCGTGCAGGAAGCCCTCATGCCGAACGGCTCGTTCCGCGGACCGCGCATCGAGATCCGCTCGGCCTACATCCCCAGCGAAACGCTCTCCGGCGATTTCTACGACTACTTCCTGCAGGACGATCTGCTGTACCTCTTCGTCGCCGATGTCTCCGGACACGGCCTGCCGGCCTCGATCCTCGTGGCACTGCTGAAGAGCTATATCCACACCGAGGCCGACGCCGGCACGCCCTTGTCGTCATTCATGACCAACCTGAACGACTTCCTCTTCAGCGTCTCGCTGCCGACGCAATTCGCCACCGCGCTGCTCTTCCGGATCGACAGCGACGGAGCCCTGGTCTACTCCAACGCAGCGCATCCGCCGTTCCTGCTGTTCCGGCAAAGCATTGGCAAGACGGTGATCCACGAGTTTCCCAGTCATCTCCTCGGCGCGATGCCGTCGATGGTCTTCGAGGAGAACCGCCTGCAGGTCGCCGCGGGCGACACTCTCTTCGCCTACACGGACGGGCTGACCGACCGCCGCAACGCCTCGGGCGATTTCTACTCGATCGATCGCATCGCCGCCCTGATGGACGATGCCGGCGACTCCGACCTGACGACGCTCTACGACCGGATCTACGAGGATGTGTCGACCTTCGCCGCCACCGAGGAGCTCCACGACGACATTGCCTTCGTGGTCACGCGGTTCCACTAGGCCGGCCCGGCCGGGGGCGTTGGTTGCCGAGGCTCGGCCACCATCGTTTGCCTGCCTGCGCGCGATCGTCGACACCTTCCCGACGAAGCGCAGTTCAAGCCCTTGGCATCGGCGGCGTCCTGCCAGGCTCACTTTCACGCCGATGACTTTACGACACGATTTCGGTAGACTGCGGCAACTCTCCAAAACATGGCAAAGCGAGTGGTGCGCGACGTCTTTGTGACGATTTGACTGCGCTTTCGTGCGATTGGTCCGTCTCTAGAACGAACGAGGAGCGCCATCTGACCGTATGGGGAAACCGGGATGACTGCCAATAGTCCGTCGAACGATCCGGGAGCGGCTGTCCGCACCTCATTCTCCGGCGACGGAAAGGATAGGGACACTCGCGTCAAGCCGCTGTCGGCCGTCCCAATCGCGCCTGTCAGGCGACGCGGTACGGAGATCGCGACGGTGTGCGCGATCGGGTTGGTACTTCTCATAGCCAGCGGCCTCGGCTGGTATCGCCTGTCACTCCCGAGTCCCTTCCGCAAGCTCGTGGCTGCCGCGGACGCACTCGAGTATCGGGTGATCGATGGGCGGCTGAGCGGTGGGTTCCGGTTCAAACCGCAGCAATCAATCGTACGCAATGGAGCAGAGCCAGCCCGGAGCACAACGCTCCGCCACCTCGCTACGGCGATCGCGGAGGCCGCATATCAGAGTCGTTCTGTGGAGAACCTTCACGCCCTCGGAGTCGCCCAGTTATTACTCGGAAGGTATGACGACGCGGTCGACTCTCTGAACGAGGCGCTGATATCCGATAGCGCCACCGGCGACCTTGTTCAAGCACTTGGCAAAGACACGAATGCCGCACTCCTGCTCGACGTATCGGGCGCTTATCAGGCACGAGGACAGTATCGCGAACGTCCGCAGGATTTCGTGGTTGCCATCGAGGCAGCGGAACGGGCATGGAGCCTGGCCAGGACGCCCGAGGTTTCGTGGAACAGAGCCCTGGCGATCGAGTCGATGCACCTGCGCGACGACGCGAAGCTTGCCTGGAGTGACTATCTCGCGCTGGACAGCGATTCTCTCTGGACGCAGCAGGCCCGGCGACGACTGGATGCGTTACGCGCCCCATCCGACGCCGATCGCTGGAAGCAATCGATCGATCTGCTACGAAAGTCTGCGATCACCGGCGATACCGGCACAGTCGCGGCGATCGTTTGCCGCTACCCCGAACAGACGCGGACATTCGGTGAAGAGGAGATGCTGACCGAATGGGCTGCCGCCATCTCGGCCGGCGACGTTGCCGCCGCCGAGGGCAGCCTCCATGTCGCGGAGGAGATCGGCGCGGCCCTCGTCAGGCTGACCGGCGAAGCAACACTGAGTGACTCCGCCGACGCGATTCGACACAGCGGTACGGCTTTGGTCTCAGCACACATCGCATACCGCGACGCGCAGAAGCTGCAGAAGCAACAACAGATGGGCGAGTCATACCAAGCCTGGATTGCGACCGAAAAGATGCTCCGTCTTCATCGAAGCCCGCTGGCGCTCCGGGCAGCCGTCTTCGCGCAGAGTGCCAACTACTTTCTTGGTAACGGCCCGGCCGCCGTGCAGCAACTCTCCTCGATCACGGACGATCGGGCGCTCGATCAGCGGTATCCCTCCGCCGTGGCCCAGGCGTGGTGGCTGCGCGCACTCATCCTCTGTGCGTCCGGCCGCCAGACGGAGGGCATTCGTGACTATCAACGGGCGCTCGCCCTGTTCGAACGGACGAAGGAAACCGAGAACGTTGCGGCCATTCATAATCGGCTGGCCGCGAATCTCAGCTACGTCGGTCAGGCAGACCAGGCCTGGCGCCACCGCGCCGAGGCTCTTCGCATCCTGGACGGATACGGCAAGAGCTCGCGCCTGCAGACTCTTCTCGTCGATACCGCGCGCGCGGCGGAAGACGACGGCTATCTGCGCGCCTCACTTCGATTCCACGACCAGCTCGTTCGACTGGTGCGAACTGGTGATCCGGTATTCGCGACGGATGCGTTCCGCGCCCGGAGTGTCGCCCGCTGGAAGGCAGGATTGCGAGAGTCAGCCCTGGCGGATCTGCAATCCGCATCGGCAACCGCGGACCTGGTGCACGACGCGGCCATGAAAGAACGTCTGGTCGCTAACATCCGATCGGCCGAATCCGCCGTCTTTCGCGATGCTCAGCCCCAGCGGTCGATCCGCGCGGCGACGGAAGCGATCGCGTTCTACGAACGTGTCGCCAACCGCCTACGCCTGGCTGACATGTACATCGATCGCGCATTGGATCACGAGGCTGGGCGCGACTTCAATGGCGCCGAAAGCGATCTTCATGCGGCAACCGACGTTCTCGAACAGCAGCGCCAGAGTCTGCGCACGCCCGCGGATCGGAATGCCTTCCTGGAGCGGCGGCGTAACCTGTTCCAGACGGGCGTCCGGCTGTTCGTCGATCATGGAGACTTCGGGGGCGCCATAACCTTTGGCGAGATCGCGCGCGCGCGATCTATTCTCGACGCTGCCCCGTCCGGCGACGGGAAAACCGGCGCACCGCTCACAGCGGCGGAGATCTCGGCGCAAGTCCCCGATCAGACGGCGGTTCTCTGGTACGCGGTCCTTCCGGACCGCCTGGTCACCAACGTCATCCGTCGCGGACGGAGCACAGGATTCGTACAAAAGGTCTCCGCGCGGCGGATTCAGGAGCTCATTGCGCGAGCTATCGACCCCGATCCTCGCAATGCGGCGGCGACCCGCGCAGCGTCTGCCGATCTTTACGACATTCTCATCCGTCCCGCGGCAGCGCAACTCGAGCCAACGCTGGTCATCGTGCCCGATGCACTCCTCCACGCGGTAGCCGTTTCCGCTCTCTTCGACCGGCGGCACGGACGCTACCTCGTCGAAGATCACGATCTCATGCTCGCGCCGAGCGCTTCGATCTTTGCCGGGCACCAACGGCAACCTACGCCAATGCCAACCGAGACTGCCGTCTTCGGGAATCCAACCTTCGAGCCCACGCTCTTTCCGGACCTTCCGCGGCTTCCTGGCGCAGAGGCGGAGGCTCGGGAAATCGGAAAGCTCTACGGGCAAGCTCGCGTAGTCACGGGAAAGGAAGCGACCAGGGAGGAGTTTGTGAACGCGGCGAGGCGTGGAGCGTTGATTCATTATGCCGGCCACGCGGTATTCGACTCGCTCGATGGCGCCGCTCTTCTGCTTGCTTCCTCGGGTCGTGACAACGGCCGCGTGACCGCGGCTGACATCGCAACGATTCCCATGGAGAAGGTGTCTCTGCTTGTCTTATCCGCGTGCGGAACCTGGAAACAGATTGAGAATGGCAGCGGCCCTCTGGGCCTAGCCGAGGTGTTTCTCCGCGCCGGCGTTCATACCGTGGTCGCCAGCCTGGCACCGGTCGAGGACGGGAGCGCGTCACATCTTCTCGTCGCATTTCACGAGGCGCTGCGTTCCGGCGACGACGCAGCCGCGGCACTACGGAAAGCTCAATGTCGTCTCATCCACAACAAGGATCCCCAACTCCGTGCACCGAGTGCATGGAGTCGCTTCGTCGTGATCATGTAAACGTTGATATTGCAAAGAGAAAGAGAGGATCGAAATGGCCACCCCCATTGAAGTGATTGCCACCGGCATCATCATGTTCGCCAACGGCGCGTCGATGCAATCCGAGCCCGCTGCCGCGCTGCGCGCCGCCATCGCCATCGAGGCTCCCGGACCCAGGATCGGCGCATACGGAGTGAAGATCCCTGAGCATCAGGCCAGACTAGTAATTCTTAAGCCGGCCGCAACCATCATCAGTGATCCGCAAAAGCGAGTCACCGTCGTTCACGAGAACGGCCAGCCTGCGATGCCTGCAATCCCTTCGGTATCGGGAAGCGGATACGCCGAGGTACCTGACGCCGATTACTACGTCATTTATTTGCGCGGGGATCGCATCCAGTTCGGCGCCGTCGTTACAGACAACACGGCCCGGCCACCCCGTAAGACCTGCGTTCCCACGCCAATGAATCCCAGTGGCGCAAGCCCGTCAACCAACATGCTGGTCATTCCCAATATCGCCGAGCTCGCAGCGAGTCCGACCCTCGCGGCTGATACTTTTCCCCATCATGACAACTATGCCACTATCTCGCCATCGAAAGTTGCGGGGTGGCTCGACCTCAATGGCGGACAACTCACCGCAGAGCTTCGAGGCGATGGGCGCACGGGCGATTTCCGCCCCAAGCGTGTGCAAAAGTTCCTTCCTCTCACCATCTCCTGGACCTTTGATAGCGACCCCAGTCTCCCTCTTTGCATCGCCGTCACGCCTTTCAACGGCATGACACCGGGTATCGCTATCGCGATCGACAACTCCGCTCCGCGCCAGATCGGTTACCAGAACGTGCCCATCGGCTTGATGGAAGACATCCATGCAGGGATCTCCTACGACTACGAGCTTTTCTACGAAATCCTCGAATCGAAACCGTGTCCGCCGCCCCTTCCCTTCGGTTTTGTCTGCGAATTCGCATCGTCCGGAGCCGCCACTTCCTCGGTTATGCATCCGAACACATTTCAGCCACGAAGGCGTCCCTACTCCGGCCCCCACGCGGACGAATCCACAGGCATCAACTGCGGCCCGGTGAAGAACGGAGGCTAATCAAATGAACCATCGCATCCGAACCATCTCCGTGACACCCATTGCTTTGGTCCTGTGCGCCTGCGGCACGATCAAGCCGCAGGCCTCGCCTCACCCCGCCGATACACCTTTTGTCATGTTTTCCATGTCGGCGCAAGTCCCGCTTGCTACTCACAGGGCCGACCCCATCGTGGGAGGCTTGGCGGTGGCTCAAGAAAAGGAGCAGGGTCCGTTGTCGCCTCCGGGCCTAGCGAAGGCAGCGGGCAGTTTTCTCGGACCATGGATCGTGCGTTTTCGGGCACTCAACCTCGACAACATCCCCAGTTACGACGGCCAGACAGTGACTCTGCGGTTGTTCCCCGACCTGACGCTTTCAATGCGCATCGACAAATGGTCGCCCCGAGAAAACGGACATATGCTGTTGGGGCAGGCCGACGAAAGAGGTCCAGCCACCCTCGCGATCGACGCCACGAATCGAGCCGCCGGCACGATCGAGCTTGAGAACGGAAACGTTCTCATCTTTCACACAGTAGACGGCCAGCAATACGTCCTGGAGGTTGATCCGCGTAAGTTTCTCGACGAAAAGCCTTACCTGGCCTCACCCGGCGATCGGCCTAAGACGCAGCCCCCTGCATCAGGTGAGGCGGGGGTTCTAAGAATAATGCTGGTATCCGGGAACGATCCTGACGTGTGCGCCGAATTGAATTCTTTTGCGCCTTTCTTTGAACAGCAATTCAATACTGTGTTCTCGAGCAACGGATCGAGTGTCCCGGTTAAGATCTCCGTATTTTGTAGCGAGGACGCACTGATCGGTGCCACGCTCGATGCCTCTTTGGCCAATTTGAGTCAGAGCATCAACGTCGATAAGGCTCGAACTAAAGCTCAGGCAGACCTTGTGTCGTTGATCGTAGGCAACGCGACCGACGGGTCGGGAATCGCCCAGTACAACTTCCCGATTCTTCCCACCGATTCGAATCGTCCATTCAGCGTCGTCTTGCTCAGCCCGGCCGTCGGGGAGTTGTCGCTTGTTCATGAGGTGGGCCATAACCTGGGCATGCAGCATGACCGTTATGTCCTCCACCATGTTGACACCAGTCCGTGCAACTACGGGTCCTTCGTTCTTAATGGTGCGTGTCCCGAAAAGAGAACGATCATGGCGGAACCGGACTACTGCGCGGATTGCGCCACCTGCACCGATTGCACACGCTGCACCGGTTGCGCTAATCCTACAGGTTGTGGCCGGATACCCGTCTTCTCCACTCCGCCCCTATCCGGCGTCGATTGCAGCGATCCCGTCAACGGAGCGAACAACCGGGCTCAGTTGCTCGTCGGAGCGGTGGAAGCGAGCCGGTTCTTCTTCCCATGAGAATCACGCGATCTTCCCCAGCAGCTCCACGGCCTGCGACTTCTTCTCGTACTTTACGTCTGTCGCGGCGATTCTTTCGAGGTAGGGTCTGGCGCTCTTGTTGTCCTTGCGCTTCAGGTGTGTGCGGGCGATCCAGAACCAGGTGTCGATCACGTATTCGTTCTCGCTGAGTTTCTGGACCTGGGCTGCTTTTTCGAATGCGGCCACGGCCTCGTCGTAATTCTGCTGTGCGTAGGCGATGCGGCCGAGGTGCGTCAGGGCATCGAAGTAGTCGTAGGAGCTCTGCTCGACGTTCTCCAGCACCTGCCGGTAGTACTGGCCGGCGCTCAGGTAGTCGCGCGCGTCGAAATAGATGGCGCCGCAGAACAGCAGGGCGTTGCGGAAAAAGTACGAATTGAAGAACGGCTGATTGGCGTCGAAGAGCTGCAGCGACTCCTTGAAGAGGTGCAGGGCCTCGTCGCGGTCGCCGAGCGCGTACGAGTTCAGGGCCTTGAGGGCGAGAGCCTGCGCCGTCACGTTGCTGTTCTGGGAATAGCGCATCGACTGCTCGTGCAGTTCCTTCGCCTTCGCGTAGTCATGGTCCTCGTGCGAGAGATGTCCGAGGATGACGTACGACTTGTACTTGATGTCATTGGCCTCGTCAGACTCCTCGGAGGCACACGCTTCCGAGAAACCGTCGCGCGCCCCGGCCACATCACCGGCGTGAAGAGCGGCTACGGCACGGTAGTACGTCGCCTCCAGCTTGGTCAAAACGTTACTTCGCTGGGCCGTTAGCTGCTCGATGAATTGCGTGACGAGTTGGGCGAGGATGCGGTTGTCCGACGTCGGATCGACGATGAAGTTGTGCAGGTAGACGAGGCGGTTCTCGAGGATGCGCATCAGCTCGAGCATGAGCGTGATGCGCTCGGGCTCGTCGCCGCTCTGCTTGAAGAGCTTGGCCAGTTTGCGCTGCAACGCGTTGTACTCGTCGCCGTAACCTCGGACGAGCGCCTCGGTGAGCTCACCCGGCTCATTTTGCAGCCTGGTCTCGATCGCGACACGCTGATCGACGAGAGCCGTGATCTGGCCGGCGCGGCCGGCAGCGTTGGTTGCCCGAGGCTCCACCACCATCTTCGTCAGATCCTTTCCGCGCCGGTTACTGGATCCTGTCGGCCAGCCATCGTTCTACCGCTCCCGCACTGCAATCGGCGATCCACCGATCTGAAGAAGGCGGAACTCGATCTGGTGGCGGTCCTCGTCGATCGACTTTACCGCGATGGTCACGTGGTCGCCGAGACGCATCTCGCGACCCGTGCCCTCGCCGCGCAAACGGTGCTCACGCTCGCGGAAAACCCAGAAGTCGCCGCCGATCGTCGCGACCGGCACCATCCCCTGGACAAAGATCTCGTCGAGCTCCACGAAGAGACCGAAGGCGGCCACACCGGTGACCGTACCGGTGAACGATTCCCCGACCTTGTCGCGCATGAAGATGACCTTCTTCCACTCCAGCACCTCACGCGACGCCTCGTCAGCGCGGCGCTCGCGGTCGCTCGACTGGGCTGCGTACAGCGGGTGGACGCGCTCGATCTCCACCAGCCGCTCGCCGTGCATCGGTCCCTGCTCGAGCAATTCACCCAGCCGGCGATGGACGATGAGATCGGGATAGCGGCGGATGGGCGATGTGAAATGCCCGTAGTTGGCCAGCGCCAGCGCGAAGTGGCCGATGTTCGCCTCGGAGTAGAAGGCGCGCTTCATCGAGCGCAGCACGATGTTCGTCAGGAAGCGTTCCTCCGGCGTCCCCTCCACCGATTTCATCACGCGTTGCAGCTCGCCGGGACGCATCTCTTCCAGGTCGCCGCGCAGGGCCAGCTTGAATTCCTTGAGAATCTCGCGCAGATCCTCCAACTTCCGCGGGTCGGGCTGCTGGTGGACGCGAAAGATTCCCGGCTGATTGGCGAAGACGAGCTCGGAGGCCACCACCTCGTTTGCGGCGAGCATGAACTCTTCGATGATGCGATGAGCGACATTGCGCTCCGTCGGCTTGATGGCGTCGATGACGCCGGTGGCATCGAGGATGACCTCGGCCTCGGGCAGATCGAAGTCGATCGAGCCGCGCGCTTCGCGGCGCTTTCGCAGGATGTCGTACAGCGCGTGCATGCGCGTGAAGTCGGCCAGTAGATAGCCATAGCGCGCACGCAGCTCCGCGGCGTCCGGAACGACGACCCCGTGCGGCGGCGGTCCGCTCGGCTCGGCCACGCCTTCGTTCACGAGAAAGGCGTTGACGTTCGTGTAGGTCATCCGCTCTTTCGTCCGGATGACTGAGCGATAGACCTTGCGGTCGATGAAGCGTCCCTTCCTGTCGATCTCGATGTCGACCGAGAACGTAAGCCGCGCCACGCGCGGATTCAGAGAGCAGATGCCATTCGACAGCCGCTCCGGCAACATCGGCACGGCCCGTCCCGGGAAGTAGACGGATGTGCCGCGCTCGAAGGCTTCTTCATCGAGGGCGCTTCCTTCGGTCACGTAATGTGAGACGTCCGCGATGTGGACGCCGAGGAGGTAATTGCCGTTCGGGAGCATCTGCACCTGGACGGCGTCGTCAAAGTCCTTCGCCGTCTCGCCGTCGATCGTGACGATGTTGTGCTCGCGCAGGTCGACGCGCCGCGCAATCTCCTCGGGCGTGACCTCATCGGGCACGGCATCGGCCGCGGCCAGAACCTCGGGGTGGAATTCGTGCGGGATATGGAACTTGCGGATGACGAGCTCGATGTCGACGCCCGGCTCCCCGATGAAACCGAGAACCTCGACCACCCGGCCGCGGGCGATGTGGCTGGAGCGGTCGGGGTAGCGATCGATCTCGACGTTGACCATCTCCTGGTCGCGCGCGTTCATCGTGCCGTCGCGGTCGATGACCACGTCGTGATCGAGCCGCGAGTCGAACGGCATGACGAAGGGCTGATCGGGATCGGCGTGAAAGCGTCCGACCACGGTGCGGTGTGCGCGGCGCAGGACTCTCGAGACTTCGCCGACGATGAGCTTGCGCTGCCGGATGGTGTGGTACTTCGGTTGCTGCTTGTCGACGCGCACGACGACGAGATCGCCGTTCATGGCGCCCTTCATGGAGCGGCGGTCGATGAAGACGTCCGGGTCCGAGCCGCCACCGCCGAACACGGTGCCGTAGCCGTCCGGATGAACGCGGATCTGGCCGGCGTGGTACGGCGTGAACTCGAGAAGCGAAAAGCGCTTGCCGCGAACGGCCACGATGATGCCGTCCTGCTCCAGCTCGTCGACGGCACGCTCGACCTGCTCGCGCGACGCCTCCGGATCAGCCAGACGTTCCCAGATGTCGCCGACCGGAAGCAGACGGCTGCCGCGCTGGCGGAGAAGATCGGTGATCGATTGTTTGAGACCGGAGGAACCAGGAAAGGAGAGCGATTGAGGCAAAGGACTCCTCGCGTCAGCGCGAGCGCGTCGATTTGCCGTTCGACGACTTCGGCGCGGAGACGCGGTTTGCGGAAAGGCGGCGGCGCACGGGACGGATCGAGTCGGCGAAGCCGTTGAGCATGGTCTGTGAGCGGAGCTTGTTGTGAAGCGTGTTGCGGTGTACGCCCAGGGCCTTCGAGGCCTGGGTTACGTTGCCACGGCTGGCCGACATGGCCGCCACGATGTACTTCCCTTCGAAGGCTTCGACAGCCTGCTCGAGGGTGATCCCGTTTCCAATCAATTCGCGAATGATCTGGTTCAAACGATCATCGATACTTACCATTGAGTTTTGCCCCTGCCTGTCTTTGGAGGAGCGCGATTCTACACCCCTCCTTCCTGAATGTTGCTACGCAATTTTGAGGGACACGCAAAGAAAATTTTCGCGACCAGCGCGCTTGACAAACATGGGTGAAAGGAGCAAGCGCATGAGCGCGGCAAAGGTTAGAACCGCTCCGATGACGAGCGAAAGAGGGCGATAGATCCACTTGACGGCGTGATGTCCCCGAGTGACATGGACTGCACGAAAGACCGAGGATTCATGCGGGTTTGCGGCCGTTCCGTCGACCGTGACGCTCCATCCGGGCGCCGCCTGCTGGGTGACCACGACATCGCCGTCAGAGGGCGCGACGACGTCGATGAACACCGACGACGGCGTGAACGCGAGAGAACTCACCTGGCTCATTCGGTGCATGGCATCGTCGCGAACGTACGCAAGCGGAAACGCTCCCGGGTTGCGGTGGATGAATGCGCCGCGGAACCTCACCAGAGGCTGGAATGCAGCGAGCGTACCCGGGGCCACGACATAGCCGACCGAGAGCGCGTCGAGCGTGGGCAGATCGCGGCGGCTAAGAGCTGACTGGTAGAGCGTCGCGTAGCGCTGGGAAACGATCGGCGCGGCGGTCCAGGCGTCGAATCGCCGGTCGTACAGATTCAGATAGCCCGATATCCAGCCGTCACGGTCGAAGTCCCTCGTCATATCGACGCGGACGATCTTCGCGTCACGGCCGATGGCCGGCGGATAGGGAACGCGATGCACGTCGAACGGGGCCGTAACCAGCAGCGGCTGAATCTGCACGACGACGTCGACGAAGATCAGGAGCGCCATCACGATCTGCCAGCGCGGCCCGCGAATGACGCGATCACAGCCGATTGCCGCCAGCGCGCAGATGCCGAGAGCCGCCAGCGGCAAGACGCGCGCGGGATATCGGAAAAGCGTGACCGGCAACCGCATCAGCAGCTCAGCGATCGCCGCGAGATGACTGCCGGCGCCGATCAGAACGCATATCGCGATGAGTGCGATCCATGCGAGGCCGCGGCGCCGGGCCACGACGGCGCCAATCAACGCAAACAGAATCGTCAATCCCCCGAGGTAGACGATGGGGATGAAATGCTGCCCGAGACGCGGGTCGAAGGCGCTTGTGCCGAGGTTGGCCGGAATGGCCACGCGCAGCCAGTCACCCAGCGGCATGGAATCCTGGAGGAGTTGCGCGCGCGTCAGGCCGCCGTGCGCGCGGTCGCTAGCGGCGACCATGGACAGAAAGGGCAGGAGCTGAATCGACGACAGCGCGAACGACGTCAGGGTGACATCGATGAGATCGCGCACACCCCGCCGCCGCGCGATGACAAACAGCAGCGCTCCCACCGCGGCGAAGAACGGCTCGCCGGCTAGAAACGACATCGCGATCGCCGCCGCGCTCGCGCGCGCTGAGGCACCGGAGATGGCGCACCAGACGATCAACGGGATCCAGGCAAACGTCGTCAGGTTGTTGGAGACGTCGAGCAGCGACATAGCCGGACCGGAGAATGTCAGCGCCGCCGCAGCGGCCAGCGCCGCGCCCCCCGGCCTCGTCAGCCGCGCAAACAACAGATAGGAGCCGCAGCCGAGCAGCACCACATGAAGAAACAGATAGAGCGTGTATGCGGTGGTGAACGGAAGGATGAGGAACAGCCAGGCAGGCGGATAGAAGACCCCTGTCTGCGGATTCGCCAGCCATGGCTCGCCCGACGCGCTGTAGACGTTCCACAGCGGAAGACGCCCGTGCCGCAGCTCCATGGTCGTGAACCACCGGAGCGGCTGAAAATAGTCGCCGTGATCGCGAAAGGAAAAGACTTCGTTGCGCAGAAGCGGACGCGCGAAGACGACCAACGCCAGCACGGTGATGATTGCGAACGCGGTTCTGCGAGTCATTGGTGTAAGCGAAGGGGGTCGGGAGTCGGGTGTCGGGTGCCGGAAGAGAGCTCTGAGGGATTTCGGTCTCCGACTCCGGACTCCCGACTGCCGACCCCCTTCGCGCAGAAATCAGTGACGATGGTTCGCATCAGCCGCACTCCCTCGGCGAAGAAGCGAGCGCGAATGCGCTCGTCGTTCCCGTGGACCGTGTCGGCATCGTAATAGTTCACCTTGAATGGCGCGATGCCATAGGCGACGATTCCGCGGGCGCGGAAAAAGCGGCTGTCCGACGTTCCACCGCCGACCACCGGCGCAACGATCGACCCCGGCTCCGCCTTCTTCATCGCTGCCGCGAGCACACGAAAGAGCTCTGTGTCGCTCGGGCTCTCCGGGACCGGCAGCCCAGCCAACAGCACCTGCAGATCGCCTCCGTTCGGAAGCGTGCCCTTTACTTTGGCCAGCATGGGCGCTGTCGCTTCGTCGGGAAGCAGCCGGATATCGACATCGGCCGAGGCGGTCGTCGGCAGTACGTTGATCGCAACACCTCCCGTGATGCGCGTGATGGCCACCGTGTCATGCAGCAGCGACCGGTACCCGGGAGAAAGAACGCGCTCCAGACGGACCGTATCGAGAGGTTCGGCCATACCTCGCAGCACCTCTCCGCGCTCGTCGTTACGCGCCTTTCCGGCTTCGTGAAATGAACGCGCCACCGCAGGCGTGAGGCGATACGGCATCGGGATCTCTTGAATGGCATTGAGCGAACGAACGAGCTTCGCCAGTGCGCCGCCGTCATCAGGAGGCGAAGACGCATGGCCGGCTCCCCCTTTCATTGTGATGCGCAGCCAGAGAGGCACCTTCGCCTGCACCTCGATGCCCCAGAACGGAACGTGGTCAACGATCGTCTCGTTATAGCCGCCCTCATTCAATACGAAGCCGGCGTTGGTGAAGAGCTCAGGATGCTGATCGAGAAGCGCGCCGCAGCCATTGTTCCCACCAAGCTCCTCGTCGGCCACAGCCAGGTAGATCACATCACGGCGCAGGGGCAGATGGCGGCGTTTCAGATCGACAAACGCCATCAGCTCGGCGATACCGAGGGACTTGATATCGAGCGCGCCGCGGCCCCAGATGTAACCGCCCGAACGAAGGCCGGCGAACGGAGGCTTGGTCCATTCACCCGCAACCGCCGGCACGACGTCGATGTGGTGGAGCAGGACGAGCGCTTTTTCGTTCGACCCGGAGACGAGGCGGGCGTAGAGCGACTGACGGTCGGGATCCGACCCGACGAGCTTCGCCTCGATCCCTTCCTTCGCCAGCAACTGTTGCAGAAAACGGGCACCGGCTGTCTCGTTTCCCGGAGGATTCGAGGTGTCGATGCGGAGATAGGAGACGAGCGAAGTCTCCGCTTCACGCTCCACCGGATCGCCGCTCCCTCCCGCTGCACGGCGGCACTCCAGCGAACCCATGAGGCAGAAGAGGAGCGCCGGAGCGGCGAGCCGCCGAAGGGAGAGCATGCGAACGCCTGTGATTATGAGCGACAGGCGGCGCGGCTACTTGTTAAAAGTCAATCCATCCGGGTATGAGAGAAAGACCCCGTTCGAGTAAACGATGTCGCAGTCGAAGTTCGTGAAGGGACCTGTCGTGGGGTCTGCCGAGACCACCAGATCTTTGCCAGCCGAGATGATCGCGTAGACATTAGCGGGCGTCGCCGAGCCGAATGCCTGGTTTGTATAGGTCTGATACGGCGTGCCCCAACCATCGACGCGCGGCAGGGTTCTGATGTACGTCGGTGCCAGCATGGTGTTCAGTTGGTCGATGGTGACCTGCTGATCGGCGCCTTCGATACCGTTGGCCTGGCCGGCGGCGTTGTATCGGCCCGCCTCCGTGTTCCTGGCTTCCCATGCGCTGGCCATATTGCGCATGTCGACCATGGTCCGGCGCTGTTTCGCGCGCTGGATCGCCAGAAGCAGGTTGGGAATTGCGATCGCCGCGATGATCCCGATGATGGCGACCACAACCAATAACTCGATAAGGGTAAAGCCGTTCTGTCTCCGTGTCACGCCGACCTCTCTTCTCTGCGGGGGAGTCCCGCCAGTATAGGGCAAGCCCGATACCAGTAGTCGGAACACGTCTAACTGCAATGGATGCAGATGGTTACGCTGTTGATCTGATTTCACACAAGGATCAGAGGGCCATTCTGTATAACCCCGAGTGACAAGAAATGTCAGGCAGCGGGCTGAACCTTAGGCCCAACCTCAGGCCGGCATCGTCAGCTGGACCGCGGGCTCCTCGGCGGGCGCAGACTTGTAGAGCTCGTAGCAGGCGCGGCATCGCGCCTCATACGAAGAGTCGCCGACTTCGACCTGGGCGTTACCACCCGAGACGCGCTGCGAGTAGTGAGCCGCCCCGCGGCAACGAACGCAGACCGCGTGCATCTTCGAGACGTCCTCGGCGACGCAGAGCAGCGCGGCCATCGGGCCGAAAGGCCTACGCATGTAGTCCTGTTCCAGTCCGGCGGCGATGACGCGTATCCCGGCGTCGGCGAGCTGCATGCACACATCGACCACGCCCTCATCGAAGAACTGAATCTCGTCGATGCCGACGACCTGGATGCCAATCTCCACGCGCGTCAGCAGCTCGGCGCTGGTTGCCACCGACACCGCCTTCAACCGCCGGTCGTCGCGCGAAACGATGTCCTCGTTGCTGAAACGATCGTCGATCAGCGGTTTGAACACCTGCACACGCTGCCGGGCGATCACCGCACGGCGCAGCCGCCTGATCAACTCTTCCGACTTTCCGGAGAACATGCCTCCGGCGATGATCTCGATCCAGCCGCCTCGATAATTGTCCAAGGATTCCTCCGGGGATTGGTGTGAAGCGCAGAATAGCAAAAGGGCGTGGCCAGTAGTCAGCCGTCCTGATCTGCTACCCTCCGAGGCATCCGGTGAAATCTCTCCTCGTCGCCTTCCTCGGGCTCATGGTCCTTTCCTCGCCGCACGCGCTGGCGGAGCCGCCCCTTCAAATCGGCACCATCACCATCCACGCGCTCGACGTTTATTCGAGCGAAGAGGCACAGCATGGACGGCTGTACCAGCTCGCGGACGATCTTCATATCGAGACGCGAAACTCAGTCATCAGGAAGTTCATCCTCTTCCGGGAAGGCGACGTCTACAGCGCCGAGCGGCTTGCCGAGACGGAGCGGAACCTGCGCGCTCTACAGTTTCTGAAGTCGGCATCGGTGGTGCCCTCCGCGCCACACGACGGCGTCGTCGACGTCGTGGTCACAACACAGGATTCCTGGTCGATCGCGCCGGAGACACAGGCTGGCAGCAAAGGCGGCAAAAGCACCGTGGGCGCAACTCTGGCGGAGACGAACCTGATCGGCCTGGGCAAGGATGTCGAGTTCGGGTGGCAACACGGCGTCGAGCGGTCGCGCCTCGGCGTCGCCTACTCCGATCCGGCATTCTTCGCGCCGTACTGGAAGGCGAACCTCGGATATGCGGTGAACTCAGACGGCTACGATCACCACGTTCAGGTGTCGCGGCCGTTTTACTCATTCGCCACACCGTGGGCGACCGATTTCTCCTTCACCGGCTTCCGGCAGTTCGACCATCTGTACGGCGAAGGCGTCGAGACCGAGCGTTTCCGGCAGAAACACCGCGAGATCGAAGCCAGCTTCGGCCTCGCACTGAGACCCAACGACTTCCGCGCCCAGCGCATCTCCGCCGGCATCCGCACGGTCGACGACTCCTTTTCCCGGATGCATAGCGACGAGCCGCAGTTTCTGCCCACCGGCCGCGAGTTCCGCTACCTCTTCGTCCGCTATCAGAGTACGGTCAACGACTACGTGAAGTTGAACTTCGTGAACAAGGACATCCGCTACGAGGACTTCAACCTTGGGCGGCACTATTCGATCGAGGGAGCGGTCTCACCGCGCGAACTGGGCGTTGCCAGGACCACGTCGTTCATCCGCGTCACGGCTGGCGACGGGGCGTGGCTCGGCGACGGCTTCGTCCTGCCCGCGGTATCACTCTCGTCGCGCCTTGGCGGCGAGCCGAAGAACACCATCGCCACATCGTCCCTGCTTTTCGTGCGCCGCGGCGGGAGCACAGAGTATCCGACCACGTTTCTCAGCCGTCTATCGCTCAACAGCGGCTGGCGCATGGATGCCGAGCAGCAATTCTTCGCTGATGGTCTGACCGGACTGCGCGGTTACCGCGCGCACGCGTTCGCCGGCGACCGCGCCCTGGTCGTCAACGTCGAGGAGCGGCTTTACCTCGGCCACGAGATTCTGCAGTTTGCCTCACCCGGCATCGTCGCCTTTGCCGACGCCGGAAATGCCACGGATGGCGGCTTCACGAACCTGCTCCACGTAAAAAGCGACGTCGGCATCGGCCTGCGCCTGGGTCTCCCGCGCACGCCCAGGAATCTTTTGAGAGTCGACCTCGCCTACGCCATGAATCGCGACCCACTCGGCCGAAAGGGATGGCTTGTGGCCTTCTCGAGCGGACAGGCCTTCTAGGCGGGCTCGGTTGGTTCAAACCGCCGTGCGCAACTCGGTGATACGCGTGCGCAATTGCTCGGTGACAGCGATACCGCGAAGCAGCGATGCCGTCTTTTCGAACTCCGTCACCATCGCGTCAACGGCATGTTCGCCGTCGCCGCTCATGATGCCGTCGAGGGCACGCAGGAAGTGCTTCTCGATCGTTTTGTGGGCGGAGTTTCCGATGAACTCCTCGGCGATGGAACGGATACGCGCGGCAAGGTCGACTAGCTCGCCGCTCTCCTCGTCTCGAACGAATTCAGGCTTTTTTTTTAGGGCCACCAGCTCACCGGTGATCATCCCGTAAAGGATCTTGGCCACTTCGAACGATGAGATGTTCAGAGCCCTGCCGATCTCCGCGATCGAACGCTGGCCGTCGATCCGCGTGATCAGCAACCACTCCTGCGGGTTCAGCGTGATCTGCTCGTGGCGGGACTCGCGTACCTGCAGTTCGGGGATGTAGTCGACTGATGGCACCTTCTTCGAGAGCACCCGCCACTCGTCGAGACGCCGCGCCGCCTCCATCAGCAGGTTGGTGTTCGATTTTGTGATCGTCTGGCGGTCGGGCTCCTCGCCGGGACCGAATTGAAAGTCTCCCTGATTCCAGATGGCGAGCGCGTAGATCGCTTCCTCCCCGACCAGATCACCGACCGTGGCATGCACCATCTGACCGTTTTTCAGATAGATGTAGCCGCGGTCGTGATCGCGGGAGAGAGTGAACTTGCCCGTCTTTCCGGATACGCTGACCAACTGGATGATGTCGGGCAGCGGAAGCTCTTTGAGCGATCCCTGGAAGGCCATTTCAGTTGTTTTCGGTATTGTGATGCGCGGCTTTGAGCGTAGCGCACGGCTGGAGTGAGGTCAAGGAATCGTGACAATTTCGTGATTCTCGATCGCGCTCAGTGCCCAGACACCGAAGGCGACGCCGGCCAGAAGTCCCGTTTCGATTCGAAGCGGATTGGTGCTCAGGCGCAGCCGCGCCAGTTGCGAAACGCCGTCGATCGCCATCGGAACCAGGGCCGCATAAAGGACGATCCTGGCCACCCCTTCCCTCATGCGGGGAAGGATCAGGAACGCTGCAAACGAGATGAGGAGCCCCGCGTAGATCGCCGTGCAGCGCGCGCAGATCGGCATCGGCACATTCCACAGAATCAGGCAGCGCTCCGGAATGCCGTGACAGAAAACGCGGAAAAGCAGCCGCCACCGCATCGAGGCGCCGTGCGCGATCAAGGCCGTACACGCGACCGAGGCGGAGAGGATGGCCCCCGAAATCGCGACCAGAGTGGCCGCCACGATTTTCGTATCGCGCTTCACCGGCGGGAAGGAGCGAGCCGCCAGGCTGTCCCGAAGGCGTAACTGGCTACGACCAGCGACCAGAAACTGGTGAAGAAGATGCCGACGCAGAGAAGGATCAGGCCGAACGGCACGATCATCCGCACGACGAGCCAGACCACGAACGCCAGAATGTAGTTGCCGATGTTGGCTTTGATGAACGACGCGATCTGCCCAAACTCGAATGCCGCGCCGAAACGCCGCTCCACGACGGCAAACATCATCGCCGCCGGAAGCCAGAGAGCCATGGCCAGACTCAGCGGGAAGATCAGACACCAGACACAGGCTGCCATTCCGCCGCCGAGGTTTTGGATGGATTCGTTGTCAGCCGACTGCGCGATGATCGACGGGATCATGAAGAGCATGACCAGCGCGATCATGGGCAGCGCATAGACGAGTCCGACGCAAAAAAGCCTCAACCCTTCGCTGAAGTACTCGCCGAGGTCATCCCATTCCGGCAAGGGATTTTCGACGCCGGCGATCACATTGCGAACGAAACGGGCCATGTAGCCGTAGACGAAAAATGCGCCGATGATAAAGACGCTCGCCAGCATGAAGAGCCCGCCAAGAAGGATTTTCGGCACCCAACGCGGATCCTCGAATGTAAACGTAAACGGACGAGCGAAGTCGAAGCCCGCAGTGGCTGGCCGCGCGGGGGGCGCGGGCGGCGCGGGTGGGGGCGGCGGCACGGGTTGGAAAACGTCAGACATCGAATCAAGTCTAGCACCGCCTCGGGGGAAGAAATCCGATCCGCGGCAACTTCTAGGCTGAGGACTCCCGTTTGGACTACGAACTCAACGAACCCGAAGAGACGATTGACCTCCTCGCAGGCCAGGGCGAAGCTCGAAGCGGCGGAGTCAGCCTTGCCATCCTCGTTTCGGTCATTCTTCACATTCTCATCTTCGCGTACCTCATCGCCACCTACCACCCGGTATCGAGAGATGCACCCGCGCCTCCCATCGCGCGCTACGTTCAACTGATCAGCCAGAACCCGGATGACAGGAAGTTCATGGAGGCGCCGGGACCGAAGATCAATCACGCTCCCTCCCCGAATGCCGCGCTCTCGAACGCCAACCGCCAGGCCTCGACGCCGCATCCAACCGGCGAGAAGCCCACTCCGCGCCCCGGCGACGGAAGTCAGATCTTCACGCCAAAGACATCGTCCCATCCTCCGGCTGCCAATCCCGCTCAGGAAGCCGCCAACGCCGCGCCACCGCAACCGCCGCAACCGCAGAACGCCACTCCGCCTACCACCCTGGCTCCATCCACCACCGCCTTTCGCCAACCGGCACAGACCAACTCGGGCCCGGTGAACTGGCGCAACGCCATCAAAGAAGTCGGCAAAGTGGCCTCCCTCGGCGGCGGACAGCAGGGCTTGGATCTCAACGGCGCCGCCGGCGGTGAGAAAGGGTTCGCACAGGACGGGCCTCTCTCATTCGAAAGCTCGTGGTTCGACTGGGGCGACTACGCCGAAGGGATGGTCAGCCGCATCCGGGTCAACTGGTATGCGAACATGCCCCACCTCATCCAGACCGGACTCAAGGGCGTGGTCACCATTCGTTTCACCATCCATCGCGACGGCACCATCACCGACGTCACGATCCTGCAGAGCTCCGGCATTCCGCCTTACGACTTCGCGGCGAAGAAAGGAATCGAGCTCTCCTCCCCGCTCAATCCCCTTCCCAAGAACTTCCCGAACGAGACCGAGCGCGTGACGGCGATGTTCTATTACAACCAGGAACTGCCGAAGAGGTAGAGACCCTGGCTTGTCACGTGCACCGCGACCGGTGGCGTATCGCGTGCTACTCTCGATCGGCCACGAACGCCACCAACGATGTCCGTCGAACGCACGCTATCCAGGCTCGATCTCAACCTCCTGACAACCGCGCTGCTCATCGCCGCGATCGGGTGTCTTCTCGTCTACAGCGCAACCTACTTCGGCCCTGACGCGCCACTCTTCCGCAAGCAGGTCATCTGGACCCTCATCGGCATCGTCCTGATGATCATCTTCATCGCCCTCGACTACCACGTGCTGATGGAGATCGCGCCGTTCCTGTACGGCCTCGGCATCCTGCTGCTGGCCTACCTCCTCGTTTCGGACAGGCTCACGCGCAATGTGAAGTCGTGGATCCACGTCGGCAACTTCCAGTTCCAGCCGTCGGAGTTCATGAAGATCTTCACGGCCCTGATGATCGCGAAGTACTTCGACTCGAACGACCGCGCCTACCTCGACTTCCGCACGTTCGTCATCGTCATGGCCATGATCGGCTTCCCGGTCGTGCTCATCGCCGCGCAACCGGCCTTCGGCTCGGCGGCCAGCTTCTTTCCGCTGTTCGGAGTGGCCATGTTCTTCGGCGGGATCAAGCCGAAGCTGTGGCTGATCGCCAGCCTCTGCTTCGTCGTGGCGCTCCCGATCGGCTGGCATTACCTCAAGCCCTTTCAGAAAGAACGGATCATGATCTTCATGGATCCGGCCCGCGATCCGCTCGGCTCCGGCTATCAGGTGATGCAGGCCAAGATCGCCACCGGCTCGGGCGGCATCACCGGCAAAGGCTTTCTGCACGGCACCCAGGTCAACCTCGAATACCTGCCGGCGCGCCACACCGACTTCATCTTCTCCGTGCTCGGCGAGGAGTGGGGCTTCGTCGGCGTCAGCGTCGTGCTGACGTTGTATCTCTTCCTCATCGTCGAATCGCTGTCCGTCGCAAAAGCATCGCGCGACCGCGGAGGGACGTTCCTCGTCCTCTCGCTGATCTGCTTCTTCATCTTCCACATCCTCATCAACGTCTCGATGCAGATCGGGCTGCTGCCCGTGACCGGCATCCCGCTGCCGCTCATCTCCTACGGCGGTTCGGCCACGATGATGTTCTTCATGGCCATCGGGTTGATTCTGAATGTAGGCTTTCGAAGGTTTGTGAATGTGTGAAGCGGTGGATTAGTCGATTAGTGGATTAGTCGATCAAACAGAAGAACCTCGTTCCTAATCTACTAATCTACTAACCTCTAATCTACGAATCCACGACTCATGCAGACCGTCATCACCATCAAGCGCCCGGTTACCATCCTGCTGCTCCTCGCCGTCACCATCCTCATCGGGCTGATGACGCTCTGGATGTCGGGGAAGAGCTACTCGAAGGTCGATCCTGTCCCGTTCGAGGACATCCGCCACCTGTCGCACCGCATTGCCAGACATCCGGTATCGACGCACATCCTGGCCGTGATCATCGTGCCGCTCATCGCCAACGTGCTGTTGTTCGTGCCGTGGGGATTCCTGATGTTCATCACCCTCTACACCGTTAACCGTCCGACGCTGCAGACCTACGTGCTGACCGTCTTGTTGGGCTTCACGTTCACCTGCACGATCGAGGGATGGCAATACTTTCTACCCGACCGCGTGGCCGACGTGAACGACATCATCTGGAACACCACCGGCACACTCCTGGGCGCAATCCTCGGTCATTTGCGTGAACGGCTGCGGTTTGAGTTCGCGTGAGTCGCGGGGGTCGGGAGTCGGGGGTCGGGGGTCGTAGTTCGGATGCCTGAGTGGGCGGTCGGGGGTCGTAGTTCGGATGCCTGAGTGGGCGGTCGGGGGTCGGAGTTCTGATGCCTGAAGGGCCGGACGCCTTCGTAAGACGAGGGAGTCAGTGTGGAAGTCGGGGGGTCGCATCTCCGACTCCCGACCCCCGACTCCCACCCCCCACACCCCACCCCCCACACCCGCTACTGCGTCTGCCCGTCGTGCTTCTGCCGGTAGATCTGACGCGAGAGACGGTTCTGCTGATTGTTCAGCTTTACCTTCTCGGCATTCGTCAGTGTGCCGCCATTGTCTTCGCGCATGTCGTGCTTCTCAGCCTGCAGCCTCGCTTCACTGTGCTCAAGGCGCGCGGTCTCACGCGCGGTGAGCTGGCCGCTGGCGACGCCCTGAGCGATGCGCTCCTGCTGCTCTTTTTGCCGCCTGTCGACACGCGCCGCGAAAAGCGGAGCGGACACGAGAAGTGCTGTGGAAACGATCGTTGCGATGGTTTTCTTCACGGTGTATCTCCTTTCACTACATAAGACTCTCCGCCCCAGCGAGACGCTTACTCCAAGACGTGATACGGATCACCAATGCGAATACTTTTTGCGCTCGAGCTTGATTGAGTGAGACGGGGGTGGGGAGTGGGGGGTGGGAGGGGGTCGGGAGTCGGGGGTCGGGGGTCGGGGGTCGGGGGTCGGGGGTCGTAGCGCCGCCCTCCAACACCGACCTCCCGCACGCGGGTCGGGTGTCGGGAGTAGCTAAGACTTCCGACCCCCGACTCCCGCCCCCCTCCCACACCCCACCCCCCACCCCCCACTCCCCACTCCCCCCTATACTTTCCCTCCCACCAATGCCGTCCTTCCGCGACAATCTTCGAGCGCTTCCGCCCGCGGCGTGGATCCTGTTCGGCGGCACATTCATCAATCGCTTCGGCACGTTCGTCATCCCGTTTCTCATCCTCTACCTGACCCGCATCGGCTACACGAGCGCACAAGCGGGGCTGGCCGTCGGCGCCTATGGCATCGGCCATGTCATCGCCTCTTCAGCCGGAGGGCACTTCGCCGATCGGATCGGAAGGCGCAATACGATCGTGCTGTCGATGTTCGGCTCGGCCGCGGCGATGCTGGCACTGTCGCAGGCGCGCGGCTACGCCGCCATCGTCATTCTCACGTGCGTCACCGGCTCGCTGTCGGAGCTGTATCGCCCGGCCAGCTACGCGCTCGTCGGCGATCTCGTCGGCGAAGAGCATCGCGTCACCGCATTCGGGCTCTACCGATTTGCCGTCAACCTCGGATTCGCTGCCGGTCCGGCCACGGCCGGCTTCCTGGCGGACCATTCGTTCACGCTGCTGTTCATCGGGGACGCCGCGACCTCGATCGTCTACGGCCTCATCGCGCTGTTCGCGCTGCCGCAAGGTCTCCGGACGTACGAGAAGAGCGAGCGCTCGGGTGAGGCGCTGCGCGTCGCGTCGCGCGACCGGCCATTCGTGATCTTTCTGCTGGCCACGTTCTGCATCACCATCGTCGATTTCCAGATGGGCTCGACCTTCGCGCTGCACGTGAAGTCGCTCGGATTTCCGTCGCGCACGTTCGGTTTGCTGATCTCGACAAACGGACTGCTGATCGTGCTGTTCGAGCTTGGCATCACTCAATGGACGCGCCGCTTCCAACCGCGCCCGATGATCGCTCTCGGCTATCTTCTCGCCGGCACCGGCTTCGCCCTCACCGGCATCGCCCGAACGGTGCCCGTGCTCGCCGCGACCGTCGTCGTCTGGACACTCGGCGAGATGATCAGCTCGCCCGTGGCCGGCGCCTACGTCGTGCAACTCGCTCCCCTGCAGTACCGCGGCCGTTACCTCGGCCTCATGATGATCGTGTGGTCGCTCGGCATGGTCATCGGCCCGCCGGCCGGTACGCTGCTGTTCGACCACAACCCTGCCGCGGTCTGGGCGGCCTGCGGAGGGCTCGGCGTGATCGGCTCTTCGTTGATGCTGACATCCAATCTGTCATCCTGAGCCGGCGGCGCCCCGGAGAGGCAAAGCGCGGCGAAGGACCCCCAGCGTGCTTGCATCGAGCGATGACCGCCGCCCATCCGGCATGCACGTGGGGGGTCCTTCGGCGTCCTCCGCCGCGGGATCAGAGTTGAGCAAGCACCACAATTCGTACCGCGGCTGCGGCAGCCTCCAGGATGACAGCGCGGGAGCTCCGCTCAAACGACTCGCAATGATGGCAGAGCCTTGGGCAAGCAACGCCGCCGGCCGTGCCCGGCCCGCAACCGTTTCGTTCCCATGCGCGAGGCGCTCTACCGTGTAGGATTCCCGGCATGAGAAACGTCCGACTGTGGCTGGCCGCCTCGCTCATCGCCTGCGCGGGTGCATACGCGAAGCCGATCGAGGTGCCGGTCGTCTACGACAAGCTTCCGAACGGACTCAAAGTCGTCATCTCCGAGGCCCATGCGGCGCCCACCGTCACCGTCGCCGTCTACTATGGCATCGGTTTCCGCGTCGAACCGAAAGGCCAGACCGGATTCGCTCACCTCTTCGAGCACATGATGTTTCAGGGCTCGGAGCACGTGAAGAAATTCGAGCACGCCAAGATCGTCGAGGCGAACGGCGGAAGCCTCAACGGATCGACGCGCCTCGACTACACGAACTACTACGAGACCCTGCCGGCCGATCGCGTCGAGACCGCCCTCTGGCTCGAAGCAGACCGCATGCGCTCACTCGACGTCAGCGCCGAGAACCTCAAGAACCAGCAGAACGTCGTCTCCGAAGAGGTTCGCGCCAACGTGCTGAACCAGCCGTATGCCCTATTCGAGTGGCTCGACCTCTGGCAGAACGCCAATCAGAACTGGTTCAACGCCCACAACTTCTACGGCGACCTGCACGACATCGAGGCGGCCAAGATCGACGACGTGCGCCAGTTCTTCAAGACCTACTACGCGCCCAACAACGCCGTCCTGACCATCGTCGGCGACGTCGATGCCGCCGCGGTGCGCAAGCTCGTCGACAAATACTTCGCATCGATCCCCCAGCAGCCCATTCCGAAACGCCCCGACGTCAGCGAGCCACCGCAGACGAAGGAGAAACGGGTCAGTGAGACGGACAAGCTGGCCAACCTTCCGGCCCTGGCCATCGGCTGGCATCTCCCCGATCAGCATTCGCCCGACTACGCGCCGGCGGTGCTCCTCAACCTGATCCTGCAGGGAGACGACGGCTCGCGTTTCTATCAGCGCCTGGTCAAGGAGAAACAGATTTCGATCGACTGGACCGGCGGCATCAACTACGACCTTGGCAACGAGTTCGATTACGACGGTCCCATGCTCCTCGTCTCGCGCACGACGTACAAGCCTGGCCACACGGCCGACGAGATCCTCCGCGAAGTGCACGACATCGTGGCCAACCTTCAGCAGCACGGCCCGACCGCGCGCGAGCTTGCCGACGCCAAGGTACGCTTCCGCTCGAATTTCTACGACGCGCTCGAGACGACCGGAGGCAAGGCCAACCTGCTGGCCGCGTTCGCACTCTTCCGCGACGACCCGTCGCAGATCAACAAGGTCCTGGCGACCTTCGACCCCGTCACTGCCGCGCAGATTCAGGCTGTCGCGGCAAAGTATCTGGTACCGGACAACCGGACCGTCATCGATCGCGTCCCGGCCAAGGAGGGGAAATGATCGCGCGCATGTGGCACAGACACTCTTGTCTGTGCTTTGGCAAGATGAAACGGCTGATCCTCTTGACCTCTCTCCGGAACTCCGAACCTTCTCAGCACAGACAAGAGTGTCTGTGCCACACCGACAACCGACAACCGACAACGCGTTCGCTCATAGGCGCCGTACTCGTCGCGCTCGCGACGACCGCCTTCGCACAAACTGCCCCTCCCCCACCCGGCCCGTCCCGTCCGATCCACTGGCCGCCGATCGCCGAGTCGAAGCTCGACAACGGCCTGACCGTCGTCCTCGTCCCGCTCCACAACGTACCGAAGATCACCGCCGTGCTGACACTGCTCGCCGGCCGCGGCACGGCGTACAAGACCCAGCCGGGCGTCGCGCAACTCGCCGCGCGCGTCGCCGACGAGGGGACCGCCACGCGTACCAGTCTCCAGATCAAGCAAGACCTCCGCTCCATCGGCGGAGCCCTGTCGATCGGCGTCGACACAGACGCCACGACCATGACCGCATCGTCGTTGGCCGAGTTCGCGCCGAAGCTGCTCGACGTCGTCAGCGACGTGGCCCGCGATCCCGCCTATCCGCAATCCGAGGTTGCGCTGGCGAAGGCAAACTACGCGCAGGAGATCGAGGAAGAGCGCTCCACACCGGATTTCCTCGCTCAGGAGGAGCTCGACAAAGCGCTCTTCGGCGCGCATCCCTATGGCTTCACCGTCCCCGCGCCCGCGGCCATCAAGAACGTCACGCGGGAAGCGCTCAAATCGTTCTCCGCGACTTGGTACGTCCCGAACAACGCCATTCTCGTCATCGTCGGCGACTTCGACGCCGCGGCCATGCACAGCGACGTCGAGCGTTCCTTTGGCTCGTGGAAGCGCGCCCCCCTTCCGCAGGCGCCGAAGCTCGTCCTGCCGGTGCGCGAGAAACGCCAGATCTACGTCATCGACCGTCCGGACTCCGTGCAGTCGACGATTCTCATCGGCGCGCCCGCGCCGCCGCGGCGCTCGCCTGACTACATCGCCCTGCGCACGACGAACATGATCTACGGCGGCGCCTTCTATTCGCGTCTGACGCGCAACATCCGCGAGGGGAAGGGCTACACCTACTCACCGTTCAGCTCGGCCGATCTCCGCCGCGCCGCCGGCGAGTTCGAGGCCGGCGCGGCGGTGCGCAACGAGGTCACCGGACCGACGATTCTGGAGATGCTCTACGAGCTCGACCGGATGCGCGTCGAACCGGTCACCGCCGAGGAGCTGGAGTCGGCCAAGACCTTCAGCATCGGCGGTATGGAGCTCGAGCTCGAGTCGCAGGCCAGCCTTGCCACCCGCATCAGCACGATCTACGTCGACGAGCTGTCACGCGACTTCCTGCAGACGTTCCGCGACCATGTCGCCGCCCTCACTCCCGCCGACATTCAACGCAGCGCGGCGCGCTACTTCGACACTTACCGCGGCGCCATCGTCGTCGTCGGCGACTACAAACAGATCAAGGACCAGATCGCGCCGTTCGGGGATGTGAAGGTGGTGAAGTGAGGCCTACGCCAGCAACCCTCTCCACTTCGACGGCGACGCGTCATAACCAGGGAACACGCTCTTCAGCGAAGGCACCGCGAGCTGCTTCGTCAGAAGCTCGGAGAACACATCGCGGAAGTCGGTGGTGATGGCCAGATCGCGGTTCTCGTAGAGCTGCTGCGATGAGAGGCCGGGCCATTTGCCGTACACCTTGCCTCCTTTGACGCCGCCGCCGAGGACGATCATCACGTTGGCGTGACCATGGTCGGTACCGCGGTTGCCGTTCTCACGAACGGTGCGGCCGAACTCCGACATCGTCACGAGAACCACGTCGCCCATGCGCGATCCCAGGTCCTGCGTAAACGCGGCGATGGCATTGGAGAAGTTGGTGAGATTGTTCGCGAGCTGCCCCTGCGCGCCGCCTTCGCCCGCGTGCGTATCCCATCCGCTGACATCCGTGAACGCCACTTCCAGGCCGACGTTGGACTTGATGAGCTGCGCGACCTGCTTGAGTGAGTTGCCGAGAGGTCCATTCGGATAAACCGCGCCGTTCTCCGGCTGCTGTTTCTGAGGATCCGCGCTCTTGAGGATGCGCGCCGCATCGAACGAATCTTTCGCCGTTCCGCTGAGCGCTCCGGCCACGGCCTCGGCGTACATCGATTCGAATCCGCCGCTGACATTCGCGCCGCCGTGAATCCCGAACTGGCCGAGGTTCGTCATCGCCACCGCGCCAGCGTTGCCGGAGAGAATGCGCGGCAACGAGGGAGAGAGCGCCACGGCCCGCAGCGGTGAGACCGGCGTCTGCTTCTTCATGGCCACCGCCCGCGAGAGGAATCCATCCTCCGTCGACTTCACCCCGGGCGTGCCGGACTCCATGAAGTCCTGGGCGTCGAAATGCGATCGCGTCGCGTCCGGCGAGCCCACGGCGTGGAGGAACGCCGCGCTGTGGTCCTTGAAGTACGGCATGAGCGAGGCCAGCGAAGGATGCAGGCCGAAGAAGCCGTCGAGGTCGAGCGCGCCGCCCTGTCCGCCCGGACGCGGCACGGCGATCGTAGGCCGGGCGTCGTAGTACGCCCTCTCGCCGAACGGAACAATCATGTTGAGACCGTCGACCGCCCCGCGCTGAAAGATGGCCACCAGCGTCTTGCTCCCCTTTGTCGTCGAAGCATTGGCCATCTTCACGAATACGTTGGGAAGCAGGCCGCCGCCGACAAGGGCGAGGCCGGAGGATTTGAGGAAGAAGCGTCTGTTGATCATGGTGTGGGTTCCTGGGTTGCTTGGTTGCTGAGTTGCTGGGTTGTTCAGTAATTGCTGGCTACTGGGTTGCTGAGTTGCTGCGTTGTTCAGTTGCTTTCATCTTCGACCCTGCAACCTAGCAACCTAGCAACTCAGCAACCTCGCTACCGCATCACTGCCTCTGAAACTCCGGCGATCCCAGGATCAGCCCGGCTACCGTCGGCAGTTGCGTGTTGTCCCACGGATCCTCGGCCGGTGCTTTCCGCTCGACGATCCGCGACTTGATGGTGTTGCGTGTCTCCTCCGTCAGGGTGCCGCCCGTCAGCGCCAGCGCCAGCGCTTCGACGGAATGTGAGGCGTCGGCGGCCTGAGCGGCGGGGATGAGCGAGACGACGTCGCCGTGCACCCCCGGCAGCTTGTTGGCCGCCAGCGAAAGGGCGAAATTGAGACGGTTCATCAGTGCGCCGGTGTTGATCCACACGTCGGCCTTGTCGCTGTAGCCCGTCGGCGGCTGCGCGCCGTAGAGCGGCTCGCCGATCTGCTGCAACGAGCGGGCAATCGCCGAAGGATCGGTAATCTGCGCGTTCACCGCGCGCACCGCCGAGATCGTGTACTCGAACGGCGATTTCACCTTGGCCCGATACACCGCCGGATCCCAGAACTCGGGGCTCTTGAGGATCGCCCTCACCGTCTCGCGGAGATCGCCGTCCGTGGCCAGGAACCTCTTGGCCACGCGGTCGACCAGCGCCGGCGGCGGCTCATCGGCGACGAGGCGCCTGCAGAGCTCGTACGCGATGTGATGGGCGGTGGCCGGATGATGGGCCAGGACGTGGATCATCCTCTCCCCTTCCTCGATCCCGCCACCGGGCGCGAAACGAATGCCCATGACCACCTTCGGACCGACGTCGTGGAGGCGCGGGCGGAAGATGAACGCCGCCCCCTCCTCACCGCCGTCGCGTCGCGACGTGATCGTCCAGCCCGTCAGCACGCGCGCCAGCTCGGTCACATCCTTCTGCGTGTAGCCGGCGTCGACGCCGAGCGTGTGCAGTTCCATGATCTCGCGGGCGTAGTTCTCGTTGAGCCCGCCCTGCTGTTTGTTCTGCGCCCGAGGGGGCGCCATCATCCTGTAGCGTCCGAAGCGCCCGCCGAAGAACCCGCCCCGCTGTGGCTCCATGGGCCGGTTCTCGATCGCGGCGACAGAGCGGGCGTTGTCGAGATAGAAGAGCATCGCCGGCGACTTCGCGGTGGCCATCAGCAGGTCTTCGAAACGTCCCCAGATGTGCGGCCGGATCACGTCGCGCTCGTAGCTCGTCAGCAGGAAGCGGTCGATGCCCTTGCCGGAGAAGACGTTGAAGTGATTCATCCAGAAGTCGACCATGACCTCGTTGAGCTGGCGGTCCGACTCCGCGGCGCGGAGGATGCGCTGCTCGACGAGCTCGTTCATGACCACCTGCGGCTTCTGGTTGGCCGGTACGTCGCGCATCATCTCGCGGCGCACGTCTTTCTTGTCGACCTCGCCGTCCTTGGCCTCGGCCTTGGCCTCTTTCCTGGCCTCCAATACCGGGGCGTAGTACGTCCTCAGGATCTGTGAGTTCGACAACGTCATCGTCGGAAGAGCGTCGACGCGCGCCTGCACAGCGCGATCAGGAATGGCCTCGGGATGAAGCTGCTGTTCGATCCACGTGTCGACGCCGTCCTTCATGACCGCCTCGACGTCGCCCGGCCGCGGCCCGAACGCCAGACGGTTGAGAACGTGCAGCGCCCGCTGCCGATCGTTGAGCTTGTTGTTGTCCGTGGTGGTGAAACCGGTGAGAACCGCCAGAGCGATGACCCCGGCAACGAGTTTGGTGGCATGGTTCATGATCGTTGGACGGAGGAGGGGGTGGTGTGTTTACCGCACTGGCGTTACGCTGGCTTCATCCGCCAGGACTCACGGCCTCGGCGGAGAATCCTGCTCTCCCCTGACCGGCATTCGCCAGGAAGCCCGCTGCTCGATGTAGAGCAGGCGTCCCGCCTGCTCCCGACGGGCGTCCTCGCCCGGCGGTGGGATCGAAGGTATACAGCACCGAGGATCGATACCCGAATCTTTTCGGCTTACAACCTAACCCGTATTTCTCACACGACGAGTGGAATTGCCCGCAGCCTGTCTCCGATGGTGCGGCGTGGTGCCGATGAGCAGGGACCGATGTCGCACAGACACTCTTGTCTGTGCGGGGTCTCGCCCGACTCGAGAGACTGCAAGCGCTCACGACACGCGGCTTCGGCCGGAGCACAGACAAGAGTGTCTGTGCCACAATCGGTCCCTGGCTTGCGGCGGCAGGCAGGGAGGCTCAATCGGGTGGTGAGAAATCCAGGTTAAGGGTTGTATGATCACCGCGGTGGCCTCCGCAGAAGTTGAGATTGATACAGCGCTGCAGTACCTCGCCTATGTGCGTAAGGAGGGGCGCCGGCATCTGATCGAGTTCCCTGACGCCCCCGGCTGTCAGACCTTCGCGGATCGCGAGGCCGACATCTACTCGAATGCCAAGGAGGCGATCGAGGGATGGATCGAGGCCCACCTCGTGGAAGGGTTGGACTTGCCGCACATGCACCGGCCGCCGAAGGCAAATGAACGGCGCATCCCTATCGCGATTTCTCCCAAGCTGGTTCTTGCCTTGCAGTTCCGATCCATGCGAAGTGAGCGGGGCTGGAGCCAGGCCGAAATCGCGAAGCGCGTCGGTGTCACGCAACAGCAGATCGCCAAGCTCGAAGATCCTGATGCAAATCCTACAATCGAGACGATCATGAAGGTTGCCCGTGCGTTCGACATGGACCTCCTCGTCAGTTTCAAGAAAGATCGCCTGAGAATGACTTACAGCGCCGACACGATTTCCGAGGCCCGAAAGTTGACTTCATGACCGGAATGAACTGGCGCCGCATCTTCCTGGGCGGCGTCCTGGCAAGCGTCGTCATATCCGCGATATGGCTGCCTGTTTTGGCTGCTCTCAATCATGATTTCGCGGCGATGGCGTCGGCGCTTGGGCTCGCTGTCCAGATCTCGGGCCGAATGCTGCTGTACGGGCTCGTGGCCATGCCCGTTGCGGGCATTCTGTCAGTCTGGCTCTACGCGGCCATTCGCCCTCGGTACGGCGCCGGGCCGAGAACTGCCGCACGCGCCGGCATCGCGGTTTGGATCGCCACGCTCATCGTAGATGGAGCTTGGGAGTCGCTGGGCGTAATGTCGGGACGACTCTTCGTCATCATGAAAGTTACTGATCTTGTCGCCTTCGTTGTCGGGACTATTGTAGGAGCTTGGGTATACCACGAAGGGTCTGCTACCGGAGGCGCGGGCTAACTCATACTGGCTGCGAGCACAGGCGACCTGCGACACGGAAGTTGCCGAAGATACGCTCGCGTGAACGCTCGATCGAATCAAGCCCTGGTCGGGTACGCCGCGTAGCCGGCCAGCTCTGCGCTGAACTCAACAGCGCACAGCATCCGGTCACATCATCGCTCCCGAACCCGCGGGAGCAGCAAACTGTAGGATATCGCTGAAATCATAGTTAGACCCCAAAAAGCGTATGACCATCGAATACACCAACACCCTCAACGATCTCGTCCGGTTCAACCTCTATCATGCCTCACGACGAGTGTTGAACTGGGTGATCATCGTCGGCGCCGCGCTCTTCCTCAGCCGAACGTCGCCATCCGACCAACCTGGCGGGAGAGTGGCCGCCTTCCTCATCTTCGCCATTTGTATGAGCCTGGTGTTGTTCGGCGCCACTGCACTCATCAGCTGTGTCAGTTACATGCCCTCGAAGAACCGCGGTATTCTGGGAAAACATCGCCTCACGCTAACCGCCGAGACTCTGGCGGAAGAGACTCCCGTTAGCGAGGGAACTTGGTCATGGGTCGGCATACAGAAGGTGTCGCGTAACTCAGCGTACGTTTTCATTTACGTCCAGCAGAACATGGCTCATATCGTGCCAGCGCGATCTTTTCCGAATCGAGCGGAAGCCGATCGCTTTTGGCAATTCGCCGTTGACACCTGGAAGACTGCGAGAGTCCGGGCCTAGACCTGGAGGCAGCGTTAGGGTTAGGTCGAAAGTCGAAGTGCCGAAACGATTGAGCCCATGGTGTCAGGCCTTCGCCCTTCGGCCGTTGCGCGACGGCTTCCAGCAAGTATCAGCATTAGAATGACTTACAGTCCTGTCTGAAGTTCCACGCCTCCTCAGCACGAAGCCTCACTTGAACGCGGAAGCTGCGCGTTTGCAATCACTTAGGAGTAGTTTCCGGCTCCGTCGCGGCGTGCCCCCTACCGCGCGCGATTCACGCAAGTCATTGAATCGGATTGGGTTATGTCGGGGTTGGACACGGCTCTCGAGAACAGGACGGTGCGACGACACAGTGACCTAACTCGCGCCGTTTCATCGACTTGCGTCTACAGCGCTGGAAGAGCTTCGATTCGCGCTCAAGCTCGCAGGATTGCCTCGTTCCACGACGTGAACGTTTATGTCCGACGACATCAACTTATGTCCCACGACATCAACTCTATGTCCGACGACATCAACTTTATGTCCGACGACATCAACTTTATGTCCGACGACGTCAACTTCACGTCCCACGACGTCAACTTTACGTCTGACGACGTCAACTTCACGTCCGACGACGTCAACTTCACGTCTGACGACGTCAACTTCACGTCTGACGACGTCAACTTCACGTCTGACGATGTCAACTTCACGTCCGACGACGTCAACTTCACGTCCGATGACGTCAACTTCACGTCCGACGACGTCAACTTCACGTCCGACGACGTCAACTTCATGTCCGACGACGTCAACTTCACGTGCGGGGACGTCAACTTGACGTCCGGGAGCGTCAACGCCGGAGTGGGCGCCGTAGGGCCAGGCCTTTGTTTTTTTGTCTTTTGTAACTTATTGATCACTAACAACTTGCGAGAGTTCGTTGGTGTTTTGACGAAAGATCCGTCAGTTATTCGCACTCATCAGGCGGCCTGAAGTGACCATCGTTCAACCAGCTCAGGGGGTGCCTTTGACTTCGCCGCGCAGCCCCAAAATACACAGGCGGAGGCGGCTCGACGTAGGTCGGACTCTCCAGTCCGACCGGAGCTTGCGCGATCGATCGTTCATGCGGTTGACGCGCGGTTGATGCAATTCCACTGGTCGCGCGGGGGCTCCGCCTGGAACCACAGTCAGCGCAAGCTCCGGTAGGACTGGAGAGTCCGACCTACGTACGAGCCGACTCCGGCGGCTTCTGGCTCTGGAGAAAACCGAAGGCGTGACCGAGGATCGCTCCCTGAGTGTTACAGTCTCGCGGCGATTCTCAACGTAATATGCTGCTCGATCCCGGACTTAAGGAGCAACGATGAACGCAACGGGAATCTTCAGGGCCACATCGACGCAACGGAGTTATCGCATGCTCCGCCGTTCCATCCTGCGCCTGGCGCTCGTCGCAGCACCCCTTCTCACCGGCTGCGTCAACTTCTATCACGTCCACCCTGGTACCTTGCCGGTCAGTTCGGCCTCCATACCTCCTGACCAGAAGGACGCCGTCTGGAAGCGCGCCGTGGTCGTCCTGCTCGATCAGGGGTATGTCCCACAGATCCTCAATCACGATGCGTACTACATCAGCGCCAAACGGCGCGAAGACATCGACAACGACGCCTTCGCAGGAACCATCGCCCTCTTTTCGATCACGGCTGACGGTCAGGTGAGGGTTGAAGTGAGCGGCGGTGGGCTCTTCCACTCCGAACAGCAGTTCATCGCCGCAGTCGGGCAACGCCAGGACGAGCTGCTTCGCCTTATCCTCAACTCGCCCGGTGGCCGGTAACCGAAGAGGGTGAGCTCACGCGAAGCCGCGAAGTCGCGAAGAGGAGATGCTCATACCCCGACTTCGCGTCTTCGCGCCTTCGCGTGAGTGTCAATCCCCCGCTCAGCGCTCCGGCGATGACCGCGGCGTCGCGTACATTCGAATAGCGTAGAACCAACCATGACGCGCCAAGACCTGCTGAAACGGATCTCCATCGACCCGAACATCTGCTTCGGTAGGCCGTGCATCCGAGGAACCCGCGTCTGGGTGGCTCTCATCATCGAGAATCTCGCCGCCGGCGCGCAGGAACAGGAGATTCTCGAAGCTTATCCGTCGCTGACAGCGGACGACATCAAGGCGGCGCTCGCGTATGCGGCGGAGGTTACGCGAGAGAGAGTAATACCGATCGCGGTCACCTGACGCCGATGGTCCGCGCGTGCGGCGGGGCGCCGCCACTTTGCCGCGTTAGCGGCAACAAGACGGTAGCCAGGGGTGCGAGCGTTTTTTGCGAGCACCCCTGGTAAAGAGATGTCGTGGTTGGTGCCGCGCCAGCGGCACTGGAGCAATCGGGACTCCATCCAGTGCCGCTGACGCGGCACGCTTTCAAGAGACAACGCTGACCAGGGGTTGCTCGCAAAAAGCGCTCGCACCCCTGGCTACCTTCTTGAGCCGCTATCGCGGCGTCGTAACGTCCAGTCTCCGGGTGGCGGCGTGACGCCGCCACGCCAACCGCCGAGGACCCTTCGGCTTCGCTCAGGGCAGACTCTCTCTCCGGCTACACTGCGCACCGTGCCCTCGGCCTCACGACAACCACGCCTCATCGGCGCCGTCGCGCTCCTGACGCTGCTGCTCGTCATCGCGTTGATCCTCGCCTCCTCGGTCGGTGCGACAAACGTCTCCTGGCGTGCGGCGATGAGCGGCGATGCCACCGCGCGGGCGATCCTCGTCGGCATCCGTCTGCCGCGCGCCCTGCTGGCGGCGCTCGTCGGGGCGACGCTGGCAGTGGCCGGGGTGACCTTTCAGACGCTGCTCCGCAATCCACTGGCCGATCCCTTCATTCTCGGCGTGTCGGGCGGGGCGGCCTGCGGCGCGTCGATCGCCACGGCTGCGGGCCTGGCGCGGCTTCCGGGCGTCGTGCCGGTCATTGCTTTCGCGGGAGCATGCGGCGCTACGGGAGCGGTGTTCCTGCTGGCGCGGCGCCGTGAGTACACCGATCCGACGCGCCTTCTCCTTTCCGGCCTCGTACTGAATGCGTTCTTCTCCGCGGTGATCCTCATCTCCTTCGGCCTCTCGCGCCAGAGCGATCTGGCCGCGGCGCTGCGCTGGATGATGGGGACGCTCTTCGGCGCCCAATGGAGCGACGTCGCGCTGCTGGCGGTGCTGCTCAGCATCTCGTTAGCTATTCTGGCCACGATCGGAAACGACCTGCGCATGCTCGCTTTCGGCGAAGACGACGCGAAGTCGCGCGGCGTTCACGTGGAACGGGTGAAGCTGATCGGCTTCATCACAGCGTCGATCGTTACCGGCGCGGCGGTGTCGGTCAGCGGCATCATCGGCTTCGTGGGCCTTCTCGTGCCGCATCTCATGCGCCTGATCTGGCGGCGCGACTTCCGCTTCCTCCTCCCGCTGTGCGCGCTCGGCGGCGGCGTGCTGGTCGTGCTGGCCGACCTGCTCTCGCGCGTCGTGGTCACGTCGTCCGAATTGCCGATCGGCGCGTTCACGGCCGTCCTCGGCGTGCCGTTCTTCCTCTCGCTGCTGCGGAGGAACCGCTGATGCTCGCGTTGCGCGATGTCTCGTATGCGTATGAAGGCGCACGAGCCGTCGCCGGCATCAGCGCATCGTTCGATCCCGCACGGCTCATCGCCCTGACCGGTCCGAACGGCTCGGGCAAGTCGACGCTGTTGAAGCTGGCCGCGCGCGTGCTCGTACCACACACGGGCGAGATCGCTTTCGACGGCACGCGTCTTCGCGACTGGCCGGCGAAGGAGTACGCGAAGCATGTCGCCTACCTCCCGCAGGATCCCGACCCGACATTCTCGATGCGGGCCATCGACGTCGTCGTTTCCGGCCGGGCTCCGTTCCTGGGCCGCTTCGCCTGGGAGCGCGACTCCGATTACGACGAGGCCGACCGCGCCCTCGCGGTCTGCGATGCCGCACACCTGGGCGGACGCTATCTCGACGAGATGAGCGGCGGCGAGCGAAAGCGCGTCTTCCTGGCCCGCGTCCTGGCCGCGCGTCCACGCCTCATCCTCCTCGATGAGCCGCTGGCCTCGCTCGACGTCTCGCACGTGCAGCAATTCTCCGCGCTGCTCCGCGACATCGTCGACCGAACCGGCGTCACGGTCGTCTATGCCACCCACGACTTGAACTGGGCCGCCGCCTACAGCGACCGGATGCTGGTCATGCAGCGCGGCGCCCTGGCTCTCGACGCCACGCCCGCCGAGGTCATGCGGCCCGATGCGATCCGCGAGCTGTTCGGGTTCGATGCCGAGGCGGTGCAGGCGGGTGGACGGGCGTGGCTGGTGCCGAGAGTGTAACCGGCCTACTTTGGTTCGGTGCCGTCGCAGGCGCCCACGTACTTGCCGGTGTACTTCGCAGAGACCTCGTGATCCTGCATGGTCATGTGCATGGAGCCGTCGTACGAGTCACCGTTGTAGGTGAGCTTGCCGCTGCCGGTCATGCCCGACTTCGCGCAGGTCATCTTCCACGAGATCGTGTTTCCGTCGACCTTCACGTCGCTGTAGGTGCAACCGCCGCGCGTGTCGCCCGACTTCGGGATGAGGGTCTCGGCGTTGTCGGCCTGCTCCTTGGTCACGCAGGTGACGATGGTGCGCACCGGCATCTTCATCGGCATACCGGACATTTCGGTCTCGATCGTGCTCTGCCAACGGCCGGCCTTGGCCAAGCCTGCGGCGAGCGCGGGAAGGGCGAGAGTACAGACGATGACGGATAGCGCGAGATTGCGAAGCTTCATCAGAATCCTCCGTAGGTTTTCGAGGAGTATACGTCAGAGCTTTTTCACGCCGCGCGACCGGAGCGAGGGCTCGATACGCAGTGCGCCGGTGAGCGCGGCGGACTCGTTTCCGCTCTTGACCATCACCACGAAGGAGCCCGGCGTCGTCGATGGATCAACCTGGAATGTGGCGCAGACGTAGTTCCCAGCCCACTTGAAATCCGAGACGCGGTGGAAGCCCGGATTCGGAATATCGAACGTGGTCATGCCGCTGGTGAAGCCATCGCCGCCGATGCCCAGCGTCATGGTCGTGCCCGCGTGCAGCGTGATCGGCATCGACTGCAGAACGACGGAGTCCGATCCGACAGCCCAGGCACCGATCCACTTCGGATTCAGGAGCTCTGATCCGGAGCCGTTGATGTTCAGGTTGCCGTAGAGGTGGCCGTTCTCGACGCTGATAGCGCCGCCGTCGGCGAACTGGGTCGGGAACGAAGTCACCTTCGCGCTCTGCCAGGCACCCGAGAGATTCTGAATGTTGAACGGGCCGTCGAGCGGCTCCGCATAGACGCGGTAGTTGCCGTCGGGTACACCCTGCAGAGAGAAGTTGCCGTTCTTGTCGGAGAGCGCGGTCGCTACCGGCTCGCCCGAGTCATTCACGGCTACCACCTGCGCGGCGAAGATGCCGCCGCTGTCGCCGTAGACGCGCCCTTCGAGTGTGGCTCCGGCAGCCGGCTTCGTCTTCGCGTAGGCAGTGGAGATGGCCACACGGTCATCGCTGTCGAGCGCGATGGTGGTACCCGTGCCGATGTAGGGATACATCACCGACGACAGAACGGCCGAATGGTCGAGACCGAGGACGTGCCCCATCTCGTGCTCGACGAGCTGCTGCAGGTTGTAACCGCCGGAGACGGCCGTCGGATCGATCTGAATGTCGGCCTCGAGGATGCGGCCGCTGTCGTCGTACCAGTTCGTGGTCAGGGCGATGAATTTCTGATCGGCGAAGAGATCGTCGGCCATCGAGACGGTGTTGCGTCCGTCTTTGCCGGCGGCGGCGCCGTCCACGACGCCGAGGGACTGGAAGGAGAGATTCGTATCAGGGATCGCGGCCCAGTCCTTCCCGGCCCGGTCGAGCAACGACTCGATCTGTGGAATCGCCTGGAAAACGCCGCGGTCGATGGCGTAGCGGATCGGGAACGAGCCGTCCGGCCAGGCCACGGGAATCAGAGTTCCGTTGTTGAAGTACGTCAGGCGCGCCGCTCCGAATGCCGGAGCCGCGGCGAGGATGACCACGAGGATCAGGAGTGAAGAGGTTCGATGGCGGAACATTGCTGACCGGCTGAACTGCAACCGGAATGCCATTGTAATAAGTATTTGGTGCGATGTGTAAGTTATTTTGGTGGTTGAGGATAGGATGTGGCTCTGAGCCTCTACAGAACCGCGATCAGATCGATCTCGACCAGCCCGCCTTTCGGCAGTTGGGTCACGCCAACGGTCGTCCGGGCCGGCTTGGTGTCGCCAAAGTACGAAGCGTAGATTCCGTTGAGCACGTCGAAATTGGCCAGGTCGGTGAGGTAGACGTTGGCTTTGACGACGCTGCTGAAGTTGGTGCCGGCGGCGGTGAGAACGGCCTTCAGGTTCTCGAAGACACGCCGGGCCTGGGCGGCGAAGTCGCCTGGCACGAGGCTGCCGGTGGCCGGATCGAGGGCGATCTGTCCCGAGGTGTAGATGACGTTTCCTTCGCGGATTGCCTGTGAGTAGGGGCCGATCGCTTTCGGGGCCTGGTCGGTAACGATGATCTGCATGCACGCTCCTTCATGTTTCGGCGTGACAGTATAATCGCGGCACTTTTTGGCGGAGCACTACGACGGCATGTCAACGTACCTCGGCAATGCATCGCTCTCATCGGCCGTGAAGGAGCGCGTCGTTTCGACGTTCCAACAGAGCCTGACGCTTTACAAACAGGGCCGTTCGGCCGAGGTCGTGGAGGGTTGCACGCTGATCCTGCGGATGGATCCGACCTTCGACCCGGCCAGGAAACTGCTCGAGAAGACCCGCAACCCCAACGCGCCGATCGACGTCGACTCGCTCCTGCCGGCGGCCCCGGGCGGCGATGCCCTGGGCGAAGCGCGGGCGGCGCTGGCGGCGCGCGATTTCCAGCGCGCGGCCGATCTGACATCCGAGCTCTTGCGCAACGACTTCACCAACGAGGAAGCGCGCATGCTCAACGACACCGCGCGCGAGAAGATGGAGGCGGCCCCGTTCGTCGAACAGTTCATCCGCAAGGCCGAGATGTTCGCCACGCAGGGCAATGCCGCCTCGTCGCGCAGTGAGCTGGAGAAGGCCCGGGCGCTCGATAGCGATCATCCCGGCATTCGCCGCGTCGCGGAATCGATGGCCGCCGCCGAACCGGCCGCACCGTCGTCGTTCAGCTCCGGCAGGAGTCCGTCGTTCGTCGTCGAGACGCCGCCCCCCGCTCCCTCTCCCCGCAACGCCGCGCAGGCCACCGACTTCGGTTTCACGTTCGAAGAGGAAAAGCCGGCCTCGTCCGGGTCGTCGTTCGGCGGGTTCTCGTTTGACTCACCGGCACCCGCTGCGACTCCTCCCGTCAGTGGATTCTCGTTCGATTCTCCCGCGGCGGCGCCGCAGACGCCGGCACCGGCGTCGCCCTTTGGCGGCGGCGGATTCTCTTTCGACACACCCGCCGCGCAGGCAGACGGCGGATTCGGCGCTCCCGCCGCCGCCGGCAGCGCGGGCGGCGACGATCAGCGAAAGATTCAGCAATACCTCGCGGACGGCGACCGCGCCGCCCGAGGCGGCGACTATCAACAGGCCATCGATCTCTGGTCCCGCATCTTTCTGATCGACGTGACCAACGATGAGGCCTCGCACCGGATCGAGAGCGCCAAGGTGAAGCGCCGCGAGATCGAGAGCAAAGTCGAGACGATTCTCACCGCCGGCGAACAGGCCTTCAACGCACACGACAATGAGACGGCCCGCGCGAAATTCAACGAGGCGCTGAGCCTCGACCCCGGCAACCTCACCGCACACGACTTCCTGGAACGGATGAAGGCGCCCGTCAACAGCGGCGCGCCTGCATTCGAGCCGCCGTTCGCGCCGCCCACCCCGCAGCGCGGCGACATCTTCGATGACGAGATCGGCGGCTCGTACGATTCGCTCGAGCCGCCCGAGCAGCCGCCGGCCCCGAAAGTGGTGAAGGGCAAGACGAAGACCGAGCCTCCTCCCCCTGCCAAACGCAGCCCGAACATGGGCGTGATCATCACCATTGCCGCGGTGGTGGTCGTGGCGCTCGTCGGCTGGTTCGTCTGGTCGAAGTACATGGCCAAACCCGCCTACGACCCGACGGCGACTCAGGCGGTCTTCCGCCAGGCCGGCGCTCTGGCGAAGCGGAACCGCTATGACCAGGCTATCGCCATGCTGCGGGATGTGAAGCCGGACGATCCACAGCACGACAAGGCGCTGGAGATGATCGCCGACATGCAGCACAAGAAGTCGCAGGCGGCGGAGACGGTCAGCGGACGCCCGTCCACAATCGTCTACGACGAGAACCTCGCCGCGGGCCGCACGGCCTTCGAGGGACACGATTACGACACGGCCAAGCGCGCCTTCGACACCGCCGCGCGCATCAAGCCCCTCCCGCCCGATCTCTCAACGATGTACGAAACCGCATCGCAACAGGTCGCGAACCTCGCGGTGGCGAAGGCACTGTTCAGCGAACAGAAGTATCAGGACGCCATCGCCAATCTCGATCCTCTCCTGCAGGTCGATCCGCAGAACCAATCGATCCGACGGATGCTGGTGGGCGCGCACTTCAACCTCGGCGCGGCGGCTCTGCAGGAGGAGAAGCTCCCCGAAGCCCAGATCCAGTTCGACCAGGTGCTGAAGATCGATCCGAATGACGAGATGGCCAAGCGCAGCAAGACGTTGATCGACCGCTACAACGGCCAGCCGAAAGACCTGCTCTACAAAACGTACGTAAAATATCTGCCGTTGAGGAAGGTGTCGTAGGGTCGCGGTTACGCGGTTTCGTGGTTGCGGGGTTTCGCGGTTGTCGAGTCCACCAACCGCGAGACCTCGGAACCGCGAGACCGCAAGACCGCGCCGGGAGGGTGTGATGCGATTCGATGAGATCGAGCTACAGCCAGTGACATTCGACGTTGATCCCGCCGCCGCACCACCGTCCGCACCCGCGCCCCCTTCGATCTTCCGGCGGCTGGCCGCGCTGCTCACTGATCTCTCGCTCTTCGCCGCGCTCGGGCTGGCGCTCTCCCCTCTCCTTCCGGCGTCGATGAGCGTGATCTCGATCGCGTCGCTGGCCGGGTTCCTGATCATCCTCGCCTTCTATTACTTCGCCGGCACGCGGGCGCTCTGGGGAAAGACCATCGGCGGTGCGATCTTCGATGTACGCATGCGGCCGCGGCGTGGCGCGACCTCTACGGTGACCCGCTAGTCCTTGCGGAAGGGCGCGATGCGCAAGGCGGCTACGCGGCTCTGCGCGTCGAAGGTCACGGTGTACGCGACCTGAGCGCTCGTGTACGACAGGACCATGTCGATGACCCGGTTCCCTTGATCGGTCCGCTGGTGGACCTCTGTGACCGAAACGAACGTGCCGAAGACCCCGGCCACGTTCGCGGCCAGCGCGGCCATGCCTGCCGGCGGCAATTGCATGCGCATTTCGGCATTGAAAGGCCTCGCGGCGGCGTCGTAGCGGCCGGCCGTGAAGTTGGCGAGCACCTCTCGCGCCACCGCTTCGAGAGCAGGATCGACTGCCGGGGTAACAATTGGATTGAAGTGAACTGCCCCCACGCGGTCGAAAGCGTCGAAGACGACGACCACGGAGACGTTGCCCTTTTCAAAGCGCGCGATCAGCTCGACGGCGCGGAAGGCCCCCTCCTGGCGCGGATGAGCTTCTTTAACCAGATAAAACTGGCCGACCTGGTGATCGAGCTGTGACTTCACTTCCGCGAGGACTGCAGGCGTCACGATCGGTCGCAACGTGTCGTTGAAATCGCTCGTGGCGGCGTCGAAGCGGCCCGACACGAAGTTCGTGAGCAGTGCCCGGGCCGTCGACTCGATCGGCGTCTGCAGCCGCTGCTTCGGGCTGATGGCGAACAACGTGGACAGCAGCAGCGTGGCGACGATTTTCACGAGGCGATTCTAACCTCTACCGCAAGTCCGGCCACGGGTCTCGCGCGCTAGCGCATTTCTCACACGATGAGTGGAACTGCCCGCAGCCTGTCTGCAGATAGTGCGGAGTGGTGCGGATGAGCAGGACCGATGTGGCACAGACACTCTTGTCTGTGCGGGGTCTCGCGCGACTCGAGAGACTGCAAGCGCTCACGGCACGCGGCTTCGGCCTGAGCACAGACAAGAGTGTCTGTGCCACATCGGTCCCTGGCTTGCGGCGGCAGGTGGGGAGGCTCAATCAGGTCGTGAGAAATCCGCGCTGGCCTTCCCTGCTTCGATCCAGGCGATGCGGGTAATGAGCGAGCCGAGCAGCGAGGAAGCGGCGGCGGCGCGGCGGGCGCGTTTCGAGCGGATGCCCAGAAGCCTCAGGACGAGCGGGAGCGGGCCTGAGAAGAAGCCGCCGATGCGAATCGTGGTGCCGGTGGGGCCCTGCCGCAACGGCTCGGACTCGATATCGTTGCCCGCCTCGATTTCGATGCTCATGTAAGTCTCGAACGCCGCGGCAGCGAGCCCGAGGGCGTTGAGCGCCGGCTCATCGTGTCCGCAGAGGTTGAGCAACGCGGCGGCCGACGCCAATGCCGATGCCCCGAAGTGGATCGGAAGGGAACGGGCGTGCTTCGCCCAGACCGGAATGACCGTTGCTCCGATGAGGACACCGGTGTACGTGGCCATGGCCAAACCGGAGAGAGCGGCAAGAAACGCCGCCGTGTCGCCGACCCGCGGCAAGCGAACCGTTTCGCCGGCCACCGCGACGGCGGTGGCCGCGCCGAACAATGTCAGCGTCCACGCGCCAACGGACATAGGCGATTGCGGCTTGAATACCCGGAGCATGTTGAGAAAGCGCTCGGGACGCCCGAGGTCGAGGACCAGGAGGGGACCGGAAACGGCGGCGCCGATCGCGGCAATCCAGCGGGCATCGCGAACGAGCGAAGGCGAGGCCCCGGTCAGTTGCGCGGTGAATGCGAGCACGCTCGACGCTCCGGCAGCACCACCGACGAAGAAGTAGAGCGGCACTTCCCATGTCCACACCGGCGCCTTGACGAGAGGCAATCCGTAGTAGCTGATCGCTTCAGGGAAGGGAGAGCCCGGCGGGCGAATGCCGTCAGCGTCGAGGCGACCGAGGGCCGCCTGCTCGCGGATCTCATCGAGGCGCGTTTCGGGGATGTGCGGTTTCATCTCGTTCCTCGGCGGCGGGACCCTTCGACTCCAGTCATGTTCCGGTTGCCGAGAGCGAACGACACCAGCGACAAAGCGACCATCGCTCCCGCGGCAACGGCCGCGGCACTCCACGATTGACGTAAGAGAGCCGCCGGCACCTGCGGTTTCAACGGGAGGTTGTACGCGCGCGGGTCGCCGCGCACGAGGAAGAAGGCGTGCGTGCCGCCGACGCTCGTCTCTTTCGGATTCCAGATCGTGGCGTCGGTCATTCCGTTCGCGTGGAGCTGGGTGATGCGACGGTCGGCGGCACGCTCGAGGTCGTCGAGTTTGCCGAAAAGGATGGAGCCGGTCGGACAGGCCTTCGCACACGCCGGTTCGGCGCCTGCTTTCTGGCGGTCGTAGCAGAAGGTGCACTTGAAGGCGCGTCCGTCGTCCGGGCGGCGGTCGACGACGCCGAAGGGACAGGCCACCACGCAGTATCCGCAGCCGTTGCAGATGTCGGGTTGGACGAAGACGCTGCCGAATTCGGTGCGTACGATCGAGCCGGTGGGGCACGCTTCGAGGCATCCCGCGTTCTCGCAGTGCTTGCACACGTCGGAGGAGAACTCCCACGTAATCTGCTCTTTCGCATTGCCGCCGCAACCGGCCTTCGGCTCGCGCTCGACGAACTTGACGTGGCGGTAGGTGGAGTGGCCGAGGGCCAGCGTGTTGTCGTAGGAGAGCCCGCTCCAGACGAAGCCATCGTCCGGCACGTCGTTCCACTCCTTGCAGGCCACCTCGCACGCCTTGCAGCCGATGCAAAGCGTGGAGTCGGTCAGGAAGCCGGTGACGGCCATAGAGACGGGAGCTTATCGCAACGTCGTCAGGGTTCTATGGACGCCTGCGCGGCAATCCAACGGTCTGTGCGAAGGTAGCAGTCCCCGCGGTTCCCCCACGTGAATAGACGAACGTCAAGCGGTTCGAGGAATCAACGACAAAGTCTCCACCGGCTGAAACCGGTTGCACATCGATCGTGTCGAGCGGGAGACCGCCGGAGGACGTCAGCGCGATGCGCGACCCGGCCAGCGTCGCAAATCCGCCGGCCATTGCGCGCGTGCGGGTGTGTGAGAGGGAGTAGGGCCACGCAACGTTGATGAAATTGCCGAGCTGTTTGCCGGTGTCGTCGAAGAGTGCCTGGCGGAGCGTGTTGGGTTGCGCTCCCCACGACACGAGAACCCGGCCACCGTTGCTCGCGACAGAGGGCAAGGCAAGACCGGGATCGGCGGAGTCGAGCGTCAGCGGCAACGACGACACTCCCGCCGCGTTGACGGTGACGACTCCGATGAGGTCCGTGACAGATTCACCTTTCGGTCCCGTAACGGACTCGCGCCAAGTCACGAAGAACACCTTTCCGCTCCAGGCCACCGCGGGTGCCGATGGAACGGAAGGGATGAAGGACAGCGCCGGCAGCATTCCCGAGTCGATGGTGTGCCCGTCGCCGTTGACGACGGCAAATTGGATGTTCCCTGAGGCAGCGCTCGAGAGCCATGTCACCAGCCATTCCTTTCCATCGAAGGCGGTCGAAGGGGCGATGCCGGCTCCCAGCGGGAGCGTGGCGATGACGGCTTTGCTCGAATCATCGACGATCGTCACCCGGATTTTGGATGACGATGGAGGGCCTTCCGCCCACAGAACCATCGTTCGACCGGCACCCGCGGCGATGGCGGGAGATGTCTGATCGAGGGCGGTCGGGAAGACAGCACTCTCGGGCAGGCTTCCGCCATGGCTGCTCCGGGCGCCGAGATGGACCTCGAAATGTCCGGTTCGCTGGTTGTACTCGCTCCAGGCCGCGGGGACGGTACCGTCGTTACGGGCTTCGGCCGCCGGCACGGGGATCGAGGCATCGGAGATGCTCAGCCCCGCGCCGGCCTCTGCTCGCGGCAGATCGGACCGGCGTGTCATCGCCACGCGGACGGAATCGTAGTTAAACGACTGATCGCTCCAAACCAGAAGAGTGGATGTCGACGACAACGCGATCGATGGATCGTGCTGCAGGCCGGCCGACGGGGCGGAGCAATCGGGTAGGCCGATCGCATCGAGCCGGACAGTGCAAACGCGGTTGGGCCCTGAGGCGGGGAACGATTCCCACGAGGCCACAATCCGGCCGTCCCTCGCCGCGATCCGCGGAAAGCCGACGCTTCCCTCCCCTACGTTCGACGTCGAGATCATCTCTCCGTTGAGTTGCAGCCGCGAAACGTGAAGGGTCGCACCATCGTCCCAGATCATCGCGTAGCCGCCGTCGACCGCGGCCATGTTCGCGCGCGCGCTGTTCAAGAGAACCGGCGTTCCCAGATCGCCGTCCGGAGAGATGGAGAAGAGGTACATCGTTTCAATGAAGAACCCGTGAAAAACCGTTGTGAGGACGAGGAACGAGCCGCCGGAGGTGGCAGTGTAGGTCGGAGTTCCGCCGACCGAGGGAAGCAGAACGATCTTCGCGTGCAGATCGGGATCGACGAGCGCCATCCCTCGTGCCCAGGTGACGAGGTATTGGCTGCCACTCCAGACGACGGTGGTCGTCGTTGAAAAGGGGTTCACCTCGCTGATGATGGTGACGGGTTGCGCATCGATGAGCGATCCGTCCTCACGCACGCGAACGCCGACGACCGAGGGCGTTGGAAGCGGACCGCTGGTTGGTGTGGTGATGCCCCACACGACAAGATATTCGTGACCGTTCCAGGCGATCCTCGGCTCACGGCCCAGTCCGAGTAGCACCGCCGAGGGCTGCGCCGGAACGCCGTCGGCGTCGAGCGCCCGTATGTAGATCGTGGTCGTATCGGAAGACACATCAGCGGTAGCCTCCCAGGCCACGAGGTACCCGCGGCCACTGGAGGCGACGCTGGTCCTCAACCGGTTCGGCAGCGCTGAGACCTTGGGATCAGGAGTCGTTTGCGAGAGCTGAGTCTCCGACGCGTGCGCGGAGGCAAGCCCGGCAAAAAGAACGATGAGAATGGCGCCTATCGCAGGGTTGCGCATGAATGCTCCGGATGTCAGCGGTTCTTACGGGCGTCTGCGCGGCATTCCGATGACCTGGGAAAACGTCGCGTTCGCGCCTCCGATCGTGTGTGAATAGAGGAAGGTGAACCGGTTCGCGGGATCCACGATGAAGTCCGCGACGGAGGGGATGGATGGGACGTCGATCGTTCCGAGGGCGCGGCCGTCCGATGAGGTCACCGCGATTCGGTCTCCGGCCAGCGTCGCAAATCCACCAGGCATCGCACGTGTACGCGTGCGCATGAAGTTGAACGGCCAGGCAAAGTCAATGAGCCTGCCGAGCTCTCTGCCGCCGGTATCGAAGAGCGCCTGTCGGAGGGTGTCTGACGTCGTCCCCCAGGAGACGAGCGCGCGGCTGCCGTTGCTGGCGATGGAGGGCACGGTGAGACCGGCATAGGCGAAGTCGAGCGTCAGCGACGCAGACGGCACCGCGGACGTGTTGATCGTAGCGAATTGAATGCGGTCGTAGGCAGGCAACCCCAGCGAAGCGACCACTGTCTCGCGCCATGTTGCGAAGAACGCATTTCCGCTCCAGGCGACGGCAGGCGACGACTGGACGACCGAGTTCGCAGGCAGGGCACCCGAGGCAATCGGGTCCCCGTCTCTGTTGACGACCGCAAACCGGTTGACGCCGTCCGCCGACTGCCAGGCTGCCAGCCATTCCTGCCCGTCGAAGGCGACGGAAGGGGCGGTTCCTTCCGCAAGCGGGAGAGTAGCGATGACCGCTCCGCTCAGATCATCGACGACAGTCCCGCGGATCGTTGACGACGCCGCCGGGCCTTCGGGCCAGACGACCATCGTCCGGCCGGCGCCCTCGGCCATAGCCGGCGATCCCTGATCGAGCGCGGTACGGAAAACGACGTGCTCGGGCAGTGAAACCCCTTTGCTCAATCCGCCGATGTGGACTTCGAAATGTTTGGTGGACTGGTTGTACGCGCTCCAGGCCGCAGTCATGGCGCCATCAGCGCGCGACTCTGCTGCCGGCATCGGTTGTTGGAGGTCGGAAATGCTACGTCCGCCGCTGCTGCTCACCCTCGGCACGTCGGACAACGGTGTGACGGCGACGCGAACGACGTCGGCGCCGATCGCGTGGTCGCTCCATGCTGCAAGGACGGTAGTGGACGAGATGGCGATTGACGGGTCGTGCTGCACGCCGGACGAGCAAACTGGCTGTGTGCCGATATCCAGCCGGGTGGTGCAGACGTGAGTTCTGGAAGCATCCTCCCAAGTGGCCGCGATCCTGCCGCCGCTGACCGCGATGTGCGGGAGCCCAGCGTGTCCCAGCGCCACGATCGACGTGGAAAGCATCGTTCCGTCGGGCCGCAACCGGGCATAGCGAAGATTGGATCGGTCGTCCCAGATCAGCGCGTACCCGCCGTCGATGCCGGCAATTCCTGCATGGGGGCCATCCAGAATGATCGGGGTTCCCACAGCGCCGAATGATGAAACAGGCACGATATTGAGCGTCTGCTCGATCCCATAGAGAACGCCCGCGAGCACGATGAAGTCGCCACCGGACGAAGCAGCGTAGAGCGGGATCCCTCCTGTCGGCGGTAACGAGACCAGCTTCGCGTGCAGATCGACGTCCACAAGCGCCATTCCACGAACCCACCCCAGGAGATACTGACTGCCGTTCCATGCGAGCGTGGTCACATACGAAAAGGGGTTCACCTCGGATATCAGCGTTACCGGTTGAGCATCGACGAGCGTTCCATCCTCATGCACGCGAACACCGACCACCGAGGGGGTCGGAAGCGAGCCGGTCGTGGGAGTGGTGATTCCCCAGACGACAAGATATTCGTGGCCGTTCCAGACGACGCTGGGATCCGACCCGGTTCCGACCGCCGTCGCGAACGGCGGGATGGGAATGCCGTCGTCGTCGATCGCTCCGATGTAAATCGTCATCGGAGGGTCAAGGCGCACCTTGTCATTCGGACCCGATGAGGCTCCCCATACGACGAGGTAGCCGCTGCCGCTGGAAGCTACAGCGGTTCGTAGCCGATATGGCTCCGCGTCGAGCGTCGCTTGCGAGATCTGAGTCTCAGTCGACGCGATGGCAGATGTGAGGCCGGAAAGGAGAAGAGTAACGATCGCAGCCGAAGTAGGAAGCCTCATGCTGTAGCAGCATATTCTAAGATGCGAGCGAGCACAACGTTAACGAAATAACCCAGCGAGAGGCCCATTCCGTGCGGTTCCGAGCTTCCGGTCAACCGCTGAAGCCGAACTCGGCCGGCTCGCTCTTCCGCACGCTGCACGTCAGCGCCTTCGCCTCCATGATCCGGACGTTCGGCTCTTCGGAAATGGCCACGAGGTCGTTGACGACGTCGCCCTTCACGAGCCCGCGTCCACCCCAGTGGTACGGCAGACCGACCTGATGGATGCGCCGGCCCTGCACGTCGAGCGACGGCATGCGGGCGGTGACGAGAGCGCGCGCTTCGATCTCGCCGCGGGCTGTCGCGATGATGACGTGATCGCCGTTGACCGCGCCGATCTCCGAGGCCAGCTCCGGCGAGATCTCCGCAAAAAGCTCCGGCTGCAGCTCGGCGAGGTGCGCGAGCGTGCGCGACATCGCCCCCGAGGTGTGGTGCTCTGTGAGCCGGTAGGTCGTCAGAATGTATGGGAAGCGCGGGTCCGGCGAGGAGGCGTAGGCGTTGTCCGGACGCTCCTTCCTGTCGGCCACGGGGTTCGTGCCCTGATCGGGATAAAGAGCGTTGGCAAGATTCGACTCCAGCGGTTCGTAGTGCGCGGGCAGTGGACCGTCTTTCAAACCGGAAGGGACGAAGAGCCAGCCCATGCCGTCCGGATGCATGATGAACGGCGCGTCGCCGGGGAGAGCCTCGTCACCCCCTTTGTCGGGGTCACCCTTTGCGTCGGGACGCTTCGCCTTGGTGAAGTCGGGGACGTCATCTCCCGCCCACTCCCCTTTCGCCTCGTCCCACCAGACCAGCTTTTTCCGATCGCTCCACGGCGTTCCGTCGGGCGAAGCCGAGGCGCGGTTGTAGAGGATGCGCCGATCGAGCGGCCAGGCATAGCCCCAGCCGTGACCGTATCGCCCGCCGGCCGCGCGCCCATTCGCTTTGTTCTTGCCATCGTAAACGCCAGAGTAGATCCAGCAGCCGCAGGAGGTGGTGCCGTCGGCCTTCAGTTCGGTGAAGTTCTTGATGGGGGCGCGGTCTGAAGGATGAAGGATAAAGGATGAAGGATGAACGCCTTCGCCACCGTCACCGTTCATCCTTCCGCCTTCATCCTTCATCCTTTCGTCTTCATCCTTCATCCTTCCGCCTTCATCCTTTACGTTCCACCCATGAATCTCCCGCAGCACCGCATCCGGATCAGGCTCTTGAATCGCACCGTGGCATGGGTAGTCCCATGTCAGCGCGCGGAGGGCGGCGTCACGCGGGGCGTCGGTCGCCTTTTCCTTGAGCAGGCGCCCGAGGTGATAGACGAAGTGCAGCTCGCTACGGGCGTCGCCGGGCGGCTCGACTGCCTGCTCGCGCCACTGCAGAAGGCGTTGCGTGTTCGTGAACGTCCCTGCCTTCTCCACGTGCGATGCCGCCGGGAAGAGGAAGACCTCGGTCTCGATGTCTTCGGTGCGCAGCTCGCCGCTGGCGATCTCCGGTGAATCGAGCCAGAACGTCGCCGTCTCGATCTCGACGAGGTCGCGAACGACGAGCCACTTCAGCTTCGCCAGTGCCTTCCGCTCCAGCCGCGCGTTGGGCGCGCCGACGGCGGGGTTCTGTCCCATGACGAGCAGCCCTTCCAGCTTGCCGTCGGCCATGTCCAGCCAGTAGCCGAAGTGGGAGTGGTCGCCGGTCAGGCGCGGCAGCCAGCCGAAGCCGAAGTCGTTCCCATTCGTCGCCGCATCGCCGTAATACGCTTTCAGCAGCGAGACGATGTACTTGTCGATGTTGAACCACCAACCCCTGGGTGACTTGTGCCGCTCGATCCAGGCCGCGAGTGAGCCGTCATCGTCGTGCGTCGGCATCGGAAGGTAGCCGGGCAGGATGTCGTAGAGCGTCGGGATGTCGGTCGATCCCTGGATCGACGCGTGTCCGCGCAGCGCCAGGATGCCTCCGCCTGGACGACCGATGTTGCCGAGAAGGAGTTGCAGGATGGCCGCGGCGCGGATGATCTGCACACCCGAGGAGTGCTGCGTCCAGCCGACGGCGTAGCAGATCGCTGCGGTCTTCTCCCTTCCCGAGGCGCTGGTGAATACGTCAGCCACTTCAAGGAATCGCTCCCTCGGAATGCCGCAGGCTTGCTCGACCAGCTCGGGCGTATAGCGCGCGAAGTGCCGCTTCAGCGTCTGGAAAACGCAGCGCGGGTGCTGGAGCGTCGGATCGGACTTCGGTTCTGTTCCTTCGTGCAGCCCTTCATAGAGCCAGGTCCTGGGGTCGTACTGTTTCTTCTCCGGATCCCACCCGCTGAACACCCCCCCGAGGTCCTCGGTATCCTGAAAGTCCTCGCGCAGGATCGTGGCCGCGTTCGTGTACGGGATGACGTAGTCCCGAAAGTAACGGTCGTTACTGATCGTGAAGTTGATCAGAGCACCGAGAAAGACGATGTCGCTCCCGGCGCGCAGCGGCAGCCAGTAGTCGGCCATCGCTGACGTGCGTGTGAAGCGCGGATCGACGTGGATGATCTTCGCGCCGTTCTTCTCGCGCGCCTCGATCACCCATTGGAAGCCGACCGGATGGTTCTCCGCCATCGACGATCCCATGATGAGGATGGCGTCCGAGCTGGCCAGGTCCTGTTGTGCCGTCGTCGCGCCGCCGCGTCCCAGCGAGGTCCCCAGACCGGGGACCGTGGAGCTGTGTCATATCCGGGCCTGATTGCTGACGCAAACCATGCCCAGACCCGCGGTGAAGAGCTTCTTGATGAGGTAGTTCTCTTCGTTGTCGAGTGTGGCCCCGCCGAGGTGGGCCATGCCGGTGCATTGCATGACCGGCTTGCCGTCGAGCGTCTCGGTGAATGTCCGCTCGCGCGTCTCCCACATACGCCGGGCCACCATGCGCATGGCCCGATCGAGCGGAATCTCGGTCCATTGGCCTGACCGCGGCGCGCGGTACTTCACCTTGGTGGCGCGCCCGTCGTGCGTCACGAGCTGGTACGACGCTGCCCCTTTCGGGCAGAGATGACCACGCGAAATCGGCGACTCCGGATCGCCTTCGATCGAGATGACCTTCCCCTCGCGATGGTAAACAAGTTGACCACATCCCACGCCGCAGTAGGGACAGATCGACCGGGCCACCTCGGCGCCGTCGCTCTTCGGCCGCAGCGCATGAGTGGCCTCGGACATCGCTTCGACGCCGGTGCCGTCCGAGCCGGTTCTAAGTTGACGGATCAGCGGCCATTTCAAGAGAAGCTCGGCGAGCATGGTTTCAAAGTCTATCGTGAGGAGCGATGAGCGCGTCGCTGATCGAGGGCTCGTGGGGGCTGATGCGGACGCCGGGCGAGGGGGCGATGATCTCCGCACGCGAGGGTTAATCAATGTCTGGCGTTCACCAGACTGACGCACTTAGTTGACTGTCATCGCCAGATGACGCATGGCGACCACGAAGGCGATAAAGCAATTTTGGTAACAGCGAAAGTCAAATCGCTTCTGCGAGAGGCGAAATGCCCTTGCGTAAGACACTTTTGCGCCCCACTCAAAGCGAAATGTGCTCTCCGTGAAGGCGATTTCGCTTAAAACCAGTCGGTTTGCACGACACCAGGAACAAATTCTGTTCCTTCATAGGGCCATAGCCTTCTTCGACAACAGATTTTGCTTCTGATGGAGGACGAACGTGCCAACGCAGAGCAGTTTTTGCTTGCATCAGACACTCTTCGTGGTCTGCGCAAGTGCGAAGTCAGCCAACCGGGAGCAAATTCTCCTCCTGCATAGGGCCATGGCTCTCCTCGACAACAGATTTTGCTTCTGAGAGAGGAGGAACGTGCCAAACTCACAGCAGTCTTTGCTTGCATCAGACGCTCTTCGTGGTCTGCGCGAGCACGTTCCTTCAGGCATGTCTACTGCGCCGCCGAGGGCGGGGCGAACGTTCGTTCTTCCTCGTCCGCCTTGACGTAATCGCGAACGTATTGCACCAGTTCGAGCGTGGCGGAGCGTTGCTGGACGGCTTCGCGAAGAAAGGCCAGGGCGGTGCTCAGGTGGAGCTTCGCACCGGCGCGGACGAAGGCTTCAGCCGCCTGGCCGGCCATCATCCCTGCCTCGTCCCATTCCTCGAGCCGCAGCAGCTCCTCCGTCAGATCGAGCTTCACGAAACCGGCGTCGGCGGGCATCAGGAGGGCTTCGAATGCCGCGGCAGCACCGCGAAGCCGGGCCAACCCCCCCTCCGTCTCGCCGACGCGAAGATCGATCAGGCCCAGAGTCCACTCGGTTCGGATGATCTCCGATTTGGCTCCGAGCGCGCGGTAGAGCTGTTGCGCAGCGAGAGTGTAGGTGGTCGCATCATCGTAGTTGCCTAAGCGGCGGTGAGAAACCGCGATGTTTGTCGTGACGCGTGCCGTCATCTGTGGGTCGTCGAGCGGCTGCAGCTGACGCGCGATGAGTAGATATACGCGAAGACCTTCGGCTATCTGCCCCTGCTCAGTGAGTGCCATGGCTTCGAGGTTCCGCGCGTGAATCACGCGCTTCACATCGCCGTATTCCGCGAAGCGGTAGCTGGCGTCTCGCGCGGTCTGAATCGTCTCCACGAACCGGCCCATCTTGAAGAGCACCGTGCCGCGCGTGTAGACGATCTGCGCGAGCATGAAGCCGCCCGTCGCGATCTCCTCGGTGAAGCGCTCCGCCATCACCGTGGCAGCCAGGGCTTCTTCGTACCGGCCGAGGATCCGCAGTGCATTCGCGCGGTTCTTCCAAACCTCGCTGCGGCACTCAAACTGGCCGTTTTGATCGCTGACACGGCTGGCAATGGAATCGGCAGCGTCCAGAAGCGCGAGAGAGTGTGCCGGCTGACGATCGAGCTCCGCGACCGCCGCGTCGGTGACGCGTCGCACCAGCCCCTCGGTCGCCGCGCTCGGATGGCCGGCGAAGTAAAGCGGCCAGGTTTCGAGCGGTGTGGCAACGAGGGCGGCAAAGTCCGATTCGGCGGCTCGCTTCTCGCGCGCCATGCGATCGGCCTCGGTCAGCACGTCCATGATGCTCGGCGGATGGCCCGCGGGTGCGTCCACCTCGTGCCAGGTCTCGCGATCCGCAATCAAGCGTCCAAGGCCCTGAAGTTCGTTCAGGCGCGCGGCGCAGACGGCGCACGACGCCACGGCAGCGGCAACCTCCGCGACGCTTACAAGATCTTCGTTCTCGTCGAGGTAGGCTAGAAGATCGGCCACGGTGTAGTGGCGGTGGCCGGTCATGCGCTCGTTCCCCGCAATCTGCAGAAAGCCGCACGCGCAGCCAACAGGCATTTGGAGATGAGGTTCTTGGCCGAGCCACGCGCAAGCGATTGCATCGTGCCGATTTCGTCCGCGGTGTAGCCCTCGCTGTAGCGCTTCCGGAGAAGATCGCGGCATCGCTCCGGAAGCCCGCGCAGCACGTCGGCCAGGAGCAGGCGCGTGATGGCGTCGTCGGCGACCGCGGCCGGGTCGATGTACTCCTCGATGTCCGGCGGCAGTTCCTCGCCGCGGTGCTTGCGCCAGTAGTAGCGGCTGGCGTTGCAGACGCCGCCGACGAGCCAGGCCCGCTCATCGGCCGGGCTTTGCGCGACCCTCGCCTCGTGCCGGATGAAGGAGACGAAGACGTCGTGGATCACGCCGCAGACCTCATCGTCCGGAATCCTGAACCGGCGGGCAGCGATGAAGCGGAGCAGATCGTAATGTGCCCGGTATGCGGCATCCGCTCGTTGCGAGCAGAGCAGCGGTTCGGCGTTCGTGTCGTTCGGCATCGCGAGAGGCGCGCCGAGCGGGCTGAGGCGCGCGGAAGCATCGTGAGTATACCCGCCCCGGTCGCCTCTCCGCCCTTCCTGCTCCGCATGATGTGTCGATTTCGGCCATCGCGTCATTCCTCCAAAAGGCGAGGGCTCTCCCCCGGCGCTCAAACGCCGCCTCGGGGCGCCGAGCGCTGAAGAAGGAGGATCTATGTTCGACTGGATCATTACGCTTGCCAGCGAGCTCTCGTTTCCAAACGGCTAGAGCAAGTACGTTCATCGGGCGTGGAGATCTCACGTTGGCTCCACGCCCGACGAAGGCGGCTGAAACGGCCAGTCGGGATCAACGGCGGCCCGGTGGACATACCGACGGATGTAGGCGACGAGTGGGGCGTCGGCCTTCCGGGCGACGGCGGCGTCGCGCAGGTAGTCAATCGCCTTCGCGGCGCTCACGTTCGTGCCGGCGGCGATAAAGAGCTGCGCAAGGGTTCGAGCGAGCTTTTCAGCTTCATTCGCGTCCGAAACCCCGGCGATCATTTGCTCAAGCAGATCGAGCCCGACAAAGCCTGCGTCGGCGGGCATTGACAAGCGCTCGAAATCACGCATCGCTGCCCGCAATTCGCGGATACCGCGTGCGCGATCGCCCTCGACGATCGTAACCTTCGCGCTGCACCAGCGGGCGCGGACAAGCTCCGATGTCATACCTAACTGCCGGAAAAGCTGTGTCGCCCGATGGAGCCAGTGGCGCGCGATTGCAGGTTCTCGGCGTCTCCGGTCGCATGAGCCAAGGTTGACGTAAACACACGCGAGCGTGGCGCGATGCCGCTTCCCTTCGAGTGCCTTGCGAAGACTGACTAAGATGGCGCGGCCAGCGTCGAGATCGCCCCGCTCGATAAGCACGCAGCCCTCAAGCAGTTGGGCATGCAGCGCGCGTGTGCGGTTGCTCTCCTCCTCAAAAATCCGGCGAGCTTGCACCGCGGCCGCCTGGGCTTCCGGCCACTTTTCCATCTTGAAGAGGACGCCCGCTCGCGTGTATCGGACTTCCCCGATCTCGACGGGGCAGTACCGCGCGTCGAGGAAGTGCTGCTCGGCGTCGATCAGAACCTGCATGGCCTCGTGATAGCGGCCCAGCATGCGCAGAGCGTTCGCGCGGCCCTTCTCCCCGTACCCACGAAGCGCTGCGACCAGTAGCGCCGGCGATCCCGTGAGCCGTTCGGTGAGGGCAATGGCAGCGGCATAGAGCTGCTCCGCACGAGCCGGCTGCCGGTTAATCAGCAAGAAGGCCGCGTCCACCAGCTCCCGCGTCGCCGCTTCCGTCGCCACACCGGCGGTCGTGCGAATCTGCGCCAGCCACCTCTCCAACTTCGCATCCGCGAGGGCGCCCGCAACCGCATCCAGATCCATCGGCATCCCAGATTGCGATGGCCGAGGCTTGCGCCGGCGGCGCTCGTGCGTTGTCTTCGGCAAGAGCGTGCGAATGGCCACGCTCTCGGGCTCGAAGAGCTCATTGCGTTCCACGGGCTGATCAACGATCCGGCGAACCGCCGCGGTCACGCCCTCCTGAAACCGCGCGGACGTCGGCTCACCCTCGCGAGCGCGGGCCAAATGCCCACGGCTATAGCCTGCCTGCGCGGCAAGGCGCGCCGGTTTCACGCCGTGACTCTTGATGAAGAGCTCGAGCCGGGTCCGCAATTTCGGATTCCTACCTTGGCCTCATCGCCACCACGATCCGTTCCTGAGAGCCTCCGTCCTGTCTCTGCGCCCACGCTGACGCCCCGGAGATGCCCGGCGAACACCCGATGCGAATGCCGTCGATGTGGCCACATATAGGGAGTGACGCCAGGTCGCCTTTCCCTACCTCGAAGAAGCGAGTAGTTACAAATGAGACTACTCAGGCGATCCGTTGACTTGAGCCCTCCCCGCGTGCTCTCCTCAGCGCCGTTCGTATACACCTCCGTCACAAAACAGTTTCAGTGTACGGAGAACCGTTCGAAGGGGTGTCGTTTTGTCGCCTGCGGCACTCCAACGAATCGAACGTGCAGCAATCGTGAGTCTCAGCGTTTGGATCGGTTGGGCCTGGTCCCGCGCTCTTTTTGTCACCTACCGAGGCAGGAGAGAGGTTATATGAGAACACCATCAGCAAAGGCGATTCGGCGCGCAGGAGCGCTGCTCGCGGCGCTCGTCGCGTCCGCTTCGATCGCCCTGGGGCAACAGATGGAAACACCGGTGGCCTTTCCGGCGACCGATCAAACGTCAGTCACCGACTGCAGCACGCCGACGGTCCTGAATCTACCCGGCGGCGCCACCATCACGCTCGAGGGCGGCCAGTTCATTCATTACAAAGATGCCAACTTCGACGGGACCATGTACGCGACGACCTCCGCCGGCGGTTGTCAGGTATTCCCTGCTCCTCCGTTATCGTTCACGATGATCAAAGTCACGTTTTCTCAGCCTGTCCCGAGCGTGACGGTGACTGCGTACAACTTCGTCGGCCAGGACCAGGATGTCGGCTTTCAACCCTTCGACCAACTGGGTCAGATCATCGTTGGAGAAGGCAACGATTTCCCATCGCAGCAGCTCATGCCCGACCCGTTTCATTGGCCGTTGTTCGGGAGTGCTTTGACGGGGTCATTTGTCATGGAAGCATCAACACCCCCGATGCCGCCGGATTTCACGGGCATACCGACGAACTGGGCATGGGGAATCACATCGCTGAGCATTCCCCAGTCCGGCGGGGACTTCGTGCGGTTCGACTACTCTGAGTCGGGGTCGGGCTCCGACGACGGGAAGATCCTCCTGTCGACGGCGCCGTGGGACATCGCACATCCCTCTCAATATCAACTTCAAACGAACGGTGCCCCGCAGGTCAGGGTTACTGGGACTTTAATCGACGGGGTGACGAAGCAGCCCAAGGCAGGAACGGTCTACCTTCGTCTCGATGATCCGCCCGATACCGCCGACTACCGGGGAGGCGATGCAACTACCGGAGACAACGACGGGCCTGCGGCGCAACTAAGCGCCCCGACGACCGCCGGCATCGCCAGCCTGCAGACCGACGCGGGAGGCAAGTTCGCCACCACGATGACGATCACGAGCCAGACCGCGGGCGACAACTACCAGTTCGCCGGCTCGGCAAACGCCAGCTTCACCTGTCCCGGTGGCCCATGTCCGAAATCGGGCATTTTCACGCTCTGGAAACGTATCTACGTCGAGGAAGAGCACATGTTCAGGCAGGGATCGTTCCTCAACGGAATCGCCAATGCGGGCTCGAATGAGATTCCAGTTGCAGACGGCACGCCCTTCCAGAATCTGGGCGCCGGAGCCACTCTGGAGCTCGTTCATGCCGATTCCGGTTTTGGTGACGGATTCTACTTTGACTTCGTGACGTTCGACTCGGTTAGCCAGAACGAAAACGGGGACTGGATCGTGAAGATTGTTCCCAGCTCGAGCACGTCGCGCGATTACGGTGCGGAGCCACCGCACGTGGCGCAACCAGTTAACGATATTATGCGTGACGCCGTTGGGATCATCGGCATGGGAACATATGAGCCGAACGACGAGTACGTCGCACCGCTGTTCAACTCTATGTATGTCGATGTTGAGCCCGCACGCCAAACCGTGACTGAGGTGCCGTTCGTCACTGAACTGGGCCTTAGCGACCGTACATACTTCGCCAGCCGGTGGCTCCAGAACGGCACCGCGACGAGCCCCTACACCAAGACTTCAACGCCAAATTCATTCCATCGCATAGCGATAACGCAGCTGCCATTCGTGTATCAAGTAGGCCGGACCGGGGGTGTGGAATTAGGGCTAACGACCGTCGGCAGTGAGACGAACTGGAGCTTGATCATGGCGCAACGCATCGAAGACGTTACAACCGCTGTAGTGCTCGATAGATTTGGGTCTCGCTCAGGCGCTGAGTACGCTGGCCTAAGCACTCTGACCGTCAGCGGTGAGGTCACTGCGCACGAAACGGTTCATTTCTGGGTAAACATTCCAACTGGAATTGATCACAAGGGTCACTGCGCCGCGCAGAGTTATGCTAACGCTCAACTAAATTGCCTGATGCATGTACCTTATGCCGGACCTGGCCTTGGCGACGGAATCGTTAACCTGCACTACCTAGCAAATGGCGCGGATAGCGAATATATGACTGTGCGTCGCGCTGCCGACCCGGTGCCTCAACAGTAAGGAGATTCTCAGAATGCGCTTCGTCATCCTATTGCTCGCTCTTCTAGCAATCCCAGCGTTTGGGGCACAGCCACCGTCCATTACGCTGACGCTGCTGCCTGCGACCACTTTGCCGGGGCTACCCGTCTCATTCCTCTTGACGATCACCAACCCCTCGGACCAACCGGTGCGCTTCAGTGACCAGGCAGCGCTCTCTGCGACGGCCACAACCGGTACCTTCGACGTGGATGGTCTGTCGTATGGATACGCTGCCCACCTCCCCACGGACCAAATGGAGAAGTGCAACGCTGAGTATTGCTTCACAGTTCCAGCCAAGAGTGTACGCCAGCTCGTATTCGATGCCGGCCCGATGCTCGGAGGAAACGAATTTTTCGCAGACAAACGCCTTTGCGTGGTCGGCAAGTACACGATGGAGATGACCCTGTATTTTGATGGCCCTGACCAAATGCTCATTCCGGTGCGCACGAACAGTCAAACACTGTCCGTTTCCCAGCCTACCGGCGTCGACGCGTCGGCATGGCAGTCGTTGCTTGATGCCAACGACGGCAAGTGCTGGGGGACGTTCGAGTGGGCCTCTAATGGACAGATAGCGGCGCCCACTCTTCGGGCCCACTACCCATCCTCGACCTACGCTATATGGACGTCGGCACTAGGGCCGGTAATCTCCAGCGCCGACGCTGACGCGCGATTCGACCGTGCGCTCTCCACAACCCCCCCTCCGAGTATCCGTGATGGACTGCTTTGGTCGAAGGCCTCTTTTCTTGCGCAGTGGAGCAAGAATGCGCTGCTGAGCGAGCGTGATATTGACAAGACGATTGCATTTTCTGATGAGGCGCGCGCCACATTCACCACGCTACGAGATGTCGCTGTTACTGACCGGATGCGGAGCCTCGCCACCGGCGCGCTCTCCCACCTGTACACCAGGGCTGTCGCTCTCGATGATCTGCGGTTCTACGCCGCGAGTGACCCGCCAGCGCCGGGGGCTGTCATTCCGCGCGTGGAGTGCGTCACGAAAGGCATTGGGCAGTCATTCACCGCGCGCTTCGGGTACTCGAACCCAAACCGCGTAATCAAAGTGCTCCAGATTGGTCCGGACAATCAGGTGACACCGGCGCCACGCCAGCAGGGGCAGCCCCTCGTGTTCAAGCCGGGCGATCATGCCAGCGTCTTTGTCGCATCCAGCCCCGGCGGGGAACTGAAGTGGCACCTCGATGGCAGCACCGCAACCGTCACGGTCGATTTTCCGACGCAATGCACACCCTGAACCGAGAATACGCAATCAGAAGCGTACCTGATGACGGGGACGAAACCGGGGAATTCCGGTGCCCGACCGCGCAGCTTGATCACGATTCCCGCGTCGTCTGGAGATGGCCTGTCATGCGACGGGCTACTCTGACCTTACTCATCCTGGCCTTCGTCGTAACAGGCGTCTCCGCCGCCGATGAGCCGCCCCGCGTGAGTTTGACACTGCTGCCTGATACCATTCTTCCTGGTTTGCCGGCCGGTTTCCTGCTCACGATCACCAATCTTTCAGCGCGGCCTGAGGTCATCGCGCAGGCTGCGAGCCTCAAGGTCACTGGCCCGTCGGGCACCTTCAACGCCCTCGGCTTGCGGGGTTCCCCGATGATCAACCTCCCCTCGGACCAAATGGAGAAATGCAACTCCGCGGAGTGCTTTACTCTTCCACCCAACGGACAGCGGCAACTCTATCTCCGGTTTGGTCCGTTGCTTGTTGAGAACGAGTTCTTCGCCGATCGCCGCCTTTCCTCTCCCGGTAGATATGCGCTTGAAGTGACGCTCCTGGTGCTGAACCTGCCTGGGTCGGACATGTCAGAGATTCATTCCGACACGCAGACGCTAACCATCCAACAGCCCGCGGGTGCTGACCTCGCGGTGTATAACTTCTTGCAGCAAACGTCCGGCGGAAGAGGGTGGATACCAGCAGACTGGCTCAACACGCGTGAAGCCGTCATTCGCCAGATCCGGACGGCGTATCAGACATCGGGCTACATAGCGTGGTTAGGCGCCATCAACTTGGACCCACGCGCGTCACTGAGCACCGAACTTGCGCAGTTGGACAGCGCTCTCGGTGGGAATCCTCCAGCCGCGGTCCGCGATGAGTTACTCCTGGCGAAAGGGGGGCTGCTTCAAGGTGCCAGCGATTCTGCGTCCTTCAGTGAACGCGATGCCGACAAGGCTGCGACCCTGGCTGGCCAAGCGCGCGTAGTCTTGACGCAGCTCGTCGACGTTGCACTCACTGACTACACGCGAAGCCACGCGGCCGATGCACTCTCGCACCTGTTGACACCGGCCCTAGCTCTCGCCAATATTCAGTTTCTGGCCGCTCTCGATGCACCTGCTCCAGCGCGTGTCGTTCCACGCGTGGAGTGCGTCACGAAAGGCGCTGGTCAGTCGTTCAGCGCGCGCTTCGGGTACTCGAACCCAAACTGCGTAATCAAAGTGCTCCAGATTGGTGCGGACAATCAGGTGACACCGGCGCCACGCCAGCAGGGGCAGCCCCTCGTGTTCAAGCCCGGCGATCATGCCAGCGTCTTTGTCGGGACCAGCCCGGGCGGGGAACTAAAGTGGCACCTTGACGGTAGCACGGCGACCGCCACGGCCGATTTTTCGACGCGATGCACACCCTGAAACGGCTTGTGGGCGTCTTCGGAGTATCGACGTGTGCGCCGTGCGCCCGAACCGTTGCCGCTGGGGTTTCGGCAGAATGTTGACCCGAACCCTTAGAGCCAAAGATGCGCAGAACCGTCGCAATTGTAGCCATTCTCTTTTCTGCGACGCTCGCGGAAGCGGCGTCGCCTCCGTCAGCGCAATTAACGGTGGCATTGCAGCTCCAAACGGGCACGACATTGCCCGGCATCCCGGTGGCGTTTCGCGTGACGTTCACGAACGCTGGCGCTGCGCCGCTTACGGTACCATCAATGGCAGTATTGCTTGTTCGCAACGACCAGGGACAAAGTTTCTTGGCGGCCTCCGATGTCGTTAGGACGATCGTTGTGGTAGAGGAATGGGCTGGTCAGAAGATTCCACCCCACCAGGATGTCTCGTATACGCTTAGTACAAGAGGCTTGATGAACCACCCGGCGTGGTTTGTCGATTACCGGATGTCGCGGCCTGGCCGCTTCGAACTGCAGATGATGGTAGGAGACGACCTTCGCGAGGAGATGGGCGTCGACGAAACCCGGCAGCGAGCTGCTGTGTCGAACACCGTTACTTTGACCGTTCAGGAGCCGAGCGGTGCCGACGCGGAGGTCTGGAGCCTGATGAAGGCCGCTGGCGGTAACTGGGGCCCAGGACTGCTCTTCGGGCCTGCGGGCCAAGGGATCGCGAAGCGTGTCCTCGCCGAGTATCCCAACAGCGTGTATGCGTCGTGGTTTGCAAGTACGTGTCCGGCACCGACTGCGGAGGAACGTGAGTCAATTCTGCGTGACTGGCTCAGTCGAGCGCTCGAGGACTTGAACACAAATTGGCGCCGCTTTCAACTAGCCCAACTTGAGATTGCCCTCGCAAACAAGTACGCAGACACACAACCGGAGCGCTCCCAGAGCTACCAGACGAAAGCGCGTGCGATTCTTAACGCGCTTCTCAAGGTGTCTGGCGATGATGCGCTGACGAAGCACGCGAAGGACCGGCTGGACTATCTCGACGACCCTCCTGTCGAATGGTGAGCTGTTGCCGCTGCTGTTTCAGCAGAATGGTGACCCGAACCCTTAGGAGCCAACGATGCGCGGAGTCGTCACGGCTGTAGGCATTCTCCTTTCTACGACGCTTGCGGAAGCGGGGTCGCCTCCGCCAGCGCAGTTAACGGTTGCGCTCGAGCTGCAAGCGGGGACGACATTGCCCGGCATACCGGTGGCGTTTCGCGTAAGGTTCACGAACGCCGGCGGTGCGTCGCTGACGGTGCCGGCAAAGGCGGTATTGCTTGTTCGCGATGATCAGGGCCAGAGTTTTTTTGCGGCCTGCGACGTCACGAAAACGATACTGGTGGTTGAGGAGTGGTCTGGTCAGAAGATTTCACCTCACCAGAGCGCCTCGTATACGCTCAGTACGAGAGGATTGATGAACTACCCGGCGTGGTTCGCCACCTCTCGGCTGTTACAACCTGGCCGATTCGAATTTCAGATGATGGTAGGAGACGACCTTCGCGAGGAGATGGGCATCGACGAAACCCGGCAGCACGCTGCAGTGTCGAATACCGTAACTCTGGTCGTTCAGGAGCCGAGTGGCGCCGATGCGGACGTTTGGCGTCTCATGCTTGCACTTGGGGACGGCGCGTGGGGCCCCAGTCTCCTATACACTCATTCTGGGAGTGGTCTAGCGAAACGAATCGTCACTGAGTACCCGACGAGTTCGTACACACCGTGGTTTGCAAGCATGGGTGGAGCACCGACCGAGCAGGAAGATGAGGCGGTTTTGCGTGATTGGCTCAGTCGAGCACCCGACGACTCGAACACGAATTGGCGGCGTTTGCGACTCGCCGAATGGCAGGTTGCGCTTACAGACAAGTACGGGCGTCAACAACCAGACCTTGCACGCAGTTACGAGATCAAGGCGCGTGCCATACTAGACGCACTTCTCAAGGTGTCTGGCGATGATGAGCTGAAGCAGCACGCGCAGGAGCGGCTGGACTATCTCGACGTATCGAATGGTGAGCGTCGTGTCGTCGTTATCGAGCAGTTACCAGTACGACCCGGACGGCAACCGCTCGTCGATGACCTACCCCTCCGGGGACGCGGTGACGTTCACCTTCGACCTCGCCGATCGTCCCTACTCCACGTCATCGGGAGCCACGAGCATCGTCGCCTCCGCCGCCTATCTGCCTTTCGGCCCCGCAACACAGCTCGTCTTCGGCAACGGAACGGCGAAGACGATGAGCTACGACAACCGCTACCGGCCGCTGGAGAACAAGCTGACCACGGCTACCGGAACCATCGCCGATTACACCTACGCCGAGGATGCCGGAGGCAACATTCTCCAGATCCATGAGACCAATTCTACTGGCTTTGGCAAATCATGGGGAGCCGAGTTCGCCGGAACGCGATGCACCACGACCAAGGTCGAATAAGGCTGAAAATGCTCAAGGTTTCAAAAATCTTCTTAGGCTTGTTGACGCTACTTCCACTCGTTTATATTTTTACTTTGCTTTTCGTTTTCAACGATTTCCACTTTAACACAATACAGACGATTCACTTCGTCATGATGGCGCTTTATGCCATCCTTCTGATCCTCTACTCATGGAATGTTCGTAACAACGATCGCCTGCCCGATGAAAAGCGCGCATTATGGGCAACGCTGATCTTCGTTGGTTCGCCCGCTGCCCAACTAATTTATTGGTGGTACTACATTTGGCCTGACGATGAGGGCGCGGCGAGATAATGCCACGAACGAATAGTCTATCATCGCGACGCGACGCTGGCAGGGATGGTCACTCTCGACGGTAGGCACCTACGGCGATGCAACTGGAGCACAAGCGGTGGGCCAGGCGGCGGTGGTGAAGACGACTGCGAGTGGACAGACTTGTACGGCAATTGCATCATTCAGTATTTCTGAGGGGTTATATGTGGCGGGCTTTCTTGATGCTGGCTGCGTTCATCGCGGCGCCGGTTGTGTCTGCGTCCGAGCGCCAGATTCGCGTTCTGATCTTCCCTCCGCAGCCGGTAAAAGCGATCGCCCTGCGTACCGCCGCCACGACGGTCTCCCTGGAGGTTAGAAATGGCGTCCTTTCCATGCCGGACGATCTCGTACTGCCATTTACCGTCAGTCTGAGCAGATTTGAACCTACGACCTATACGGAGACTGACTTCGATCAGCATCGGCCGCTCCTGCTCCGCGAGCTCGGCACGCTTCGTGGCAAGCTGCGTCGCCCGGCCACGGCCGGGAGTGAGCATGTTTCTCTCATTCTGATTCGCTCAGGATCGAAGGTCGTCGATGAGATCGCGCTGACTCCTTCTGCAGGTGGGGTATTCGAAACGCATCTTCCCGAAGGCGTCTACGATGGGGCCTTTCTCGGGCAGAGAACAGGATCCCGGATACGGCCGGGCATCGTGATGGCGGCGGGACAACAGACCGATCTCGGAGAAGTCCTTTGTACTGAGACAGTAACCGTCGCGTTCCGTGTAGTCGACTCGAAGCGTCATCAGCCCATCGGCCGCGCATCCGTGACGTGGGACCCGCCGGGTGCTCTGAACGCCGACACGGCCAGACTGATCTACGCGCGGCGATGGTCTGCGATCAGCGATGCGAGCGGGCGTGTCAGCTTTTCATCCGTGGGGCCTCCTCCCGTTCCTCTTCGTTGGCGTGTTCGCGCGGAAGGGTATGCGACGACAGCGACACCTCGCGCCGATCTGAAGGAGTCGCGGGCACTCGTGCTCGCCGACGTGACCCTGCGGCCTCAGGCCGCGATCGTGGCGCGAATTACGTTGCCTAAGGATGCGTCCGAGTTTCGTGGCGCCAGCCTGGAGCTCGCCGATGCGAACGACGATCCCCGCCCCAAGTTCACTACTTCAAGCCGCGTACCGCTGCACGAAGGGTCGATCACGCTCCTGCTTCAGAGCTACGGCCGCAAGCGCCTGTCGATTGAGAGCTTCTCGGGTCGCAAACTGCTTTACCGCGAGGTGGACGCTAGTACGGAAACGACGGTCGTTGGTCTGGCTCCAGTCCCGATCGAGGTGCACGGTACAGTCAGGCGAGGCGGCGAAGGGGTAGCCGGCGCGCTCGTACAGCTCGCCGACCGGCATGACGCCAAAATGATTCTCGGCTCTGTTGCCGCCGATTCGCAGGGCGCATACGAGCTCACGACATACCAGTCGGGCGAGCTTTCGCTGCGCGCTATGGAACCGTACCGGCGTGGACGCGATCCGTTCGCCGCTCATCAGAACGTCGTCGTGACCGCGCCGGACTACCGTGCCGATTTCGAGATGCCGATATCCGGCGCCAGCGTTCGCATCGTCGATGCGGTAACCGGCGCGGCGATCCGCGCCACCATCGACCAACGTCTAACGTTCGACGGTGGCGGCGCCTCGATGAGAGTGAGTGATACTGACGATGACGGACGTCTCGTCTTCGATGGCTATCCTGATGGCGTCGCCCACCTTCATGTCAAAGCCGCTGGGTATCGCGCCAAGGAAATCGACGTTTCGCTGAACAGCAGCGCGGCCGAGTCCACGGTTGCTCTTGAGAAGAGCGGTATCGTAACAGGCCATGTCATCGGCGCAAACGGCGCGCCTGTCCCCGGCGCGCACATCAGTGGCGGCTATACCGACGAGATGTCCGGGCAGGGTCATTTCGACACGGTGAGTGACCAGGAGGGCCACTTCCAATTCGACTCCGTGCCGGAGCTCGACACCATGTTCTATGTCGCGGCCACCGGCTACGCCCTCGGCATCACGACGTTGCGGGCTGGGTACGAGAATACTGTCGCATTGCTGCCTCCCGGCCGAGGAGTTGTGTATCTGTTGCCGGGAAATGCACCGCCAGCGAAGCCACAATTTGTCATGGCTGCACCGGCGGACGGTGACTACATCCCGCAGGGTGCACTGATGGATCTCGCCGAAGTGAACGGCCTGAATCTGTTTCAGCTTATCAGCACGGCGCGCGATGGCGGCGTGGTCCTGCCGCAGTTTCTTCCGCCCGGCAGATTCAACCTGTACGTCGCTCGCCCTGGCGGAAAGCCATACCTTTTCCAGAAGGTGGGTACGGTGACTCTTCCAGTGCACGGAACCACTGCGATCTCCTACCGCGATCAATGATCGCCGTACGGGCGAGAAGCTCCACGACGTGCGAACCGTTGAGTCCGAATGTTTTAGGTCACCCCATCCGCGGACGGCTGTTTCTCGCCGACTCCCTCATCACAGCCTCGGCTGACGCCGGGATGGCGGGGGAGACGGGGTCGGACAACGCCAGACCGCCGTCCAGCGTCTCCGGTACGACACCGGCGAGCATGACCTCGGAGGACGGCGAAGGCCATCCACAGATGGCGTAGATGAGCGCAGATAGGGCCATCGTCTTCAATTTGAGTCCATCTGCGTCATCTGAGGATGGTTTCCCCCGTTTTCCAGTGAACAGCGTGTGAACTCCGCGCCCAGTTTCCGTATAAGGTGTAACCGGTTACATGAAACTGCATCTAAGGAGCGTTGAGAGGGAGTCAGTTTCATGGAACCACGGCCAATGAACGATCAACCATCCAGGATTAGCAATACCGAACAACCGGTCGGCTTACGTGAGCCGATCCGCGAGTTGCTCGAAGGACTCTCTCTCTGCTCGCCCGGACCGGAGTACTTCCGAACGCTCGTCAGTGAGCTGGCGCGGACGCTCGACGCCGAATTCGCCTTCGCGGCGGAGCTGGCCGGCGAAGAGCCGCTGCGCGCCCGGACCGTGGCGCGTTTCGTCGACAACGCCCATGTGGCGAACTTCGAATACGTCCTCGACGGCACGCCGTGCGGAGACGTGGTCCAGACGCACTTCTGCTGGATCCCCGACGGCGCGGCGGAGCTGTATCCACTCGATCTCGGTCTCGTGGAGCAGTCCATCGCCAGTTACGCGGCCATCGCCCTGATCGACGCCGAGGGGGCCGCATTCGGATGGATCGGTGTGATGAGCCGGCGGCCGATGGCGGATGCAGCGCTGATCCGCTCGACGCTGCTCATCGTCGCCGGCCGCACATCGGCGGAGTTACAGCGGCAACAGGCCAGGACCGCGCTCGATCGCGCCCACGCCGACCTGGCCGCGCACGCGGAGCGCGGCGAAGAGCTGCAGAGGATCAACGACGAACTGCAGCGCGAGATCGCCGAGCGCCAGCATTCCGAACGCCGGATGACGCACGACGCCATGCACGACGCCGTGACCGGCCTGCCCAACCGCTCACTCTTCATGAACCGGCTCGATCACACCATCGCCATGAACGCCCGCGAGCATGTCTACGACTTCGCCGTGCTCTTTCTCGATCTCGACCGCTTCAAGCTCGTCAACGACTCGCTCGGCCACATCGCCGGCGACGAGCTCCTGCGCGCCGCCGCGGAGCGTTTGCGGGGCTGCGTCCGTCCGTCCGATCTCGTGGCCCGCATCGGCGGCGACGAGTTCACCATCCTCATCGAGAACATCTCCGACGCCAGCGAAGCGACCGCCATCGCCGAGCGGGTTACCGCTGAGCTCGCGCGCCCGTTCACGGTCTCCGACGAAGAGGTCTTCACCTCGGCCAGCATCGGCATCGCCGTCAGCGCCACCGGCTACCGCTCCGCCGACGCCGTGCTGCGCGACGCCGACACGGCCATGTATCGCGCCAAGGAGCGCGGCAAGGGACGTTACGAGATCTTCGACCGCCGTATGCACGTGCAGGCTGTGGAACGGATGCTGATGGAGATGGACCTGCGCCGCGCCGTCGAGCGCGAGGAGTTCCGCATCGTCTATCAGCCCATCGTCTCCATCCGCTCCGGGGTGGTGACCGGATTCGAAGCGCTGCTGCGGTGGGACCATCCTCTGCGCGGCACGATCGCACCGAACGATTTCATCTCCATCGCCGAAGAGAACGGCCTCATCGTGCCCATCGGCGTGTGGGTGCTGAAACGAGTCTGTGCACAACTACGGCGCTGGCGCACCATGGCCGGCGCGCCGCTGACGGCGAGCATCAATGTCTCCCTCCGCCAGACGTTCGACCCAACGCTGATCGACGAGCTCGATCGCGTGCTGGCCGCGGCGCAGGTTGAGGGGGCCTCGATCCGGCTCGAGATCACCGAGAGCGCGATGGTGGAGCGGAGCGCGGCGGAGTTCTTCGAGCGCGTGCAGCAGCTCGGGATCGAGCTGTGCATCGACGACTTCGGCACCGGCTATTCATCGCTGGCCTATCTCGTCAATCTGCCCATCGACGCGCTGAAGATCGACCGCTCGTTCGTGGCCACGCTCGATTCGAGCGATGAACATTGCGAGCTGGTGAAGACGATCATGTCTCTCGCGCACAACCTCGGCATCGAGGTCGTGGCCGAGGGCGTCGAGACAGTCAGCCAGCTTCGCCGCCTGGAGGAGCTCGGCTGCGAGTATGCGCAGGGGTTTCTCTTCGCGGAACCGCTCTCAGAAGAGGCGGCCGACCGGCTGGTGGCTTCGGGCCACATGTTCAATGCGCTCCTCGATGACTAACACGCTACGCTGTACGAATGCTGGTCGATGACGGAAACCTCATCGAACGACTGCGCATGGGCGACGATGTTGCCTTTGCGGAGTTGGTGGAGCATCACGCCGCGCCGCTCCTGGCCGTAACGCGCCGCATCCTGCGCGACGAGGAAGACGCCCGCGACGCCGTGCAGGAGGCATTCGTGGCCGCGTTCCGCGGTATCGGTGAGTTCCAGTCGGAGAGCCGCGTCTCGACCTGGCTCCATCGCATCGCCGTGAATTGCGCGCTGATGAGGCTGCGCGTGATCGAGCGGCGACGCGAGCAGGACGTCGACGCGCTCCTGCCCCCTTTCCAGGCGGATGGCCACCAGCAACGATCCTCGGTGGCCTGGCCGGAAACCGCCGAAGACATCCTGCACCGCGAACAGTCGTGCGCTCTCGTGCGCCAGTGCATCGACCAACTGCCGGAGCCCTACCGCATCGTTCTCGTGCTGCGCGACATCGAACAGCTCCCGCCCGAGGTCGTCGCGGAGAAGCTGCAGATCACGCGGGAAAACCTCAAAGTCAAACTGCACCGCGCCCGCCAGGCGCTGCGGACGCTGCTCGATCCGGACATGCGAGGTGCGTCATGAGCCACGTGACCTGCATCGAGTTGATCGCGTACCTCGACGCCTATGTCGACGAGGAGCTCGACGCCGACACACACGCCACGTTCGATCTGCACCTACTCGTCTGTCCGTCCTGCCGCGCCTACCTGGCCAGCTACCGCGAAACGATCGAGCTGGCTCGCGGCGCAGCGGAGAAAGAGGAGGAATTGGCGACTGATGCGCCGCCAGAGTTGATCGAAGCGGTGCTCACTTCGAACCACCGCGCCGGAAAGACGAAGCGTAGCGCCGGCGGCTCGCCGGCTGGCCCGCCGCCGGCTCGGCGGCGGTTCTGACCTCCAGGCGATCCTCCACATCGCCGGCGGGTCGCCGGCGGTCCAGCCGCCGAGCCGGCGGCGCTACTGGCGCGTAGTCCCTACAAAAACCGCGGGTACTTCCGCGGCATCGCCTCGTGCAGCAACTCGTACACCGCCTCGAAGATCGTCTCGCGGTTCGGCTTCGACCAGTAATCGCCGTCGGAACCGTAGGCGGGGCGGTGCTCCTTGGCCGGGAGCGTGCGCGGCTCGGAGTCGAGCCAGTCGTAGCCGCGGTCGCGCTCCAGGACGTTCTGCATCATGTACGCCGTCGCGCCGCCGGGAACGTCTTCATCGATGAAGGCCACGCGGTTCGTCTTCTTCAACGAATCGACGATGATTCCCCGCACGTCGAACGGCAGCAGCGTCTGGACGTCGATCACCTCCGCGTCGATACCCACCTGCGCCAGCAGCTCGGCTGCTTCCATGACGATGCGTAGCGTGGCTCCGTAACTGACCAGGGTCACATCCTTCCCCTGCCGCAGCACCTCGGGGACGCCGAGGGGGATGGTGAAGTCGGCGATGTTCGACGGCAACGGCTCCTTGATGCGATAGCCGTTCAACACCTCGACGACCAGGGCCGGGTCGTCAGAGCGGAACATCGTGTTGTAGAAGCCCGCCGCCTGCGTCATGTTGCGCGGGACGCAGACGCGCATGCCGCGCACGAGATTGATGATCGCCGACATCGGGGAGCCGGAGTGCCAGATCCCTTCCAGGCGGTGGCCGCGCGTGCGGATGATCACCGGACACTTCTGCCCTCCGCGCGTCCGCCAGCGCGTCGTGGCCAGATCGTCCGAGAGGATCTGGATGGCGTACAGGATGTAGTCGAGGTACTGGATCTCCGCGATCGGCCGCAGACCCCGCAGGGCCATCCCGATGGCCTGCCCGACGATCGTGCACTCGCGGATGCCCGTGTCGGAGACGCGATAGAGACCGTACTTTTCCTGCAAGCCGGCGCAGCCCTGGTTCACGTCGCCGAGCTTGCCGACGTCCTCCCCCATGGCGATGAGGTTCGGGTAGCGCTGCATGGCCGCGTCGAGGCAGGCGTTGATGATCTCTGAACCGTTCTTCTCGTTCTTATCGTTCTTATCGTTCTTATCGTTCTTTTCTGGGGCGCCATCGCCGTATTGCGGTTTCACCTCGGCGACGTTGAGCGTCGACTCCACGCCGCCGCTGTACAGTTCGTCGTCATACAACGCGGCGATGGCGAAGTCGCAGTCGCGCCGCCATTCAGCGATGCGGCCCAGGATCTCCTCGTGTCCGGTCGTGGCCCCTAGGGCTGCGATGAGCGCGCTCGTCAGCGCTTTGATCGAATCGCGGCGGTACGGAGACTGGGTCTTCTGCAATTCGGAGCGAATGGCATCGAGCTGTGTCCGATCCGGAACGATCGCCGACAACTCGTCGATGAAGCCGATGACTTTCTTCACCTCGGCGTCGATCGGCGCGCGATAGGCGTCCCAGGCCCGGCGCTGTGCTTCGCGCACGACTTGCAGGTCGTCTCTCTCGAACCCGTCGAGCTCATCGCCCGTGGCGATGCCGTGGCCGATCATCCACTCGCGCATCTTGCGGATGCAGTCGAACTCGGCTTCCCAGTCCAGGCGTTCCTTCGACTTGTAGCGCTCGTGCGAGCCGGAGGTCGAGTGCCCCTGCGGCTGCGTCATCTCATCGACATGGATGATGGCCGGGACGTGCTCCATGCGCACGATCGAGGCCGCGGCGATGTACGTCTCGCAGAGCGCCGGGTAGTCCCATCCGTGAACGATGTAGATGTCGTAGCCGACCTTCTGTTTCGGGTCGCGCTGGAAGCCTTTGAGCAGCTCCGAGATGTGACCCTTCGTCACCTGGAACTCGTTCGGCACCGAGATTCCGTAGTTGTCGTCCCAGATGGAGAGGAGCATCGGCACCTGCAGCACACCAGCTGCGTTGACGGCCTCCCAGAACATCCCCTCGGCGCAACTGGCGTTGCCGATCGTGCCCCAGGCGATCTCGTCGCCATTGCGCGAGAACTCCGTCATCGACTTCAGCTCTTCGACCTCGCGGTAGAGCTTGGAGGCGTAGGCGAGACCGACCAGGCGCGGCATCTGCGAACCGGTCGGCGACACGTCCGCCGAGGAGTTGTATGTGTCGGTCTGATTGCGGAACGAGCCGTCGGGATTGAGCAGGCGGGACGCGAAGTGGCCGTTCATCGAGCGGCCGCCCGACCACGGATCGTGCTCGACATCCGGATGCGCGTAGAGCTGGCCGAAGAACTCGTCGAGCGTGCCGATGCCGGCGGCGAAGATGAAGGTCTGATCGCGGTAGTAGCCGCTGCGCCAGTCGCCTTTGCGGAAGGCTCGGGCCATGGCCAGTTGGGCCACTTCCTTGCCATCTCCGAAGATGCCGAACTTGGCCTTGCCGGTCAGCACTTCCCTGCGGCCGATGAGGCTGGCCTGCCGCGAGCGCCAGGCGATGCGGTAGTCATCGATGATGCTCTCGCGCGTGAATTGCGTGCGGATGGTTTCTGTCTGCTCAGGTGTAGCCATAAACGTTCCGAATCGTAGCACCTCATCGCCGCGGAACCAGCCGTCCCGTGATCGGGTCGAGCCGCAGCGGCGCGTCGGGGAAATCGCCGATGTCGATGCCGCGCCGCGGATCGTGCAACGGCTTCATCGGATAGCCGATCCTCAACGGCTTCGGCGCGTGCCGCGCGTAACGATAGATATCGCGATAGTTGCGCTGAAACCTCTGGTAACGCGCATAGACGCCAACTGCCCCGAAGAGCAACGGGATCGCCAGGATGGCCACGGCCCACCACCGGCGGTCCAGCGAGAACACGAGGAGCGTCAGCGTGACCGGAATGAGGTACAGCCGCGGGAGGAATGTCAGGTGCGGAACAGCCATCAGATAGCGCGTTAGATCATGTCCCTGGTAAACCGTGAACATCGACAGATAGATGCCGATGGCGCAGACGACATAGACGATGAAGGCGGTTCGCGCACGCCAGCCGCGCATGGCGCCGAGCGAGAAGGCGAAGACGAGGTAGCCGATGACACCCGGCGTTCCCCACAACGTCTCCCTCCAGTAGCTCTCGATGAGACCGGCCGTGGTGGGAATGACCATGTCCAGCCGGAACTGGTGCGTGTCGCCGGCCGAGCCAAAGGGAACGACGAGACCGCGCAAGCCGAAATAGAGGATGCCGATTGCGATCGTCGGAATGGCCACCCGCACCGCGTCACGAAGCCTGAGCCTGTCGATGGCCACGAGCAGAAGGAGAAACGGGATGGTCATGGCGGCGCTCTCCTTGAAGAAGAACGCCACGCCGAAGAGCAGGCCGGCTTCCATGAACCAACCGCGGGTCACCAGGACGAGCCCCCACGCGACCAGAAGCAGCACCGAGGCATCGAAGATGTTCGCGAACCAGCCGGCCACGATGATGGCCCCGGCGGAAAAAAGAGTGGCGAAGACGAAGACAAAGTCGCGCCGGTGATCCGGCGCTGCCCAGGCCCGAAGAGCCCGAACGAAGAGCGCGACCGCGCCGAGGATCATCAACATGTTGACGATGCGCAGCAGCGGCCAGGCAACGCCGGCCGGAAGCGCGTGGATCGTCAGTGCGGTAACGATCGTCGGGATCGGCCGCCAGAACGGCAGCGGCGTCCGGAGAATGGTGGCCACGAGCTGCCCGGCGCTCTGATGGGCATCGCCGAAGACGACCAGGGCGCTCGTCTCATCCCAGACATCGGCGATGAAAAGCCGCGCCATGGCGAGAAGCCACATGCCTACGATGACGTACGTGGCTGTGCGCCACGCCTTCGCGTTTTCGTCACGCAACACTGGTGGCGGCAGTCTATCCCGGGCGAAGCGAAGTGGACGCGCGCAGGGCACGTCACGTAACGTGCGCGCGTGAAGCCCGGCGTCCTGCTCCGCGTACTTCGCGTTCATCACTGGACGAAGAATCTGCTCGTCTTCGTGCCGCTGCTGATGGCGCACGAGGTAAACGACTCCGGCCGCGCCGTGCGGGCTCTGCTCGTGTTCATCAGCTTCTGCTTCGCCTCGTCGGCCGCGTACATCGTGAACGACGTGGTCGACGCACCGCACGACAAGAGGCATCGCAGCAAGCGCCGCCGCCCCATCGCCGCGAACGAGATCTCCAGGCGCGCGGCGTTGATGATCGTCCCGGTGGCGGCCATCGCCAGTCTGGCCATCGCGGCGTCGATCAGCCGGGAGACGCTCTTCGGCGTCGTTCTCTATCTCGTGCTCTCCGCGCTCTACACGTTGCTGGTGAAACGCCTCGTGCTGGCCGACGTCATTCTCCTGGCCGGGTTCTACTCCCTGCGCGTGTTGATCGGCGGCGCGGCCACCGGCATCGTGGTCTCCCGCTGGCTGCTGGCCTTTTCGAGTTTCCTCTTCATCAGCCTGTCGCTGGCAAAGCGTTACGCGGACCTCTCACGCGCGGCCGCGGAAGATGAGGAGGCACCCGGCGGACGCGCCTATACGACCGGCGACCGCGAGGTGCTCCTCGGCCTGGGCACCTCGAGCGGTCTGATCTCCGTGCTCGTCTTCGCGCTCTACCTCAACAGCTCGCAGGTGACGAAGCTCTATTCGAAGACCGACCCGCTCTGGCTCGTCTGCGCGCTGCTCGTCTACTGGATCGGCCGCATGTGGCTCCTCGCCCATCGCGGACAGCTCGACGACGATCCGATCGTGACCGCCACAACCGACCCAGCCAGCTACATCGTCGCCGCCGCGGCGGCGGTGATCGTGGTGGCGTCGATATGACTACTTAAACTTAAGCTCAGCGCCTGCGGCCAAACGCCGCGATAGCGGCAACGGAAGGTAGCCAGGGGTGCGAGCGCTTGTTGCGAGCACCCCTGGTAACGAGGGCCCCATGGTTGTGTGCCGCGTTCAGCGGCACTGGAGTGGAGTCAGAGTTGTCCGATGATGTGCAGTGCCGCTAACGCGGCACGACCTGCATTGCCATCGATGACCAGGGGTGCTCGCAAAAAGCGCTCGCACCCCTGGCTACCGTCCGCTGCCGCTATCGCGGCGTTTTGCCCGTACGCGTTGCGTTAAGTTAGTGCGTATGGCGCTCTGAGCGGGGTTCAGTTGCACGAAAGGATTGCGGCCGCGGAGGCGGCCGCTACCCCGCATTTCTCACGACCTGATTGAGCCTCCCTGCCTGCCGCCGCAAGCCAGGGACCGATGTGGCACAGACACTCTTGTCTGTGCTCAGGCCGAGGCCGCGTGCCGTGGAGCGCTTGCAGTCTCTCGAGTCGGGCGAGACCCCGCACAGACAAGAGTGTCTGTGCCACATCGGTCCTGCTCATCCGCACCACTCCGCGCAATCGGCAGACAGGCTGCGGGCAATTCCACTCGTCGTGTGAGAAATGCCGGCTACAGGTTTCGGGATCCTCGATGGAGATCTCGACGATTGTCTCTAGAATATGCACCTTGCCAGTGCGCTTGTCGCGGCCGCCTCCGCGGCCGCAATTCCCGACCACAACGCGAATCCCCGCGCAGAGCGCGGGGCTGGATTGTTTACCGCGCCTTCGCGCGGATGACGAACGCTGATTTGCTCTACCGATCCAGTTCCCTCACCGCCGCGTCGAGCATCTCCCCCACCCTTCCCGCGTCGGGGCTCTCGCAGTAGATGCGGATGATGGGCTCGGTGCCTGACTTGCGGAAGAGGATCCAGGAGCCGTCGTCGAAGTTCAGCTTCACGCCGTCCTTTTCTTCCCGCTTGGCAAAGCCGGGACCGAAAGCGGAGTCGAGCTCGCCGGCACGGACGCGTTCGATCAGCCGCGCGCAGACGTCCATCGGCCGGCTGAGATCGCGCCGGTCGTAGTGCAGCACGCCGAACTCCGCCTCCATGGCGTCGACGATCCGCGACAGCGGCTTGCCGTAGTGCGCGACGCACTCGGCGACGAGCAGTCCGGAAAGGATGCCGTCGCGCTCCGGCAGGAAGTGTCCGAAGCCGATGCCGCCGCTCTCCTCGCCGCCGATGAGAATGTCGCGCGTGAGCATCAGGTCCGCCACGTACTTGAATCCGATGGCCGTCTCGTGGAAGCCGCTGCCGAGAGCACGGGCAACCTTCTCCACGAGCCGCGAGGTCGAGAAGGTCTTGACGATCTCTCCGGCCAGACCCTTCTCCCGGACGAGGTAGAGCGCCAGGAGAGCGATGATCTTCTGCGGCGATACGAAGCTCCCCTTCTCATCGAGGATGCCGAGTCGGTCGGCGTCGCCGTCGTTGCAGATGGCCAGGGCGTAGGACGTCGGGGGTCGGGAGTCGGGGGTCGGAGCGAAGCCGGGAGACTTCTTTTCGTAGGGTGTCGGGGGTCGGGGGTCGGGGGTCGGAGCGAACCCAGCCGACTTCACTTGCTCCGACCCCCGACCCCCGACTCCCGACTCCCGCCCTCCCCGCATTTCATCAGGCGTCGGAGCAAACCCTGCGGCTCTCTCCGACTCCCGACTCCCGACTCCCGACCCCCGCTCGCCCCGCATCTCGGCGATGGAGGCTGCGAGGTTCTCCGGAATCGGCTCCGGATTCACGCCGCCGAACGACGGATTCATCTCGCCGCGGATCGTGGAGACGTCGACGCCGAGGATGCGCGACGGCAGGCCGGAGGAGACGCCGTAGATCGGATCGTGGAGGATGCGCACCTTCGCGGTCTTCGGAACGTCGAGCTGCGCCTGCAACGCGGCGACATAGTCATCGAGCAGGTCCGACTCTTCGATCGAGCCGCCGGCACGCGGCGACGATTGTCCGAGCGCGGCGGCGATGGCGGCGTACATCTCCGGCAGTCCCGAACCGCCGTACCAGGCCTTGAACTTCAGGCCGTTGTACCTGGCCGGATTGTGGCTGGCAGTGACGACCACCCCGCCGAGGAGCTTGCGGCGCCAGGCGGTGAACGAGATCGTCTGGGACGGAGTCGGTGCGTTTGAGAGCACCACACGAAAACCTGCCGCGCGCAGCGTCTCGGCGACGAGCGCCGCGAACTCGCGCGAGAGAAAGCGCCGGTCGAACCCGACCACGAGCGCATTCCGATCGATCCCCTCCGGCGGTTCGAGCGTCCGCGCCGCGACGGCGATCGCCTCACTCACGCGCCGAACGTTGTCGAATGTGAACCCGTCCGCGATGACGGCCCGCCATCCGTCCGTGCCGAAGGTGATTGGCTGAGGCATCGGCGCATTCTGTCACGGGGGCCAACCGATCCTATCCGTCGTGTAAGTTAACGCGCTCCCGGAGGCGGTTAATGGCCTCCCGCAGGCCGGTATACTGGCTCACAGAGGCAGTTAATGGCCTCCCCGAGGCGGGTATACTGGCTCCCAGAGGCTGTTAACGGCCTCCCCGAGGCGGGCATACAGCCTCCCAGAGGCCGTTAATGGCCTCCCCGAGGCGGGCATACAGCCTCCCAGAGGCCGTTAATGGCCTCCCGGAGACAGTTGACCTTGAACCCAGACGCCAGTTAATGGCCTCCCGGAGGCAGTTGACCTTGAACCCAGACGCAGTTAATGGCCTCCCGGAGGCAGTTGACCTGGCTCCCAGACGCAGTTAATGGCCTCCAGGAGACAGTTGACCTTGAACCCAGACGCAGTTAATGGCCTCCCGGAGGCAGTTGACCTGGCTCACAGACGCAGTTAATGGCCTCCCGGAGGCAGTTGACCTGGCTCCCAGACGCAGTTAATGGCCTCCCGGAGGCAGTTGACCTGGCTCCCAGCGCAGTTAATGGCCTCCCGGAGGCAGTTGACCTAGCTCCCAGACGCAGTTAATGGCCTCACGGAGGCAGTTATACCGGCTCCCGGAGGCAGTCAACAGACTCGCGCAGTCTGTTCACCGATTCTGGACTGGTTCAACTCACCATTTTTATGCCATAAAGCACCTTCCCGAGTGGAGAGCCACCAAAAAACGGTCGGATCGGGAAGGTCCAACGCGACCTTGTCGTGATATCCCACCAAGGTGAGCTGTCCTCGGGGCGTTCACGAGCAGGCTTTCCCTGCTCGCGCGTCAGCGGGAAGCCACCGCTCCTACTGTCCCTTGAAGATGCCACCCGAAAGGACTGGCGGCGGAGCTTTGGCCGTGCTCGGAGCCTTGACGACGGTCACTCCCTTGCCGTCGCTGACGATCGTCATTCCATGTCCCTCGGCGGCGACATCCGCCGGCGCCGCCGCTGCGGGGGTAACCGCGGCCGGCACAGGCACACTCGCGTTCGTCGTGAGCAATTGCCGGCGCTGAGCGGGAGGGACAAGCATCGGGTCGGGAGCGGCCTGGTCAGACACGGCTCCCTCGCTGACGACGTCGACCGTGCGCGGGGTCACTTCACTCGGCGCCGCGTCCCGCGTCCCGAAAAGCCTGCCGAACTCACCCGCGGGCAGTCGCCGCCTGTCGTTGTAGATCGAGAGGGCCGCGAAGATGACAGCGAGCGCGAGCATCGTAATCGCGCAGTTTCTGATGGTCAGGATGCGCCGATGCTGCCGCCGGTCACGGATCGGAACGATGAGCAGCGGCGCGCGCGAAGGGAGCATGTGAACGTATGTTGCGAGGAGGCTGCCATGTGGGGGTTTCGGGGGTCGGGAGTCGGGGGTCGGGGGTCGGAGAACTCCAGATCCTTGCCGACCGAGATACGACCCCCGACTCCCGACACCCGACCCCCGAACGGCGAGCACCCATTTCGGCTACCCTACCCCCATGTCCGGCGTGACCTTCGACGAAGTGGCCAAACGGTACGGCGATGTCTCCGTCATCGAGCATCTGAACCTCGACGTCCATGACCATGAGCTGATGGTGCTGGTCGGTCCGTCGGGCTGCGGGAAGTCGACGGCGCTGCGGATGATCGCCGGGCTGGAGGATGTGAGCGCGGGAACGATCTCGATCGGGGGCCGCGTCGTGAACAACCTGGCGCCGAAGGACCGTGACATCGCCATGGTCTTTCAGAGCTACGCCCTCTATCCGCACATGACCGTGCGCGAGAATCTCGAGTTCGGACTGCGCATGCGCAAGGTGCCCGCGGACGAGCGCGCCCGCCGCGTGGCCGGCGCCGCGGACATCCTGGGCATGTCGCACCTGCTGGAACGGAAGCCGAAAGACCTCTCCGGCGGGCAGCGGCAGCGCGTGGCCGTCGGCCGCGCCATCGTCCGCCAGCCGGCGGTGTTTCTCTTCGACGAGCCGCTCTCGAATCTCGACGCCAAGCTGCGCGTGCAGACCCGCGCGGAGATCACGAAGCTGCAGACCACGCTCGGCACGACCTCGGTCTACGTCACGCACGACCAGGTCGAGGCCATGACGATGGGACATCGCATCACGGTCATGCGCGATGGAAAGATCCAGCAGGTCGGCACCCCCGGCCAGGTCTACGCCGCGCCGGCCAACGCCTTCGTGGCGCAATTCATCGGCACCCCGCCGATGAACCTGATCCCGGCCACGGTCTCCGGCGACACGCTGCAAATGTCATCGTTCGCGCTGCCGCTGGCGGCGAAGTTCAAGGGTTCTGTAACCGACGCACAGCGCGTTCTCGCCGGCATCCGACCCGAGCATCTGCGTCACGCGGCCGAGGGACCGATCAAAGCCAACGTCGACGTCGTCGAGCCGGTCGGACACGAGACGATCGTCTACGCCACCGCCGGCGACGCGCACCTCGTCGCCATCTTCGACCCGTCCCTCACCCCTCGGGCCGGCGAGACCATCACCATGACGGTCGATACCGCGGCGATGCATCTGTTCGACGCGGGGACGGAGAAGAACGTGCTGTAGAGGAAGTAGCGCTGGCGGCTCGCCGGCTGGATCGCCAGCGGCTCGCTGGCGACTGAACCGCCGCCGAGCAGGCGGCGGTCCAGCCGGCGGGCCGCCGGCGCTACGCTTTTCTCCCCTACTGCGCTGGCACGTACGTCGGATCCTGCGTCTGTTGATCGACGACCGATCCGTATGCCGTGATCTTGCCCTGGCCGTCGATCACCCTCACGCTGATGCGGGCGTCGTAGGTGTTGCCGAGGCCGAGGCTGCTGATGATTGCGAACTGGCGGTATTCGAATGGGGCCAGCGGGATCTGCACCTTCGGCGCGACCTTCGAGTCGGGCAGGATGACGGTCACCTCGGCGGTTGCGGGTTTGCCGGTGACCTCGGCCAGGCCGAGGTTCGTGCGGTAGCGCGGCGAGTCCTCCATCTGCAGGAGTTGCAATGAGCGGTCGCCGTTGCCGACGGCGTCGGCCGGGGTGACGGCCTGAATGAACTGCCCGAGCGTTCCGCCCGGTGTGACGTTGTATGTGCGCGCGGTGACGATGAGCGGCGTGGCGGTGGCGGTCGTGACGTGGAGAGCGCCTCCGGCGTTCGTGAGGTTGAATGTGGCGTGAACGATATCGTCGAGGGCCTCGACCTCGCCGGGCTGGATGGTCACGTTCTGCGTCACGCTCGCGGTCGGGTTCGCGGTCGGATAGAGCGTCAGCGTCGCCGTCTGGGGTGTGGCGCTGCCGTTGAAGATCCGCACGTCGCTGCGCCATGTGGCGGCGGTGTCGAGACTGGCCACCCCGGGGATGACGAAGCGCGATGCGCCGGCGCCGCCGAGCGGGACGCCCGGGACGAGCAACGGCGCGGTGCTCTGGTCGTCGATGACCGAGGCATACGCCGTCACCTTGCCCGTACCGCCGGTGGCCTGCACCTCGATGTGACCGTTGGTGAGCGTGATCCCCTGATTGGCGAGGAAGGAGTTGAGCTGGCGCTGTTCGCCCGCGCCGAGCGAAATGGGGAGAGCGAGAACCTTGCTTCCTCCACCGTCGAAGACGTTGACCAGAAGCGAGGCCGGATTGCCGGTGACCTCGACCAGCCCGAGGTTGGTGCGGAACGTGGAGGACTGCGAGATCTGCTGCAGCGACAGGATCGAGCTGGCGCCGGGCGCCTTGCTGATGAAGTTCGCCAGCGGCACGGCCGGAATGAACTGGCCGAGCGTTCCGGCGGCGGAGACGTTGTACGTCCGGCTCGATGCCACGGTGGCCGTCGTGACGCTCAGGTCCGGCTTGCCGGTCGCATCGAGCGGCTGCACGGTGAGGACGCCGTTCGAGGAGTCGCCCATCCCGCCGACGCCGAACCAGTTGCTGACGATGTCATCGAGGGCGGTCGTCGCGCCGGGAGCGATGTTCAGCGTCGTCTGCTTGACTCCCGAAGACGATGCGCTACCGGTGCTGAACGTGAGCTGCACATTCTTGGACAGCGCGGTGATGTTGGCGATGCGGATGTCGCTCTGCCAGTCCGAGCTGAATCCGGCCAGGTGACCAACCGACGGGATCACGACGGCCGTTGCCGACGGTCCGGAGAGCGTGCTTGGGCTGACCGGCGTGGTGAGACTGATCGATACCGGGATGGAAGCCTTCGGCGTCGTGTCGAGAGCCCGCTTCGAACCCGCGCCGCTCACGCCGCTCGATCCGAAGACGATGATGACCGTGCCGGTCCAGGTGCCGTCCTGCAAGCTGCTGGGGTCTGCCGAGATGGTGAACGTGAGCCCCTCGGGCGGCATGATTCCGCTGGCCGGCGTCACTGCCAGCCACGTCTTGTCGACCGTGGCCACAAAGGACGTCGTCAGGCCGGGCAGGCCGTTGACGTGGATCGGGAACGTGACCGGTTGTGTGCTGCCGGCCGGCACGGGGATGTTCGGATTGATCGAGCCGATCGGAGGCAGCGGCACGATGACGACGGGTGCCGTGGCGGAGAAGGCTCCGACCGCCTGGCTGCAACTGCCGACGACGCGAACGCGATAGTAGAACGCGGTGGCGCCGGACACGTTCTTGGTGAACGTCTGCGATGTGCCGGGGAGGGTTGTCGAGCCCGGAGCGGAGAAGGCGGCGTCCGAAGACTCCTGCAGTTCGTACGACGTCGCCCCATCGACCGGCGTCCACTGCACGCTGTAGGTTTGACCGGTGGTGGTCAGCGAAACGACGCTGGGGATCGGTACTCCGGGGGTGTTGCAGACTGAGAATGAGGAGAATCCGGACGAGGCGGGCGTACAACCGACAGTACCCACAGCCTGGACGCTCCACGAGTAGCTGCCGTTGAGGAGGGACAGCGTGACGGAGCCCGATGTCGTCGAGAGGGTCTGGGTCGAAGAGGGAGAGGGTCCGTTGATGGTGACGATGTAGTTGCTGGCACTGGCAACCGTGTGCCACGAGAGCGTCACCGGCGAGGAAACGGTGGCGCCCGGGGACGGCGAGTTGAGCACCGGCGGCTGCGGGCAGGCGATGCCGGGCGTGATGTTCATCGTGACGGAGCTGCTGTTGTTGGCGGGCACCGGGTCGGTGGCGGAGCTGCTGGCCGAGGCGGTGTTCGTGATCGAGCCGGACTGCGCCGACACGCGATAGTGGCCCGTGACGGCCACGACTCCGCCCGCAGCGATGGAGCTGAAGACGCAGGGATAGGGCGTGGTGCAGCCGCCGGTGTTGGAGAGGAACGTCAGGCCTGGCGGTGTTGGATCGGCGACGACGACGTTGTTCGCCGCACCCGGACCGTTGTTGTTGACGATGATGGTGAAGTCGACGAGGTCAGTCGGGTTAGCCTCGCCCGGGCCTGTCTTCGTCACGACGAGATCGGCGATGGCGCTCGAAGAGATCGGCGTGGTGGCGGTGGAGCTGTTGTTCGACGTGTTGCTCTCGGGCGATGACGTGCTGACCGTAGCGGTGTTGCTAATGGTCGTGCCGGCGTAGTTGGCCGGGACGCTGAACGTCGATGTGATCACCGCGGTCTGGCCGGTGGCCATCGTGCCCAGCGCGCAGGGGAACGGTCCGGTACACGCGCCGCCATTCGAGACAAACGTGAGACCGGCCGGAGTGGAGTCGTTGACGAAAGTATTCGCCGCCGCCAACTGGCCGGAGTTCGTCACCGAGATCGTGTAGGAGATGTTCTGTCCGACCGTGACGGACGGCGGCCCGGTCTTGCTGATCGAGAGATCGGCCTGGGCCGAGATCGTGCTGGTGGCGCTCGCGGTGTTGTTGCTCGAGTTCGGATCGCTCGCGGAAGAGACGGTCGCGGTATTCGTAACCGAGGTGCCCGTGTAGTTGGCCGGCACGTTGTAGATGGCCGTGATCGTGACCGGGGGGCCGACGGCGAGCGCGCCGATGGTGCACGGGAAGGAGGTGCAACCGCCGCCGCTGATAGAGACGACCGTTAGACCGGCGGGCGTCGGATCGGCAACCACGACGCCGGTGGCGCCGGCCGGGCCGAAGTTCGACACCGTGATCGTGTAGGTGATGTTCTGCCCGAGGCTCACGCTCGACTGGCTGGTGGTCTTGGTGATGCCGACGTCGGCCGCCGCTCCGACAGGCGTCGTGGCGGTGGCGCTGTTATCGGTCAGGTTCGGATCGTTCTCGTTGGCGGAGACGGAAGCGGTATTCGAGATCGCTCCGCCCGAATACGAAGGCGGAATGCTGTAGGTCGATGTGATGGTGACGCTCTGGCCGGCCGTGAGCGTTCCGAGATTGCACGGGAACGTCGAGGTGCATCCCCCGCTGTTGGAGACGAAGGCGATTCCGACCGGTGTGTTGTCGGTGACGACGGTCCCCGTCGACGTCGAGGGGCCGTTGTTGGTGACGACGATCGTGTAGGAGAAGTTCTGGCCCGGGTTGACCGGTGTTGCGCCGGCGTTGGTCTTCGTGATGGCCAGGTTGGCCTGCGGGCCGACGTTGGTGGTGACGCTGCCGGTGTTGTTGGACGTGACCGGGTCGAACACGGAATTCGAGACCGTAGCGCTGTTCGTCACGTTGCCGCTGGCGACCGGCGCGGTCATGGAGATCGTCAAGGTGGGCAGAGCGTTGCCGCTGGCCAGCGGCCCGGGCGTCGTGCAGGTGATGACGCCGCCCGAGGGCGCGCCGCAGGTCCAATTCGTGCCCAATCCGCTGGCGGCGGTGGCGCCCGTCGGCAACGTGTCGACAACGGTGATGACGCCGCTGGTGGCATTCGGTCCGAGGTTGGAAACGTCGATCGTGTAGCTGAGTGGAGCCGCCGCGGTGTCGGTGGCCGGGCCGCCCATGACCAGCTTCAGGTCGGCGGCGGGCGGTGTGACGGCGGTCAGGTCGAAGGAGGTGGGGTCGTAGGCCGAGGTGACCGTGCCGCCCGAATAGGTCGGGAGAGTGACCGTCGCGAATGCGCCGCTGTGGTTGGCGTAGGTCAGGACTGACCATATGGTGGTGCCGGTGGCGGGGGTGTAACCACCGATGAAGCTGCTGTTGAAGGTGCCGGCGAGCGTGGCCGTGCCGGGCACATTGAGTTGATCGAACTGTCCTGTCGAGGGTCCGGCGATTTTGATCGTCACCTTGCTGGCGCTCGTCTCCGAGTAATCGGCGGTCAGGTTGATGACGCCGGTGGTCGACGCGGTTCCGGGCGCGACTTCTCCGCCGTCGCTGGCCACGCTTCCGGTGATGAGACCGGCGCCATTGAGCGTGCCGCCGTTCAAAGCCAGCGGAGAGGAGAGTTGGATATTGCCGGGGCCGAGCGTCGTCGAGCCGGCAGTCTGCGTGTAGGTGTTGAGGAAGTTGAGCGTGCCGCTGAGCGCGTTCACGGCGCCCGTGTTGTCGAAGAACGGACCGAAGTCGGTCGTTCCGGTACCGGCCGATTTCTGAAGGGTGCCGGAGTTGTCGATCTCATTCGCCAGCAGGCAGACGCACGCGGTCACATGCAGCCGCTTGCGCTTCGCCGCGGCGGCGGCCAACCGGGCCATTCGCGCGGCGCGCGTGAGAGCCGCGGGCGCGGGAACAGCCTTCCGGGAGAAACCGGCGATCACACCGCTGCCGGAGATGATCTGCCCATCGATCTGAATGTCGAACAGGCCCGTGTTGTCGACAATGGCGTCGTCGATGAACTTCAGATAGTTTCCAGCCGCGCCCGTGTCGGTGTAGTCGACCGTGCCGTCGTTCGCGAAGAGAAGGAAGTCGTCGGTCGGGGAATTGGCCGCGTCGATATCCAGCGTAGCGCTTGGGGCGACGTCGAAAAACGCGTTCGGGTTGCTCGTGCCCATCGCGCCGCCCGACCAGGTGCCGGTGCCGGTCATCGTGAAGTCGCTCAAGACGTCGAGCAAGCCGCTTGTGAACTTGAAGTTGCTGGTCACGCCAGAGGTCATGTCAACCGTCGCGCCGCAGATGTCGGTCGAGCCGTCGACGATGTAGGTGCCCGAAACAGTGGCGGTACCCGCCGAGAACAGAATCATGCTGATGCTGTCGGTTGTGACGAATGATGATCCGTCGAAGGTCGTGGTGGCAGCGCTGAACTTGAGCGTCGCTCCGTTGTTGGCGAAGAAGATGCCGCCGGTCAGGGAGGTGTTGCCCGCGAATTCGAGCGTTCCGGAGATGGCGAATGCATTGGCGCCGGTATTGGTGAACGATGGGTTGATCGTCGACGTAAGGCTGCCGCCCGTCTTGGCCAGGACGCCGTTGGGAGAGACATTGAAGGACGCCGGCGAAGCACCGGTGATGGAACCGTCGCCTTCGAAATAGAAGTAGCCGTAGGTCGTGAAGTTCGCGCCGTTGCTGAGCAGCACCGGGGACGTAGACGGCGCGGTGTCATGGATGGTGCCGTAGTTGTTGAAGGAACGGCCATCGAGAACCATGGGATCGACTCCACCATTCGAGCCATCGATGGTGCCGACGCCGGTCCCGGCAAGCTCAGTTCCGCCGGAGCCGGTCAGCGTGCCGCCGCTCCAGGTCATGCTGTTGACGACCGAGAGGAACCCGGCGCCGGTGAGCGTGCCGCCGGTCATCGCAAACGCACCGGGCGATGTGACGCCGCCGATCGACAGCGAGCCGCCGGTGACGGAGAGCGTGCCGTTGCCGGAAACGCTGCCGTTCGGCGTCATGGTGTAGCTGCCCGCAGGGAACCCGAGCGTGCCGCCGGAATCGATGAGGAACGGCGCGTCGCCGGTTCCGCCGCTGGCCAGCGCGAGCGTGCCTGAAGAGACGTGGACCGTGCCAGGCGCGGAGTTGTTGACGATCGCGCTCACCGTAACGAGCCCGCTGCCGACCATCTGAATCGTGCCGTGGTTATTGATGGTGCCGCCACCGTTGACACTGCCCGCGGTGAATTCCAACTGTCCGCTACTCTGAACAGTGAACAACGAACCGCCCGGGATGGTCAGCGTGCCGCCGTCGACGTTCAGCACACCACCGCTGGTCACTGTGCTGGCGCCGGTCAGCGTGACGCTGCCTCCGCTCTGGATGTCGACTAAGCCGCCGTTGACCGAGAGCGACGTGCCGCTATTGACGTTGAGCGAGGCGCCGTTGGCGATCGTCAGCGTTCCTCCCGGCTCGACGATGATCGTGGACGAGCTGCTGATCGTGCTCGGTCCCGCGAGAGTGAGCGACCCGCCGGACTGGATGTCGATTGCACAGCCCGGGCAGCTCAGATTGAGCCCGATGATCGGGTTGGGAATCGCGCTGTTGATGATCAGCGTAGTCGGCGCGGCGTTGAGGTCAGCTGCGTTGTCGCCGGGTGCGCAGCCCGGAAACCCGCCAGAGGGCGTCCAGACTGCGCCGCTCGTGTCGGTCCAATTGCCGATCGGCGGCGGCGCGGAGGATGTGACGTTGTACACGGTCGGAATGCAGATCGCGAATGCGGTGGCCACACCGAGCATGGCAATCGCTGCAATCGTCACACAACAGGACACAAGCACGGTACGTAGCTTGACGCGATCGATGTCAGACATTGGAAGCTCCTGCGCGGTGGACCGGGCCGTGCGGCTCGCTGTTTATTTGAGGTCATGAGGTTACCATGATTGGCGGGTGTCGGGAGTCGGGGGTCGGGAGTCGGAGCTTTCCGACTCCCGACACCCGACCCCCGTCAATCACCCCTTCACGCTCCCCGACATCAATCCAGCGATGTAGTAGCGCTGCAGGACCAGGAAGAGGATGAGGACCGGGAGCACAGTCACGACCGAGCCGGCCATCATCAGCTCGACGTCCAGCACATGCTCGCCGCTGAGGTTCGCCAGCGCTACCGGGAGCGTGTGGTGCGATTGGTTCGAGAGGATGATCAGCGGCCACATGAAATCGTTCCAGGTCGACATGAACATGAACGTGGCCAGGGTGGCCAGGATCGGCCGGGCCAGCGGCATGACCACCGACCAGTAGATCCGCCATTCACCCGCACCGTCGATGCGGGCCGCTTCGAGCAGTTCCTGCGGCACGGAGAGCATGAACTGGCGGATCAGGAAGATGCCGAAGACCGTCACCATCGACGGGATGATCACGCCCCAGTAGGTGTTGACCAGGTGCAGCGTCTTCATCAGCAGGAAGAGCGGCAGCATCCCCACCTGCGGCGGGACGATGATGGCGATGAGCAGAAGGCCGAAGGTCCGCTCCCTGCCGCGGAAGCGCAGCTTCGCGAAGGCGTATCCGGCCATCGAGCCGAAGAGTACGGACGAGATGGTCACCGTCACGGCGACGATGGTGCTGCTCAGGAACGCTCTGCCGATATTGAGGCGCAGAAAGAGGGCGCGGTACTGCGCCAGGGTTGCCGCGTGCGGCACGAGGTGTGGCGGGAAGACGGTCGATTCCCCGTTCGACATGAATGACGCGGAGAGCATCCAGAGCAGCGGGAAGAGCGTGAGCAGACCGCCGGCGATGAGCACACCGTGGAGGGCGAACGATTTCCCTCGCCGGTTCATCGCTTCTCCTGCAGCCGCATCTGCAGCAACGTGGCCACGCCGATGACGAGGAAGAGGATGAAGGCGACGGCCGCGGCGTATCCCATCCGCCAGAATTTGAAGCCTTGCTGGTACATCATCATGACGATGGTCAGCGTCTTGTTGAGCGGCCCGCCGCCGGTCATGACGTACGGCTCGGCGAAGATCTGAAGCTGCCCGATGGCCACGACGATGCCGACGAAAAGGAAGGTCGGGCCAAGCATGGGCAGGGTGACGTGCCGGAACTGCCCCCACGCCCCTGCCCCGTCCAGCCTTGCCGCCTCATACAACTCCTCGGGGATGTTCTGCAGGCCGGCGATGAAGATGATCATCGTGTAGCCGAATCCCTTCCAGACGGCGAGCAGGATGATGGCAGGCATGGCGAAGTGGGGATCGCCGAGCCAGTCGGGTTGGGGCAGGTGCAACGTGCCGAGGGCGAGGTTGATGATGCCGAAGCGGGGGTGGTAGAGGTACTTGAAGACGATGGAGACGGCCACGAGCGTCGTCACGACCGGAGCGAAGTAGATCGTGCGGAAGAGCGCCTTCCATCGCGTCAGTTTGGCGTTGACGAGGAGCGCGGCCAGAAGCGATATGGCCACGGTCAGCGGTCCGCCCACGAGGGCGAAGTAGAGCGTGTTGCCGAAGGCCGTCCAGAAAACCGGATTGCCGAAGAGCTCTCGGTAGTTGCGGAACGCGACGAAACGAAGGTTGTGAATGTCGCCGAGCGAGTAGAGATCGAAGTCGGTGACGCTGAGCACGAATCCGGCGATGACCGGCACGAAGAAGAACACAGAGAGAATGATGATGGCCGGTGCCAGGAAGAGGAGAGCGGCGCGGGCTTCGGTGCTCTTCATTGGGCGGGGTCTCGGATTTGCGGGGTGGCGGGGTCGGGGAGTTGCGGTATTGGACCTTGCCCGCATTTCTCACAAGACTGCTTAACCCTCTCGCCGCTCCCTTCCGTCGAGAGTCCTTCTCCCCCCGCGGTTTCTTGCGGGGGGAGAAGGTGCCGAAGGCGGATGAGGGGGGCTACTACGCGACTGTTACCTAAGTTGCCATTCTGCTCGTGGGCTAACGACGTATGCGTGAAACGCCCCCTCATCCGCCTGTCGGCACCTTCTCCCCCGCAAAAACCCGCGGGGGAGAAGGCTCTCGACGGTACGCCAGCGTCCTCGATTCCGATCTGTTCGTGCTCCCCACTGCGAGACCCCGCGACCGCGTTACCGCGCAACCGCGTTGCCGCGACCGACCGCGACCGCGACAACATCCATCGACGTTTCTCCAGCAACTCATCCGTCCGCACGTCGAGCTGGCGGAGGGCCACCGCCGGCGTGACAGCGCCGCGCGCGGCGGCTTCGCCGCGGTCGAAGATCGCGGTGGCGATCTGCTCCCACTCGGGAACTCTCGGGAGGGGCTCGACGTGCTCGAGCTGGATTCGGAAGGCGGGGAAACGGGAGTCGTTCGCCAGCACCGGCGAGAGCCAGGCGCTTCGCCGCGCCGGCAGATCGCCGGTCAACTCGTAGAAGCGCACCTGCTGCGCCGGCTCGGAGAGGAACTCGATCAGCTTCCGGGCCGCCGCCTTGTGCTGCGAAGCACGGAAGACGACGAAGCTCCCTCCCCCGGCCATGGAGATCCCGGTGGCGTCGCGCGCGTCGCGCGCCGGCATCGGCGCCGTGGCCCACTTGTCCTGCATCTCCGGCGGCAGCCGCCGGCGGAACTCGCCGACGTTCCACGGTCCGGTGATGTACATGGCGAAGTCGCCCTGCGCAAACTGTTGATAGAGGTTGGCGATCTGGCTGTTGCTCACCCGTGGAGCCCACCCCCGCTGGAAGATGTCGATGTAGAAGTTGAAGGCGTCGGCGAACGGCGGCTGCGAGAACGCGCCGCGGGTACCGTCTGGAGTGAGCAGTGTCGAGTGTGCGGAGAGCGCCAGTACCGAGAGTGGCTCGTATTCGTTCGTCGGCAGGAGAATCGGCCACCGGCTCTTCCCTTCCTCCCGGATCCGCCGCATGGCCTCGCGCCATTCGGCCCATGTTCGGGGTCCGTGCGGAAACCCTACCGCGGCCAGAATGTCGCTGCGGTAGAAGAGGACGCGGGTGTCGACGTACCAGGGAATGCCGTAGAGCGTCGATCCAACGACGTTCGTGGCCCAGATGCCCGGAAAGTAGTCGGCCTGCTTGATGACCTTCGAGCTGGCCGCGAGTGGCCCGAGGTCGTCGAGGGCGCGGACAGCAGCGAACTCCGGCACCCAGGTGTTCCCGACATGCGCCACATCAGGTGTGGAATCGCCGACGAAGGCCGTGAGAAGTTTCTCGTGCGCCGCAATGAAAGGGATCTGCTGCACGACGACATGGATGCCCGGGTTGCGTCGCTCGAACTCGGGGATGAGGCTCTGCACGAACTCCCCTTCGCTGCCGAGAGCCCAGAATTCGAGGTGTTCTCTTTGGTCGTTCGGATGTGAGGAGCAAGACAGGAGAAACGCGAGGAGCACAACGGCTGTCATCCTGACAATTTGGCCGTTAGGAGGCCGAGAGTTTTTCACAACCTCCGACAGGCGTAGCGTTTCGTCCTTCACTCTTCACCCTTCACTCTTCATCCTTCATCTCAGCCACCCACCCGTAAACCCCGCGCGCTTGAGCCCGCGAATCACGTTCGCATTCTTGCGCATCGTCTTCCACACCAACTCGCCGCGGTAGTTCTCGATCATGGCCACGATCGGCCCTTCGTCGATGCCGAGGTAGTCGACGTCGAACCAGCCCTGGGCCGGATCGACCCGGCCGTGCTTGAGCTGCTCGGTGGTGCGCAGCGTCGGATTGAAGGCATCGAGGAAGCCGTACTGCGCATAGAGATTGGAACCATAGCGCGTCGACATCTCGCGGATGGCCGGAATCGACAGCTCGGGAGTGAAGACGATCGATGAGGCCGCGGCCGTCGGCGCGATCGTGCCGTCGTCGCGGATGTCGTCTTCGGCAACGCCGCGCGCCGTGTAGGAGTGGAACGTCCGCGGACGTCCGTCGATCGTCACCGTCGCATCCATCGGGCCGTCGCACGCGGAGAGGCCCCAGATGCGGTCGTTGTAGTCGCGCCAGCCGCCCGGGTTGGCGACGGCATACGCATGCTGCGCCAGCGTGGCTCTCGTCGAGTTCTCGAACCAGTCGATGCCGTGCGCGGCGATGACCGGCTCGCTGATTCCTCTCAAGTCGATCCAGACCTCGGTGTACTGATGCCCGAAGAGCGGCGCGAACTGGACGTATTGCTGGCCGTACGACGTCCCCCACTTGTCCGTGGCGTGATACGCCGCCCACGCCGCCGGGTCGACCGGATGCGTCGGCGACCCGAGCGCGAGGATGACGAGAATCATGGCCTCGTTGTAGCCGCGCCAGTCGTACGTGTGAAAGCCGCTCTCCGGCGTCCATCCCATGCTGACGGCATCCGGCCGCGCTTCCTCCCATGTCCACTCGACGCGCTCGTACAGCGTTTGCGCATCGCTCCGGATGTCTGCCTCGGTTGCGTTGTCGCGATCGAAATACGACTGCGCGAAGAGGGCGCCGGCGACGAGCAGCGTCGTGTCGATCGTCGACAGCTCAATGTGAGATCCATCAGTGGGCTCGAAGCGCTCGCCGCTCTTCATGTCGAGGAAGTGGTAGTAGAACCCGTGGTAACCGGACACACCGCGCGGATCGGGACCCTGCTTCATCGAGAGCAGCGATTCCAGCGTGGCCTTTGTGCGCTCCGCCGCCGCCTCGCGCGTGACGTAGCCGCGTTCCGCGCCGATGCCGTAGGCGGTGAGACCGAATCCAACCGCGGCGATGCTGGAGAACGACGGCGTCGGCCATCGGTCCGGGATCAGCAGCGTGTGTGGATCGGCGAGATCCCAGAAGAAGTGAAACGAGCGCCGCTCGACGTCATCGAGAAGAGCGGTGTCGGCCGTGGTGGGAACAACGGCGCGGGTTCGCGCCGGCGCGTTCGCGCAGGAGGCGAATAAAAGACAGATCGCGAGGAGTGTCGCAGGTTTTCGCATCGCCATCTGCCAGTCCGAACGAGCAGTGGATTAGTAGATTAGTAGATTCGACCCATGACGCCGCGAGTAAGTTGTGGGGGGTGGGGCAAGAGAGCAGCAGAGACACTTGCAACGATCACTCTGCCACTCCCCACCCCCCACTCCCCTTCACATCAGAAATTAACTTTGAGACCCACTTCCTCCCTGCGCCCGAGGCGGATGACGCAGTTCGGGTTGCCGAGGCCCGCTGACGCTGGCGTGTCTCCCGGTCCGAGGAAATTGTTGAGGCAACCGTAGCTCGTCCAGTTGAATGCGTTGTACACCCCGCCGATGATGCCGACCGAGGTGCGGCCGATTGAGGCGAAGTCCTTCTCCACGCGGAAATCGACGTCCCGATCGGCGAATCCGCCGGACTTCGGCGGGGTGATCGACTGCGAGAACGGGTGCGTCGCTTCGCGGTTGGCGAGGCTGAAGCCCTGCGTGAAGTCGAGAACGTTCGTCAACTGGCCCGATCCGAACGACGCGATCGTGCTGAATTTGATATCCCACGGCAGACCGAAGATACCGGTGGCCGTGATGCGGTCGCGCTCCGATCCCGGCACATCATGCTTGCCGTATGCGGCAGCGCTCGGGAAGTCGAGGCTGAAGAGATCGTTGCCGGTCTGCTCCGCCCGTCCGTGCGTCCATGCGACCGTTGCGCCCCACCGTGACTGCGAGGTGTACGGCCTGTCCAGCTTTGCCTCGATGGCGTTGTACCAATAGCGCTTTCCTTCCGGGTCGGACTTGATGATGTTGCCGAAGCCCGGCACGAGCGCCGCGCAGCAGAGGCCGTCCGGCGCGGCGGACAGCCAGGTAAAGCCATGGTAGCCGCGCACGCCGTCGTAGCTGAGCGAGCCGAGCCAGGTGCCCAGCGCCTGCCGGACGCCGAGGTTGAACATGTTCGAGTACGGAACCTTGGTGTTGTTGTCGAGCAGGTAGACCTCGGGCTGCGTCACGCCGGAGGCGATGAGACCATTGAGGCCGGCCGGAGTCAGGTACGCCGGATTCCATTTGATGGTCGGTGCGCCGTTGCGGGGCGAACCGTCCGGCGAGAACTGGATGTTGTACACCGGATACTGCAACCGATAGCGCTCGTCGAGCGTGGCATTGAGGAAGAGGCGGTCGTAGTACTTGCCGAAGCCACCGAATACGATCGTCTTGTTCAGGCCGGTGACGTCGTAGGTGAAACCGAGACGCGGCTGGAACTCGTCCTTGGACGGCTTGCGCTGGCTGCCGTTCGAGAAATAGCTCGGGTCGATCTTCCCGGACAGCCCGGCCACGATGTTCGCCGGCGTGACGTAGTTATCGTCGAGCATGTGCGACTCGTAGTCCCACCGCAGCCCGAGCGTTACCGAGAGGTTCTTGTTGATGGTCCAGTTGTCCTGGCCGTAGATCCCGTACTCATTGTTGTTCGTGGCCAGGATCGGATTGCCGAAACCGAACTGCGCCTGATAGGGCTGCGCGAACGTCAGGTTGTTGGCGGGATCGGTCCGGAAGTCGAACTCCGGGTTGCCGAAGAGGCTCTTATTGACGTTGTAGTGCATCTTGTCGAAGTTGCCGCCGATCTGGAAGTTGTGCTCGCCGTTCCAGTGCATCGGCGCGAAGTTGAAGTCGTCGCGCAGCTCGATGCGGCGCTGATCGAATTCCTGCGTCGTGCTGTTGCCGCCCACGCGGCCCACTCCTTCGAAATTCATACCGACCAGGTTCGGATTGAGCGGCGTCGGATTCCAGCCGTAATCCTGCCAGCTCAAGGTCGCTTGATTGAGTGCGTTGGCGTTGTTCCATTGGTCGCGCGCCGTCATGCCATAGACCCAGTTCTTCAGATCGGTACCCGACTGGAAGGACGTCGTACCGCCGAAGTCGCGCGTCTCGTGCTCGCGGCGATAGTTGCCGGAGACGTCAATCGACTGATTCCTGTCCGGCTGCCAGCTCATTTTGCCGAAGGCCAGGTTTGACTTGAACGGGCTGGGGAACGCTCCTCCGGTTTGAGGATCCGTCGGGACGTTGATGTTGTTCACGAGGGTCGTGGCCTGCTCGTCGACGCCTTCATACGAGAAGAAGAAATTGAGCCTGTCTTTGACGATGGGCCCGCCGAAGCTGATGCCCGGCTGCGTGCGGTGATACGAGGAGTTCGTCGACAGCGTCGAGAACTGGAAGCCCTTCGTGGTCGGGGCCACCCACGCCTTGGGCTGGTAGTAATCGAAGGCGCTGCCCTCGAACTGGTTTCCGCCCGACTTCGTCACCGCCGTGATGATGGCGCTGGAAGCGTGGTCGTACTGCGCGCTGAAGTTCTGGGTGATGACGCGGAACTCCTGGACCGCGTTCTGCGGGAACGGGTTGCCGCGGCTGGAGTCCTGTCCGACGAGACCGCCCAGCAGCACGTCGTTCTTGAAGCTGACGCCGTCGATGAAGACATTGGTCTGCTCCGCGGGCTGCGCGTCGCCGGCGATGGTCTTGTTCAGCGGGTCGGTCGAGAGACGGATTCCCGGGGCCAGGGCGGCGAAGTTGAGGAAGTTGCGGTCGCCCTGCGGCAGGTTCTCGATCTGTTGCGGCGTCACGTTCGTGGCGGCCTCGGAGGTCCGCGTCTCCACGAGTTGATTGCCGACGACCGTGATCGACTGGTTCATCGAGGCTTCGGCCGACATCACGAAGTTCATCTCGACGTTCTGGCCGAGCAGCACCTGCACCGTCTCATTGCGCGTCTGCGAGCCGGGCGCGGTGATGACGAGGTTGTACTGGCCGGGGTTGATGCCGGCCATCGTGTACGAACCGTCCGGCCCTGTCATGGCCGTCTTGACGAATCCGCTGGCGGCATTGACGGCGTCGATCTCCGCCGCCGGTATTGCCGTGCCGTTCGCATTCGTCACTTTTCCGTGGATCGTGGCCGTCGTCAACTGGGCGGCGGCCGACAGAGCGATCGAGACGATCAACAATGCCAGTCCAATAACAACAAATGTTCTTCTCATGAAGCCTCTCCTTTGTTTGGTGAGCCGCTTTTCCGGCCACGCGCCGCCCGATGCGGTTGCGTGCTCAGTTCGGTTACTGGTTGTGGCGCCATGCACGAACCGCGCACGACGAGCGCGGTTCCCACGCGGTCGTGGCGTGTGACATGGGCGTTTGGGTCGGTGATGGCATCGAGCAGCAATGCGAATGCACGCCGCCCCACCTCCGCGATGTCGACGCGCATGGTCGTCAGCGGAGGCGCGACGTAGCGCGCGATCGGAATGTCGTCGAATCCGACGACGCTCATCACCTCGGGTACTTTGATTCCGGCAGCTGCAAACGATGCCAGCACGCCCACGGCCATCGAGTCGTTGGCGGCAAAGACCGCGGTGGGCCGTGGTGCCGCCACCGCCACCCTCCGCCCCGCCGCGAAGCCCGACTCTTCCGTGAAATCGCCGCTGCACTCGAGCGCACGCAGCGACGCCGCGGCCATACCGCGCATGGCATGGCGGTAACCGCGCAGCCGCTCCCGCGCGTCGGCGTTGTGCTGCGGCCCGCGCACGAAAGCGATGCGCGTATGCCCGAGGCCGTGCAGGTGACGCATCATCGCCCGCGCCCCGCCGTAGTTGTCGATGGTGATGGCGTCGCGGTTCGGCCCCGAGGAGTTGAGCAGGACGACCGGCATATCGCGCGCGCGCAGCTCCTCGAGCGGCGCCAGCGTGACGTCCGGCGCCATGACCACGAGCCCATCTACGCGGCCGCGCATCGTGTCGACGACCTCCAACATCTGCACCGGGTCGCTGTGCGAGCCGGAGACGAGGATGTGGTACCCCTCGGCGCGCGCGGCCAGATCGATGCCGCGGATGACCTCGGAGAAGAACTCGCCGTGAACATCAGGAAGAACGATGCCGATGGTCTGGCTGCGCCGGATGCTGAGCGATCGCGCCGCCACATTCGGTACGTACCGCAGCGACTCCGCCGCGGCCCGAACGGAACGCGATGTCTCCTCGCGCACGAGCTCCTTGCCGTTGAGGACGCGGGAGACGGTGGCCACCGAGACGCCCGCCCGCTTGGCGACGTCATGAATAGTCGCCGCCGCCGTCCTGGTGCGGCTTCGGGTCTTTCGCGCGGTTGGTCGGATCGGCATGGTGTGTGGGTGGTTCGTGGATTGGTGGATTAGTGGATTAGTGGTTAGGACTTCAGCCGCTGATGAGTACCCTCGATCGACTGCTCCACCAATCTACTGATCTACTAATCCACTGATCTACTAATCCACGAATTCACTTTCAAAATGTAAACGTTTACATTTTTGCGGTACGCTACTCACATTCCGCGTGGCTGTCAATGAGGAGATCCCACTGATGATCGATGTTCGCTTCCCCGAGGGTTTCGTCTGGGGCTCCGCGACCGCGGCGTACCAGATCGAAGGAGCGCCGCTCGCGGATGGCGCCGGCCCGAGCATCTGGCATCGCTTCAGCCATACCCCCGGACGCATGACCAACGGCGATACCGGCGACGTGGCCTGCGATCACTACCACCGCTACGCCGAGGACGTCGGCATCATGCGCGGCCTCGGCCTGCAGGCCTATCGTTTCAGCATCTCCTGGAGCCGCATCCTCCCCGAGGGCACCGGACGCGTCAATCAGAAAGGGCTCGACTTCTATCGCAGACTCGTCGATGCGCTCCGCGAAGCGGGCATCCTTCCGATGGCCACGCTTTATCACTGGGATCTACCGGCCGCGCTCGACGATCGCGGAGGCTGGCTCAACCGCGACATCGCGGATTGGTTCGCCGAGTACGCCACCATCGCTTATCGCGCTCTCGACGACGGCGTCGAATGGTGGGCCACGCTCAACGAGCCCTGGGTCGTCACCGACGGCGGCTACCTCCACGGCGCGCTCGCGCCGGGGCATCGCAATCTCTTCGAGACGCCGATCGCCTCGCACAACCTCCTCCGCGCCCACGGCCGCGCCGTCGAGGCGTATCGCGCCGCCGGCAAACATGCCATCGGCCTGGTGGTGAACATCGAGCCGAAGTACCCGGCCTCGCAAAACGAAGAAGACCTCGCCGCCACCCGCCGCGCCGATGCCTACATGAACCGCCAGTATCTCGACCCGGTTTTCCGCGGACATTACCCCGAGGAGATGTTCGACCTCTTCGGCGAAGCGTGGCCCACCTTCCCTGCCGCCGATTTCGACCTCATCAAACAGCCGCTCGATTTCGTCGGCATCAACTACTACCTGCGCGCCGTGACGAAGTACGATCCCGCCAACGTGATCGAGCGCGCCGCCCGCGTCCGCCAGCCCGGCTCGATCTACACAGAGACCGGCTGGGAGGTCTACGCCCCGGCCCTCAGCGACGTCCTGCTCTGGTTCCGCGAACGCTACGGCCCCACCCCGATCTACGTCACCGAAAACGGCGCCGCCTTCTACGACCCCCCCACCGCGATCGACGGCACGGTCTACGACCCCCTGCGCATCCACTACCTGCGCGAACACATCCTGGCCGTCCACCGCGCCATCGAGCAAGGCGCCGACGTCCGCGGCTACTTCGTCTGGTCGCTTCTCGACAACCTGGAATGGTCCCTCGGCTACACCAAACGCTTCGGCATCGTCCACGTGGATTTCGCCACACTGAAACGAACGCTGAAAGAGAGCGCGAAGTTTTACGCCGAGGTGGTGCGGACGAAGGGCGGGGCGGTGGGGATTCAGTCGCTATAACTAGGAGATTAGCTCAGTGCAACAACTAGTTCTTGGCGCAGTTCTGGGTGCCCTGTCCGTCATGACGACATCATTGCTAATTGACATGTGGCGGCGCCGCAAGGAATCACACACGTTGCTGGTGTCGCTGGTCGCTGAGCTGCGCAACATTGTCAAACATTACAGATTTGTAGAGCTTGAGCTGCCCGGACCGCATGCAACAGACCTTGAACTCCGAAAGCACTTGGCCTTTGCTCGTTACGGGGAGGTCGGCTCAGCGCGCAACTTCGATAAGTTCGGGTTTCTCGACATCGAGCACGTGCTGGAACTGTTGCAGCTTTCGCTGCGAGTCCGCAATAACGACACTTTCTTTAAATCGCTGGATGAACGCTTCGAGCAAGTTCAAGCTTCCGATCTTGAATACGCCTGTGATCGAGCGAGGTACGTTCGTGAATCCGCAACCAACTTGCTCGGATTTCTCGCGAAGCGATATTCTTGGGTTGCAGAAGCGATTACGACTCGTGAGCGAGGAGGGCTTCGGGCCTGACTTCTCGACTCTTACGAGCATTTTGACCAATAATGACGCGGAATGGGCAGGGCACCGAAGATACGATCATCGTCTCCTCACGCCGATGAGCCTCTCACGCCGCGTCTCGGGAACGTGCGAGGCTGGCTACCCCATGATGATCCTTTCCTGGCGGCTGTGGATGAGATCGTAACCGCTCGTGTCCGTCACCGACCGCGGCACGGCATCACGCAGGCGGCGCCTGAGCCGTGAGGCGTGAAGCGCCTGGAAATTCAACCATGACCAGATGCCATGACTGATAGTCCGAGACTGGTGAAGGTCGAGTTGCGTGGCGAAGACGACGAGGTCGAGACGCTGTGGGCTTTCGACCTCGGCGGCAATCGGTACAAGCTGGACAACACCCCTTGGTACGCCTATCGAGTGTCCACAGGTGACATCATCGAGGCAGTTCAGGAGGATCCCGACGGTTTTCCAGTCTTCAGGCGAGTCGTCGAAAAGTCTGGCTACCGAACAGTGCGAATCGTGTCTGACAACGACTTCAGTGACGACCTTTTTGAGGAAATCAAGGCTTTGGGCTGTTCTTTTGAAGGTGCAACCCGAAGATACGTAGCCATCAACGTGCCTTCGTCAGTCGAGCTGGATGCGGTCGCCAGCTTTCTGACGCGAGAGAACATTCGTTGGGAGTACGCGGACCCCACGTACGAGGACTTGCACGGGGCGAGCTCCTGAAATGGTGTGGAAGGCAATCATCGGTGCCATCGCAATCGTCGCAACCGGCTTCGGCTGCTCGCGAAAGGATTCGACAAAGACACGGCATTCGGATCGAGTAGATCCCTCCCGCCCGGTGCTCGCCGCGCCTCCAGCCGACATGACCGGAGGAATCGCTTCTGGCGAGACCTTTCTGCACCCTCTCCATGTCGGCGGCCCGGTCACGGCTCCCGTTCTGATCCAACGCGTTGAACCGAACCTCCCGCAGCGCCTCTCGGTCGCAGGCCCTCTGATGCTGGCTTCGATCATCGACAAACATGGCATCGTCAGAGATGTCCGGATCATTCGAGATGGGACCCGCCCAGCGGTAGGCCCCGCCTATGTCGCCGCGGTCAGGAAGTGGCGCTTCCGCCCGGGAACTCTTCACGGAGAACCCGTTGACGTCGAGCTCGACATGTCGGTAATCGTTGATGTCCGATAGCCAGGGATCCCGTCCCGAACGTTGACGCCGAGGCGCGTAAGACAGCTTCTTACCGAGTCATGAAGACAACCGTGTCGTCCAAAGGCCAGATCGTGCTGCCCGCCGAGATCCGAGAGCAGGACCGCATCGAACCGGGAGAGGAATTCGAGGTCGAGCGTCTCGACCGCGGCGACTACCGGCTCGTGCGGCGCACACCCGTGCCGAACGAAGGCGTGATCGATTGGCTGCTCGCCTGCCCCGAGAAGGGATTCTTCGTCTCGATTGAGTCTGAGTCGACCGACACACTGTGAGATACCTCGTCGATGCCAACGTCCTGAGTGAGCCCACAAAATCGGCCCACATCCCGGCGTATCGCGCGGTTCCGGTCGCACCATGCCGGTCAAGGACAGCCTCATCGCAGCCACCGTCCTCGTTCACCGTCTGGTCCTCGCCACCCGCAACCGCGCCGATTTTGAGAAGGCGGGCATCGAGATCGTCGATCCCTTCGCGGTCTGATTACCGCTTGCGAATCGTCAGGCGAGACCGGAGCTCCTGGCCTTGCTGACAGTCCTGACCAATGATGTCGCCGGAAGAGCAGGGAACTGAAGAAACGAACGTCGCCGAAGCGGACAACGGCTCTCTGAGAATGCTCACGCGAAGCCGCGAAGACGCGAAGATGGAAGAGTAGCCTTCGCGATCTTCGCGTCTTCGCGTGAGACAGAGATTTTCAAGGCCCGAGGTGACCAATCGATGGCGACGGCACGGCTGGCAATTGCTCGGGAGCTCACCTTGGTCGAGGTCACGGACACCGCATTGGTCCTGGCGAAAGAACTGCTGAAGAGGGCCGGCATTCCGCAAAACGCAAATGACGATGCGCTGCACATCGCCGTTGCTGCGGCGGGCGGCCTCGACTATCTGCTAACGTGGAACTGCAAACACATCGCAAACGCGGTGATCATCCCACGCGTCAATAAGGTCGTCCGAGACCTCGGTTTCGAACCGCCGCTCATCTACACCCCACAGGAGCTCATGGAGGACTGACCCATGCGTGACGATCCGATTGTAGAAGAAACACGAGCAGCACGGCGCGAGCTCGAGGCGGAATTCGGCGGCGACCTGGCCGCTCTTTGGAAGTACTTCAAAGAGTTGGAAGCCGAAAATGCAGACCGAGTCGTGAGGCTCGAACCAAGACCGGCGATCACGGTGAACCTTAAAGCATCGTAGGGCATCTCAGCCCGCGAGCGAGACATCGCCGTCGATACGATCCCGTTTTCAATCTTGACGCGACACTAACGCTCGCAGCCAGCGCCGACAAGCGCACTGCCCTACCGGCAGTGCGCTACCATCTCGCGTGCGGGTCGGCGCGGATGACGCGCAGGTCCGTTTGGGCGGCTTGAGCCACTACCGGAGGACACGATGCCACACGGCAAGATCTGCTACCTCGAAATCCCCGCGAACCGCGCCGAGGATTCTGCGCGTTTCTACTCGGACATCTTTGGCTGGAAGGTTCGGGAACGCGGAGACGGGAACCTGGCCTTCGACGACACAGGTGGGGTGAGCGGGACGTGGGTCAAGGAGAGCGACCGGACGCCCGACGAACGCACACGGACCTACATCATGGTCGACAGCATCACAGAATCGCTGGCCCAGATTGAGAAGGCCGGAGGCAAAGTCCTCACGCAGCGCACGGACATCGGGCCGGGCATGGGCGCGTTTGCCGCCTTTACCGATCCGGTCGGCAACGAGTTCGGGCTCTACGAAGAGCCGAAGCGTTAGGTAATCTCGTCTCTGGTCGGCCCTCGGTTCAGAAGTCATCCGGAATCCGGTCTTGTCGACGCCAACCCAGGCGACGCGAGCCGTTCGTGGCGTGGCGTTTGTCAGCGGTGCATAGAAGACGTCGTCGCTTCGTGGCGTGACCGTCTCGAATGAGAGCTTTCGAATGGCTCCGATAAGAAGGTGACGCTTCCATCGTGGCTGCCATGATCAGCCCTCCAATTGTCGTACGCAGTGTTCCGAGGCTACCCTCACTTGGCCGCCTTCTCCTTGCCGGCCTTGGACATCGCCCAACTGCTATCCCGCTTCAGGCTCTTGATGAAGGCCGGGCGGCGGAATCGCTTCGCTGACCAGTCCTCATCGATGGCCACCAGGCGCACGACTTCGAAGCCAAGATCGCCCAACACCTGCCAACCGGTGTCCCGGCTCAGATCGGTCGTGTAGCGTTTCGAGGATGCTTTCGGGTACGCAAACCAGATGACCGCATCGCCTTCCGCTCGTGCTGCAAGCGCCTGGGCATGCTTCTCGATCTCTTCCTGGCGCATCACGAAGGCGATGGCGAAGTCGATTGGCGACGCTCCGACGCGCCGGTGGATTCGCACACCTTTGAGCGCCTTGAGTTCTTTCTCGAAGCTGGGAGGCGCATCCAGCACCACGATGTCGGCCTGATTCTTGAGCTGAAGTTTGCCAAAGACTCCTGAAACCGCCATGAACGCCTCACCTTCGGCCGCCTGCCAGGGTACGCCCGCAAAATAGTAGCGCACTCGCGACGGAGCAGGAGTCCCGTTTGGCTAGGAGAAGCCTCGGGGCAATGGTACCGTGAACGCATCCCACCAATACATTCGGCCGGCACGAATGCACAGTTCCGAGGAAGGTTCGAGAAAGACCCGCCTTCCAGCTGATGGTTGACCGCGAAAAGGAGAAACAAACGTGAAAGCCCAAACAACCCTGGCGATCCAGTTGCTTCTCATTGCGGCGACGACCATGGCCCAACCGGTAACCGTGGGGGCATTGATCAACCGCGGCGGCGAATACAGCGCTAATTCACCGAGCACCTATGTCGATCTGTCCCATCCGGCGACCGGCAACGGAACGCTCACGTCTGTGACGTTCCGGTGGTCAGGACCAACAGCCGGGTGCTCGAACAACGTGAAGGTCAAGACCGTTCGCATGTCGAACGGCTTCCAGTTCACGGTGGTTGCAGAGAGGGGACCGTTCACACCGTCGGGAACCTACACGCCATCAGGAGAGGTCTCGACGTTTGTGCTCTCGCCCGGGATTCCGGTCCAGGCCGGTGACCTGCTTGCCATGACGCAATTGCAGCAAGCGAATTGCAGCGGCATCTCCCTCGCCTTCAGCGAGCCGGGCAACATCGTCGCGCAATGGGGTGCCGACCTTCAAACCGGAACGGCCACGGTGCCCACGTTGAAACGCGGCTTCACCTTGAACGCACGAGCCAGCAGTGACGCGTCCGTGCTCGTCGGAGTGCTCGCTGCCGTGGGCTCCGCTTCCGGTAACTTCGGCTCGTCGTTCAAGACAGACGTACAGATCATGAACGTCGACACGACGCTGTCGGCCGGCAAACTCGTTTTCCATCCGGCAGGCCGCAGCGGTATTGATTCCGATCCTTCGCTGTCATTCAGCATGAACGGCTTCGGCAAGGTCGTGTTTTCGGACGTCGTTGCCAAGATGGGGCTGAGCGGTGTGGGCAGCATGGACGTCATTTCCTCCGAGGGCGTCCCCCCCGTCGTCACCACGCGCGTTTACAACGACATGGGCGCGGGCGGCACGAACGGCTTCGTCGAGCCGATGCTCGATCCGAACGAGGCCCTGGTGAGTTACGAGCAGGCATCGCTGCAGCTTCCTGCCGATCCGGTCAATTTTCGAATGAACGTCGGCGTGCGTACGCTCGCCGCCGGCGCCACGATCGCCTTCGATGTCATCGACAACAATACCGGCACCAGCTCCGTGTTCATCACCAAGACCTATCCGCCAAACTATTTCGAACAGGTTTCCGCTTCGGCGCTGACCAACGTTGCCACACTCCCCGCGAACGGATCGGTTTACTTCGAAGTTGAAGCCGGCTCCGCGATCGTCTATGCCTCAACGACGGACAACCGCACGAACGACAGCGCCATCGCGTTCGCGAAACATCAGTAGAGGCTGATACGTCGATGCCGCGGTGAAACACCGCGATCAACGGCTCCGAAGAAGACGAAGTGACTCCGGCCGGCTTGACGAACCAGCGTTTTGACGGCGGGATACCCCTGTCGTCGTCATCGTTAGCAAGCTTGTCCTCGGCGACGAGGTCGCAGAGCCCGTCGATGGGGACGTTGTCCTCAACGGGGAGGTCCGGACACCCGTGATGAGCCAAAACTGTCCAACGATGAGGTCGCGGACCCCGTTGATGGGGACGTTGTCCTCATCGTTGCGGTCGCGGACCGTATGAATGGACAAAATTTGTCAATTGATACGGTCCCGGACCGTATGAATGGGCAAAATTTGTCAATTGATACGGTCCCGGACCGTATCGTTACGGTCCCGGACCGTAATCGTTGCGGTCCCGGACCGTATCGTTGCGGTCCCGGACCATATCAACGACTAATTTTTGTCAACGTGAGGTCGGGAGGCGCCGCGCGGACCACGAAAGTACCCTACACTCCCCTGCTCATGTGGAAAGCCTTCTCCGCGATCTTCATCTCCGTCTTCCTGGCCGAGATCGGCGACAAGACGCAACTGGCCACGATGCTCTTCGCCTCGGAGGCACCGAACCGGAAGTGGCTCGTCTTCGCGGCCAGCGCCGGCGCGCTCGTGCTGGCGTCCGCGATCGGCGTGGTGGTGGGCGCGCAGATCGAGAGGTTCGTGAAGCCGTCGATACTAAAGCTCGTCGCCGGCGCGGGCTTCATCGTCATCGGCCTCTGGACGATGCTCACCCGAGGATGACCGGCAATATGCGGCGGGCCTCCCCCGTTCCGCACGTGGCGTGGTATCTTCCGCACCCTTCGAGCCACCTCGGGGGTTACGTTCGTTGAGGTTACGGGCTCGTAGCTCAGTCGGTAGAGCAGCGGCCTTTTAAGCCGTTGGTCGTGGGTTCGAGTCCCACCGAGCCCACAGGCCGCCCGCCCATCACGTCCCCATCGTCTAGAGGCCTAGGACAGCGCCCTTTCACGGCGCCAACACGGGTTCGAATCCCGTTGGGGACGCCACCTTAAGCGCGTTTAGAATCAATGGTTTAGTATTCAGCGTATCGCTACTGTGTGCGATACGTGTGGTTCGGCGCAAACTCATCGGAGAAAGCGCCATGTTGACCCTGTTCAAGCGGCACAAGAAGTCCTGCCCACACACCGCACGCAAGTACCGGCGTTGCTCCTGCCCTATCCACGTTGAAGGTTCCCTCGGCGGCGAGAAAATTCGCCGGGCGATGGATCAAACTTCGTGGGAGGCAGCGGAGAATGAAGTCCGCGAGTGGATCAAATCCGGGAAGGTCGGAGGCTCCATCGTGAAGCTTATCCCCGTTGAAGATGCGGTTGACCTGTACCTCACGGACGTAGCAGCAAGAGTCCGCGCTTCGACCGTCAGGTTGCACCGGGTCCTGCTCAAGGATTCTCTCGTCAGCTGGGCGAAATCCCAAGGCTTCCGATACATGAAGCAGCTCGATGTCAAAGCGATGATCGAGTACCGGGCGTCATGGAGGTACGCGCCGCTGACAGCGCTGAAGAAGTTCGAACGTCTCCGCTCCTTCTTCCGCTTCTGCGTTGCGGCCGGCTGGCTGGCCGCAAATCCCATGGAGGCGCTGAAGGCTCCGAAGGCCGACTCAACGCCGACGATGCCCTTCTCGAATGAGGAGATAGAGGCTGTTTTCAAAGCCGCTCGTGCGTTCAACATCCGGGGCTCATACGGGAGAAGTAATCCTGCTCGGGTTATCGCGTTCCTCTACGTTCTTCGATACTCGGGTCTCAGAATCTCTGACGCTGCCGGATTGGCGAAGGACCGACTGCAGGACGGAAAGCTCTTCCTCCACGTCCAGCACAAAACGCGGGTTCCGGTCTTCGTTCCTCTTCCTCCGTTCGTCGTTCAGGCTCTCCAAGCACAGGCGAAGCAAAGCGTTCATCCGGCCTACTTCTTCTGGACCGGCGTGGGTACGATCGAGTCGGCCTGCGCGAGTTGGAAACGGACGCTCTACCGGATCTTTGAGATAGCGGGAATCGAAGGCGGGCACGCTCACCGGTTCAGGGATACGTTCTCGGTGAACCTTCTCTTGAATGATGTGCCGCTCGAAACCGTCTCGCAACTTCTTGGTCACCGCTCAACGAAGGTGACGGAGCAGAGCTACGCGCCATGGATCAAAGCCCGACAGGACCGGCTCGAAGACGCGGTGCGCCGCACGTGGCCGGAGGAGAAAGCAAAGCTCAAACTCGTAACAGGATGATTCGGGGGGACGGGAAACCGCCCCCCTTTACGTTTCTTGTTGGGACAAGTCTCGACTGAATGCCCGAACACCATTTGCGCCAACCGGGCTGGGTCCTTGACGAAACGACATGTTGAGGGTCGGCGGATCGTCGAGGAGCTGCGTGATCAGGCGTGGCGACTTCGAGGGGGACTGCGGTATTCGAGAGTGGGACTGCCCGCAGAGATGGCCGGCGATAGGTGGCGGTGATCGTCGAACCGACTAGAATCGAAGGATGCCAAAGAGAATGGCACCAGCGGAAAAAGTCGCAGCGCTAGAAGACGCTCTGGCAACGTACCGCCGCGAGATGGAGGAACACAAAGCTCAGTTCAACGCGACGGTTAACGACATACTAAGACGAGCTCAGGAACGAAAGAAACGGGAGGCGGAGGAGGCGGGCCTGTTCTTCATTCCGACCCCGAACATCGAGTTCACGCCCTCTGGGTTTGAGTTCCGCCACGTCTCTGGATGGAAGGAGAGCGAAGGCAAGGACCGGCCACCGTTCGTTCCCGAGAAGATCTGGGTAGTATGCAAAAAGTGCGGCGCCGATTTCGTCGCGAAAGAGCACCCCACAGTCTGGGAACAGGGAGCGTTCTGGGTTTCCACAGGTCGATCGATAGCAGTGACATGCAAGTCGTGCGACAGAATCTCGAACTACTTAACGGAAGACATTCCAGGATGGCCGGGGAGAGTCATCTTTCATCCGGAGTAGCTCTCTCTCTTCACCTTCCTGCGACGACTTTACTGCCAGCGACGGAAGTTGATAGCGCGACTGGCTCACAGTTTTGTTTGGATCGCGAGAACGTAGTTGCAGGTTGCCTGCAAGGGTAAAGAAAGGGGCCTTACCTTTGGAGGTGACGGTTAGCGATACTTCGCGGATCTAGGACTCTCCGCGTATCTTCTCCTGTGAGGGGAAGATTCTCTCGCCGCTTCTTAGCCATTCGCGCGTGAGGTACTCCGTCCCCTCCACGGCGCTTCACAGGTCGCAAGTCGCAAGCGTTGCCTGAGATTTGGTTCTCTCGTCCAGCCGAGCTTCTACCTCCCATTCAAGGGTTGGGCGGGGCTTAGTTCAGCGGATTGCTCCGCTGAGTGAATGGTGAGACCTCGATCCGGAGTTGCCTGGGTCTGACCATTCGCTCAGAAAACAAAACCGCCTCGGCGATATAGGCGCAGAGGCGATGCTGGGCTCCATCGGCCTATATTCGATGAAGCTACTGACGACGTATGAAAAGGTGCGAATGTGCTCATTCAGAATACCTTGTCGGGTGAAGACCGCAAGGGGGACAAGTTGTGGATAACTGGAAGTGGCGCATGGTCGCGCCGTGAACAACTAGTGTAGTGTCTCACTCTGTTGTTGACTTATCTGAGGAGCCCGAGCGCGGCCAACCTTCTCCAGAATCTTCTCCGCCTTGGCTGTCCAGATGAAGGGATGGGGGGCCTCGTTGTGGGCATCGATGTGGTCATGGAACGAGTCCGGTGACGAAGCATTGTGACGATCTTCGCAGTGAGACTTTTCACGTTCGCTAGTTCCGGTCTGGGGCATGGTTCTCGGCCATCTAGCTCGGAGGAGCGACAGCGGCGGCGCCGAAGATGGCGGGCACAAGAGCGGGACCAGCTCTTGCATTCATGAACCTTCATGAATCGACTTCTCACGGTTATCCCGGCACTCCTCTTCACCCTCGCCTGTTCGACCGCGGCACCCGACCGCGCCGTTCGCACGTCGGAGACCCTCTCGACAATGCAGGAGGAGGTAACCGTGGCCCGCGCACGCGTCGACACCACGCTGGCGTCGCTCAACAATCTCATGTCCGCCTCGCCGCAGTCGCTGCGCGCGACCTACGACGCGTACGCCAGGGACCTTTCGGCGCTCGAGAAGTCGGCGACATCGATTCACAACAGCAACGACCAGCTGCGGAACCAGACGGCTGACTACTTCACGAGCTGGAAGAAAGAGACGGCGAAGGTCTCCAATCCTGAGTTGCAGGCCGTCGCGGACCAGCGCCGCCAGGTCGTCCATGATCAATACGAACGACTCCGCACCTCCTACGCGGGCGCCTCGACCGCCTTCGACACCCTGCTGAAAGACCTGCACGACATACGCTCTGTGATTGGCAACGACCTCACCGATGCCACGCAGACGAAGGTGCGTGGCACGACGGTCGTCCAGAACGCCGCCAGCGACGGCACCAGAGTGCAGACGGCTCTCGACGCGGCGCTGGCCGAGACCCGGGCCTTCAGCCAGCAGCTATCGCCGACCGCAGGTCAGTGAATCCCGGAGGGCGCCGCAGTGACGACGAGAAAACGTGGATTTGCCGTAAAACGGGCTTCGCCTTAGGCTGATGGGGAGGGGAGGCACATGCCCAAAACCGCCAAGCATCCTTCCGGCGAGTCGCCCGCAAAGCAGATCGCTGGCTTCATCGCTAAATTTGATCCGGAGGTAGCGAAACTAATCCGCGCCGCCAGAACTGCTCTTCGAAAGCTCTTCCCGACGTCCATCGAACAGGTGTACGACAATTACAATTTTCTGGTGATCGGGTTTTGCACAACGGAGCGGACGTCCGACTGCATCGTTTCGGTTGCCGCGAACTCGAAGGGAGTCGGACTCTCCTTTTACCATGGCGCCACCCTCCCGGATCCGCACAAAATTCTGCAGGGCGGCGGAAAGCAGAACCGCTTCATCCGATTGGAGGGCCCTGCGACATTGAAGAAGGCGGAGGTCATCGCCATGCTCGATGCGGCCGCCGAACAGGCGAAGACGCCACTACCGGTGAACGGCGCCGGGCATACGATGATCAAATCGGTCTCCGAGAACCAGCGTCCGCGCCGGGCCGGCCCGGGCTAAAATCGGGGAAGGCCAGCCCTCGATGGCAAGGAAACGATTTCTCTTGACAGTATCGATTGCCTTCCTCGCGCTCACGCTCCGGGCGGACGAATACCGACACCCCGAAGTCAACCCGTTGAGAACAAAAGAGAAAGCGCAGGTTCCAAACTAGGGCACCGCACCGCGTCGCAGAAAAAGAGCTTCCCCGGGTAGGGAAAATTGGTGCCTCGGCCCTCCTATAGGTGAGGAGAGGCCGTCATGGAAATCAAATACAGTCGCGAGCCGGTGGTGGGAGAGGTGTTCGAGTTCTCGGTCGTCGAATACACCGGTACCGCACACATCGAGATACTCGCCGCAAACAAAGTATGGCAACAGCGGAAGTGCTCCGACCCGCCCTGCCATGAGAAGCTCGCAATCACTGCTGATCTTCGCGGGCAGACGTTGACCATTAGCGTGATAGACGACGCGGGCGCTTCCGCGCATATCGAACTCTTCGTCGTCGACTACAACTCGAATCGAACGACCTTGGCGGTGTGACGATCGTGCATGGAATCGTGGTCCTCATCATGATGGCCGAAGCAGCCCTGAAGGCAGCGCTGAACGGAATGTCGGAAGCAGAACTGAAAGCCATCACCGCGCTCGCGCAGGCGATCGCCACGGTTCTGTCCGCCTTCATCATCGGCGTCGCCGGAGCCTTCATCACGAGCCTCTTCAACCGCCGCCGCGACCAAGAACAACGCGAATCATGGTGGCGGGGCCATGCCCTCGAGCTTACGAAGCTCGATCTGGAGCGAAAGCTCGGGACTCGCAACCCGCAGACCGCGGAGCCCCTTCGGCCGAGCATTCTCGACTTTCTGGCCAATTACCGCGACCTTCAGCAACTCGGCGACATGACGCCGGCCCAGCTCTATCAGAAAATCGAAGACGATCGCGTCACCGAGCCCGATGAGATTCCGCCATCTTCGATGTCCTGGCGCAAGGGATTTCTCGACGTGCTCGCGGAGCACCCCGAGCAACGGGTAGCGCTCGTCGAGCTGTGGTTGAAGGTCTTTCCTGAGGACACCAAGTGGCTACCGACGGTTGGCGACTCGACGGCCGCTGGTCAGTCAGGAAGCTGAATCTCAGGTCCTTTGCAGCGCCTCAAGGAACCAGCCGCGCTGCTGCAACGCTGCGGAGGGAGAGCCAGTCGTACCGGTCCCGCGAGAGGGTTGGCGGACTCCACCGCGGTGTGAAAGTTCCACGTCACGTGGTTGTGCAAGTCGATCATGCCCGGGAGGATGATCCCTGCCGTATCAATCGCGCGCATACCCGTTGGTGGCGTGTCCAGGACGGACTCGATGACTCCGTTGCGCACAACAACGACGCCATGCGTGAGTACGCGATCGGGGGTCAGGACCGTACCGAGCAGTGCATACGCGTCGTCTGCCGCGCTGCGGGCTGCGGCAAGCAGGAGCGTGAGGATAAGCAAAACGCGCATTTCTGGCGCACCTCCGACAGCATTCGCTCGAATTCTATGACGTCCTTAAGGTGGGGTGGTAGGCTGTTTTTCGATCATGTTTGGCATCACCGGTCCACCAAATGTCGGAATCGTCCTCGCGCTCATCTGGCAGCGATTGGCACCGGCTGCTTCCCGACTGTGAATGGGTGCAACGCTTCCTTGAATACGTCGACCGATACGCGCCGAGGAAACGTTGACCGGCGCGATACCGTCACGTCTTCGCGTCGCAGGAAGCGTGCAGGTCATCCGTGCTTACGATGTGGGCTTAGCGTCGGCCTTCATTGCCAGGCCGGCGGTAACAGCGCCGAGAACTGCGCCCAGGAAGAGCGCGGCGACGGTGCGAGGGATCGACCCCATCGCAGGAAATGCTGCGTCGAACGCTGTGGTCCGCTGCATCATGGTCCAACCAAAGAATGCCAACGGCGCGATTGTGACTCGGACCCAATCAAATTTGTCCCACTTGCCGCCAAAGTACCTGGGGGCGACGTAGAGCGCGATAGACATGAGCACCAACCCCCAGAACGCAAGTTGAAGCGTGCCAACCGCTTCTGGAGGAATGGTCGTAGCTGTCTCCGTCGTAGCAGCGGCGGCCGTTACCGCCGTCTGCGCAGTCTTGGTCGTCGCGGCAATCACGAGCGCATGCAGCGTCAGGACTTCCGCGGGAACGAGCGCGGCGAACGCATCGATGTAGGTTTTGAGGCCGGGGCTCCCAGTTGTCGTGCTCGTTCCAGGCTTGGACGCCTCACGAACATTTGTTAGCTGTGCGTATGCAATCGTGCTCACGACTCCTCCTCGGCTCTCGGTGATGGGCGAACCAAGACGCCGGTTCCCACGACGTATGGGACCGTTCACTTGTTAGAGGGACAGGTTTTCAGATTTCCCCACCCTCAACCGAGGAACGGCCCGAGCGATACGGCGCAACCCACCCCGAAGACGAGCAGAAAGCACCCATGGCGGCGCAACTCCACCATCTCAATCGAGAACAACGACCTCACGATCAGCGCGAACCATGCCTCGTTCGTTCCCTCCACCTAAGGGAGTGATCGCGGAGCGCGAACCGCCCACCCTCCGCTATCGTGGAGGTTGGGGGTAGGAGAAACGCACGCCCCGACACTCCTCTTGGTGAGGGCTTATGCGTCCACACAGCGTCACGAGTTACGCCGAGCTGGGCGACCGGATCGCTCGGCTGCAGCGAGACAATCCCCTTCTGGTCTTCCGTGGACAGACGAGACTCCGCAAGGGAGTGATCACCCCGTCCCTTGCCCGCGCGGGCGCCGACGACGCGACCCACCGCACATGGATGATCATGGTCATCGAGATGCTTGCGGACCAAACCCGTGAGTACCTCAAGTGGAAGAGTAGTCGCGAGGAGGGGCATGACTCCACCTCAGATGCCCCAGCATCGGAGCACCGGCACGACAGCTACTATCAAGCGCTCCTGCAGCACTACGGCGCACCCTCAGATTTCGTCGACGTGACGAAGTCGCTGGACGTCGCACTCTGGTTTGCGCACCACAAGTACCAACTTCACGAAACGCCCTTGATGGCCGACGACGCGTCAAGCCCCGCAATGCCTGAACCGTTCGGGCCAATCATGATCTTTGACCGAGCGCACTACGAGCCAGCATGGAAGCGAGGCTCCCGCGCGTTTGGATACCTCTTCGCGTTCGCACCAGCCCGGCCGGCGCCCGATACGCTGCACCACGGCGACTACATTGACCTTACCGCAGCGACGCAACAGGACAGCCGCATGCTCCGCCAGCAAGCCGGGCTCCTATATGCGGACAAGGCCCTGGGTGGAGGCGCCCTCGCCCCCAAGGCGATCGTTCGCTTCCGACTCCCACTGAATGGCACGCCTACATGGGTGCGCGATCCCGACGCGACGCGACTCTTCCCACCGCCGAACGTCGACGACACCCTGGCCAGCATCCTTCGGACAACACCGTTCGCCGATGTCGTAGACCAACCAGTCACCGTTCGGCGTGTGCTCCGCATTCCCGAATACGCCAAGGGACCGTTTGCGCTCCTCGACGAACCGGAATGGCTCGCGCATCGCGCATGCGATCATTACATCAGGCCGACGTTCTTCTTTGCGTTCCTGGCTCGCTCCACCAACCCGCAACTCGTGCACCAACTCGGTGACGAGACGTTCCGTCTTCGTGATGCGGCGGCGATCCTCAGTCCCAAGCCATCATCGCATCTCATCGTTCGTGCGCCGCGGGAACCCATCCCGTTCCGCGTGACGCCGCAAGACAGCATCGTGCTCGAATACCCGGCCTTCCAACTCGCCCTCGCCATCAGCCGAAGCAAATACGTGCTCAAATTCTGGGATGGCAAAACGATAGCGATCAACGTCTTCGCGTGGCCCAATATCCGTGCGGTGTGGATCATCAGGAGGGAGGATCAGTACTGGTGCCGAATCTTCGGGAAAGATCCGCAGGCAGGCCTTGCAGACATTACGGTGTCGCTCGGCCATGCGTTTCGTTTTCTCAATGGAGAACTCACCCTCGTCGGCAAGACGCGAAAAGGATCGGAGGACGCGTACCACGCCAACGTCGAGCGGTCAGCGCTGCTCCACACACTGGGAGCTCTCGCAGAAGTCGTTGAAGGAAAGCGCTTGCTCGTACCAGCCGAGTTTCGTCCCTACTTGCTGCTCCGGTGACCGGATCGCGGACCAAGGAACATGCTGCGCTAGCCGCTGCCAGCAGGGGACTTCGGCAACTCCGCCGCGTGGTCACGAGCAACCGCTGCCGCGTTCGATCGCTACCCTCCATGACCATTTCATCGATCCCGATACTAATCTCGATGCGCGGGCTCGCGGAGCGCTCGCCGTGTATCGCAAGCAAGATGCTGATGGAATGCTCATCTCCGAAGGCATCACCAAGAAGAAGCTCCGCCGATACGAGTACGCTTGCTCTGCAACAACGAACAGCAGGCGCGTGATCGTACGTCTCGATCAACGGCCACGCGAGTAACAACTAGGAGGCGATGCTGGTTTCGATTCGCAGCAGGACACTCCTGCTCCTCGTCCCGAACGCCCCCGTGACACGAGACCACGCGATTTTGGTAACTCACTCTGAGTAGTGGCGTCTCAGCCAGCCCGCCATGGACGAAATTGCGAGTTTCTTCCAGTAGGGGTAGGGAAAACTAACGCTGCGTCACTCCTACATTGAGAGGTACTTGGGAGTTGCCGACGGGATAGCACTTGCTCATCCTGATCGTCGGCCCCAATTCGGAGGGAAACTTGATGCGATTCTATCGTCCTTTGTTTCTGGTCTCGTTACTGCTTTTCGTCGTGGCCACTGGCGCACTTGCGGAGGAACGGCCGCTAACCAATGACGACGTCATTTCGATGACGAAGGCTGATCTGGGTGACGCCGTGATCAGTTCCAAGATTGCGAAGGCGCCGGCGACAAAGTTCGACACATCGCCAGAAGGTCTGGTGAAGCTGAAGAAAGCAGGCGTGTCTCCGGCTGTGATCGGCGCGATGCTAGATCGCGATGCCGGAGGAGCAGCACCAACTGCGCCGCCGACCGCTAGGAATGGTTCTTCGCAGACGTCGGCATCACGAGTGCGCCTGATCACGCCGGACGGCACCCTCGATCTTTCGAGCTACGTCGGAAGCGAAAGCTCCACGTATGCATACGTCACCATGCTGTTCTGGCTCAACTTTCCGGGCTTGCACTCCGCTCAACGGACCCACGACAGCAGACCGGCGTTTCTTCTCAAGAGCGATCAAGACCCGAGGAGCCGCTACTTTATCGTTCGACTCGATGTAAACGAAAAGAGCGGCGACCGCTCGCTCAAGATGGGAAAGGGCGGCGCGTTCTCCTTCAAGGCGACAACGACGCCAGACAGTGACTGGACGTTCCCTTTCGATTCGGAGCGTCTAACACCCGATAGTTGGAAGTTGAAGCTGAAAGCGGCATTAAAACCGGGTGAATACGGCGTGTACGCCGCCCAGAACGCGGAACTGTATGAGTTCGGAGTTGACTGAACGGATCGGCGATTCGTTGTGCGGCCCGGCATCCTGCTACCTGGCGGGTGTCGTTGTGAAGGGTCAGTTCCCAAGTTGTGGAGTGAACACAGACACGTAGTGAGCACAGACACGTGTCGAGGCTCGTTGCCCCACGGGGAAGGGTGGCTTGAAAAGCCACGGCTAGGCTCGGTCGGGCTCCTCGTCGCCATCGATCGGCACGGCTTCGGACTATAACTGAAACAGTCACGTATTTTGATGGTCGACCTAAGTGCAGCGGACAATCCGATGCGCGTTTGCGTGCGCCGCGAGGTCATATGCGTTGTCTAAGAACAGTTGCACTCCTTACGCTATTTGCGTTGTTGGACCCCGTGCACAGTGACGCGCAGTCAGTTGGCAGCCGCCGGTTCACGGGCGAAACTCGCTCGCATGTGGCTCGTCCCCTGCTCTTCTCCGAGCTCCTACCGCATCTTCCTGCGGTAGAGTTGCCGCCAGCGGAAGATGTCGCGGGGACGGAGATCGCCGCTATCCGGCAATGGAATGAGTCAGGGCACCGTCCGCAACGATCGGGATTTTCGCGTCAACTGCCGCGAGCGCTCACAGTCGAGTTCCACGCTGATTCCGAGCAGTCGTTCGTCGTCTTGCTCAATGGCGTCCCTGACCGTAGTAGTGGGCCGACGGTAGGGCAACAAATCGTGGGCTCGGAGTCGCGCCTCGCACTGAGCATTCGCGTCGCTGGCGCATATCGTTTGCGGCTTCACCTCGGCAGCGTCACGCTGCCGCCCGCGTCAGATTGCTGGGTCAGCGGGAGCAATGGCGCGCCGGTCGCCTTCGGGACTGAACTCCTTGGGCCAGACCATGACCTCTGGACGCCGAGCGTGCTCGGCGACACGATTCGCTTCTACGTCAGCGTGCCGAAACAGCGAGTCAGCGCGCAACCGACCGCGGGGTTCGTCCTCGACACGGTGCTCGAGCTTCTACCGAGCGTGGAAGCTCAACGAACCCCGCTGGGAACGTCTTGCGCCGTTGACGGGACCTGCGTCAGCACCGACGACTTCGATGACCTCGTCGCGCTGCGAGGCGGCGTTGCGCGCATCGATTATGTCGAGAGCGGCGCAAGTTACACATGCTCGGGAGGCCTGCTCAACGACCGGAACAATTCCAACATCCCCTATTTCCTCACGGCCGATCGATGCGCGAGCTCACCGGCAGCCGCCGCAAGCGTTGAGACCTTCTGGGACTACACCACACCGTTCTGCGGCGCCGACCCACAGACAGCAACCGCGTCGGCCGGAAACGGCGCGACAGTCCTGGCAACATCGTCTGATTCCGCGTTCACGCTCCTCCAACTGCTGAACATCCCAAGCGGGCGCTTCTTCCTCGGTTGGACCACGGTCCCCCTTAGCATTGGCACACCGGTCTACCGAATCTCCTTTCTAGGTGGAGGACCCGAGAGCTACTCCCAAACTACCGTGACGACACAATCTTGCGCGACACCACAAGCGCCGGCGTTCCTCTACTCCCAGTCAGCAACTGGCGTCACAGGCGGAAACGACGTCCTTGGCGCGCCGCTGGTGATCGGGGGGCCGAACGGCCCGTACGTGGTGGGTCAGGCGTGGGGCACCTGCGGAGTTAACTCCACCGACTATTGCGACCCCACCACCGATGCTATCGATGGCGCGTTCCCGACTACCTTCACACTGATCGCGCCGTGGATTGATGTCCCAAGCGCGGCCTTCACGTTCGCACCACCGAGTCCCGTCGCCGGACAGACCATCCAGTTCATCGACGAATCCGGGGATAGCGCCACGGCATGGCAGTGGACGTTTGCGGATGGCACGAGCTCGACGCTCCAAAACCCTACGCACATCTACCAAGCACCGGGCGTGTACTCGGTCTCGCTGACGGCAGTGAACAATGTGGGGCAAACGGCCACGACCACGCAATCCGTCACTGTCGTGCCAGCAACCTGCGCGACCTGCGTCACGATCTCAGGTGCGGTGACGATCGCCGGGAGCGGTGCACGCATTCACGGCGACGGCTCTGCGTCGTACCGTGTCACACTTCTCGATGCAAACGGAAACGCAACGCAGTACGGCGGGAACATCGATGCGAACGGCAACTTCCGAGTGTCCGCTCCCTCGGGCAACTACCAGTTGCTCTGCACCATCAACTACACAGACCACCGAATCAATGGCATCCCGGATCGACCGGGTGTCGCGACCGCGCGCCAACCCGCACAGCGCTACGCGGTCGACACCATCCTCACGATCACGCTGCCCGAACCACTCGTTTTGCTCCACGGATGGAATAGCAGTTCCCTAAAGTGGAACAACTGGCTGCTTGCGTTGCCTGGCGACGTCATCGCCTTTACCCCCGGGTACAGCGACCTTGAAACCTTCGAGGCCGCCGCCGACGACGTGGTAGGCGAGCTTACGCAGGGATTTCAGCTCTTCACTTCCATGCCATCGTACAACCTCATCGCGCACAGCAAGGGAGGCCTCATCGGTCGCATCCTGCGCAGCGCAAGGCCACCGCTAGGCGATCAAATGCGCGCCGCGGTGCTGCTTGGCACGCCCAACGATGGCACCGACTGCCTAGGCACCGGTCTTCCGGCATTGTTTGGGTTCAATCGCTGTCAGATCACGGGCAGCGCCTTGACCGTGCTTCCGGCGTTCAATCAAACGTACCCGTCATTCTCCGTACCAACGCTGGTTATCGCCGGAACAGCGTCCTCAGCTTTGTGCCTGCTTGACTCTTCGCCCAACGACGGTGTGGTGCCAGTAGAGAGTGTCGTGAAGATTACTCATGTCGACCAATTTCAGATCATCGGGCAACGATTCACGAATGTAGTTCTAGTGCCGGCAGGCCACACCGACCTCGGAAGCCTTCCGACATTGTGGCTGCTCGGCCGTGTGATCTTGCCATACTTCGCGGCGGGAACCGTCCCTGCTCCAGCGTGTCCGGTGAGCTACGACACACCCTTTGCGTCGTGCGTTGACGCCCGGACCCGCATCACGTGTCTCAACGGCCGCGGCCTGTATCAGGAGACCATGCCGGATGGAACGGTCCGCTTAGGTTGTAGCATTACCTCGGCACCCAGCACGGCGGGTTATCAGCTTGTTTGGACCGCGCCAAGCATCCCGCTCTCCGCACCCGGATCAACGATAGCCGAGTTCTCGCAGCCAGTGACCGCGTGTGAAACGGTGGTCAAGAGCACGGCGATAACCTCTACTGCCACGCCAGCGGGACTGTTGGGCTACGCTGTCTACCGGGCATCCCATCCTTTTAGCATCGTCACCGGTACTGAGGCTCGTGTTGGTGTCGCGCCACCAGACGACCTCTCCTTTTTCGATCCATCACCTCCGCCGGGCCAGCAGTACTACGCCGTGTCCGCGCTTTACGACTCCGGCGAGAGCACACTCGCCCTGGCACCAGTTGTCACCGTGCCTCCGACGACCAAACACCGTGCAGTACGACACTAACCGCGAACAGCGGGCTGTGGCATCAGCTACGGCTCTACCGAGGAGCACTTTCAGACGTCCGCCTCCCACTGAACACCCTCTCAGCCTTCTTCAAGTTGGGCGTCGGCAGCGTTTTCGGGGCTGCTCCCGAGCGAGGTTTCGTCTACGCTGCGACCGGCAGGCGTATTTCGATCGGCAAGAAAATGTGCATGCTCGTTCCCTTGCCTGCGGCGCTCTCGGCGAATAGCAGCCCGCGATGCGCGGAGACGATCTGATGGGAAATGGCAAGGCCGAGGCCCGTGCCTTTGGACTTGGTCGTGAAGAGCGGTTCGAAGATGTGGCGCGCCGTATCCGAGCCCATGCCTTCCCCGTCGTCGCTCACTTCGACATGCGCGAAGTGGCCGGCAGGGACGATGCCGAAGGCAAAGTTACCGCCCTCGCTGCGCGAGGCTATACAGGAAACGTGGCCGTGCTCGCGGATGGCATCCCGGGAGTTCAGAATGAGGTTCGTGAGGACCTGTGACAGTCGGTCTTCGTCTCCCTGGAATACCAACGGCTCATCGACGTGGATCGCGAGCTCAGCCTTCGTACCGAGCAGCGGCCGCAGCTCGCGCTCCATCTGATCGAGCCATCGACGCGCGTCGATGGCGGAAACGTGGAGAGGTGTCGGGGCGGCGAAGCGAAGGATTTCGTCAGCGATCCCGGAGCCGCGGCGCACGTAGCGGCGTAGCATCTCCGCGAGCGACGCCGTTCTGTGGTCCGGCGCGGATCGCTGCAACAGCTGCAGGTTCGTATCGAGCGCCATCAGAATATTCCGGAACTCGTGCGTAGCGTTTGCAGCGACACGGCCGAGCGACTCCACTCGGTCAGCCGCTTCGAGCTGCCGCTCAAGGCCGAGCAAATTAGTCACGTCGTGGAGCGATACCATGAAGTCGACGACGGCGTCACCGACCACAATGCGCCGGCTCATGCCGCTCATGGTCCGCCAGGACCCATCCTTTGCGTGGACTCGCATACGCTCGATCGGTAACGCCTCGTCGCTCAAACGACAAGCGGCGAGCGCCTCCTGGATCGCTTCTCTGTCTTCTTCGTGGAAGATGTCTGCGAGCCTTTTCGCCGACAGTTCTTCGGGATCGTAGCCGAGACCTCTGAGTGCCGAAGGGCTCGCATAGACGATCGTGCCTGTCGGATCGACTATCAGCATGACATCGATCAGGGCGTCGAGCACCCTCGTTCCGACCTCGAAGGAACGCCGCCGCCGGATCCCGGCGAGCCAAACGATGGCGGTACCAGCCGAAGCGATAAGCCAGAATAGTCCAGCCGGGTTGAGGAGCGCTTCCCCCAGCGGCCTGCTGCGGCTCTGATACACGAGCCAGGTCCGATCAAAGGCAGGAAGCCGCCGTTCGAAGATGAAGGTAAGGTGGGGAGCAGGTGCTTTGCTGCTGCTGTCCTCTCCATCGAGCCGCCGACGCGCCGGGCCGCTATCGAAGATCTGGAATGTGATGCCTGCGTTGGAATCAGCCGCCTGGAACAGACTCTCGGCATGGAACGCGGCGACGACCCAGCCCGTGACGGTCGCGTGTCCGCTCGCCGGAGAGAGTGCGTTGCCAACGGACACGGGTGTGAAAACCACGACGGCGTGCACGCCGGTTTGCTCCGCGAGGACCGCCCTTCGGCCTCTCCATGAGCGCTCCGCGGCGTCCCTGGCAAGCCGATCGCTTCCGAGATTGGTCCCGCGGAGCAGCCCGGCGTGGCCTGTGATGCCGTCTATTCGGTAGGTCGGTGCCTCGACGAAGGCGAACGCGGCCTCGGGAAATCGGCGGGCGAGACCGCTTGCCTCGACCGAGGGACCAGGAGGCAGGTTTCGCCCTGTCTGCACCGCAACGGTGGCCATGTCTGCCTTCAACGCCTCCAACCGCCCAGTGATCGCTGCGAAAGTGTTCCCAGCCTGCCGATATTCAGAAACGTAGCAACTCAAGGGCGCAAGGAAGAGACATGCCACGGACAGACGGCGGACAACTTTCCGCCAGCGTCGTGGCTTGCCGTATCCAAGCACAAGCCGCCATGGCTCGCGCTTCGATCGAAGAGCTTTCGTCATGTTCCGACTAAGCACAGTTTACGCTTACTTATTGCGTTCCTGCTGTTAACTTTACAAGACGGACGCGTTCGATGCCCGGAGTTTTCATGCCAGCGCACGGCAAGCGGTATCTGTGGCCACGAACCCGAGCGTGAGGGCGGGTGGAAGGACCCGCGTTCAAAGTGCGAGGGCCAGCTCGAACACGAAAACGGAGCCGCGGTACTCGTTGCTCTCGACCCATATCCGGCCGCCATGGCCTTCGATGATCTTTCGGCAGATCGCGAGACCGAGCCCCGTTCTGGACTCACCGCCCGTCGCGCGTGTCGACGCCACCGAAAACGGACGGAACAGCAGATCCCGGTCCGCCGGTGAGATACCCGGCCCGGTGTCCGCGACCGAGACACGCGCCGCGGCACCGCTGGCTACGATCGAAACATAAACCGTGCTGTGTTCCGGAGAGAACTTCAGCGCATTCGTGATCAGGTTCACCATGACCTGCCCGATCTTGTGGCGGTCAGCAACGACCGTGGTGTCGCCGGTTCTCTCAAAGCGGAGCTCGATGTTTTTTCGAGTTGAGAGGTCTCGCTGGCCGGCGACGCTCTCTTCGATCACGCTACCGAGGTCGACTCGCTCGAGGCGGAGTCGCAGTTCGCCGGCCTCGATCGCAGAGACATCGAGGAAATCGTCCACCAATGCCTTCATGGACTTGGTTGCCTTCGCGATCTGCTCCAGAAGCTTCCGATCCGCGTCAGGAACGCTCCCTCGGCGCATCAGGGCTTCGGTGAGCGACAGCACACCAAAGAGCGGATTGCGCAGGTCGTGTGCGGCCATGCCAAGGAAGCGGTTCTTCTCCGCGTTCAAGCGCTCGAGTTCGTCCTTCTCGCTCCGTATCTGCTCATCAGCCGCGCGCAGGCGGTCGGCCATTCCGTGGAAGCCTCGATCAAGGCGGCCGATCTCATCCTGTCTCCTGAGCGCGGGGAGGCGTAGCTCGCCCGCGCCCAGGCGAGACATGTTCTCGAGGATGTGATGAATGCGGCGACCGACGTTTCGCATCAAGAACCATACGATGACCGGCATGATCACGAGGTTGGCCGCGAGCAGCGCGATGATGATGGTTCGCGCAGTCAATTCAGCGCGATGGAGTTGGGCCTGCTGCTCGCGTTGCACCGCAAGCTCCTCGTCGTGAAACGCGCCCAGCTCCGCGCGGAAACGGTCCGTAGCCGTCTTCCCAGCCTTCAGCCGTGCCAGCGCCTCGGCCTGATGTCCCGCCCGCATGAGATTGATGTCCTCACGCAGATCCCCGAGAACGACGTTGGCGGATCGCTCCAGGTCACGCACCTGGTGCTTATCAGGAATCGTGCTCGTGACCACGTCGTATTCCGCCCGCGTCACGCCCTCCAAAAGATGCAACTTCGATGGGAGCGCCTGCAGCTCATTGTCGTAGGGAGCGAGGAACGCGGGTTCCGCCGTGGCAACGTAGCCGCGTGCGCCTGCTTCCGCATCGATCATCAGGCCAAGCACCTGCGTCGTCGCCAGGATGGCTTCGGTGGAACGGCCCTGCCAGAGACGGTACCGAGCCGAGCGCCGGTCGGCATCGATCAGCGCCCCAAGAAAGATCATCTCCAAAAGGAGGGGCACAGCGAGAATGGCAATGATCTTCCTGGAAAGGGACACCTGACTGGCATTCTCCACGAACTGCGCCAAGTCCGCGAGGGTCGTCTATCGGAGCAGCGCCGATCGGCGCTAAGGGTCATGGCGGTGTCCCAACCAGCATCCCCTGCTTCTAACGTGAAACGTCCGCCGCCAGCCGCGAGATCTGTTCAATACTGGCCGCAATCGGTGCGCTTCCGGCAGCGATCGAGGCGCAAAGGGCCTCGCCCTCTCTCGCCAGATCGGTAATCGCCGGATACCCGAACGTTCCGCCGATTCCGGCAAGGCTGTGGAACTGGCGTTGGAGATCCGTGCGCGCGTCGCTCGGCCCCGGTCCGATCTGCGCCACCGTCTCTCTCATGAGGCCGATCCGTGCGTGAAGTCGCGTGACGAAAAGCGCGTGCAGCGCTTCCCAGCCGGGTCTCTCGGTCATGGCTGGGCCGCCTGCGCGGGAACGAGACGCCGAAGGGTCTCCTGCAATGCTTCGAAATCGATGGGTTTAGCCAGGTATTCGTCTGCGCCGAATTCCCGGAATGCCTCGTACTTGTAGCGCGGGGCGGTGTAGAGCGAGGTCATGACCACGACTCTCGCCGAAGACGATCGCTTGATCAGGCGGCAGAGCTCGCGTCCGTCCATCTTCGGCATCAGCGCGTCGGTGATGACCAGCGCAGGCTCTTCCAGAGCAATGAGCGCCAATGCCTCGGGACCGTTCGATGCCGTCAAGCAGCGATAACCGAGGCGGCCGATTACGTGCGAACCGATGGCGCGGATCTCTTCGTCGTCGTCGACAAGAAGGACGAGGGGGGACCTCGGTGCGGCTTGTGCGCGAACGATCTGCAGGGCAGGCCTTCTTTGGCGGCGCGCCAGCATCGACGCCGGCGCTGCTTCCCAGAACGCACGCAGCCTTGCCGCGGGAAGTTTGCACATACAGCTGCCGCAGGATGAACACACCGGCGTCTGCTCCTTCGAGAGACAGTCGCAGGAAAGGGCTAGGGCCATGTCAGAGTTGATCCCGCACGAAGCACAGGCGAGTTGATAGGAATCGGAGCGGACTATGGCAAATGCTGTATTCATGAGGGAAACACTCCTTCGGGATGCCTAGTTGTCCAACCGAGCGCGTGGTTGATGTCCCCACCGAGGCGGTCCGGATCAAACGGTTTGGAAAGGATGGCCACCGCGCCGAGCGAGGAGAGAGTTCTCTTGTCGGCGGGCTGGATCTTCGCGGTCAGGAAGAGCACCGGGATGGCTCGCGTGGTCTCGGTCTGCTGGAGCTTCAGCAGCGTAGCCGGTCCGTCCATTTCCGGCATCATGACGTCGAGCAGGATCGCATCCGGCTGCTCGGCGATGGCCCGTTCGATCCCTTCCCTGCCGCTGGATGCGGTGAGCACCTCGAAGCCGGCTTCCTCGAGGGTTAACGATGTGACTTCTCGAATGTCCTCTTCGTCGTCGATGACGAGAATCCGTTCATGCGGCATGGGAGACCTCTTTCTTTGGCAGGGTCAATACGTCGAGAAGTTTCACAACCCGCCGCTCGAAGTCGTCGGGAGCCACGCGGCTCTTGACGAGGAATTGTGTCGGGCCAAGTTTGAGGCGCTCGCGATCGCTCGCGGTCGGGTCTCCTGCCGAATAGACCATCAGAGGTACATGGCTCAGCTGTTCCTGCGTCCGCATCCATTCGACCACGCCAAATCCATCAATCTCCGGTAGCCCAAGGTCGAGAATGAGGACGTCGGGTGCCTGTTCCCTCATCGCGGCGATGGCCTCGCGGCCCGTGGCTACGTGGCATGCCTCGATGCCGTGACTTTCGAATGAGGCGATGATCACGCGAGCGAGGTCGAAGTCGTCCTCGGCCATCATGATTCTGGCGTTTCGGCCGCCGAGTCCCAGTGCGTGCTCGAGCGTGTCGATCAACGTTCCCTCATCCAGCGGCTTGCTTAGCCAACCAGCCAGATCGAACGGCGCGGGCGCCTCATCCTTGGAAAGCCCGCTGAGAATCACAACCGGGATGGCCGCCGTCTCCTGGTCATTCCGCAGGGCGGCCATGGCATGCCAGCCGCCCATGACCGGCATGAACAGGTCGAGCAGAATGACATCAGGCCGGAACGAGCGCACTTGGCGAAGGAGCTCTTGTCCTCCATCAACCGTCAGAACGTTATAGCCGTGTTGTTGCAACATGGCCTCCAGCGTCTCGCGCACGGACGGATCGTCATCACATACGATCACCCTGGCCCCGGCCGCCGGCGTGGCGGAATCCTGCTGCACAGATGCCGACGGGAGCGAGAAACTGAAGGTGCTGCCCTCGCCCACAATGCTCTCCACCCGCAGTTCGCCACCATGCTGGCGGACGATGCTCCGGCAGATCGTCAGGCCGAGACCGGATCCGCCTCTGTCGCGAGAGTCCGAGGCATCGACCTGCTGGAACCGCTCGAAAATCGAATCCAATTTGTCTGACGGAATGCCGCGGCCCTGATCGGAGACGCGAAACACAATTCCCTCGCGTCCGTGGCGGGCAGAGACCGAGATGATCGACTCCGCCGGTGAGAACTTGATGGCATTGCTAAGCAGGTTCGTGATCGTTTGCGTGATTCGGTCCGCGTCGACCCATACCGGGGACGCCTCGATGGGGGCAAGGTCGATACGGATGCGGGCTTTGTCTGCCATCGGTCTCATCAGGTCGACCGAGTCCCGCAAAAGGAGGGCCGGCTCGCACCGGGTCTTCGTGAGCGTGACGCGCGCGGAGTCGATCCGCTCGATGTCAAGAATGTCGTTGATGAGGCGCACCAGCCGGTCGGTGTTGCTCACGGCGATATCGAGCATCCGCTGGGCCTTTTCAGGCGACTTGGCCTGGAGGCCTGCCGCGAGTAGACCAAGGGCTCCGCGGATCGACGTGAGGGGCGTCCGAAGCTCATGGCTCACGGTGGAAACGAATTCGTCCTTGAGCCGTTGCAATGCGCGCCGTTCTGTCGTGTCACGGAATGTCACCACTGCGCCCAGGATGTCTCCCTCGTCAGAGAGCATCGGAGTGATCGAGTATTCAACCGAAAAACTCGTCCCGTCTTTTCTCCAATACGTGTCATCCAGTACGTTTACTGCTTCGCCTTCTTGCAGAGCGCGATGACCCGGGCACAAATCGGCGGGATACGGAGTGCCGTCGGCATGGGTGTGATGGACGGCGTCGTGAATCGAGCGGCCGCCCAACTCTTCGAACGAGAACCCGATCATTGCGGCAGCGGCCGGATTGAGGAACGTCAGCTTGCAATCCAGGTCGAGTCCGAAAATGCCGTCAGCCGCCGTGTTGAGGATCAGTTCATTCTTGCGGAATAGTTGTTCGAAGGCGGCGTTTGACGCACGCAACTCATCGACGTAGCGCTCCCGTTCGCGGGCGCTCAAGACCTGTTGGGCCAGCGCACGACCGTAGAACGCCATTCCTGCTATGACCAAAAGGATCAGCGAGGCAATCAGAATCTGAGCGCGGTGTATCAGTCGGACTTCTGCATGCTCCTCCGCGAAGAGCTGATCCTGAATGCCGTCGACCAAAGTGGCCAGGTCGTTGAGCATTCGTTCGACGTTGAATTGCCCCGTGTCGAGCCGGGCATTCTCTTTCACCGCACCCGCAAGGTCTCCTCGCTCGATGGCCTCGAGTTTGGCATCTCCGGCGGATGTGATATAGGCCATTTCGTTTTCGATGCTGTCGACGGTCTCAACCATGCGCTTGCTGCGTCTCGGCGTTGTCTCGACCGACAGCCGCAGCGAGGCCAGCACTTTCGGTACCTCACCCTTCATGGCATTCAGTTTCGTGCGAGACGTCGGGGCGTCTCGTGACTCCTCCACGCCGTTCGCGACGGCGTCTATCTCGGTCGCCAACGCGCCGAGTTGATGGATCACGCGGTCCTGTTTGTCGAACGCCTCATCGAGATTCGCGCGGGTCTCGAGCAGCAGGGTGACGTGATAGTGCTGGTACAGCGTGTACGAGACAGCCCCGAGATCGAGTGCCGCCAGCGCGAGATAGAGGACGAACCATGCCTGTCCGGCGAACCGGGAGCGGCGAGATCTGCTAGTTACGCTCGTTATAATTTCCATTTACTGAGTGCCTAAGCGCAAGGTGTGCGCCAACAGGATGAGACACACTAACTGCTGCAATTGGAAGGCTTACGCTGATATTGGCCTGAGCAGGACTGTACGAGAACCGGACGTGCAACTCGATTTCGAACGGTTCGAACGCTTTCATAGAATCGCCGCCCAGAATGCCGTGAGAAGCAGGGATTCGTCGTCATGTCATGGTCGCGCCGCTGGTCGGTGGGGGCTCTCACCGGTGATCTGGCCACTGTGTGCAAGGCAGCGATGGCGGCATCAGTGCGTGGCTACATCGTCAGCGCCGAATCAGGTCGCGTGTTTCGGTTCGCCACCAAGCACACTGGTGAACGCTGCCTCCGTGGGGGCGAATGGGATATCAGGTTGAGATCGAGCTGGCTCGCCTGAAGGTCTGATGGCTCAAGATTCGATAGGCCCCGCATACAGGAACAGAGCGGGTCACGTCTACGTGGGCACCCCGCCCGCAACGCTGGCCGCGCTGGCGCCCTCGACACATTCGGCGATCGCCCGCACCAGTTCGTCCAAGTCGAAGGGCTTCTGGATGACTCGGAAGACGGTTTTCCCATCGAGCCGGCGCAGATCTGTGGTCGACACCGCGGTCACTACGATGACGCACTCGCGAAGCCGCTCTGGGGCGGTGCGCTCCAGAAAGGCGATCACCTCGTAGCCGTCTGCAAGCGGCATCATCAGGTCGAGGAGGATCGCTTGATAGTCAAAGGTGGCGATCTTCTGGATTGCCTCATCGCCGTTTCGCGCGGCGTCGACCACGAATCCTTGGCGCGTGAGGACCGTAACAATCAACTCTCGGACGGCGCTGTCGTCATCAACGACCAACACGCGCGGCCGTTGATGCGAATCCAGGGAGCAGGTTTTTTCCACGGGAAGAGCGGACCATACGCCCCATTTGCGCTGAGCACAACTTCGCCGAGATTAGGTGACGTCGGGCTTCGGCGTTCGTCAGGTTTGTGTGCAACCTCGTCATCTACAGGGCAGGCGTCGGCGCACAAGCCCCTGCCCGGGGCTCACTCCTCTTCGAGAATCTTGCCGCTCTCGGAAAGAGTCACCTCTCTCTTCTGCTTTCCAGCGCCGAACGCCAGTTCGTACTGCACCGTTCCATCAGCCTTGGTTTGCTTCTCGGCCGCGGTCGGCTTCACGTCTTTGTACTTGGCGTGAAAGCCTTCCAAGACGGCGTTCGGGACCGTTTCGAGCCCGATCTTCTGCTCCGTCTGAAGGATCTTTCCATCTGGAGCCACGTCAAGCTCAAGCCTCAGCGCTTGCTTGGTGGTCACTTTGGCCTCGTAGACGGTCGTTCCTTTCTCCTCTTCCTTCTTGCAGGATTCGACCGTTGCACCGGGATAGGCCTTGATAATCGCCGCCTTCACCGCCTCCGGGCAGACGTCAGAGGCTGCGAGCGCCAGACCGACCGCAAAGCAGAGTACCAACAGCATGATCAGCAGTCTTTTCATGGAGTTCCTCGTTTCCTTTCGATACCAGATGAATCTGCGTCCCCCGGCAGTCGAAGCCTGCGTACGGCGCAGAGCGCAGCGACACGTAGCTCTCCTGTTTTGCATGGTCAGTACCCTATTTCTGCGCGGTGTCGCACGCCCGTGAGATCGACTGCGCCAACAGGGCGCATTCGGCTTCTGTTTTCTAGCCATCTCCGAACGTGGCTTGGATCGATAGCTGTATCCGCCGGCCGAGGCCGGCATTGGTTGGAGTGAGATAGAAGGGTGAGCGAACATTGCCAACGTAGCCGCTGAAGTTGGGGTGGTTCATGACATTGAATGCATCCGCCGATACCGTGAGTCCGTCGCCTTTCGTTCTTGCCATCGCCATCGGAAGCTCGTGCGACCATCGCAGGTCGACGTCCGAGAAGCCCGAACCTCTCAGCGTATTGCGCCCGACTCCGTCCGGCCGCGCGTTCGTGAGACCCGTGTGAAACGGGTCTTCGCCCGCCGTCAGCGTGTAGGGCAGCGCTGAAGAGAACTTGCTGGCCACACCGAACTTGCCCCATCGTCCGCCATTGAGCGTCGCCAGTATGTTCAGCCGATGGCGGGCGTCAAAGTCGGCCGGTCCCCATTCCGTACCAGCGGGAGCGTACTGATTTGAGGGAAACCAAAAGATGCCGCCCGTATCGTTCATGGCCCGGCTGTAGGTGTACTGCACTTGTCCGCTGAGGATCTTGCCCGCCCGGCCGCGCAGCGTGAGCTCCAAGGCGTCCGATTGCAGCCGCCCGTCGGAGCGGATCTGCTGGATATGGCCATGCGTCGGATCGGGAACGGCAGTGTAGTCCGGCGGCAGCGGAGCGTTGATGTCCACCGAACGGAAGAGGTGATGCCCGCGGGAAGCCCGATATCCCACCACGAATGACGCAGACTTGGTCAACTGCCGCTCCACGCTCGTGCCGTACTGGAAGGTGTAAGGGATCTGGATGTCTGGAGCGAGCTCGGTGATGTTCGTCGGGATATCGGCAAGCGATCCTCCCCCGGCGAAGGGGTCCGGGTAGGACGGGTTCAGGATTGTGTAGGAGCGGAGCGTCTGTCCGTTGTGGAGGAGCAGGCTTGCGATGGGAGCGACGCCAGACCGATCGTAGAACAGGCCACCGCCGGCGCGGACGATGAGTTTGTCGTCTTTCCTTGGCGCCCACGCCACTGATGCGCGGGGAGAAACGTTGTTTGAGTCATGGAAGAAGGCCTGCCAATCGTATCGAAGCCCGAGAGAGACGTGAAGGTTCGGTGCCACGGTGACCTGATCCTGAACGAAGGCGCCGTACTCCCGCCACCAGAACCCGACTCGGGTTGTGCCTTGTTGCACGGTGTATTCGTACGGGTGGCCGGCCTGGTAATCGGCGAGCGTCAGGAACGTGAAGGTGCCGCCCTGGTTCGTCTGATCGTCATAGACGCGCTTGTTCAGGTTCGGCACCTGCACGCCGAACTCGATGACTTGGTTCTTGCGGGACAGAGTCATGATGTCGTTGATCTTCCCGCCGGACTCGGTCCTGAGGATCGTTGCCTGGGCGCCCCCGGCAACGAAGGCATCGCGCACGATGAGCGCTGGAGCCTGGCTCACGCTACCGGTCGGGTCTCGATCGACCTCCACCGTCACCTGAAATCGATTGAGACGCTCGGTACTGAGCGTGGAGTAGAGGGTGAAAAAAACGTCGAACTCTCTGGAGTGACTATTGACCGCGGCCTCCGGCAGCACCGTGCCGCCGATGCCCTGGAGCAGATTGCTGGAACGCTCCCAATTGAACTGCAGCGAGCTCCTCTCGCGCTCGTTCCAATCGTGAGACACGCGAGCCATGAGCTCGGTATTCGCCGAAGGCGCCGCGATGCTCTGGTCCTGCGGCCCGGCGGGCGTGATCGCATGGACCACAGCCGAAGCGTAGGCGACGAATCGCGAGAATGAGAACAGAAACGACGAGTTCTTATCGTGAAGGAGCGGACCGCTCAGCAGTCCCTCGTACGACTGGCGCTGCTCCGGACTCTTTTCCGGTGCGAAGTAGTTTCTCGCGGCAAGGTCAGAATTGCGGAACGCGTAGTTGAGAGAGCCGTGAATGTTCCCGCCCCCAGGCTTCGTGATGATGTCGATCCGCCCTCGGCCGGGCCGGCTCGATTCCGCGGAGTAGGGATCGTCATTGATCGTGATCTGCTGCACGGCCGACTTCGGAACCGTTGCCCGGCTGACCTCCATGCCGTCGACAGTGATGGTCGTACCACCCGTCGCGATCGACGCAGGATCGAGAAATTGCTGGAGCGCGCTCACGTAGTCCTGATCGAACACCGGCAACTGGTCAAGGACGGTCGCGCTGACGCTCGTCTTGTCCAGGTTCGCACCGGTATCGATGCTGGGGCGGATTTCGGTTGACGTCACTTCGACACTTTCGTTCACGGCGGCCAGATGGAGGTGCAGAGTGATCGTCGCTGGTGGTTCCTCCGCGCGAACGCTGACCTCGACACTCAAGGGCGCGAAGGATTCAGGAACTTCAACCCGGACCCGGTAACGACCGGGCGTAAGGTGATCCATGCGAAAGTGACCGCTTGAGTCGGTGATGGTCGCCATGGCAGCGGCGTTACCAGGACTGGCGGCTTTAATCGTGACCGTTAGACCCGGCACAGCTGAGCCGGTAGGATCCACGACGGTGCCGGTGACAGGCTGGTCGGCATGAAGAGAAGGAGCCGTTGCCGCGAGCAGCAGCGCGGTCACTCTTAGGACGAGGCGGAGTCTCATGCCCGGCAACCCTAGCGACCGACTGTTGAACGACTGGTAAACGGCGTGCCATCGAGATTTACCGCTGATTCACCTTTTGCAAGGAGACTGGGTTGAATGCGCATCCTCGTCGTTGAAGACGATCCCGATATGTTTCACTTCATCGCCCGAGGCCTGAGGGCGCAGAGCTACGCCGTGGATGTGGCCACTACCGGGGAGGAGGCGATCGAGCGTGTGTCAAGCTCGCCGTACGACGCGGTGGTACTCGACGCAATGATTCCGCAACCGGACGGCTTTGCGCTCTGCCGCCGCTTCCGGACGGAGGGTATGGAGGTCGCGATTCTGATGCTCACGGCCCGCGATGCCTTGAGCGATCGCGTGGAAGGATTGGATGCCGGCGCCGATGACTACCTCATCAAGCCATTCC
>Ga0210394_10000169_pt1 | contig 157137 bp, 123 predicted proteins | sample IncBWC12MmetaG_FD_160121 | JGI IMG/M metagenome (GOLD analysis project Ga0210394, IMG submission 160121) | Forest soil microbial communities from Barre Woods Harvard Forest LTER site, Petersham, Massachusetts, United States - Inc-BW-C-12-M | ecosystem: Environmental > Terrestrial > Soil >... | reverse complement strand
GACCTTTTTCTCCCAGGCGGCTTTGAGCCAGTCGGCTTGGTCTTTGTGACCGTTTTGATAGAGGGCGTCGATAAGCTCGGGGATCACTACCTCGTTATAGGTGCCGGTTTCATAGGCCGACCATTTCACAATCTCGAGCGGAACGGTGAAAAAGGCTTTCGCGGTACCGAAGGCGCGCAGGAGGTAGCCGTCTTCGTCGAGGTATTTGGTCATTGCGGGGTACAGCTTCGCAACCTGGTACATGTTGTAGTAGAGGAGGATGATGTGCGGGTAATCGTAGATTCTCCAGATGTGTTTCTTTCCGCTGGGATCGTCTTTGGGGCTGTCGCGATTTACTTTCCAGTTCGGAATTCCATAGATGGCATAGGGATAGGGTTCCTGGTCAGTTTCCTGCAGTCCGCCCCAGACGAAGTTCTTAAGATAACTTTCGACGGCATCAATCTCGGGCTGCGACGGATAGAAAATGTTTTTTCCTGCGATGTAGGGCGCCTTTCCGAGAGCGGGGTCATCGGAAGCTACCGCGTAGGATTGCAAGTTGTCCAGATCGTCGGGGCTGCGCAGAATTTCGTGTTTCATGTCCCACTGAGAGAAGACCGTGTTGTACCACTTGGAAGGATCCTTGACCTGCTCGTGGGAGACGAGGAACGAAGAGCGTTTCTTAAAAAGCGTCTCGAGGGGTTCGGTGACGAAGAACTCCAGAGAGAGAGACTGCGCGTTGCCGTAGTCTACCTTCAACAAATTCTCGCCGAGTCGCGAGAAGCGCACCCTGTAGACATGCACGTCTTTGCCGCGCTCTCCAAGGTAGTCGATTCGCGTAGCTTCGGGGTGCTCTGGCACAATGGCTTGGATTTTGTTGCGCGTGCGGAGGGAAAACATGGCGGTCAAATCGGTGGGAACCGTCATTCCGGGAACGACGTTGATATCAAAGACGCCTTCCTCGTAGAGGACATTTCTGACAGCGGTGTAGTCCTCGGCCCAGTGGAAACGGAATTGGTAGGTGGCAGAGTCACCCGATTGACCGCTCGGTCTAAGAAGAAGTTTGGTATGAGGCAAACGCCACGTTCCGCCTTTCGCGCGCAACTCTTCGCCGACGGCGGTGGAGTGGAGATAGTAGGCGACACCCCGTCCAAAGCCCTGCGGCTCAAAGTACTCGAGGCCGCTGCCCGGTGACGGGGTCATCACCAGGTAAGGGCCTTCGGTGTTGGTGCGCATCCAAAACAAAAATGAGCCGTTCCCTGCGATTAAAGCATGCGGGATCAGGCGTTTGGTGTAGGTTTCGGTCTTATCCCAAACGTACTGCGTATTGAATTGGATGGGCAGGGCTAGGTCGCCGATCTCGAGCTCGCGCGTGGAACTGTTCTCAAGCGAGATGGTCCAAACCAGCGCGTTGTCTTGCAGGCGGAAACTCTCGTTGGCTTGCAAATCTTTGATTGGCGAGACCTTTCGGCCTTCGCCATTGATGCCCCACTTGAAAAGGCCAGCGGTGGCCCCATCTTCGAGCTGGACTTCGATGCGCAGAGCAGAGGTGGTGATGGGATTGAAGTCGATGCTCGTGAGTTGGTCGGCCGTTCGAGGGTAGCCGCCCGGAGAAGTCACTTCCTTCCAGTCGTCGCCATCGCGGTAGAGGAGGCGCCAGGTTTTGGGGAGCTTGCCGGGGTTGCTGTCGTCGTCGTGAAGGGCCCAATAGACTTCGACCGAGTGGACTTGTTTTGGTTTTGGCTCGGGAAAATCGTATTGCACCCATTCGACGGTTCCCTTGCGTCCGAACCACACAAAGCGAGGAACATCCGTATCGTGGGAATTCTCTGGCAGGAGCTCATCACTGAGAGCCAAAAGCCCCTGGGAACGCACGGAAGCGGAGGCCCGAGCCAGGGAAGCGAGCGTGGGCACGAGTTCGCCGATCGTGAAACTGGCGGTTTGCTCGGAAGAGGGATCGCCGGGATCGCGAACGGCCGCTGAAGCTTTCTTCCATGCTGTCTCGCCCGCGGAGCGGTAACGGATGAGCAGGTCCCCGAGCGTGCGCCTTCTCGCGATGTAGTCTGTGTCGTACTTGTCGTGGACATGCTTGAGGCTGGTTACGCCGGAGGATGAGTAGTCGAGCTGAAACTCAGTGTTATTAGGGGATTGCGCGAAAGCATGGGGGGAGAATGAGATGGCGACGCACAGAAGCAAGGCGAGGCGAAAGCGCACAGAAGGGTTCCTCCGCGTGGAGACTTAAGTAAGCGCTTGCAATGTAGCACAGTGCATATATTATGCAATTGAAATGGAACCTTGTTCGGTGGTTCCGAATAGTGGGTGCAGTCAGCCGGAAGCGCTTACAGATCCAATTCCTCTTTGCGCAGCACGAGTGCGGGAATCGCGAAGAAGATCACGAAGGCGAGGACGCCGAGATGGTGCCAAAGATGAGCGCTTCTGGTTGGAAAGTTAGCAGATGGGCTGTCGGTGCGGTTCTCGCTGTGGGGGGCGCGACCTTGGTGTGGACCGTGCTAGCGCAGGAACGGCAAGAGAAGAAACCGCCCACTCCGGGACCTATGCTTGAACAAGGGTACATCGACCTGGAAACACCTACTTTCTCGGTGCGGCTGGTGCGCTCCTCGCAGACGATAGCGGCCCTCAAACCGAAGGGCGCGGGAGATTTCGACTTTACCCCCGGTGATCTGCTCGTGGAGCGATCCCCAGACGGTTACTACCACTTGGGCGATATTGACCTGCGGCTGCGCACGGGCAACTCCGGTGACTGGAAGGATTATTCGACGGCGCTCGAGCGCATTCCGGTTACCGCGCTTCCCACACCAGCCGAGATCCTCGCTCGAGCCGATCTGGCGCCGACGCTTCCGCGCGATATTCCTGTCGAGATTATCCGAACCTGGGGACTACAGGGGAGCAGTCTCGTTTTGCAGTTCACGTTGAAGAATAAGACAGCCCAACCCGTCGAGATTGGCGCGCTGGGGATCCCCATGATTTTTAACAACGTGCTCAATGATCGATCGCTCGAGCAGGCCCATGCGATCTGTTCGTTTTACGACCCTTACCTAGGAGAGGACGCGGGGTATTTGCAAGTGACGCGATTAAACGGACACGGGCCTGCCCTGCTAGTCCTTCCCATCGGGAAGACTCCCTTCGAAGCTTACAACCCCATCCTCGACGAGCGCCGCTCGCCCGCCGCCGAAATTTTCCACGACCCCACACCGCGAGGGATTACCTTCGAAGGATTCTACGAATGGATGGTGCACAGCGCCGCTTATGCGGAGAATGAATGGAAAAAAGCGACGCCGTGGAATTCGCCGACGCAAGTGACGATTGCGCCTGGCGAAACGAAGACGTACGGGCTGAAGTTTGTAACGGCGGACTCGATACGAGGTATTGAGAAGACCCTCGCGGAAAATTCTCGACCCGTGGCCGTGGGAATCCCCGGTTACGTTTTGCCCATGGACATGGAAGCGCGATTGTTTCTGAAGTATCCCCAAGCGGTGAAGTCGATGACCGTGGAACCGGCCGGCGCGATGACCGTCAAAGAAGGAGCGAGCACCGCGGGCGGGTGGAAAAACTATTCCGTCGAAGGAAAGCTGTGGGGACGCGCGCGATTGACCGTCACCTACGGAGACGGACTGATCCAGACGGTTCACTATTTTGTAACCAAGCCGGAAACGCAAGCGCTTAGGGACATGGGCCACTTTCTCACCACCAAGCAGTGGTTTACGGATCCCCACGACCCGTTTCATCGCGCCCCATCCATCATGACCTACGACCGCGAGACGAACGAAATCGTGATGCAAGACAGCCGAGCATGGATTGCGGGACTTGGCGACGAGGGCGGCGGCGGCGCGTGGGTGGCGGCGATCATGAAACAGCTGGGTGCGCCGGACAAGGAGGAGTTGACCCGGTTCCAGCAATTCGTGGATGGCGTGTTGTGGGGCGGCTTGCAGTACAAAGATGGTCCGAAGAAATTTGGCGTACGGAAAAGTCTGTTCTATTACCAGCCGGATCAGATGCCGAGCGGGTTTTATCGAAAGGATTTCGATTGGAGCAGTTGGACGAGCTGGGATAAAGCGCACTCGGAGCGAGTGGACCGCTCTTTCGACTATCTTCACGTGGTGGCAGCCGACTGGGTTTTGTACCGGCTAGCGCGTAATTACGATGGGTTGGTAACGAATCATCCGTGGGACTGGTATTTGACCAACGCTTACGAGACGTCCATGGCCATGGTGAAGCTGGCGCCCGAATACGCGGTGTTCGGCCAAATGGAAGGAGATATCTTTCTCGAACTGTTGGCGGATTTGCGGCGGGAAGGTAGGAACGTACAAGCGGACGACCTCGAAGCCAAAATGCGCGTGCGGGCTGATCGATGGAAGGCAGAAGCGTATCCGTTCGGGAGCGAGATGCCGTGGGACTCGACGGGACAAGAAGAGGTTTACGCGTGGATGAAATACTTTGGCTATCAGGAAAAAGCGGATGTGACCCTGGATGCCATACTTGGCTACGATCCGACGATTCCGCACTGGGGATACAACGGCAGCGCGCGGCGCTATTGGGACTTTATTTTCGCCGGCAAATTCCGGCGGCTGGAACGTCAGTTGCACCACTATGGATCGAGCCTGAACGCGATTCCGCTTCTGGCGGAATACCGGGAGCATCCCGATGATTTTTATTTGTTGCGAGTGGGATACGGCGGAACCATGGGAACAATTTCGGACATTGACCAGGAAGGATTTCTTGCGCCGGCATTTCATGCCTTCCCCGACCTGTTGAGACCAGACGGGATTTCTGGAGACGATGGGCCAAACCTCTTCGGGCACGCCTGGAACACAGCAACTTACCTTGTGCATCACCCGGAATTCGGGTGGGTAGCGTTCGGCGGAAACACCCGCGTCCATGGGGACATCGTGAAGATCACGCCGCTGGATTCGTTTCGGATGCGCGTGTACATCGCGTCCGCGGGAGTTTGGCTGATTCTGGACGCCGGAAAATTCGAGGAGATCGAAGTGAATGCGAAGACCGGCGGGATACGTCTGGGATTTTCGCCGGCCACAGAATTTCTGCACTCGGCGCGACTGCGCATCGAACAACCGGCGAAGATGAGCGGCACGGTGAAGTATCGACCCGCGAAATCCGTGCACCAGGAGCGCGGAGCGTATGTGCTCCCCCTCGGCAAGGAGACCAGCTGGATGGATCTTACCGCGAATCGATAGCGAGGCTTTTCGACCAACATGGCCACCGTCACGTACACAAAATCAACGCCCATTCCGCGACAGTCTCTTTCCGCCGCGGTAATCGAACGGCTGCGCGACAAAATTCTAAGCGGGGAGCTGCGGGAAGGCGAGCAATTACGGCAAGACGCCATTGCCACGGAGTTTCAGATCAGCCGCATTCCCGTGCGTGAAGCGCTGAGCCATTTGGCGGCTGAAGGCCTGATCACCATTGTCGCCAATCGTGGCGCCGTTGTTTCCGCTCTTTCACCCGACGAGATTATGCAGATGTTCGAAACACGCGCCGTTCTCGAATGCTACATGTTGCGTCACGCCATCCCGAACATGAAGCAGGAGGATTTTCAGAGCGCGGAAGATATCCTTGTCCATTCCTTGTCCATTATGAAGAGTCCCTCGAGAAGGATTCCGAAGTGAAGTCCTGGGGCCAGTGGAACTGGAGTTTTCACTCCGCGCTCTACGCCCCCGCCAATCGTCCGGTGATGCTGTCGTTTTTGAAGACACTGAACATCAACTGCGATCGCTACACTCGTCTTCACCTGGTATTTACGCGCGATTTACATCGTGCCGGGCAGGCACATCGCGAACTCCTCGATGCGTCGAAGACCAAGAATCCGGAAATAGCCGCTACGGAGTTGTGGAAGCACATTACCGAGGCGGGTGCGTACCTAAAGGAATTCATCAAGCGCCATCGCGAGCAGCACCGCTGATCGATGGTTGCCCGGTTCGAGGTGGCAAAAGATTTCGGGCGGCAACAGATGGATCGGTTTGGTCTGCCTGGCCGGGAAACAATACGAGGGATAAACGCCGCCTGATGGTTGTGCGGGCGCGTATTAGGAGGCTGTGGTGAGGAAAGCCTATCTTGTTCCATCGCTTTTGATTTTGTCTTGGCCCGCGTACGCCGAGGCGCAAGCCGCCAACGCTGCACAGGCCTCGGAAGAAAAAATCTTAAAAGTGCGGCCATTGCCGCTCGCGAGCGTGCGGCTCACCGGAGGGCCGCTGAAAAATGCCCAAGAGCTCGACGCCAAATACTTGCTGGAACTCGAACCGGATCGCATGCTGGCCTACCTCCGGCAACGCGCCGGACTGGAACCCAAGGGCCGACCCTACGGAGGATGGGATGGGGCCGGACGACAACTGACCGGGCACATTGCTGGACACTATCTTTCCGCTGTGAGTCTCATGTGGGCGGCCACCGGCGACGTGCGTTTCAAGGAGCGCGCTAGCTACATCGTAGATGAACTGAAAACAGTCCAGGAGGCGCAGGGAGACGGTTACCTGGGGGCCCTCTTGGACAATCAGGGTGTCGATGGAAAGGTGCGCTTCCAGGAATTGTGTAAAGGCATCATTCGGTCGGGCGGATTCGATTTGAACGGTCTGTGGTCGCCGTGGTACGTGGAGCACAAAATTTTCGCCGGACTCCGGGACGCCTACCGCTACACCGGGAACCGCACGGCGTTGGACGTGGAGATCAAGTTCGCAGGCTGGGTCGAAAGCATTGTTTCCAAGCTGGACGACGAGCAAACGCAAAAGATGCTGGCGACCGAATTCGGAGGGATGAACGAGGTCGCTGCCGATCTTTATGCCGACACAGGCGATCCGCGCTGGCTGGCGCTATCGGGCAAGTTTGAACATCGCGCCATGATTGATCCGCTGGCCGCAGGACAAGACATTCTTGGCGGCAAGCACGGGAACACCCAGGTTCCGAAAATGATCGGATCGCTCGCGAGGTACATCTACACCGGCGATGAGACCGACCACAAAGCCGCAACTTTCTTTTGGGACGAGGTGGCCCTGCATCACAGCTTTGCAACCGGCGGGCACGGCAAGAACGAGTACCTGAGCCAGCCCGACAAGCTCGACCACATGATCGACGGACGCACGGCGGAAACCTGCGACGTCTACAACATGATCAAAATGTCGCGCACGCTTTTTTCCGTCGATCCGGAGATACGTTATGCGGATTTCCACGAGCGGGCGCTGTTTAACCACATTCTCGCGTCGCAAGATCCCGAGGATGGCCGGGTGTGCTACATGGTGCCTGTGGGCCGCGCGGTGCAGCACGAATATCAGGACAAGTTTCAGGACTTTACTTGTTGCGTGGGCAGCGGCATGGAGAGCCACGCGCTTCACGGATACGGCGTGTACTACGAATCGCGAGACAAACTTTGGGTGAGCTTGTATGTGCCCACGCGCGCGAATTGGGAAGCCCAAGGCGTCGAAGTCGAAATGAACACCGATTTTCCCATGGGTGAAACCGCTTTTTTAAAGGTCACACCCAAATCACCAAAGAAATTCACTTTGGCTTTGCGGCGGCCCTATTGGGCAGGCACGGGCTTCCGCGTCAAGGTGAACGGCCAGGCTTTGAAGGATTTGCCCAAGGCCGATTCCTACGTCGAAATCACGCGGACGTGGAAAGAAGGAGATACCGTCGAGTTGGTTTTGCCTAAGACCATCCGGAAAGAGCCTCTGGCCGACAACCCGGAACGATTTGCACTGATGTGGGGACCGCTGGTGCTGGCCGGGGATCTCGGTCCAGAGCAACCGGAACGGGCTTCGCGAAAGGCCGCCGGTCGGGATTCCGCGCCCGTGCTGGTGGCCGCTCGAGAGCCCGTGGAGAATTTTCTGAAACCAGTGGCGGGCAAGCCGGGAACATTTGTGACCTCCGGCGTTGGCCTGACCACGGATATCACCTTGGTCCCTTTTTACCAGCTGCCGCGGCGACGATACGCGATCTATTGGGACATGTTCACTCCGGAAGAGTGGAAGAAAAAATCGCAGGCTTTCGCCGCGGAACAGGAAGAACAAAAGAAGCTGGAGGCCGCCACGGTAGCGTTTGCACAACCGGGGCAAATGCAGACGGAACGCGACTTCAACCAGCAGGGCGAAGACTCTTCACCTGTTCAACTGATGGAACGCTACGGGCGGCGCGGGACCAAGTGGTTCTCCTTTGACCTGCCGGTCGACGCTGGTCATCCGATGGGACTGCTGGTTACGTTTAGCAACGATGCGCGACGGGAGGGCTCATTTGATATCCTGGTGGACGGAAAGAAAGTGGGAGAGCAAGCGACGGAAAGACGTAGCCCGGAACAGGACGTGCGGTTCTTCGACGTTCTGTATGCCATGCCCACGGAGTTGATCGAAGGCAAGCAGAAAGTCACGGTGCGCTTCGAGGTTTCCAGCGGAAGCGATATTCCCGGCGTGTTTGGGATTCGCACAATTCGCAGAGACGCGGCCCGCTGAAGAAATTCCGCGTCTGCCGCGGAATAGCATTGAGGCCGCGCGGGACAGGCCAAGGGGCAAAAACCATCCGGCGTTTCAGGAATGCTGTTCGCGATGACGGGTGATGAATTCTTTCAGGTATTCGCCTGCTTCGGTAATGTGTTTCCACAAGGCTTCCGAGGCCAACTCGGGATTTTTCGTCCGGCAGGCGGCCAGGAGCTCGCGGTGCGCCCGGCCGGCTCGGTGCAGGTCACGCGTAAAGACCAGGTGCAGACGGGTATAGCGGTCACAGTTGATATTCAGGGTCTTCAAGAAGGAGAGCATGAACGGACGATTGGCGGGGGCGTAAAGCGCGGAGTGAAAACTCCAGTTCCACTGGCCCCAGGACTTCACTTCGGAATCCTTCTCGAGGGACTCTTCATAATGAACAAGGATATCTTCCGCGCTCTGAAAATCCTCCTGCTTCATGTTCGGGATGGCGTGACGCAACATATAGCATTCGAGAACGGCGCGTGTTTCGAACATCTGCATGATCTCGTCGGGTGAAAGAGCAGAAACAACGGCGCCGCGATTGGCCACGATGGTGATGAGGCCCTCGGCCGCCAAATGGCTGAGCGCTTCACGCACGGGGATGCGGCTGATTTGAAATTCCGTGGCAATGGCGTCCTGGCGAAGTTGCTCGCCTTCCCGCAGTTCGCCACTGAGAATTTTGTCCCGCAGGCGCTCGACGACGGCAGCAGAAAGGGATTGACGCCGGATGGGATCCAGTTTTCTCGGGGAAACTTTCTCGATCGCTGCGCGAGGCTTCGTGGCCTTCATAGTCGTGAGTTCACCAAACAAATATCGCCGAAGCAAGCGGGCCGAAAGTTAGGCCAAAAGCTACCGGACCAGGCGGAATTGCGGCTCGAGTCCTGGGGACCGCTTCGCGCACCTCGTTGAGACTATAAAATAAATGGCAAATTTACAACTCGGGCCGTAAAGCCTCGGATCTTTAGGCCGGTCAGCGCGTGAAGTTTCCGTCGACCATTCTCCAGATTTCCAGCGGGTTGGAGTTTTTCAGTTCGGCAGGGAGCGACGAATCCGGAAGATCCTGATAACAGACTGGACGGACAAAGCGAAATATTGCCTGGGAGCCCACCGAGGTGGTGCGGCTGTCGGTGCTCGCGGGATAGGGTCCGCCATGAACCATGGCGTGGCAGACTTCAACGCCAGTGGGATAACCGTTGAAAACGATGCGGCCGACCTTGTCTTCGAGGATCTGGAGCAACGCAGAGAATTCCCGGAGGTCTTGCTCGGTGCCGTGAATCGTGGCAGTGAGATGCCCGCTGAGACTTCGAGCGGCATCGAGAAGTTCTCCTTGGCTCGAGAAACGAACCAACAATGTCGAGGGACCAAATACTTCCGAACTCAGGTCCGGGCTGCCCAACAAACTGGCAACATCCGTTTGGAAGACGGCCACCCCCGCGAGGAAGGCCGAGCCGGAAGCCGGCTGTTCGCCCTCCGCGACCACCGCGAGACCAGAACGACCCTTCCGATTGTGCACCTCGCGTTGGTAGGAGTTTCGAATGCCCGCAGTCAGAAGCGTGAATTGCGGGGAACGGGCCACCCGGTCTCTAAACTCAGGGAGGAAATTCAGGGAAGAGTCCTCCCGAGGAAGAAAAACCAAACCAGGTTTGGTGCAGAATTGCCCGCTGCCCAGCGTGAAAGAACCGTGAAGTTGAGAGGCGATCTCTGCACCGCGAGCGGCCATGGCCCCGGGAAGAATAAACACCGGATTCGTGCTGCCCATTTCCCCATAAAACGGGATGGGCTCTGGACGGCGGACCGCCAAGTCCATGAGGGCTCTTCCCGCGGGAATGGAGCCAGTGAAACCGACAGCCTTGACGCGTGGATGTTCGACGAGCTTCGCGGCAACTTCTGTTCCGGAATCGAACAGCAGGGAGAAGACGCCTTCGGGCAAACCTTGGTCGCGAACGCAATCGCGAATGGCGCGCCCCACAAGCTCGCTGGTGCCCGGATGGGCGGGATGGGCCTTGACGATCACGGGATTTCCGGCGGCCAAAGCGGAAGCGGTATCTCCGCCAGCGACCGAAAAGGCCAGAGGGAAATTGCTGGCGCCGAAAACTACGACGGGTCCGAGGGGATGCAACATCGAGCGGATATCCGGTTTGGGCAAGGGCTTGCGTTCGGGATCCGCGCGATCAATACGAGCGGAAACCCAGGAACCTTCCTCGATAACGGACGCAAAAAGCCTGAGCTGATTCGAGGTGCGGGCCGTTTCTGATTTCAGGCGCGGTTCGGGGAGAGCGGTTTCACTATGGGCGCGCGCCACCAGCAAATCGGTGATCGATTCGAGGCGAGCAGCGATGCGATGGAGAAAGGAAGCTCGCTCGCGCCCCGACAAGCGGGAGTAGCTCGGGAAGGCTTCGCTGGCGATCATAGCGGCCCGCTCGACGTCTTCCGGGCGTGCCGAGAAAAAGGCGTTGTCGATTTTGTCGCCGGTTGCGGGATTCCACGCGTGGAAAGGACCGGCCGTGGAAGCGGAGTCGCGAAAACCAATCAGGGACTTTCCAAGGATTTCCATGGCGTGGGTCCGTTACTTCGCCGCTTGCCGGAGCTGGAGTTCGGTACTGGCTTGTTGTGGCCGCGTGCGGAGAGCCTGGTGGATCAGGTCCTTCGTCGCTTGCAGTTCTGCGCCGGCGAGCCGAAGCTTTGGCGGCCTAACGTCGGCGTTGCCAACGCCGAATTCTTCTTGCACGAGCTTGATGAGTTGAACGAACTTGGGCACGGTATCGAGGCGCAGCAAAGGCAGGAACCAGCGGTACAGCTCGAAGGCCTCGGAAGACTTTCCCTGAATGCCAAAATCGAAAAGGTTCACCGATTCGCGCGGCAATGCGTTGGCCAGGCCGGCAATCCAACCAACGGCTCCCAGGCCAATGCTTTCGAGAATGGCGTCGTCAACGCCAACCAGTATGGCCAGGCGGTCATCGAGCAAAGCGCGAATTGCGGAGACGCGCCGAACGTCGGCGCTTGATTCTTTCACCGCCAGGAAATTGGCGCGCTCGGCAGCGAGTTCGCGGATCTGCTCGGGCAGAAAGTCCGTGCCGTAGGCGATCGGATTGTTGTAGAGCATGCCCGGAAGAGGGGTGGCCTCGAGGACCGCGGAAACGTGAGCCTTCATCTCCCGCCAATCGCCGCGGTAGACGTAGGGCGGCAGGACCATCAGACCGTCGCAGCCAGCAGCGTGAGCTTGCTTGGCGAGGCTTACGGCTTCGGCGGTGGTGAGTGAGGAAATCGCCGCGACAACGGACCCGCGCCCCTTCAGGGCTTGAACGCAGGTATTCAGAACAGCAGTTTTTTCGTCGAAAGAAAGCGTCGCGCCTTCACCCAACGAACCCAGAGCGACGACTCCCGTGCAACCGTTTTCAACGAGCCACTGGCAGTGGTTGGTCATGAAAGCGTGGTCGATCCGAGAACCTTTCGCGAAACACGTGGTGATTGCGGGAATAACGCCTTGCCACTTCATGGTGATCCTCCATGGCGTTGCGCTGGATTCGCGGGCGAGCCGATGGCCCGAAGACTCGAGCAACGCACGGGAAATATCGGTGGACGCGAGGAGTCCATGGTCCATCCGAATAGAAATTCAGCAGCCGCGCCACAGACGCGCCCCTGACAGGGGCCCATGCCGCAACGGGAGTGCAATTTGGCGGCGCGCCAAGAGGAATGTTTTCGCGCGTCTTGGAAGGAGACGTCTTCGCAGCGGCAGAGGAGCGTGTCTGGCTTTGCCAAAGTCGCGAGTTCCGGGCGCAGCGCGAAAGCCTTCTTCATGGCGCTCGTGACTTTTCTGTAACGCGCGCCGGTGGCCAGAAGTTTTCTCGCGGAATGGAGATTGCCGGCCGCAGCGTAGCCAGCGATCTGACCTTCGACAATCGCAAGGTCCAGGCCCGCGATCCCGGTGGGCTCGCCAGCGCAGTAGATAGCAGACTCGGAGGTCTCTTGAAGCTCGGTCACTTCGGCCGAGCCATCCGTGACACGGCATCCTAGCGCACGGACCAGCTCAAGGTTGGGAACGAGATGATATCCGCAAGCCAAGTAATCGCACTCTATTTCGCGGAGACACTGGTGGTCCGAGACTTGAACCGACTGCAAGCGGTCCTGCCCAAATGCAGCCACCGGCCAAGTGCTGGTGAGGTAGGGCGCGCGTCTGCTGCGGAATCGGAGTTGTGCTGCTTCCACCAGTTTCTCGGGAAATGCCGCCAAGGTGAGCGCGAAAGCACAAAGTCGCGAGAAGGGCGCTTGTTCGCAGATGCACAAGACCTCCGCACCCTGTTCGCTCAGGTGAGCGGCCACGGCCAAAAGGAGCGGGCCGGTACCGGCGATGACCACACGTTTGCCGTTCACCGGCAAACCGGATTTCACCAGCGCCTGGAGCCCTCCCGCACCTAAGACGTTCGGCAGGGTCCAGCCGGGGAACGGCAGAAAGAGTTCACGTGCGCCGGTTGCCAGGATCAGCTTGTCGTAGAGAATCTCGGAGAGCGCGTGGTCCGACTCTGCAGCCAACGCGCCTTTGTGGGCGTAGAAAACACGCGTACCGGCCATTAATGTCACACTAGATTTCGATAGCCGATCAAGCCAATGCTCGGCCTCAGGGTGATGCGATTGACTCGCGCCACGACGCCAGATTTGTCCTCCGGGAGCAGCATTGTCGTCGATCAACGCGACGCGCGCGCCAGATTCAGAGGCCCGAACCGCGGCCGCAATTCCCGCAGGGCCGGCACCGATCACAGCAACGTCGAAGCTCCGTTGGAGGACGCTATCCATGGGCTTTGATTTCCATATTCGCTTCGCAAATCACCTGGCAACTCCGCTGGTGAGTTTGGCCGTTGATCTCCACACGGCACTCAAAACAAGTCCCCATACCGCAGAGTGGAGCGCGCGGCTGGCCGGTGACCGATTGTCGACAAGCGCCGATCGAGAGCATCACGGCCACCGCTGCTGTCGATCCGGCGGGAACGTTCACCAGCGCCCCGTTGACGCGAACTGTAAGAATCTCAGACATGCGCTTCGGTGACCATTTGTCTCGACGGCAAATAGGGCTCGACGGGAATTGCGGGAGCCTGACCGAGAATGTGCGAACAGATCAGCTTGCCAGTTGCTAAGGAAGTCGTGATGCCCAATCCCTCGTGCCCGGTCGCGATATACAACGTTGGATCATCGGGCCACGGACCGATCAACGGCAGTTTGTCCGGAGTCGCCGGACGAAAACCCGTCCAGACGCGGATGCCGGAATAGGAAGCCAAGGCCGGCAAGTATTCAAATGTACGCTGCAGCATGCGCGAGAGAATCGCTGGTTCCACCTCGTCGTGTTCGATGTCGTACTGGCGAGAAGAACCGATTAGAAGCTGGCCGGTCGACCGAGGCTGGACGTTGAAGGCCACGGAATCGCCGCTCGACGAGTGAGCGGATTGGAGGTAACCCAGCTCGACCAGCTGATGACGAACCGTGCCTGGATAACGATCGGTGATAACCAGATGCCCCTTGCGCGGCTTGACTCGAATGCCGGGAGTCAGCTTTTGCGAGAACTGACCGGCGGCATTGATCAACCGGCCAGCGCTGAGGGTCGTGCCGTCGGCTAGACGAGCGATTCCTTTTTCTAGGGTAATAACTGCTGTTCCGGTATTCAGCGATGCCCCTAGCTCGACCGCTTTTTCGAGGAGAAAAGAGGCGGCTGCCGGTGGATAGATGACGGAATCCCCTTCCACCAGGAGTCCGCCCGCCAGGGGCGCGCGAAGATGGGGCTCGGCGTCGCGTAAAGACTGGGGATCCAGGATTTCCGCGTGCACTCCGCGGGCACGATAGAACGCACACTTTCGACCGACTTCCGCCATTTCTAGATCATCGACGGCAACCCAAATCGTCCCGCATCTTTCGAACTCAACCTTGGCCGGCAACTCCTCGTGGAGTTTTTCCCAGAGAGTCTGAGAATAATGGGTCAAAGAGAATTGCGCTTCCGAATCGTCCATGACCACGAGGTGGCCCATCGCGGCGCCGGTCGCTCCGGCCGAGGTAAATCGCTCTTCTAGAATGGTAACGCGCAATCCAGCCTTGGCGAGTTCGAAGGCCGAGGCTGCGCCCACGATTCCCGCGCCAACAATCAAGACATCGGCCGAACGCGTCATGCCTGAATGCCGTAGCGGAACGGGTCGGAGGGATCAAAGATGAAATCCGCGTCAGAAGTGATGAATGCGGAGCCCTTGATCACCGGAATGATCTCACCGTTCTCGATGCGGACTTGCCCCTCAAACACACTGCCAACAATACTCTCTTGCCGCCAGACTTCTCCCGGTTTGAGTTTGCCATCGGCGTAGAGACAAGCGAGCTTAGCGCTTGTTCCCGTGCCGCATGGCGAACGGTCGTAGGCTTTTCCGGGACAGAGAACGAAATTCCTGCTGTTGACGCCCGGAATTTGCGAAGGGCTGAAGAGCTCGATGTGATCGATTTCTTTTCCGTCGGAGCCCTTGATTCCCTTTCTCTCGAGCGCCTGGCGGATCGCCCATGTAAATTGCGTAAGCTCCTCAATGTTGCCGATCAAGAGATCGAAGGAGTGATCGTTGACGAGGAAGAACCAATTCCCGCCCCACGCCACATCCCCCCGCACGGTGCCGTAGCCCGGAACGTGGACGGCGACGCACTTGGCAGTGCGATGGCTAGGCACATTGGCGACCGATACTTCGCCGGTTTCCAGTAACGTGGCCGAAACCGTGCCTACCGGCGTGTCGATTTTGTGTTCCCCGCCACCAATCCGTCCCAGATAGGAAAGGGTTGCTACCAGCCCAATGGTGCCGTGCACGCACATCCCGAGGTAGCCAACATTATTAAAGAAGATTACTCCGGCGGCACTTCCCGGTTTCACGGGCTCGCAGAGTTGCGCACCGACAACCACTTCCGAGCCGCGCGGCTCATGCACCAGCGCTCGCCGCAAAAAATCGTAGTTTCGATGAAACTCGTCCAGGCGCAAGGCCATACTGTCGCAGGGCAATTCAGGCCCGCCGGAGACGATGATGCGAGTCGGCTCGCCCCCCGTATGTGAGTCAATTACATGCACGCGCTCCAGTTGTTCAAACATGGAATTCGGGAATCACTCTCCCTCCTGGGATGGGGTTTCGAGCCGTGTTTGTCCCCCAACAGAACGACCGCACCAGGGCTCTTTTATAAGATCTATCGTCCTAAGACCGCTGGTCATAGCTAGGCCTTTTCGGCGCCGAGAGCCTCTATCATGTTTCGATGAATCTCGACGCCACAGAAAACCGAAAAAAGGCGAAAATCAGGAGCACGGCACAGCAGCCGCCTGCAAGTGACGCCTTGCATACAATATACATAATTCTACCCAAGAGCAATCTCCTTCCTTTTTGACGTAACTTTAGCAGTTCCTAAGTCTTTCGATTTAGTCGGCTCCATGGTCCGGGGGCACGCTTCCGCGTCACTAACCGATACGGCCGCGATGCGATAGGGCGCGATCCTCAATATACACAGAAGTCGGGAGCAGCAGGATGGCAGGATGGCCGCCCGACTGTGCCGAGGGCTGCAGAAAGGCTTGACACGGTATATCGTATTCTGTATACAATTTGCCACCAAACATCGTGCGCAGCTTTCCGGTCGAGTGCCCTCGGGACGCGTTGGTCAAGTTTCTCACGTGGACTCGTTATTACGGACAAGTCGAGAAATCTATCTCGAAGCGGAGGATGGAAATGCCAAAGCGACTATGTCTCGGAGCCATTTTCCTTCTAATCCTTTTGTTGGCATCGACCAGCGTGACCCGCGGCCAAGTCCGCACCACCGGCCAGCTTGGTGGTACCGTCTTGGACCCTTCTGGCGCGGCTGTTTCGGCTGCCACGGTTACCGTCAGCCAGCCGGCGACCGGATTCCGCCAGACGGTCACGGTGAATGATTCGGGTGAATACGTGTTTCCGGCGCTGCAGCCGGGAGCCTATCAGGTGAAGGTGACCGCGGCAGGTTTCTCCGACGCGGTGTACGACCATGTGGTGGTCGGCGCTGCACGCAGCACCGACCTAAAGGTACAGCTGAAAGTTGGGCCAGCCAGTGAGACCGTGCGCGTTTCGACGGAGGGCGAGGTTTTGGAGACGACCACCAATACCCTTTCTTCAACGATCAGTCCTGAGGGTCTTCAGGAGCTTCCCCTAAACGGCCGAGACGTTCTGCCGTTTGCACAGCTCGTGCCGGGCGCACAAAGCGGAGGAGATCAACGCTTCACCACGTACAATTCGCTGCCGAACGCTTCCGTCAATATCACCGTGGATGGGGTGAACGATAACTTCCAGCGCTATCGGACCTCGACGACAGGCTTTTACACCGCAGCGCCTTTGCGCTTGGGCGCGTTCGACGAGGTCACCGTTTCGACCGACAGTCTGACCGCCGATGCCGGGTCGGAAGGCTCGGTGCAATTGCGCTTCGTGACCAAGCGCGGAACCAATCAGTTCCACGGCACGGCATTCTGGCAAACACAAAACAGCGCGTTCAATGCGAACAGTTTCACGAATAATGCGCTCGGGCTGAAGATTTCTCCTTTCCGCCTAAACGATTATGGTGGAAGCCTGGGCGGCCCGCTGTGGAAGAATAAGCTGTTTTTCTTTTTTAACTACGAAGAGGAAGACAATCCGTTTTCCAGCACGACTTCGCTTCTGATTCCGACTCCCCAAGCGCAGCAGGGCAATTTCACCTACGTCGGAACGGACGGCGCTCAACACACGGTAAACTTGTTGGCGCTCGCGCAGTCGCAGCCCACTCCGTTCCCCTCGCAGGTCGATCCCACGATCGCAAGCATCTTCACGGCGATCAATGGATTTTCCCAGAATCAGACGCTGACATCGGTTTCGGGCTTGCCCTACATGAACCAATTCAGCTTCTCCCAGCGGGGGAGCAACACCAATCGATATCCTACGGCGCGCTTGGACTATCAGCTTTCCCAGAAGATCGCGCTGCACGGTTCTTGGGATCTGTACTGGAGAAACATCGCTAACGTCCAGCCGTATCCCGGCGACACACACGCCAGCAACGGGTTCAAGTCTACTTATTACACCGGTATGCTGGGTTTTGATTGGGCCGTCACGCCTCATTTGATCCATCAGTTTAATTTCGGTGTTCTGAGCACCGTCGAGGAATTCAATCCAGGGAATAACTTCAATGAGTTTCAGTCCCAAGGGAACAGACAGATTGCGGCTGCGCAGCTGGCCGGAGGCCAAGGTGCGATCTTTCAGCCGTTGATACCGGGATTTATTTTTCCCCTGCCGCGCAACAACCCTTTGTGGAACATCTCCAACAATTTGAGCTGGACGCATGGGCGTCACACTTTCACCTTCGGCGGGGATATTCGCATCTCCACGATGCGTGAACTCGAGTCGAATTCGCCGCCCACGTATAACCTGGGGCTCAACAGCCTCGACCCGGCTCTCAGTATGTTTAATTCTTCGAACTTCCCCGCTATCAATCAGGCAACGGATTTGCAGAACGCAGAGGCGTTCTACGCAACCATCGTTGGCCGGCTCAACGGAATTTCTGGGTTCAACGAAGTAAACGGCCAAACCCGGCAATATCAGGTTGCCGGATCGTTGAACTATCGCGAGGCGCAGACCGTCGGAGGTCTGTATTTTCAAGACGCATTCCGGGCGACTCCGCATCTAGCTATCAACTATGGTTTCCGCTGGCAACTCACCGGAGCGATCCACAACACGAATAATTTCAACGCCAGCCCGACCTATGCCGACCTTCTGGGCCCCTCCACCCAGCTGTTCAATCCGGGCCAGCTGAACGGAGATCCCAATCCGGTTGTAACGCTCCGGCCGTCGCCTTACACCGCCGATCGCAAGCAGCCAGCACCCAACATTGGTTTTGCCTGGAACCCGGCATGGAACAGTGGAACTCTTGGCAAGATCTCCGGGGGCGGCAACTTGGTGATTCGTGGAGGCCTCCGCGCCAGCCACTTCGACGAAGGATGGACGACTTTCGAACAAGCTACCTTTTTTGGCAATCCCGGCCCGACGCAAGCAGTATTCTTGAATCCAGGCTCGGCGGCCGGGCAGTTTGCGCCAGGCTCGTTAAGTCTCGCTTCCACGGTTACACCGAACGCTTTTCCGCAGTCGTTCAGTTTTCCATTGCAGGAGTCTTCGTTTACCTTCGGAGGCCAGCCATTCGGCACCATCGACCCCAAGATTCGACCTCCGTATGTCGAAAGCTGGAACTTCGGGATTCAGCGGAAACTCACGGGCGGGACGGTTATCGAGGTCAACTACGTGGGCAATCATTCCGTGCACATGTGGCAGACTTTCGACCTAAATGAGGTAAATATTTTCGAGAACGGCTTCTTGAACGAATTCAAGAACGCCCAAACCAACCTGGCCATCAATGGCGGCACAACGTTTGCTGACAATACCGGCAAGCTGGGACTGCTGCCCCTGCCGATATTTGAAGCGGCATTTGGAGGAGGTGGCTCGGCTCTGCCGTCGTCTTCTTTACTTAGTTCCAGCTTTTCCAACCCGAACTTCATCGCGCTTTTGCAGCAAGGCCAGGCCGGTACGCTTGCTAATACTCTAGCGTCGACGGCCAGCTATCTCTGCAATATGGTGGGGGGCGGCTTCACGCCGTGCGGCGGCGCCGGCTACAGCGCCGGGAAATACCCCATAAACTTCTTCCAGGGGAATCCGTACGCGGCTGGCGTGCCCCTGTGGCTGTTATCTGACCCCGGGAGTGAGTCTTACAACGGCATGCAAGTGCAGGTGAAGCATCCGGTTGGCCACGGGCTTATGCTCATGGCCAACTACGCGTACAGTCACTCGTTCACTAATCGCTACATCGGTGATTACTTCACGGCGGACTCGGCGCTCGCAAACTTTACGACGCTTCGCAACCCTGGTCTCAACCGCGTTCCCTCTCCCTACGACCTGCGCCACACCTTCCGAACCTATGCGACGTATGACCTGCCGTTCGGCACGAACCGTCAGTTCAAGACGCGCAGCTCGATCGTCAATCGGATCGTGGGAGGATGGACGATGGGGACGATCCTGACCGCACAGTCAGGCCGCAACTTCAAGCTGCAGGGCGGTTTTAACTCCTACAACTTCTACAATAATTCTTTAAATATCCCGGATGCTTCGGACTCGGGCGTGGTTCTGAACGGCATCACGCAAAGCCAGCTACAAAGCAACGTCGGCGTCTTCAACGGGCCTACCCCTGGAGAGCCAGTGGTGTTCTTGAACCCCAAGCTGTTCGCAAACGGCAATCAGCCCATTCTGCCGGTTACCACTCCGGGACAGCTCGGAAGATTCATCTTCCTCACCGGTCCCATGTTCGTGAACACCGACATCTCGGTACTCAAGTCCATTCCGATTTTCGAAAAGTTGCGGCTAAATATCTACGCCGAAATGATCAACGCATTCAATCACCCGAACTGGAACATAACGGACAACTTCTCCGGCAGCACGAACAACCCGGCACAGTACGTCAATGTCCAAAGCTCCACATATTCCGCGGCGAGTATCGCCAATCCGGGCAACGGAGCGGGAGGAGCGCGCAGCATTCAGTTCCGCGTGCAACTGGCGTTTTAATTTATAACCGCGCGGCGAACTGGTCTCGAAGAGTTGTTGGCCCTTATTTATGCGGTATTTTGTTTGAAAAATTTTAGCGATCTTGCCTTTCCGCTTGATACCATCTCGTGCATTTCTGGTTTCTCGGATTTTCGAGGCCAAGGTGCGGCGTTCATGGCTGCCTAGCAAAGAGCAATGGTGAGCAAGGCAGACTTGCATCGGAGGTTACGCGGACATGAAACTCGACGGGCGGCGCGTTATCGTCGTTCTTGTTTTCGCCGGGCTGCTGGTACCCGCGCTACTGGCCCAGGGCAGCCGGGACGATTATCAAAGGGCGGAGAAATTTCTTCCGGGTAATTTACGCCACAAGTTGTATGTCGCCGACGTGGCGCCTCATTGGATCGCCAAGAGCAATCGTTTCTGGTATCGCAAGGTCAGCCCCCAGGGAAATGAGTTCTTTTTGATCGACTCAGCGCAAAATACCACCCACCCCGCCTTCGACCAAGCGCGACTCGCTGCGGCCCTATCCAAAGAAACAAAACGCGAATCGAAGCCCTTGGAGCTTCCCTTCGACACGTTCGAGTTTTCTGAGGACGGCAAGTCCATTCATTTTCAAATCGAGAGCACGACCTGGAACTGCAACATCGAGACGTACGAATGCAAAGAGGCGCGCGAGCCGGCCGTGGGCCCCTTTGAACTAGCATCGCCCAGCAAGGAATGGATCGCCTATGTGAAGGATTTCAATCTGTATGTTCGCTATGTGCCTACGGGCGAGATTGTGCAGCTTACACGCGACGGCGAACCAGGGTGGGATTACGCCACGGAGATCGCCTCGCTGCGGCCCATGGTAGCGCAAGGAACCCAGGACCCCAAGCAGCGCCCCGCGGTGTTTTGGTCACCGGATTCCTCAAAGTTGATCACCTATCGCATGGACACGCGCAATGCCGGCCGATTCACAAACCTGCAGTTTGTTCCTCCCGGCCAGCTTCGCCCCAAAGCGTTTAGTGTCGTCTACCCGTTGCCGGGAGAAGCGCTGCCGAAGGCGGAGCCGCTGGTCTTCGACGTTCGAAAGGGAAAACGCATCGATGTAAAAACCGACGCCCTGGAGATACAGTTCCAGGGCGGACCAGGATTCGACTGGTTCCCGGACAGCAAAGGCTTTTACTACGACCACAGTGAACGAGGCGAGAAAACCATCGAACTGCGCACCGTGGATGCCGATACGGGAGAGCAGAAAGCGGTAATCCAAGAAAAATCCGATCACTATGTCGATCCCGGAGAGACTTTCTCCCGGTTTCTTAGAGACTCCGGGGAAGTGCTGTGGTCCTCGGAACGCGACGGCTGGAATCATTTGTATCTCTACAACCAGAAGACAGGTGAACTGAAAAACCAGATAACCCAGGGACCGTGGGTCGTGCGCCAGATCGTCGACGTCGATGAAAAATCGCGCCGCGTCTATTTCCTGGCCAACGGACGTGAGAAAGATGAAGATCCCTATCAGACTCATCTCTATAGCGCCGGCCTAGACGGCAAGGGCTTAACGTTGCTGACTCCCGAAAACTCCAACCACACGGTGAGCGTTTCTCCGGACCATCTGTTCTTTGTGGACAACGCCTCAAGGCCGGATTTGCCGGGGCGATCCGTTCTCCGCAACACCAAGGACGGCTCAGAAGTTCGCGTCCTCGAGCAAACTGACGCGAGCGAAGTGCTCCAGGAGGGCTGGAAGTATCCGTCATCGTTTCACGGCAAGGCCAAAGACGGCTCGACGGACCTCTATGGATTGATCTGGCGGCCATCGAACTTCGATCCGGCCAAGAAGTACCCGATCATCGAAATGGTCTATACCGGCCCACAAGCATTCTTTGTTCCGAAAACGTTTGGAGCAGCGATACGGGGCCTGCAATCGGTGGCGGAGCTGGGTTTCGTCGTCGTGATGGTTGACGGCCGAGGCACAACGGGACGCTCACGCGCCTTCCACGAATTTTCTTACCACAATCTCGGAGGAGCGTTCGAAGATCACGTGGCCATGATCCAACAGATGGCCGCGCAAAATCCCTACATGGACGTGACGCGTGTTGGGATCTTTGGGACCTCGGCTGGAGGATACGGAGCCGCGCACGCCATGCTTGCGTTTCCGGACTTTTACAAGGTTTGCGTCTCCATCTCCGGAGATCATGACGCCAGATTGGATAAGGCTTGGTGGAACGAGCTGTACCAAGGATATCCGGTCGGATCCGATTATGCGGAGCAGTCGAACGTCACTCTGGCGGACAAGCTCCAAGGACATCTATTGATTGTCCACGGCGACATCGATGACAACGTTCACGTAGTGGAGACCATGCGATTTGCCGACGCTCTGATGAAGGCAAACAAAGACTTCGACATGCTGATCGTTCCGAATATGTATCATGGCGAGGGCGGGAATTTGTACCTGGTCCGCCGGCGCTGGGACTACTTCGTCAAATACCTCCTTGGCGTAGTGCCACCCGCCAACTTTGAAATCCATGAGGACCGAGAACCCACTCCGGTACGTTCACGTTGATGAGTACGCTAGTGAGATTGGCTCGGTGCAGTGCCATCGCGGCCTTGCTCGGGGTGAGTGCCTCTCCCGCAAGGACTGCCGAAAGCGTCCAAGTCCGAAGTGACCTCCGTGATTCCCTAGCCCGGTTGGTGCAGCGTACGTCCTTTTTTATGACCGTCGAGGCGATCCGAAAAATCACCAGCAGATTGTCGCGCTGGCGCGCTCAACCGACGGCGGCCGCACTTTTCAGAATTACGCCTGTACCGACCAGCCGTTCGATGCTCAAGGCGGATTCATCGACGACTATACGGGCCTTACTGCTCTCCAGGGTCGCGTGTACGGCGTGTGGACGGAGAAGCCTTGAAACAAATCCTCGCGAGATACCATCATTCGCATTGGTGTCGCGGACTGCAACGCCGAGAAGGTTTCCAGTCGAGCCCCTCAACCGGCGCAGCCAGCAAAATCGGACGCCCATAGCGACTCAGCCGGAAGCGCCCCAAATATCACCAACGGTGAAGCCCGTCGGAAACGGATCGTCGGGATCGACCACGTAATTGGCGATGCCTGTGATCCAGGCGCGCCCACTAATCTCGGGTACCACGGCAGTGTATGGGCCAACGCGCGCTTCTGCGACCAGCCGGCCGGTAAATGTAGTGCCGAGGATTCCTTCATGCACGAAATCCTGTTGGAGCGGAAGGAGGCCTTTTGCATGGAGCGCCGCCATCTTTGCGCAAGTCCCCGTGCCGCACGGAGAGCGGTCTAGCGCTCCGGTCCAGGACAAAGGCCGCGTCCAATCCAATTTTCCCGTGGAAACAATGACTGTATTTCTCCGGTGGGATCCGCGATTCGCCGGGGTAGCAGACAGTTGAGCGATCGTGATTCCCGAGATAGCCGGATTTTCCGGGTGGGCCACGGGCAATTGCTCCTGGGCCGCAGCTTTGATCATTTCCCCGACCCGAACGATGTCCCGCGCTTCATCCGGCGACAGCCGTAATCCCAAAGGAGCCGCGTCCGCAATCACGTAGAACATCCCGCCGTAAGCAACATCGACGGGCACGGTGCCTAGATTGCGAACCTCGATCGGCTTATCAAGATGCACCGCAAAGGACGGAACATTCCGAAACGTAACCCGCGTCACCTTTCCGTTCGCTATCTCCGCTTCAACTGCCACAAGCCCAGCTGGAGTCTCAAGTTTAAGCTTCGTGATATTTCCCGATGCTTCGATCATTCCTGTTTCGAGCAGAACGGTAACGACACAGATGGTGTTGGTGCCTGACATCGCTGGGTACTCGGTCTGCTCCATGATGACAAACCCGGCGTCCGCTTCCGGGTGCGTCGGTGGAAGAATCAGGTTGCAGTTCGAGGCCGGGTATCCGCGTGGCTCCCGCAGCATAAGCTTGCGCAGGTCGTCTGCATGCGCCTCGAGATACTTCATTTTCTCGAACATCGTTTTGCCGGGAACATCGCGCACGCCTCCAATGATCACGCGTCCCGGCTCACCGCAGGCATGCGCATCAATGGCAGAAATCATTCGTGCAAATTGCAAATTTCCTCCAGAAAGGTTTCGGGTCGCGGCACTCCATGGCGCTAGAAGAGTAGCAAAAACAAATCACCAAATTAAGGTGACTCCCCGTCCGGCATCCGGCGCTCTGCCGCTGAGCGCCGAAGCAAGTAGTACACCGGAATTCCCGTGATCACGATCACGAGGCCCGGCCAGTTGGTCGATGCGCGATACGCGAGTCCTAGCAGGGGCGTTGTGTATACTATATCCAATTGTGATGCAACTCGATCTTGCTTGAGTACGAGGGATTTTTGTTGACGCGCGGATATTATATACAGGACGATATGCCCCGTGTCGCGCCCTTCTTCGCCGCCGAACTCTACTCTTGTGGAACACCGCTGCGCTACCCTGGCCTCGCCAATTTCACGACGCGACTTCGGGTGGCGGGCGGCCATGGCTGCGGCGATGACCTTATCACCCGCAACCCTGCTCGGCTCCAACCCAAACTCGAACCAAGAATCAAAGTCTGGCGACAAAAACCCGGACAAAAGCAGCGGCGGCTTGACCCCGGAACAGTCGCAAGAAGTCGAAGACCGACTGGACAATATCGTTCGCAAGTACGGAAATCGCCTTTCCGGCGAGCAACGCCAACATCTCCGCCGAATCCTGACGTACAACGAGAGGATGCTTGCCTCCATTCGCACCTTTTCCCTACGAAATGGTGATCCGCCGGCGAGCGTTTTGAAACTACCTCTCCTTGCCAGCCAGGCCGCGCCTGCAAAGCCATCTCCTGCGGCGTCCGGCGAGTCCTTGCACGGCTTATCGGGCGCTGAAGTAGACCAGGTCTGAGACGTGCTATCCGAAGACACGCTCTTCTTATCTGTGCGTGAACTCGGCGGCCTCCTTCGCGCGCGGAAACTGTCCCCCGTCGAACTCGCGGAAAGCTATCTCGCACGAAGCGAACAGCTGGGCCCAAAACTCAACGCCTACGCAATCCTGACGCGCGAGTTGGCGTTGCGTCAGGCCCACGCTGCGGAAAAGGAAATCGCATCTGGCCGCCATAGAGGTCCATTGCACGGCGTTCCGTATGCCGTAAAGGACCTTGTAGCTGTCGAAGGCTATCCTACGACGTGGGGCGCACGCCCCTACGCAACGCAGAAGTTTGACTTCAATGCCACGGTCATCGAGCGATTGAACCGCGCGGGCGCCGTTCTGATCGGGAAAGCCGGGATGATCGAACTAGCGGGGGGACTTGGATACTCCACTGGTGCTGCTTCGCTGACGGGCGCAGCGAAGAACCCCTGGAACACCAACTACTGGACATGCGGCTCGTCGAGCGGTTCAGGTGCCATCGTATCTGCGGGTCTTGCGCCCTGGGCGCTTGGCTCGGACACCCGCGGATCTATCATCTGCCCTTCGGCGTGGTGTGGCATTTCGGGGATGAGGCCGAGCTTTGGGCGGGTTAGCCGCTTCGGAGCCATGGCCATTGCCTGGTCCATGGACAAACTCGGACCTATGGCGCGCACCGCGGAAGATTGTGGAATCATCCTCTCCGTCATCGCGGGCCACGATTCCCGTGACTTTGATTCGCTGCCCTCGGACGTGGCCGAGTTTAAATACCAGGCAGAGGTCCGGTCGCACGCAAAACCCATTCGCATCGGACGGCTCACAAATGTTTGGAGGGAGACGGATCCCGGCCTTGATCGAGCTGTAGACGAAGCACTAAGCGTGCTCGAGAAAAGCGGCGCCAAGATCACGGACGTGGAGATTCCTGACGGGCCTTACGAAGAAGCGGCTGAGCTCACGATTCTGATAGAGGCGGCTTCGGCGTTTCAGGATTTGATTTCGAGCGGCCGATGCGCCGAACTGGTCGATGCGGTAGGCCAGATCAACGGCTATGCGAGCGAGCAATTTTCCGCGACGGATTATCTTCAGGTACAGCGCGTGCGAAGCTTTCTCGAGAAGCAAATCGACAAGCTGTTCGACAATTTCGATGTTCTGGCCGCCGCCGGAGAATCGTCGGCGGCTTCGCGGCTGGATGCTCCGCCTGACGAAGATTCCGCCGGCCCCATCGCCAGGCGCGAGCCCGACGGAATCTCAAGTCTATGCGGGCTGCCCGCGATCGGCGTGCCTTGTGGCTTCCACAAAAACAAACTGCCCTTCGGCATACAGTTTATCGGTCGAGCACTAAACGATCGCGCAGTGATTGAGGCCGCCAGATTGTTTCAAACTCACACCGATTGGCATCGGCAACGGCCACCGATCAGCTAAGTTCATCCAATCGAAATCTATTTAAATCCTGCCGCATTCCACTTTTCGAGAGTGTCCAGTACCAGCGTCTTCACCTTTGCCACCACTTTCCGGAAATACTCATCGGCTTTGGCCTGGCTGCGATCTTTCGGCAATCCCTGGCCGTCGGTGTAAAGCAGGATGGACGACGGAAACGGCGTCGCCGACCATCCATCGCCCGGCGAAGGGAGAGCTGTCGCCATATCCTTCCCGGTGAAGAGGTCCCAATGCACCAGCTTCGGGTTGGCCGCCTGGACCATCGCGGTTTCTTCATTTGTCGCGTGACCGCCATTTTCACCAAAGACCTGACGCGTAATATCGTTAGCAAGAAGCCACCAATTGATAAGCAGCGTGTTGACCTTGTACTGCAGGGAGATCTCCGTCGCCAACTGCTGCAGAACGGGAACTTGAGGCCCGTGGCCGTTGACGATCACGATGTTTCGGAAACCGTTGTCTACCAGCCCTACCAACACCGCGCGGACGTAAATGCGGAAGGGATCTTCCGGAATATGCAAGCTGCCGGGATAGGGAGCAAGGATGTCGGTAATGCCATAAGGAATATGCGGAGCAATCAGCGCATTGATGTCACCCGCGATCGCATTGGCAATCGCGACAGGCACAGTGTTATCCGCGCCGTTGTTGATAAAGCCGTGCGCTTCCAGCGTGCCCACTGTAAGGATTACGGTTTTGATTTTCGCGGGTACAAGCTGCTGAAATTCCTTCCAGTTGAGGTCGTCCATCGACCGCGAGGACGGCTGTTGCGCAAGAACACTCACAGGGAGAATTAAAGACAAAACGAATATGACAGTCCGATACATAATTTGGCTCCCGGGGAAAGGATTCGCGGCTTGGTTCGACTCCGTCGCAAGACGTTTTTCCGAATTGCGGGCAGCTCGGCTCACGCAGATTGGCTCGCGACTGGTGATTCTGGCCGCCGCGGTCATGACAGCGATACGCCACTTTGAACGCCGGACTCCCGATCCTCTAGAGGAGCCGTGTTCGGTTGAGCCTCGACATCCTGCTTCTTAACCGATCGATTGGCAATAAGAAAAAACTTACGCTAGCTTATGGCGTTGCGGTGCCGAACCGAGCAACGAAAAGCAAAGAAGCTAGAAAGTGGCACGGCGCCGGTCGGCCGGGAAGCCGAAGTTACGGATGCGTGCGAAGCTGTCCGGAAGCAGATGCAACAGGAAGCGACGTAGGAATTCATCCGGCGAGAGAGTCATCAGTTGCTGTTCGTTTTGTATAGGTGACCCGCAAGATTCCTGAAATCGAAGACTGCGGCTAAATTGTTGCCAACTGTGAGCGGCGGCCTTTCGCGTAGTCATGCAACGCGGCGTTGGCGCTGGTGATGATGGTGAGCGAGTCGGCGACGGCGACGAGATCTGTGCCCCGCAAAACAAAATACATTTCGTCCTCGCCGAGGCCCGTGTAAACACGATTACCTATACAGCCGAGGCTGAGCATCGCGCCATGCTGCAACGAGGCCGGCAGCGCCATGCACGTCGGGCGCCCGAGCGTGGGCGCGCCGCTCGCTACACCTGCGCGATTTGCCGCTTCGTTAAGCATCATCGCCGCCGAAGGCTTACACGCAAATAGCACTACATCTGGTGCAATCGGCGCATCCCCCAGAGGTGCGTAGACAATCGCCGCCGGTGCTTTCGGGAGACGCGGGATCTGCGGCACCTCTTCGGGTTTCACGTAACCGAGATCAAACATCATTTTCAACATTTGCTCGGTTTCTTTCTCACGCTCCGGCGAGAGCACAATACTGTGCGTGTATGCGCCTACGGCGCAGTTGAAGTGATTTTCTGGCGCGGTGTAGAAAACCACACCATCCGCAGCGAGGCGCCAGAAGCTGCAGCCGGAGGGCTCGGTTCCATCAAATTTCTTCACACCCGCCGGCGCCTCATCCAAAAAGGCCACCGCTACTGGCCGGCGCGACAGCTTTACTGCCTGGCCGATTCTCTCCTCCAATTGTTTGCAATTTAGCTTTCCGATCATGGTCCGGGCCCCTCCCTGAATTTGCAAACATAACATGCCAAGTGTGTATTTGAGGTTGCGGAACAGGGTGTAGCCTCGATCGCGCTGCTTTTGTCCAAAGCGGAATTTTCGAGGTCCATTGATCCACCTATCACTCGAGGTGCAAAGAAGTTGCTCAAAGAATTGGTTTGAGCTTCGAGCTTCTGTCCAAAAATAACGTTGTTGGACTGAATGGACCCAAAATCAAAAATCTCAGCCAGTTTTAGAAATGGCTGCAAGCGCTTGATTCCAGAGGTTGAGCGCTCTGAGACATAGGTAACCTGAATTTGGCGAGACTCATGCACCCGGCCCGGCTCCCGCCTTGGCGAGCGCGTTCTCGCACAGCTGCAAGCTCTTCGCGACCTGGGCCGGGTCACCAGCGTCGAAGCCGTTGGGGCCATCGCGGCTCGGACGTTGAATTCGATGCCAAGCGTCGAGACTCTTAACGTACCAAGACCGGGCCTGGAGCCAGAGATCTCTCTCTTTTGTGCCATCTCGATTAGCATGGCTGGCCTCCCGACGCTCCAAATCACCAAGGCCGGAATAGGCGTCAGCCGCCGTGTACAGGACCGCGATATCGGGTTCGCGGGCGGAAAGAAGCGGTTCAACAGCGGCCAGTGCCTGATGGAAATAGGCCGCAGCGAGGTTCGCATTGCCAGCGCGGGCCGCGGCTTCACCCATTTTCTCTCTGCAAGCCGCGGCCTCCAGTGAGGGGCCTGCCGCCGTGTTCGCACTATGCAAAGATTCATAGCTGGCGTTGGCCATTTCGAATTCTTTCAGAGCGTCATTAGGCTTGTCGAGCCGGAGAAAAATCGAGGCTCCAGCGACGGTGATGGCTGCGAGAGTGCCGCGTTGTCGCCTGTTTTCGGGCGCGGAGGCCACCACACCGCGCATGATTTCCAGGCTGTTTTTCGTGAACTCCAGGCTTTGAACTCTGTCGCCTGACTTGACGAGTTCGGTTGCGGTATTGATATAGGCGATCGCCAGACCTTGCTGCACAAGAACATTCTTGGGGTCCACACGAATCAGGTCCTTGTAAATCTCCAGACCGTGCAAATGGTTTTCAAGCGCGCGCTGATTATCTCCCATTTTTTCGTACTCGGTCGCAATCTTGTTGTAGGCAATGGCGACACCGCGAGCGTAGCGAATCTCGCTCGAACGTTGCTGCAGCTTCTGCTCAATTTCCAGTTCTTTCTTGTAGTACCCGAGGGCAGCTGTTTTGTCGATAGCCTCCACAGAATCGCCGAAGTGCGCCAGGTCGATCGCGTATCCGTCCAGAGCATGAAGGTCCTCCGGCTTGAGCGGGAGCATTTCTTCGTCCGCAGAAAGAGCCTTGCGGTAGTATTCCGTGGCTTTCGCGCGGTCGCTTGGGCCCCCGCCATATTGGGGCGAGTGGACATCGCCTGCGACTTGGTAGTCGAATCCGAGTTCGTGGATGATTTCCCAGTCCTTGGGATGGGCGCTGTTTAGGGCCTCGGAGTTCAGAACGGCGCTGCTGATATTTTCCACGGCGTGAGGGTGGTCACCCGTTGCCCATTGCTGGTTAGCCACCAGGCGGTACGCCTGCGCAAGGGCCAAACGGTCTTTCCAATCGCTGGACTTCGCAGCAATTTGTTGTCGAATGTTGAGGGCTTTCTGGTAACTGGCCAAGCTGCCCTTGGTGTCGCCCAAGCTGTTTTGGAGGTATTGCCCTTGAACAAGTCCGACTCGCTCATAAGCCGTTGCAAGTTCACGTTGTAACGATAGGTCACCCCGGGACTCCAGAGCCAGGCTGTTGAGATACTGAAGGGCGCGATCGGCGATCAACTTTCTTGCAGGAGTCGAACCAGGCAAGTCCTTGATGGAATCATGAATGTCGAAGATTAGCGAATTCGAGAGACTTCGCACGTCATTGAAACGGCGCTCCGCGATACGCGCCTCTCGCAATGTAACTAGCATACCCACAACGAGAATCGCCGCGACGGCCACCGCGGCCAGGACTCCGGCTTTATGCCGGGTCACAAACTTCGACGTCCGGTAGCCCAGCGTATCCTTACGGGCGCTTACGGGACGACGCTCAAGGTGGCGCTTTATGTCTTCACTGAATTGCTCGACTGTGGCGTAACGGCGGGTGGGCTCTTTGCGCAGCGCCTTGAGCACGATGTGATCCAAGTCTTTGCTCAAGGACCGGCGTAACCTTTCTCTCCCTAGAGCACCATGCGCACCGGATACTCCTGACTCTCGAGCGGGTCTGTCTGTGTGGGGAGGGTCATCTGCGGAGCGTAGCGCAGCGGTGCTGGGTTTTTCGGGATCCGTCTCGCAAACGGCCTTGATCATTTCTTGCGGAGAGCTGCTCTTGAGGCGATAGGGCCGCTTGCCGGTGAGTAAGAGGTAAAGGATCACACCAAGTGAATAGACATCGCTGGCCGTGGTGATTTTGTCGCCGCGCACCTGCTCCGGACTCGCAAAGTCCGGAGTCATCATTCGAAGAATCGTGAGCGTTCGGTCTGCGCCGGACTCCTCGTGCTGCGGATCCAGTATCTTGGCGATGCCGAAGTCCAGTAATTTCGGGACGCCATCTTGCGTCACCAAAATGTTTCCGGGTTTCAGATCCCGGTGCACAATGAGGTTTTGGTGGGCATACTGCACCGCGGAACAAACCGTGCGAAACAGCTTCAGCCGGTCGTCGGTAAACAAGTTGTGTTGATCGCAATACTCGTCAATCGGCAGACCGACAACATGCTCCAGAACGACGTAAGGAAGGCCCTGTTCTGTTAGGCCTCCATCGAGCAAACGAGCGACATTGAGATGCTCAAGGCCGCCAAGGATGCGGCTCTCATTTTTGAAGCGCGCTATGAAGAACTCTGTGTCGAGACCGTGCCGGATTACCTTAATGGCGACTTCTTTGTCGTACAAGCCGTCCATGCGCGTCGCGCGAAAAACGGTTCCCATGCCTCCTTCGCCGATCTTCTGAATGATTTGATATGGACCCAGGCGACGTCCCGCCCATGGCAGAAGGACGGGCTCCTGGAGCAATTCCATGGACGCGATGTCCACTGGTCCCTCGAGAAAAGTGCCACTTTCTTCGTAGGAACGCACCAGCGTTTCGATTTCGACTCGATTCACTTCCCGGCTGGCACATGCATTGTCCAGATAGCGCTCGCGTGCCGAGGGCTCCAATTCGAGGACCACCTCGAGGACCTCCTTGATTCTGCTCCATTCTTGAGGAGTCATCGCTTTTCCAACTTTCCCATTTCGCGTCGCAGCCAGGCTCGCGCGGTGGCCCACTCGCGCTTGACTGACGTTCGGGAAACGCCGATGACTTGCGCGGTGTCCTCGATGGATAGACCGCCAAAGAACTTCAACTCGACGATGCGGGCCTGCCGGGCATCCAGGAGAGCCAGTTCGTTTAGTGCGTCGTCCAGATCAACCAAGTCTAGGTTCAACCCCGGCTGCGACGATCTAGCTTCGGTGAGCTCGAGTTTGTAACCGCCGCCGCGCTTGGCGGCCCGATGACCGCGAGCATGGTCGACGAGGATTTGCCGCATCAGCCGCGAGGCCACCGCAAGAAAGTGAGCCCGATTCTCGATTCCCGACGGCGCCTGCTTCATCAAGCGCATGTATGCTTCATGCACTAAGGCCGTGCTTTGCAAAGTGTGATCGGGGCGTTCTTGCCGGAGATGGTGCTGAGCGATGCGGCGGAGTTCGCTATAAACCAGAGGAATGAGTACCTGGAGGGCCTCTTGATCGCCTGCTCGCCATTTGACCAGAAGCTCGCTGACGGATTGTGATGGGGCCTCGGCCACGCGCGCAACTCCCACTCGGCTAAAAACTTGCGGTTTTTCTGGAACGATAGTGTAGCAGCCAGGCGAAGTCAATCCATGGCTTAACTGCGGAGACAGCAAGCCCCCTACCGATAAAGAGGTGCAAACAAGTGTGGACAAGGCTTTCCGCGGCTCCTGAAATCCCAGGGTCGTGAGTGAACCTGCGTGCACGCAAACACTCGGAGTTCTGGCTCGGCCCCGTAGACGGATCGTCTAAATAGCGAAATCTGCGAGAAAACTGGTTCACGCCACTTCGCAGTGCTCACAAATCCCTCTATGACGGTTACGCCAGATTTGCATGGCCAGCTCCAAATTCGCCGTTTTGCCGCCTGTCCAGTTGGTCCACTTGGTTGTCCTTTTACGCTTATTGGGAGAGCCGGAAAGAGCGTGATCGCGCCCAGTCCCGGTTAGCAACACCTCGGTTCCTGTTAAACACGCTCGGCCCATGCACATAGGCCGAAGGGGGAATTATGCGCAAGCTGCTCACGTATTTTTTCTTGGCAGTACTGCTCATCGCTCCGCACGGCGTTTCGGCGCAGACCGCAGAGGCAGCGCAAGCGACGGTGGCCACGACGCCCACTCCGCCCCCGACTTCGCGAGAGATTCGCTTCGAGTTGGTCTTCACGCATCTGCCGTTCGGCAGCACGCAGACCATCACTCTCGAGGTTTGGGATGCTGCCACCGGCGGCAATCTGATCTTTTCCGAACTGCACCCGGGCGTGAATGTCGGCTTACTCGGAGAGCTTGATTTCATTCTTGGATCCTTGACCCCCAACGGCATCCCCGTCGACGATTTTCCTTCCGGAGCTTCCCGCTATCTGGACATCCTGGACGTAACCAACCGCAGCGTGCTTTTGAACGGTCGCCTGCCGTTGTATGCCAATGCCTTCGCTCTTACTCCCGGCCCGGCAGGTCCCCAAGGCCCTTCAGGACCACAAGGCCCGCAAGGTCCCTCCGGTGCCAACGGATTGAACGGCGCTACCGGTCCGCAAGGTCCTCAGGGCCCGGCAGGGCCTCCCGGAACAACGGGCTCCATCGGGCCGCAAGGACCCCAAGGCCCCATAGGTCCTATCGGTCCCATGGGACCCATCGGCGCGACGGGTGCGACCGGCCCGCAAGGGCCGGCTGGACCCGTGCTTCCCGATCTCGCTTATACGGACAAGAACAACTCGTTTACCTCGAACCAAACCGTGCAGGGGGAGGTAGCGCTGGCTCCCGCGGGATCCGCCACAGCCGCACAAGGTTTCAACTCTAGCCCTTTGGACTTACAAGCTTCTTCGTTTGACGGTGCGAATTCTCAGCAGCAGGTATTTCGCTGGCAAGCGGAGCCCGCGAGTAATAACACCGCGGCTCCGTCTGGCACGCTGAATTTGTTGTTTGGCGGCAGTGGCGGCAAACCGGCCGAGACCGGCTTATCCGTGGCCGCAAACGGAATCATTACCTTCGCACCGGGACAAAGCTTTGCTGGCGTGAGCGGCGGCCCCATCACTGGAGTAACTCCTGGAGCGTTCCTGACCGGCGGCGGCACCAGCGGTAACGTAACCCTCGGCCTCAATTCCTCCTTGACCGACGCTCGCTACGCACAACTCGCGGCAGCCAACACCTTTACCGGGAATCAGACCGTCGTCGGCAATCTCGATAGCACGGGAAACGTAGCGGCCCGCTCCCTCAGCGTGGTGCAGCCCGTGGGAGGGGGATTCAACCTGTTGTTATTCAATGTCGACACTGCGGGAAACATGACCGCCGGGAATGGCACGATCCTCGGAAACTTGTTTGCTGGAAATACGACCTTAAGCGGGAACCTGGGAGTGAGTGGGACCGTGCGCAGTGAGAGTGGAGGGCTCTCGCTGGGCGGTGCGGCGCCCGTCAATGTGGATGCTCCGAACGTGCCCGGGGGACGCTTCACGGTCGAGCCAAACGGGAATGTGGGCATCAACAACGCAAATCCAGCAGCGACGCTAGATGTGGCCGGCACCGTCCGCATCGGCGGCGACACCCCCATGAGCAGCAGTCCCCACATGACTTTCCAGGGCTTTTTGCTTGGAGACTTGTGCTTTTATACGGATTTCAGTTGCAGCCCATTCGGCCAGGGTTCCACTGGGCCGGGCGGCTATTTTGTCCCGGACAAAAACATTCTGATCACCCGCTTGAGCGTCACTCTAGCCGGCGCCCCGGATTCGAGCTGCAACAACCCCTTTCCTTCGATTGGGATTTATCCTGGCGATTTAGCTGGTCCACCGATTTACTCTCTGATTCTCTCTACAGGCATATTGAGCGCCGATTCTGGCCCCATTGCGGTTTCCGTCGCCGCTGGCCAGCCGCTCCGGATTTATTATGGCGCTACTCTTTGCAACCTAGGGGTCTCGGGTGGCCACGACGTGTTCGTCAACGTCCAGTACGTCATGCAGTAACGTCCCGGCTCGGCTAATTTGATGAACTGGAGAGAACTTATGCGCAAGCTGCTCACGTATTTTTTCTTGGCAGTACTGCTCATCGCTCCGCACGGCGTTTCGGCACAGACCGCAGAGGCAGCGCAAGCGACGGCGGCTACGACGGCAACTCCGCCTCCGACTTCGCGAGAGATTCGCTTCGAGTTGATCTTCACGCATCTGCCGTTCGGCAGCACGCAGACCATCACTCTCGAGGTTTGGGATGCTGCCACCGGCGGCAATCTGATCTTTTCCGAACTGCACCCGGGCGTGAATGTCGGCTTACTCGGAGAGCTTGATTTCATTCTTGGATCCTTGACCCCCAACGGCATCCCCGTCGACGATTTTCCTTCCGGAGCTTCCCGCTATCTGGACATCCTGGACGTAACCAACCGCAGCGTGCTTTTGAACGGTCGCCTGCCGTTGTATGCCAATGCCTTCGCTCTTACTCCCGGCCCGGCAGGTCCCCAAGGCCCTTCAGGACCACAAGGCCCGCAAGGTCCCTCCGGTGCCAACGGATTGAACGGCGCTACCGGTCCGCAAGGTCCTCAGGGCCCGGCAGGGCCTCCCGGAACAACGGGCTCCATCGGGCCGCAAGGACCCCAAGGCCCCATAGGTCCTATCGGTCCCATGGGACCCATCGGCGCGACGGGTGCGACCGGCCCGCAAGGGCCGGCTGGACCCGTGCTTCCCGATCTCGCTTATACGGACAAGAACAACTCGTTTACCTCGAACCAAACCGTGCAGGGGGAGGTAGCGCTGGCTCCCGCGGGATCCGCCACAGCCGCACAAGGTTTCAACTCTAGCCCTTTGGACTTACAAGCTTCTTCGTTTGACGGTGCGAATTCTCAGCAGCAGGTATTTCGCTGGCAAGCGGAGCCCGCGAGTAATAACACCGCGGCTCCGTCTGGCACGCTGAATTTGTTGTTTGGCGGCAGTGGCGGCAAACCGGCCGAGACCGGCTTATCCGTGGCCGCAAACGGAATCATTACCTTCGCACCGGGACAAAGCTTTGCTGGCGTGAGCGGCGGCCCCATCACTGGAGTAACTCCTGGAGCGTTCCTGACCGGCGGCGGCACCAGCGGTAACGTAACCCTCGGCCTCAATTCCTCCTTGACCGACGCTCGCTACGCACAACTCGCGGCAGCCAACACCTTTACCGGGAATCAGACCGTCGTCGGCAATCTCGATAGCACGGGAAACGTAGCGGCCCGCTCCCTCAGCGTGGTGCAGCCCGTGGGAGGGGGATTCAACCTGTTGTTATTCAATGTCGACACTGCGGGAAACATGACCGCCGGGAATGGCACGATCCTCGGAAACTTGTTTGCTGGAAATACGACCTTAAGCGGGAACCTGGGAGTGAGTGGGACCGTGCGCAGTGAGAGTGGAGGGCTCTCGCTGGGCGGTGCGGCGCCCGTCAATGTGGATGCTCCGAACGTGCCCGGGGGACGCTTCACGGTCCAACCAAACGGGAATGTGGGCATTAACAACGCAAATCCAGCAGCGACGCTAGATGTGGCGGGCACCGTCCGCATCGGCGGCGACACCCCCATGAGCAGCAATCCGCATATGAATTTCTCGGGCTTTATGCAAGGAACCTTGTGCGGTGAATTAGATAGCGGTTGCAATCCAGTCGGCCTCGGCAACTTCTCTACTGGACCGGGCGGCTATTTTGTCCCGGACAAAAACATTCTGATCACCCGCATGAGCGTTGCTCTAGCCGGCGCCGTGGATGCGAGCTGCAAGATTCCAGCTGGAATCGCGCTCACCGCCTACGATGCCCGCATCTTTAATGTGAATAATCCGGATTTGTACCGTCTCAGTCTTCCTACCGGCGCATTGACCGCCGATTCTGGCCCTATAGCGGTTCCTGTGTCGGTTGGCGGTGCGGTATACATTGCTTATTCCGGAAGTTACTCTTGCAATTTCGGAGCCTCGGGCGGGCACGATGCTTTCCTCAACATACAGTATGTGATGCAGTAGCACACAAATCATAGGAATGATAGTCGTGCCCAATGGCTGGAATCCCGTGGAGAAAGAAGATGCGATGGTCATCGTCGCGCCCGCACTGCGGCCCGGGACAGTAACGCGACGGCACATTCATCGACCACCGTGCCACGGGCCAGATTCTTGTCAATAATGCCTTCTACGGACATCCGCCGATAGACCTATTCGATGCAAAGCCAGACCATGATTTTCAATTTTGCCGAGGGCCACCGCGGCACGCGGACGTTCGTCGCTCCAAAAGCGCAACAGAACGCCCCGATGGTTGATTGCATTGGTCTGGGTTGGCAGCAACTCTAGGAAGAACACCAGAAATCGTTCTTCGCCGTCAACAACCTGGGTTTCCATGGTGATTCTGAACGGAGGTCTAAAGAACACCTCCTGCGCGCCCGGGACATACTAATCCGGGTTGTGTTGCCGAGTGCAATATTTGATATTCGATTCTCTCAGGACTCCGCACCCGCCACTCGGGTCAGGGCCGTCCGACTGAGTCCCTGCTAGGGACAGCGGCCGACCCGCTCCACCGCCGCCTGAATTCGCCCAATCGAAATATTGCGTTGGACACCCCAATCCTCTGAGGAACAGCATGCCAGGCAAGAGTCGCTTCCGACCCAGGTACTTCCTGAAACGGGCGCGCGTTTCTTTTTTCAAGGGGGGTGGGTTATGGCACGCACTATCTCCGGGTTATTTCTCTTACTACTTTTGGCGTCTGCAACACGGGCCCAGACTTTTCGCGGCGGAATTAACGGCCTGGTGACCGACCCAACCGGAGCCGTGGTCCTCGGGGCGGAGATCCGAGCAACGAACGAAGCGACCGGTCTGTCCTATGTCACGGCGTCTTCCAATGCAGGCGAATTCTCTTTTCAGGATTTGCCGCTCGGCAACTACACGATCGCAGTTTCTTCCACTGGATTTCAGACCGTCAAAATTGGCCCGGTACGAGTATCGGCGGGCGCGATCTACACTCTTCCGGTCAAGTTGAGCGTCGCGGAAGTCGCCTCCACCATCGAAGTATCCGCCGCCGCATTGTCATTGGACACTACCGCCACCACACTGACTACCGTCGTCCCTTCCGTCACCGTGGAAAACCGTCCACTGAACGGTCGCGACTTCGTTCAGATGATCGCTGTCTCTCCCGGGTTTTCCGGATACGCCGCGGGAGCCATCGGTTCGGTCAACGGCGCCCGCGCGAATCAAGTCAATTGGCAGATCGACGGCACGGACAACAACGACCAGTGGTGGAATATCATGGCCGTAAATCAGGGCGGCATTCAAAGCATTCCAGGCGTGCTAATGCCGCTGGACTCGGTCGAGGAATTCTCTCTGCAAACGCAGGCTGGTCCCGAAACCGGACGCAATCCCGGAGGCACGATCAATCTCGTCATCAAATCAGGAACCAACAAACTCCACGGCAGCGCCTACTACTACAACCGCAACGAGTTCTTCTCCGCGCAGTCGCCCTTCGCACCCGCGGGTTCCCCCAAAAACAAGCTTCGCAACCAGCACTACGGCTTCTCAGCAGGTTTTCCGGTCATCAAGGACCGTACCTTCCTGTTTCTGAGCTACGAAGAACAGAAATTCGTGATCGGGAATCAATCGCTATCGACAGAGCCGTCGCTCAGCTATCAGTCGGCGGCTCGCAGTTTGCTCAAGCAATATGGTGTCCCGGAGAATCCGGTGTCGGACAACTTGCTGAACTCCATCTGGCCCGCTTCTTCCCTTACCGGGCCCGCGGCGCCGAGCAATTACTTCGATCCCGTACCGGAGACGGGTTTCAGCCACAACGGCCTGGTGAAGTTCGACCACAGCTTTAATGACAAAAACAGGCTGTCATTTCGATATTTTGTGGGCCAAGGCACGCAAATCGCGCCCGTGGGCTCACGTATTCCGTATTACTACCAAGTCGGCCCGATGCACGTGCAGAACTACTCCCTCACTTACAACAAGACCTTCTCTTCCCACCTCAGCAACCAGGCTTTGGTCGGAGTGAGCTACTTCAACCAGGTTTTCTCGGACTTGAACACTAATTTCGACCCCGTCGCGCTCGGTCTCAACACGGGAGTGACTTCACCCCATCTTAGAGGCGCTCCGCTCATCGCCATTTCCGGATTTGAGAGCACCGGGCTCACGCCAAATTCCGGCCGCAACGATATTACCGGCCATTTTTCCGACGCGCTTTCCTACACCACCGGGAAGCACCAGATGCGTTTTGGGGGAGAGATACGCCAGGCGCGCATCGATTCCTTCTACACTACAGGCGGCCGCGGCGCTTTCTATTTCACCGGCACGCAAGGGCCTTGGAGCGGCCTGCTCAATGACCCCACCGTCGATTCCAATATCGTAGCTCTTGCTGACTTCATGGCCGGTTTCGTCCACCAGTCCACCATTATGCGCGGCAACCAGGAACGAAAAGTATTGATGAACAGCTTCGATCTATTTGCGCAGGATGCCTGGCAGATTTCGCGGAATCTGAACCTGAACTTCGGTTTGCGCTACGAATATGAGGGCCCCATACATGACGGCCAGAATGACCTGTCAACGTTTGATCCTACCAGGGGAGGTCTGGTGGTGGTGGGCCAGCAGATTAACAACCTGTATCCACGCTACTGGAAAGCCTTCAGCCCCCGCGTGGGATTTGCCTACCAACCCCGGGGAAGCGGCAGTCTCGTGGTCCGCGGCGGATTCGGGCTGTTCTTCGATACGCCTGCGATCGTCCCGTTTCTCGACAATTCCTCCAGCCTGGCGGCCGCATCTGTTGCGAATAACGGCCCGATCGGAGTGGAAGGTAATCCGGCCGGCACAAAGCCGGTCTCTCTCCTCGAAACGGATGGCTACACCATCGTCAAGGACCAGCCGATCTTCACCACGGGAAACAACAATCTCTTCTCGGTTAGCCAGCATTTCCGTCCCGCCTACGACTTGAGCTACAACCTGAATGTGGAGAAAGCAATTGGTGGTAAGGTTATACTGCAAGTCGGTTATGTGGGGACCGAGGGCCGGCGCCTGCTTTCCTTGATTGACATAAACCAGTTGCCGCTTGGCGGAGTTGGGTCTCGTCCCTATCCCAACTTCGGCGTGATCGACGAAATCCAAAGCATTGGCACTTCCAACTTCAATTCCCTGCAAGCCTCGCTCAAAACCACCAGCTGGCATGGAATTACTTCGCAGCTTTCTTACGCCTGGGGCCACAGCCTCGACGAAGTCACGCAATACGTGGGCGCGCTCCCGCAAGACTCCACCAACTTCAAGGGCGATTACGGCAACTCGGACTACGATGTCCGGCACCACTTCAATGCCTACTTTCTTTACGACGTCCCCGGTTCTTCGCATGGCCCCGCTTGGGTGTCCCACGGATGGCAACTGAATACCAACCTCAGCTTCCGCACCGGGTTTCCATTCACCATCCACGCCTCATCCAACACAGACGGTACTGGCGAAAACGGCACCCGTGGAGTCCAAGTCGGTGATCCTTTCCAGGGCGTATCTCATGCGCTCAGCGATCACAATCCCGTTCAGTGGATCAATCCAAACGCTTACGCCAATCCGGCACAGGGTTCTTTCGGAACCGTGGCTCGCAACTCCGTGTATGGGCCGGGATTCGGCGACGTCGATTTTTCCGTTCTCAAGAACATACCGATCACGGAAAGATTCCGCGCCCAATTCCGCGTCGAGTTTTTCAATCTGTTCAACCGCGTCAACCTGGCGCCGCCCAGCGGCACCATCGGCGGCGGGTTCGGGCAGAGTAGCGACACCGCGGGAGACTTTTACGGCTCCCCTGGCATCGGTCCCGGAGAACCATTCAACGTGCAATTCGCGTTGAAGATCTTGTTTTGATGGTGAGCCAATTCATGAGCAGCTCTCACGGCCCAGCGAAGAACTTCGTCAAAATGCGCTGTCTGGTAAGCGTTCTATCGTCCTTGCTGCTGGCAGCCACAGCGAGTTCCCTCGACGCGCAAACAAGAGATTCTTCCACTCCTTCGTCCGAGAAGCTCCGCACCGTTCACTACGAACTGAAATTCCAAGACCTCAAGTACGTTTTCGGCCCCTTCCCGCCAGTCTTGCGCGTTCACGCTGGAGACATCATCGACACGACCACGGTGGACGCCGATGGCAAAGCTCTGGAAGAGGCGGGCCTCAAAGTCATGGGCCCGAATCCGCTCACCGGCCCCTTCCATGTGGAGGAAGCGGAGCCCGGCGACACTCTGATCGTACGTTTCTTGACCATCGATCCGAATAGCAAACAGGGTTTTGGTGCCGCGGGTCCCGGTTTCGGCGCCCTAAACAGCAGCCACTACACACCTATGCTTGGAGCATCGATCCCCCCGAAATCCTGGGTCTATCCCATCGATAAATCAGAAAACATCGCGATATTCCACGCCAATGATTCAGACTTTTCGGTCAAGATTCCCTTGCATCCGTTCTTGGGATGTGTCGGCGTCGCGCCCGCCGACGGAGAAGCACGCAGTTCCATTGTCCCGGCGGAATTTGGCGGGAACATGGACGCACCCGAGGCCAGCGAGGGGAACACCTTGTATCTGCCGGTCAATGTACCCGGCGCTCTTCTCTTTTTTGGCGACGGGCATGCGGCCATGGGTGACGGCGAGGTCGCCGGCACCGCCATTGAAGTCTCCATGCGAGTACGTCTCGAGGTGGATGTCGTGAAGAAACAAAAGATCGCCTGGCCTCGCTTTGAAAACGACGACTACATCATGGCCGTTGGCATCTATCGTCCGCTCGATGACGCATTGCGCATTGCGTTTGCTGAACTCGTCCGGTGGATCCACGAACGCTACGGCTTATCCGAAATGGATGCCTACGAGTTGCTCTCGAAAACTGCCGAAATCCATCTGGACGAAATGGTCGACCCCAACTACGTCATCGTCGCCAAAATCAACAAAAAATTCCTGCCGGCTGCAACAACCCGCAAGTAGTAATGACCAACCCGTTAGAAATGATGACCTGATTTCGGCCAAGGGCCTCATGGCTGCCGCCAAGAGACCATCAGCGTGCTCCACAGCCAGTCGATGCTGGTCAACGAAACTCACTTGGATGGCACCCTACCGTGACAATCCTTCGCTTCTTCGGGCGAAAGAGCGACGCCGCAGGTCGATAGATGCCCCACAAGACACACCCTGCCTGGAAAGTCCCCATGCGGTTAAGGCTCTTGCTCCGGAGGACGGTCGGCCTAACGATTTGGATTTCACGCGGGAAACTGTGCTGATGAGTCTTCAATGCGCGTAACCGGGGCCGCGGAGCACTTTTCCGGGACGTGCACCGGTCATTTTGCCTTCGTCGATGACCGGGACGCCGTTGACCAGGACATAGTCCATTCCTTGCGAAAGTTGATTGGGATTGTCGAAGGTGGCGAGGTCGCGGACCGTGGCGGGATCGAAGATCACGACATCGGCCCACATGCCGGTGCGGAGAAGGCCGCGGCCTTCGAGCCGCAGGCGTTCTGCAGGCAGGGAGGAGAATTTGCGGATGGCGTCTTCGAGAGTGAGCTTGTGCTCTTCGCGAACGTATTTGCGCAGGATACGAGGGAAAGTACCGTAGGCCCGGGGATGCGAATGTTCTTGACCGAGAATTCCTTCGGGTGAAACGCCGGAGGAGTCATTGTCGAAGGAAACCCAAGGTTGTTGAAGCGCCAAGACAACATCCGGTTCGGACATGCCAAAAGCGGCGATGCCGGTGCTGGCATCGTCCTGGATCAGAAAATCAAAGATGGTATCCATGGGGTCTTCGTTCCAAAGCTTCGCAACTTCCGCGAGAGTCTTGCCCTGAAGAGGCAAGAGTTTGGGGTTTTGGACCGAGGCGATGAGAACGGATTCGGGACCCGAGATTTGCTGCCACTCGTTTTCCCAATCGTCTGAAGGAGTAAGCATGTCTTTGCGGATGCTCTCGCGTGCACCGGGTTCTTTAAGACGCTCGAGCAGTTTAGCTTTGCCGCCATTGTGGGCCCATGGCGGGATGAACGCTGAGAGGCCATTGCCCCAAGCCGTATAGGCGTAGGTGTCAGCGGCGATGTCGATGCCTTGGGCGCGCGCCGAGTCGATTTTGGCGACGACTTCGGGCATGTGCCCCCAGGAGGGCTTGCCGGCAACCTTCAGGTGCCAGATTTCCACAGGAATATGCGCTTCGCGTGCGATTCGAATGACTTCGTCGATCGATTGCAAGATGGCCGTACTCTCACTGCGCATGTGCGTGGCATAGATGCCGCCGAAGCGGGAGGCTTCCGCAGCAAGCGCGATCAATTCTTCGGTCTTGGCGTAGGGAGCAGGCGGATATTCGAGAGAAGAGGAGACCCCGACGGCGCCGTCGAGCATGGCTTGGCGGACGAGCTCTTTCATCTGCGCGAGCTGCGCAGGCTTGGGTTGTACATCGTCGTCGCCGAGGACCATGCGGCGGATGCGGGTGGCGCCGACGTAATCGGCGACATTGATGCCGATGCCCTGTTTTTCAAGGCGCGCGAAGTATTGACGCAAGGATCGCCAGTCGGCTCGGACGTGCAGCTGATCGAAGGCACCGTGATCGGTATGGAGAATGGCGTCATTGAGCGGAGCGATGGATTCCCCTTCGCCGGTGATTTCCGTGGTGATGCCCTGATAGATTTTCGATGGCAGACGGGGATCGACGAGAACAGTCAGTTCGGACTGACCAAGCATATCAATAAAGCCGGGAGCGACAACGAGACCGTGAGCGTCGATGGTGCGCGTGCGAGGTGCTGCGTTGAGGTTGCCGATTGCCGCGATTCTTCCCGCGCGAATCCCGATGTCACCGGAATACCAAGGTGAGCCGGTGCCGTCTATGATTTGGCCATTGGTGATGACAATGTCGAACGCCGCGGACAACGCGGCTCTCACTGGAAGAATAATCAGCAAAAACAAAAAAAGGAGGGTAAGGATTGTGGCCTTCCATGGGATAAAAATGGCATGTCGCATGAATTGGCTCCCGTTGCGCGTCAGGACCAGGGCAGAAGGATCTATCCGGGATTTCCATGTTGACTTCCCGGACGACCGATAACGTACACTCACCCCCGTCGGCATGCAATGCTCGAGCCAGGTTTTTGCCTCCAGAGCGTTTCCGACGGCTGCGGCAGAATCTCAAAGTCGAATACTGATGCTTCTCGACGCAGTCCTCAAACACTCATCCTTCTCCAGTCTCCCTCAGCACGGAAATCTCTTTCGGTCGGCGGCTCGCCTACTAGCTGCCCGCTCTAAATCAATTTAGTGGAGGAACTGGGGGTCGAGTGAGAACTTGCTGTGCACCGCGAAGCTGGCTCCCCGCAAGGTGAATTCCACCACCTCGAGCCCGGGGCCGAGCAGAGGAACGCCGTCGAGGGTCCTCGGAAAGGAGAAATGGACGGAGGAACTCGCGCCAGTTCCGGTGAACTCGATTTCAAGCGGGGCCACGGTGCCCCGGCGAGTCTTGAGCGTCGCACGCAAGTCTGGGCTGCCGACCGGCGTGACCGCGAAGGGCTCGAACCCAACGAAGCCGGGCTGCTCGAGTCTCACGGTGATAACGTAGCGATCCGCGGGAAGCCGCGGTGCCTCCGCCTCGAACGCGGCCAGCGCGCGTTCGCCGAGTTCTTCCAGCCGCGCAAAGGCCTGGTTCACCGGGACGGCCGATTCCCAGCGCACGAGGAAGGCGGTGGAGGGCGAAAGCCTCGGCGCCGCATCCGGCTGCTGGGAAGAATCGACGGGCGCTTCGATTCGCCCTTTCTGCAAGCAATTCCCGTTTGCGTCGATGGCATCGGAGTCGCAGTGTCTCGTGCCCGTGGGAATGCTGTAGCTCGCTTGATTCTCTCGCCGCAGGAACACCACAACTTCCACCTTCGCCCAAGGCGAGTGTCGCACTAGCTTCAGGGCTTCGGCATGGGACCACTGCGCGGGGGGCTTCTGTTTCCAGAAATCGTCCGCGCGGACAGATGGAGACAAACCAAAAAACAGGGCCACCATTGGGAGCATCATCCGGAATGCCGCTGGAAGCAGCGCGGCGCGGTGCCCATGCGCCCGGCGTGCGCACGGTAATTCGCGGATCGCCGCATTACCTGGAACTCTCATACTTCTAGCTCGATCGTCTTGACACTGTAACAGGGTTTCTCCATCTCCAACACCTATTCTCCCGGCATTCGGCTGAGCGGTCAGGCTGGATCGCCCTGCCGCTCTCACTGGAGACGCCTTTCGCAAGACGTAGACCGTTGAGAACCCGGCCATCTAGAGGATTCACAAAGCAGCGCCGTCTCAATTTGCCAAAATTATCTGGATTTTGGTTGACAAAAACCCAGCCCGCCATAAAATCTCAGTCAATTAAGAAGTCCTCGCGGTCCTACGTTCTGTAGGGGGGTGGCATTGGATGCTTAAACCATATTGTATGCGGCTTACCTCAGCACTCATTCTGGTTCTCGGCTGTGTTCTCTCTCTGCCTGCCCAGATCACCACGGGTGAGATTACCGGAACGGTTATGGATCAGAGCGGCGCCGCAGTGGCAGGAGCGAGCGTCTCCGCCGTCTGTCCAGACACAAACCAGACGCGTACGGTGACCTCCGGCAGTGTCGGCGAATACCGGCTGCCTGACATGGCCATTTGCGTCTATAAGGTCTCGGTTTCCTCTCAAGGGTTCAAGACGACGGTGCGCAATGTGACGGTTACCCTCGCCCAGGCGACCAAGGCGGATTTCCGGCTTCAGGTGGGCGAGCGCACGGAAACCATCACGGTGGAAGCAGCCAGCCCGCTGGTGGACTTCTCCCTGGGCGTGAACAACGAGGTGGACACGAAGTCTATCGTGGATCTACCGACGGAGGGTCGTGATTTTAAGTCCATCTTGGCCCTTACCCCCGGCGTGCAGCGCTCGCCGGGTGGCGGGTTCCTGGACGTTAGCGTGAGCGGCCAGCGCACCACTACCAACAATTACATGATCGATGGCATGCCCAACAACGACCGCTTTTACGGCAGCGAGGTCGTCGGGCAACCCGGCGTACTGGGAATCCCGGCTTCCGTTCTGGGCAACGATTCCATCTCGGAGTACACCGTTCAGCAGCTTCCGACGGCAGAGAACGGGGTCAAGGGTGGTGCGGCCATCAACGTGACGCTCAAGAGCGGCACCAACGATTTCCACGGCACGGCCTTCTATTTCGGAGACTACGACTGGCTGAACGCCAAGAACTTCTTCTCCGCAGCGAGAACCGCCTATCACAATCACAATTACGGAGGCACGGTGGCAGGGCCGATCGTCAAGGACCGCACCTTCTTCTTCTTCGCGTATGAAGGGCAGCGAAACATAGCCGTGGAGCCTTATAATGTGGTCATCCCCACGCAAGGCGATCTGGCTGCGGCCCTGGCGGACTTCGCGTGCACGCCGGGGAACACAGGTTCTTGCCAGATCGACCCTGTGACCATGAAGCCCATCATCACAAATGCAAATAATCTGCCAATGAATGCGGCAGGCTTGAACCTGCTGAAGTATTACCCGTGTTCGGATGGCGCTGGTAAGTTTGTTTCCTGCACGCCCGCCGCGGCTAACCTCGCTGTGGCCAGCGGCGGGTTCACGCAGACCATTTCCAGCCCCAATACCGACAAGATGGGCAGCTTCATCATCAAGATTGATCATAAACTGAACGACAAGATGCAGCTCTCCGGGCGGTATATGTTCGCTGACAGCATCCAATCCGCACCACTCGGCGGATATACGCTTCCCCCGGCACCTGGCAGCGGCCTGGCACCCGACGCATTTAACTCCATCGCTCCGACACGCGTGCAATTGGCAGGTGCCACCTGGACCTACAGCATCTCTGCCAACAAAATTCTCGATGTGCGCTTCAACTGGTCGCGTTACGCACAGATCCTGGCGCCAAATAACAAGGTTGATCCCAAGAGTCTGGGCCTCGACACAGGCCCCTTGAACCCCGCCGATTTCGGCGTGCCTCCGGTCTATGCCAGCTCGGTGACCTATGGGAACCCTGGGGGCATACAAGGCTACCCGCTGAGCACCCGCCCGACGCAGACTTACGATACGTCGGTACACGCCACGTGGATCAAGGGCACTCATACCTTCAAGTTTGGGGGCAACTATCAATACGCCTCCACGTACAGCTTGCGGAATCGTGCGCGGTCTGGCCTGATCAGTACCCAAACTAGTTTTGAGACCCTTATTGACCAGTTGCTTCTCGGGCGCATCGACCAGGCGGGCCGCTCCTTTGGCGATACTTCACGCCACCTCTACCAGCCCTCTATGGGAGTGTTTTTCCAGGACGAATGGAAAGTCAGTCCGCGCCTGACGGTCAGCTACGGCTTGCGCTGGGACCTCAATGGTGCGTTGGGTGATGCCGACAAGATTGCCTCCAATTTCTTCCCCTGCGCTCCGCCAGAGCCATCGGTCTGCGCGCCGCCCGGGTTTCCGAACGGTCTGGTTCAGGTGCAGCAGGGCTACTCTCGCCTCTATAACCTGGATTTTAAAGACCTTGGCCCACGCGCCGGACTGGCTTGGGACATCTTCGGCAACGGCAAGACGTCTTTGCGAATTGGTTACGCCATGGCTTACGACGTGGCGAATTTTGCCGCCATCAGCGCACCTTACGTTTTCCAAGGTGCCCGAGCCGGAGCGTTTACAAACTCTGACCTGGGCGTGTTCTCGGTCACAGCAAGGGGGAATGGCTGTACGGGCTTCGTCGACCCGATCAATGGATGTCAAGCGGGCCTCTCAACTCTCTTCCAAGCCTTTGGGCCGAACACCTGTTATAACCCGGCGACGAACACCGGAGCTCTGAACCCGCTCACTGGCACGACTGGGCCCGACTGGGTTTGCATCGGTCCGCAAGCGGGAAGCCCGAACCCGACCACGCCTTTCCAAACCTATGGCGCCAATCCCACGGGCACACCGCCGTTTAACATTTTCGGAACTATTCCGAATTTGAAAACGCCAAGAATCCAGTATTACAACGCCACCATTCAACACGAGCTATTCAGAAACAACGCCATCACCGTGAGCTACCTGGGGGCTCACGGAACAGATAGTTTTCTAGAGCGCAGCCTGAATAACCGCCCCATTGGCTGCTTCGTGGGTGGTGTGCAGCAGACCACCGGAAATTGTGCGCGCCCGTTTGACTCTGTGTACCAGCTGAATGGCGTGCCCAACTTCGGTTACATCATGCAATTGACCAACGATGGGTACTCCCGCTACAACGCCATGCAAGTGACTTACCGCCAGCGCGGTTGGCATGGGCTGAACACCATGGTCAACTTGACCTGGTCGAACTGTATTGACACCAATTCCGTGAATCGCGGCGGTGGGTCTACAGTTCCGATCGAGGAGAATCCTTACAATCCCAGCAGTAACCAGGGTCCGTGCGACTCGGATGTCCGGCTGAACTTCAATGCCGGTGTGGTCTACGACTTTCCACGCTGGCACGCCGCAGGACGCTTTGGAGAAGGTTGGGAGACCGGGTCCGTGGTGACGGCTCTGACGGGGCGTCCCTGGACCCCGTTACTGGGAACCCTCTCCGACCAATCCGGCCAGGACCTGGTTTACAATAGGGCGGATTGTTCGGGAGTAAAACCTGTTTACCAGTTCAGTAACCCCAATATCCCCACGGTTACGAATTTTGATGCGATATATTCCATTCCGGCCCCCGACACCATCGGGACCTGCGGCCGCAACTCTTTCCGCGGACCTGATTTCAGGCAGTGGGATTTTAACCTCAACAAGACCACCAAGATCACGGAAAGGTTGAGCCTCCAGATCCGCTTTGAGATCTTCAACTTGTTGAATCATCCTAACTTCAATTCGACCCCTAGCAGCACCACGATATCCCAGAGCAAGCTTGACAACCCCGACCCGACTAAAGTGAACTTCTCCAGATACTCGCAGACGCCGGATATTGCTTCCGGCAACCCGTTCCTTTCTCAAGGCGGCCCGCGCGCTGCGCAGATCGGGGCCAAGGTCATTTTCTGATCTTCGGCTATCTTCGGCTCCAGGCCGCTTTGGTTCCGAAAAAGGAGTCTGCTAGAATGCAGACTCCTTTTTCTTTTATGCGGCGCGCTTGCATCTTTTGCCTCCTCGTTCTGTTTCCCGCGCTCGCCGCGGCAGCCACAGACCAGCCCTGCGTTATCCTGATCACCTTGGATACGGTCCGCGCTGACCGCATGGGTTTTCTCGGCTCAAAGCATGGCTTAACGCCGCAACTGGATGCTCTGGCGAATCAGAGCGTGGTGTTCGAGCATGCCTACTCCCAGGCGCCCATTACACCGGTCTCTCACGCCACCATACTCACCGGGACTTTTCCGCAGTACCACGGAATCCGCAACTTCGGCGATCGCCTGCCTCCAAGCGTCCCCTTTCTACCCGAAATTCTTCACGCCGAGGGCTACCACACGGGGGCCTTCGTCGGCAGCATCATTCTGGACCCGAAAAACGGGTTTGCCTCCGGATTCGAGCGCGGCTTCGATGTCTACAACGCAGGCTTTCACCGGCAGAAGACCGGGGAGCGCCGCGAGGCTTCTATGCAGCGCCGTGGCGAGGTGACCTTGGGGCACGTGCTCGAATGGCTGGGCCAGCAGCAGGACAGTCCGTTTTTCCTGTGGTTTCACCTGTGGGACGCGCACGACCCATACAATCCACCCGAACCGTTCCGCAGCCGGTTTCCCGGCGCCCCTTACAACGGGAGTATCGCCTACGTGGATGCCACTGTAGGGAAGCTGATTGACTATTTGCGGAACCAGGGGCTGTATGACAATGCGCTGATCGCTATCGCCGCCGATCACGGCGAATCCCTGGGCGACCACGGCGAACTAACCCACAGTATTTTCCTTTACGACGCTACCATCCACGTGCCCTTGCTCCTCAAACTTCCCGGCAATCGTTTTGCCGGCCAGCGTGTCAATGCCGCGGCGAGCCTGGTGGATCTGGCGCCGACCCTTCTCGAAGCGCTGGGGCAGACGCCGCCTCCGGCCATGCAGGGCCGTTCGCTCCTCCCTCTGATTGGAAACCCGCACGCTCTAAACCGTCCTTCGTTTGCCACCGGCGACCACTCCGAACGCTCGTTCGGGTGGAGCGCGCTTGTTTCCCTGCGCATCGGCAACCAGCTTTACGTGCGCGCGCCATTGCCCGAGCTTTACGATCTGGCCTCAGACCCGGGCGCGAAGATAAACCTCTATCCGGGCAACCGCGCCGCCGCGGTGCGCCTCGCAATCCAGTTGGATAATTTCGTGAAGCGCATCAGCACAGGCGCACCTCAGGCCTTGCAGGACGGACTCGACGAAAAGAGCAGGGAAAAGCTCTCCGCGCTAGGCTACGTGGCCGCTGGAAAGACCGGCCCGCCCGCAAGCATCGACCCCAAGGACCGCATCGAGGTGGCCAACGATATGCACGATGCCAGCCTGGCCATCGAAGAGGGCAAGGAAGCCACGGTCATCCCGCTGCTGCTGCGGGTGGTGGCCAAAGACCCGCAAATCCAGGCGGCGCAGTATTATTTGGGCATCGCCTACTCGCGGAAGGGCAACTTTCCCAAAGCCATTCCTCCCCTACGCAAAGCCGTCGAGCTGCGGCCGGATGCGCTGATGGCCCAGTACGAGCTGGCCATCTGCCTCTACGAAACCGGCGATCTGAATACCGCTGCCACGTATTTCGAAATCTTGGTGGAAAGCCGGCCCGATTGGAGCGACGCCCGTTATTCTTTGGCCTCCATTTATGCCCGTACTGGACGGCCTCAGGAAGCAGCCAAAAACCTGCTCGCAGTTCTCCAGGGAGAGCCGGACCATTACCGGGCAAACCTACTTCTGGGGCGCATGCTGTTTCTGAACGGCACTTTCGCCGAGGCCCTGCCCTACTTGGAAAAGGCCGCAGCGGTACAGACGGACTCCGGCGAGGCGCATTCCTTCCTCGCGGACGAATACGAGAAGCTGGGCCGCGCCGCGGATGTCGCGCGCGAGCGCGCCGAAGCCGCCCGCCTGAAACCCGCCACTCCGTAAGAGTATGCCCTGCCCTCTCATCACGATCTGGTTCTTGTTTGTGGGCTATAGAGGTTAGGTTGGGACCATTCCGGCTTGCATCTTGCTCTCCGTGGCGCATCGCAGGCAGTAGATTGAAGGTCAACTCATGCTCAATCCGAACCTAGCCTAATGCGGTCGGAAGGTCTTCCCCGTCTCCAGCAGAGTTTTCAATCGCGAGAGAATTCGCGGCCACCCATCCGCATTCTGAGCATACGCCGGGTCGTCCTCCGCCCAGTCATCATTCGTTACCACCACCTTCACCGCCTCCGTCTCCGGAGTCAGCTCCACTCTCACTCTCGACATCATGGCCCCATCGCCCATGCCGAACTTGTACTCAAACAGCCTCGGCGGCTCCGCCCGCAGCACCTCACCCGTCACATACCGCATCGGCTTCCCATCCTTGCTCGGCCCCGACCAGGTCATCGCCCCGCCAGGCTTCAGGTCCAACTCAAAGTCCGCGCCCATGAAGATCTTCTGATTCGCCTCCTTCGAAACGAACCCATCCCAGACCTTCTCCACAGGGGCGGCGATGTAATAGGTGAAAATCAGTGGGGCCTTCTGCATATCAATCCTCCTAGCACTCCTCGAAGATCATGTAGCGCCTGCATCTGCCTCAACCCAGCTCTCCGCATCGCGAAGACGGTTAGCAGGGTGACGTCGGAAACTTCAGCAATGCCTGCTAACTTAGCCTAGACTGCCGTCTCGCGCAGCGACCAACCGCATCCGACGTGCAACAACAGCGCACGCAACCAGGCATCTAGCCAAGGGAAGCCACGTAATCGACGGACAGCGCCGCTTCTCCTACCCATCTGACGCCACGCGGATGGAAACAATTGCAACAGAATCGGCCGTTCGTCGAGTTCGGTCATGCGGAAGGACTTGGCTCCGCCAATTAAAGGAGTCACTTCTATCTTAGTGCTTATGTGCGGGGTCCTCCCTACGCTGCCGGATCTTTCCTCGGCGGATGTGCTCCGCAGCGCTGCGGCCCCGACGGTGGACAGCCCCGATTCGCGACTATATACTCCTCTTCTAACTCCGGGGTGTCCTATGGTTCCCAAAAGAATTTCCTTATTGCTTTCCGTTTTCTTGCTGGCTCTTCCCGTCTTTGGACAACAACAAAATCCTCCTAAGTCAAAACCGCGCGTCATCGTTGTGGGCGTCAACGGCATGGAGTTGGACATCATCCGTCCGCTCCTGCTGAAAGGCCGGATGCCAAATTTGTCGAGTGTGATCGAGAGAGGCGCTTACGGAAAGCTCCGGACGGTTTCCGCGCCCAATTGCCCGCGGGTCTATAGCACGCTCTTCACCAGCACGGATCCAGAGGAGCACGGCGTCACAGGTTTTATTGTCGGCGGGATCACTGCCAACACCAACATGCTTAAGGAAGAGCCCGTCTGGTCTATGCTATCGAAAAACGGGATCACCGTAGGCATGGCGAACGTTCCGGCTACTTTCCCGGTCATGCCCGTAAACGGTTACATGATCAGCGGCATGCTGACGCGCGGCAAGAACTGCGAAGACGGCGTGCTTTGCGCGCCCAAGCTGAGCGAAGTGATGGGCGGTGACGCCGTCTATCCCAAGAGTATGCAAGCCGAACTCCTGAAAAATGTCGGGGACTTCTATATTGACTGCGAGCGGATGCCGGCCGCGACAGATCTGAAGGGTCACGAAACGGAACTGATCGACAAGTGGCTGGACAAGGTGCAACTCATTCGCGAGCAGCAGACCAAGCTTTTCGATTATCTGCTGACTACGCACCCCACAGAGTTCACCTTCTTGGCTCAATCGTGCGAAGACCGCACCGGGCACTGGCTCTACCCCATAACGCCGTTCAACGTGGGCTACAATCCGAGCATCAACGGCGTCCGCATGGATGCCTTCCCGGAGCAGTACGTCGCTTTCGACAAAGTGCTTGGGTCGATCCTGAAGCATGTTGATGAAAGCACATATTTAATCATCTTCTCTGACCACGGCATCAAACCGCTGCGCGAGTTCGAAGAGAAAGATCCCCACGCGCATATGGACCACGAGAAGACCACGCCGGTCATCGCCAAGCACGATTTCGCCGATGGCGATGACGTCCCCGGCTCGTTTTTCGCCGTAGGGCCCGGCATCAAGCATGATCTTCGGCTGATGGGTTTGGGAGCCAGCGTATATGACGTGGCGCCTACCCTATTGCACATCTATGGCATCGAGCAACCGAAGCAGATGCGGGGACGCGTTCTGACGGAAATCTTCGAGAGCCCCGCCATTAAAGTGGCCGCGAAGCAGTAACTTGCTTGCATCTTACTCGCCAGACAACGGAACCTGCTTTGATCCCATCGATCGTCCGCTCATTGCGGCCGTTTCGATTTTTGTAGCGCCCTGGCCCGTGACTCGGCCCTTTGCGCGTCTTGCCGCCGCCCGAGCCCGGTGTAAGCCTCTGCGAGCACCACAAACACTTCAGGATCGCTGCTCGAGGAGTCCGCAACCGGTTCGAGCAGCTCCACCGTATCGGCAAACTTTTTCTGCTGGTTCAGCGCCTTCGCAAGATCGATCTGTGCTTCTGAACTCCCCGGCTCTAAAAGTATCGCGCTCTCAAATTGATCCTCTGCCGTTTTCGGATCGTTCAAACGGAGATAAACTCGCCCGAGCGCGAGCCGCGCTGCAAATTGGTGAGGGCTGGACTGTAAGCTCGCCTCGAGAACGTCCCTCGCGCCGCGCGGATCGCCGCTCAGTTCCAGTGCTCGCGCGTAGTCAAATGCATCCGTCGGGTCATTCCGGGGCGCGTCTTGCGCCCGTCCGAGATATCCGGCTGCTTTGGCGTAATTCCCTGAAGCCATCTCCAGCCGGCCCAGTTGTCTAAGAGCGATCGCCGAGCCTTCGTCCAATTGCAGCACCTTCCTAAGAGCCACTCGGGCCTTATCCGGCTCCCCGTCCTCTGACGCTATCATCGCGGTGCGCAGCAGATTGTGCTCCTCAATCTTGTCCTTGGGATCGGGCAACAACGAGGGTTCGGGAACATCCGTAGTGCTTCGAGCGTCGGCTGAGCCCAAATAACCGAGCGCGTGCAGCTCATCGATGGTGCTCGCGGATACAGCGGCGGGCGAGATTTTTCCGGGCACCGGTGCTTTGACGGCTAATTCCGAGAGCACTCTGCGCAGTTTCTGAACCGTTCCGTCCCAGGGTTCGTAATGGTTTCGCAATTCGCCGGGATCGGCATGGAGATCGTAGAGTTCCGGCTTCGGCGCCTCGATCAACTTGAAGCCTTCCTTGCGAACCGATCGTAGCGGGGCCCATGCAAACCGCAACGGATAATCGGTTTCACCAAAAACGGTCCGAGGAGTCGCCTCGATACCGGCAAGGAATGGCTCGAGAGAATCGCCATCCAAATTCGCCGGAGCAGCAATGCCAAGCAGGTCCAGAATCGTGGGCATGATATCTGTCGTGCGGACCTGCGCGTCAACCGTCCTGCCCGCCTCGCGTTCCTGCGGCAGCTTCATAATCAATGGAACGTGGGTCGTAGAATCGTAGAGAAAGATGCCGTGAGTGTCTTCGTGATGTTCGCCCAGTCCTTCTCCGTGATCTCCCACTACAACAATCATGGCTCCCTCATACCATCCCTGTTTCTGGAGGTAAGCAAGGAAGTGGCCCAACGCTGAATCCGCGTAAGCAATTTCTCCGTCGTAGAGGCGGTCCTTGTAAATCTCGGAATACGGCGGAGGCGGCTCGTACGGATCGTGCGGATCGTAGAAGTGCACCCAAACGAAGCGTGCACCGGCGGGGTGCGCGTTGAGCCATGATTCTGCGCGTTGCTCTACCTCCATACCTCGGCGCTCGAGGCGTCCCCACCGGGACTTAGTTGTCGTGAGCTCTGGGAAGTTATCGTAGAACTCGAAACCGCGATCGAGGCCGGGCGCGAGATTCTTGCTGTCGAGGATCACGGCGCCTATGAATGCCGCCGTGCGGTAGCCCCCCTTGGTGAGTAATTCTGCCAGGGTGGGGTGTATCGCGGCCAAGGGGACGCCGAAATCGCTGACTCCGTGCGAGCTCGGCAAAAGCCCGGTCATAATGCTGGTGTGCGAGCTATTAGTGATGGGGCTGGGTGTGAATGCTTCGGTGAAGCGGACTCCTTGCTTTGCTAACAGATCTAACGCGGGAGTTCGGATCCGGTCATACCCATAACAGTGAACGTGGTCGGCACGCAGAGTATCGATGGTAATGAGAAAAACGCCGGGACGGGAGGCCTGGTCCGGTACGGGCTCGCGGGCGACGCCAGCACCAACAGCTAGGTGGCAGCAGAAGAGGACAAAAAAGATCCGCATGGCCTCGAGCGTATCACAGCCGGGTTTTCAACAGCTGGTCACCCAAGGGACGGCAACCTGAAGAGCCTTCCCTGTTGGTCATAAGTGGAACGCGAGGTCGTCATTAGCTACAAACAACGACCTTCTTTCCCACCCCTTTCTAAGCCTCACGCCTTCATCGCCTTCCGCCAACCGTGATACACTCCGCTCGCTCCAAGAGTCGCAAATTCCCCGAAACGGAGGCGGGCGATGATTCGATGGCTGCTGGGGATCGCGGCCGCACTCGGCACTTTGGCGGCAGTGGCGCTCTCCGCCGACTTGGCCGCCCCCGACACTCCCGAACCCGGTTCTGTCGAAGCTATCGCGAAAGCCACCGGCGATCCGCGTTTCCTTTCGCCCTGGGTTTCCTACCTCCCCCAATCGCACGGTGTTCCCTCGCCACTCGCCTTTTTTGGCCGCATCCCCGGCGCCCCCGGTGAATTCGTTGACACTGCGAAAGCGCACGCCTACTGCCGTGCCCTTGCGGCCGCGTCACCTAGGGTTCGCGTTTTCTCCATCGGTCGCAGCGAAGAGGGCCGTAATATCTTGATGGTCGCCGTCGCCGATGAAACCGGCATCCACGACCTCGACCGCCTCAAGGCCGCCACAGCATCCCTCGCTGACCCTCGTACTCTCTCAGCGGCCGCTGCTGAAGCGCTTATCACCACCTCCCGCCCGATCTACTATTTCAATGCAGGCTTGCACGCCGATGAAACCGGTTCCGCGGAAGCCGTACTCGAACTCGCCTATCGCCTGGCCGTCTCCGACCAGCCAAACATCCGCCGCATCCGCGAACAACTCATCGTGCTCATCAATCCTGTCTCGAATCCCGATGGCCGCGACAAGATGGTGGAATGGTTTTATCGCTACCTCAAGGGTAAGACCAATCGGGCCACCTCTCCCCGCCAGTCTCCGCCGTACTGGTCCAAGTACGCCTTCGTCGACATCAATCGCGACACCCATCAGCAAACCCACGAAACCACCAAGGCCGTTCACCGCATGTTTCACGAATGGCATCCCACCGTGGTCCACGATCTTCACGAAGGCTCTCCCCTCATGATGACCTGGAACGGCACCGGTCCTTACAACCCCAACATCGATCCCATCACCTACACAGAATTTCTCGAGCTCAGCTTTCATGAAGTCCAAACCATGACGGCCTTCGGCATGCCCGGCGTTTCCACTTGGAATTTCGGCGAAGCCTTCAGCCATCTCTATCTTGATTCCGTGGCCATGAATCACAACAGCATCGGCCGCGGCTATGAAACTCTGGGCAACGGCACCGCTGAGACCTTGCATTACTCTCTCCGTCCCTCACAAACCTCTATGGAGTGGTACCGCCCGGCTCCTCCTCCCGCCGAATTTGACTGGTCCGAGCGTGACAACCTCAACTACACCGAAACCGGCGCGCTTGCCGCCCTCGACTTCGCCGCTCGCAACTCCAAAGAGATGCTTCGCAATTTCTACAAGAAAGGCTGGGACTCGTGGCGCAAGGGACTTGACGAACCTCCCTATGCCTATCTCATCCCGGAAGATCAGGGAGACCCGAAGCGCGTTGCCGACATGGTGGGTCGCCTGCTCGCGCAACGCATCGAGGTCGGCCGCGCCCAAAACCCTATGGCTCTCACCGAAGGCCACTTTCCCGCGGGCACCTACGTGGTGCGTCTCGATCAGCCCTATCGCAATTACGCCGTCGACCTGCTCTCGCCTCAGGTCTTTCCCAAGGACAAAGGGGAACCCTACGACGATGTCTCCTGGGAGTTTCCCGCCAATTTCCATCTCGCCGCCATCCCTACGGCGGATGTGTCGGTTCGATCCGCGGCACTCACGCCGCTGAAAGAGACGCCGCAGCCGGCAGGCACCGTTTCTGGTGAAGGTCCCGTGTTCCTGTTGAAAGACACCGGCCAGGAGAGCCTTTTCGCCGCTCGCTATCGGCTCGCTTCCTTCGATGTGGAAATTGCCGAGCACCCCTTCCGAGTCGGCGGCGGCGACTTTCCCGCCGGCTCCTGGATTCTGCCTGCTAGGGACGGCCTGGCCGACGCAATTCGTCCTGTGGCCACCGAACTTGGCCTGGATTTCGTCAGCACTCCTACTTCTCCCGGCGTTTCGCATCACGCTGCGAGCGTTCCGCGAGTGGGTGTCTGGGTGCCCTGGGCTGATACCGACTCTATCGGCTGGATCCGCTACATTCTCGATCAGCGCCGCGTCCCCTATGTGTATGTTCGCGACGAAGACATTCGCGCCGGCAATCTTCGTGACCACCTTGACGTGCTTCTCTATGGCCACGTCGATCTCGAACTCGCCGAGCAAATTGAGGGCCTGCCAAGGCGCTGGAGCCCGATGCCCTTCAAGAAAACACCGCAGACTCCCAGCTTCGGTACGCCCGCCGAGTCCGACGACATCACCGGCGGAATCGGCTATGCGGGCCTTGCGGAAGTGCAACGCTTCGTGGACAGCGGCGGTCTACTCGTAACCCTGGGTAGCGGTTCGATGCTCGCTCTCAACGGCGGCATCGTGCGTGGCGTGCGCTCGGTCGCTGGGGGCGTGCCGCGCAGCATCGCGGGCGGTGGTTCGGCTTCAGCCGCAGCCGCGCAGAATTCCGTCACCCGCACTCCCGGCGCGCATGTGCGTGTTACCTTCGCGCGGCCGGACCACCCCATTGCCTATGGTTACCCCACGCACACCCATGTCTTTCGGCAGAACTACCCGCTCTATAATGCTCCGCGGGCCTGGCTGCGCATGGCCTATTGCACAACCTGTCTTGATGGCCCCGAAGACCGCTCCGGAATCGTCCTCGAATGGGGCGACTCGGCGGGCGCTCCATTTGTCATCAGTGGCCAGGCCTGGGGCGAAAATAATCTTCTGCGCCGCCCGGCCATTCTCGACATGCCCGTCGGCCGCGGCCACGTCGTCTCCTTCAACTTCAATCCTTTTCACCGGGACATGAATCGCGGCGATCACCGTCTGGTCTGGAATGTCATTTTAAATTGGCAAGCAATTCTTTCGGCCCCGGCACCATCCTCTGTTTCCGCGTCAAGCGACCCTGATGAATCGGACCCCTAATCCATACTGCTCCGAAGCCAGAATGACTCCTGACAAGTCCTAGTGCTTTATCGGAAGCGCGCTTTCTCGGAAGAGGATGACCGGGGCAGGGCGCTGCCGCGCATTCAATATCAGTACCAGACAAGCTCAAGTTTGCCTGCACCGGAAAAGTTGCACCCTCGGCCGGCACGAAGTAGCGAAGAAGCTGAGCGATCGCCAGGCTGACCGTACAGCGCGCACTGGATCGCCCACGAGAAGAATCACTTTGCGTTACTGGTCAGCTTGCCGCAGCATTCAGGGCGTGCCGGCAAAGAGGAGCGATCCCAGCCGCCGCCCAGCGCCTGGACTAATGTCACCGCGTCTACCATACGGCGGCCGAGAATATTTACGGCCGTGACTTCGTCGGAGAGAGCGGCGCTCTGAGCAGTTGTTACTTCGAGGTAGCTGGTGACGCCACCGGTATAACGAGTGTTGGCTAGTGCGAGGTATTTTTCGGCTGCGGCGACGGCCGTGTTCTGCACCTGAGCTTCGTGCTCCAGAATCCGAAGGGCCGCGACGTTGTCCTCGACTTGTTGAAAACCGGTCAGCACAGTTTGGCGATAGTTAGCCACGGCTTGATCGTATGCAGCGATGGCCTGGTCTGAGGCAGCCCGACGTCTTCCGACGTCGAAGACGGTGAAGAGTGCGGACGGGCCAGCGGACCACAAAATACTGGGGCCGGAGAACAATGTTGTAATTGAGCCGCTTTCGAAGCCTCCAGCGGCGGCCAAATTGACGAGCGGATAATAGGCGGCCTTGGCCACCCCAATCTGCGCGTTGGCCGAGGCCATCAGTCGCTCGGCACCTGCGATGTCCGGTCGCCGCTCGAGCAAATCCGAGGGCAGGCCCACCGGAATTGTCGGAGGAGGCATGACGAGAGGAAGAGGAAGGAGACGGAACGATGCGGGAGGCTTCCCGACGAGAACCGCTACGGCGTGCTCGTACTGGGCGCGAGCGACTCCGACGTCGACTGCCTGAGCGCGAGTTGTCTCAAGTTGCGTTTTGGCCTGCTCGACCTCCAGATCGGAAGCAAGCCCTCCTGCGTACCTATTCTCGATCAATTGCAATGCCTGTTCGTACTGAGTAACGGTCGAGTTCAAGAGCTGCTCCTCGGCATCAAGCATGCGGGCCTGGAAATAGTCCAAAGCCAACTGAGCATGCATAGACAAATTCACTGCCGCCAAGTCGGCTGCGCTGGCTTGCGCCTGGTCGCGATATGACTCAACGGTGCGGCGTACGCGTCCCCAGAGATCGATCTGGTAAGACAATTCGAAAGGAATCTGGAAGTCGTTATAAGTAATTCCATTGGCGACCGTACTCGCAGGCCGGTGGCTCGAGATTCGGTTTCGTGTTGCACTCGGGCTCGCGGCAATGGTGGGAAAGAAATCGGCCCGCGCATAGCGGAGCTGCGCGCGAGCCTGGGTGTATTGGGCCTCGGCCGCCTTCAGGTTTTGGTTGGAGACATTGACTTGCGCTTCCAGGGCATTGAGTTGAGAATCCTGAAAAATTTCCCACCAGTTGCCGTCAAGCTTTTGGTCATTCGGCTGGGCAGGTTTCCAATCTCCGACCTCTTTATAGGCTGGCGGAACCTCTGCTGCCGGGCGCTGATATTTCGGTCCAACCGTGCATCCGGCGAACAACAGCATGCTCAGGACACTGATACTGCCCGCCGTCCGCTTCGCGAATCGAATGTTTGTACTGCGGCGCCCAAGGAAGCTCATGGCGTCCCTCCTGCGGTGGTGGCCTGAGCGATCTGCACTTTTTCTCCATTCACCACGGAATCCGGAGGGCTCACCATGACGGACTCGTTGCCCTGCAGACCGGAAATGACTTCGATCGTGTCACCGAAGTCGCGGCCGGGCGTTATCGGCAGTAGCTGCGCTTTGCTGTCCTTAACAACCGCGACGCGCAGACCTTCTTTGCGAAATAGGAGCGTGTCGACCGGCAAAATGTAGGTGGTGATCGTCCCGGGGACCTTGAAATGAACTTCCGCATAGGAGCCGGAAAGCAATTTGCCAGTCGGATTAGTAACGTCAATTTCCGCCAGGAGGGTGCGCGTCTCGTAGTTGATGGCCTGGGAGGTGCGCACCAGCTTGCCTGTGAATGTTTTCCCGGGAAACTCCGACAAGGACAGCTCCGCGGTCAGGCCGGAAGTGGTGGCCTGGGAATATTCTTCCGGGACATTGACATACACGCGCAGGCGATCCACCTGAGAAAGATGGAACAGATCGGTCTTCACGCCGGCCGCGCTGCCCGAGTCGACCAGAGCGCCGACATCGGTGTTACGAGCGGTAATGATTCCGTCGAAGGGAGCGTAGATCTTCTCGAACGATTGCAGGGCCTCTAGTTGCTTCACATTGGCCTGGTCGGCTTCCACAATGGAGTTATTGGCGTTGTACGTACCGACGGCATTGTCCACGTCTTGCTGAGACACAGCATTGCTTTTGAGCAGACCCTGGTAACGATTCTTTGTAATCTCTGCGAGTCTGAGATTGGCCTCGGCAGTGGAAAGATTACTGCGCGACTGTCCCAGTTGCTGGTCGACTTCGGGCGTGGCAATCACAGCCAACAGCTGCCCTTTCTTTACATGCGCTCCGATATCGAAATACCAAGCCTGCAAATAGCCGTTGGTGCGGGAGAAAATCGGAGCAGTGACATAGGGTTGTACGTTTCCCGGCAAAACGATTTCCTGCGAGGGTGCGGCACGCTGAGGCGAGACGACGGAGATGGTTGGCACCGCCATGTCAGCGGTTTCGGTGCGCAGAGCGGCACTAGTGTGCACGCGCTGAAGAATCCCGGAAACCAAGAGCCCGACGAAGCTGGCGACAATTACGAGGGCAGTGAGCCAGCCTCGCCGGGGTCGACGCTGCCTGCCGGCGATCGGTGGCGACGGCGGTTCTTGTGTGGAAATCTGGTCATTTGATTTTGATTGCATGGACATCACCCCTTCAAGTTCCATTCGAGAGAATTTCTCCTATTGTTGAGTGCTGGTCTCCCCAAGCCGGTTCCGCAGTCCGTGTAGAACGCTGAAGAGAGTCGGGACGAAGAGCAGCGTGGATACCGTGGCGAATAGAAGCCCGCCGATGACCGCGCGGCCCAGAGGAGCGTTTTGTTCGCCGCCATCCCCGAGCCCCAAAGCCATAGGCAACATTCCGATGATCATGGCCAGAGCCGTCATCAGCACCGGGCGGAAGCGCGTGAATCCGGACTCAAGAGCGGCGGTGATGGGGTCTTTCCCCTCGGCCATCTGTTCGGCCGCAAAGCTCACCACCAAGATGCTGTTGGCGGTGGCTACGCCCATGCACATGATGGTGCCGGTGAGAGCCGGCACGCTCAGAGTGGTGTGAGTCACGAACAGAAACCACGCGATTCCAGCGAGGGCGGCGGGTAGGGCGCAAATGATAATGAAGGGATCCAGCCAAGACTGAAAATTGACGACAATAAGGAGGTACACCAGGAGTATGGCAAAAAACAAACCTGCTAAAAGTCCGATATAGGAAGAACGCATGGTCTCGGCCTGACCTCGCAGGATGACTTGCGAGCCGCGTGGGAGTTGGTTGCGAGTTTGGTTGAGAATGCGCGTGATGTCACCCGAGACGCCTCCCAGGTCGCGTCCTTGAACGGCACCGTAGATATCGATTGCGGGCTGGATGTTGTAGTGAGAAACCACAGCCGTTCCGCTGCCCCGTTGGACCGAAGCGAAGCTCGCGAGAAGGGACGGCGGGGCGGTCGGAGTGGGCCCGGTGATCGGCATGTTGGCCAGATCCTGGAGCGAAGCGACGCGGTACTGCGGAGTCTGCGTGGAGACCTGATAGCTAACCCGATTTTTAGGGTCGAGCCAATAAGTTGGCGAGGTCTGAAAGCTACCGCCCAGCGAAATTAGCACGTTTTGTGCGATGGCCTGGGTATTGAAGCCGACCTCCTGAGCCTTCGTGCGGTCAACCGAGAGATGCATATAGGGTTGATCAAATGGCTGCTGAATTCGCGCATCGGCCATCCCGGACACGTACCTGACTTGGTTGAGCAACGAGTTCGCATAAACCTGATTGCCCGCCAAATCATTGCCGAGGATTTGAATGTCAATAGGGGCCGGCAAACCGAAGTTCAGAATTTGGCTAACCATGTCGGAAGGCAGGAAAGAAAAGGTCACCCCTGGAAATTGCTTGGCCAGGCTGATGCGGAGGTCGTGAACATACTGAGCCGTCTTGTGGTGGTTGACCGTGAAAGTTACAAGAATGTCCGCGTCCGAGGTGCCTACGGTTCCCGTGTTGTTGTAAGACGTATTGATGCCGCTGTAAGGGAGCCCAATATTGTCAATCACATTGGAGATCTCGCCTGGCGGGAGCTGCTGTTTGATAGATCGCTCCACGAGATCGCAGAGACGGGCGGTCTCCTCGATGCGTGTCCCGGTGGGGGCTCGGAGGTGGAGATTGAACGAGCCGCTGTCGATCGTGGGGAAGAAGTCTTGTCCCAGCCAGGGAACAATCAGGGCCAAGGAGCCGAGGCACGCGGCGAAAAATGCGATCAGGAAAGCGCGACGGTGATGAAGGCAGCGCTCGAGCAGCCCGTGATAATGCTCTCGGAAACGCTCGAAAGCCTCTTCAAAGCGAAGCTGCAGACGGACGAAGGGATTGCGGGAAGCTGCGGTGTGCCTGGCGTCGTGTTCGTGGCCGCGCAAGAGATACTTCGCCATGGTGGGAACCACCGTACGCGAGAGCAGATAGGAGGCCAGCATGGCAAAAACGACGGCTTCACCCAGTGGCACGAACAAATATCGCGCTACGCCTGTTAGGAGAAACATGGGAACGAAAACAATGCAGATAGCGAGTGTGGCGACAAACGCGGGGACAGCGATCTGTTGAGCGCCATCGAGGATGGCGTGTTCGACCTCTTTCCCTAAGGCAATGTTTCGGTTGATGTTTTCGATCTCGACGGTCGCGTCGTCCACCAGGATTCCGACGGCCAGAGCCAGTCCTCCTAGTGTCATGATGTTGATGGTTTCACCGAGCGCACTCAAAGCGATGATGGAGGTCAGAATGGCGAGTGGAATCGAGACAGCGATGATGACCGTGCTTCGCCAACTACCGAGAAAGATGAGAATCATCAGGCCTGTGAGGCAGGCAGCAATGCTCGCTTCTTTCACCACGCCCTGAATGGCGCCTTTGACGAAGATGGACTGGTCGGCGAGCGGTTTTATGTCCAACGCGGACGGCACAGTCTGCTTGATCTGCGGCAAAAGAGCCTTAATCCCTGCGATGATGCTTAGCGTCGACGCATTGCCGTTTTTTTGTACAGTCAGGAGAGTAGCGCGCTGCCCGTTCACGCGGACGATGTTGGTTTGCGGCGGAAAGCCGTCGCGCACCCAAGCAACATCACCGATGTAAGTGGTTGTAGTGCCGATCGTCTTGATAGGGATGCGGTTAAGCTGCTCGATGGTTTGGGGAGCGGCATTCGAGATGTCAACGTTGTATTCCTTGGAGCCGATTTTGGATGTGCCCGTTGGCAGAATCAGATTCTGGGCGCTAATGGCAGTGACGACATCGAGAGCGGAAAGACCTTTCGATTGCAGGGCTGCAGTGTTTAGGTCCACTTGTACTTGGCGTTGCTTACCGCCATAAGGATATGGCACCGCTGCTCCCTCGATCGTGACGAGCCGAGGGCGAATGAAATTCAGACCGTAATCGTTCAGTTGCTGCTCCGAAATGCCTTTGCCCGAGAGCCCCAGCTGGAGCACGGGGACGGTCGAAGCGCTGTAGGTGATGATCAATGGCGGCGTGGTGCCGACAGGCAGCTGCCGGAGTTGCGTTTGGGAATTTGCAGTGATCTGGGCGATGGCCTTGTCGATACTCACCGAGGGTTGAAAGAAAACTTTCACCACGGCGATGCCATAAAGAGATTGCGACTCAATGTGCGCGATGTTATCCACCGTAGTGGTAAGATTGCGCTCGGTGATGGAGACGATGCGGTCAGAGATATCCTGAGGGTCAAGCCCGTTATAGTTCCAGATAATACTGACTACGGGGATGTCGATATTCGGAAAGATGTCCGTGGGGGTACGAACAATGGCGAGACCCCCAAAGATAAAAATCAGAATAGCGAGTACCACGAACGTGTATGGCCGCTTCAGCGCTAGTTTTACAATCCACATGAGTCACCCCAAATCGTTTCTGCACCGCGAGACTGAGTAATTTGACGAACCTATGACCTGTGCTTCGGGCTCCTGGCATCCAGGGTCGAGATTAGTTGCTCGGCCGCCGGGGGCACGGGGACTCTTCCGGACAGAACAATGTCCCTAGCCGGAACCTTCCTGCCGTACACGCGTGTGTTGTCGCCATTGTCCGGACGGATTGTGGAACCCTCGAGAGAGACGCCGGCAAACAAGCCACGCGCCCTTGAGTAGCTCAGGATTTCGGAACGCAAGGTCGCGTCCGTTTCGGCCGACGAATCGCGACCGACGGGGCCTGCGGCCGCCGAAGCGTCGCCTCCCAACTTAACCTTGCTGGCGAGAATGCCCCTCGCTCCACTTTCATTCATAACCAGCAAGACAAAATCCGTAGCTTGTCCACCGATCTGAAAGCCAAAGCTGCCACCCTCCAGAGCCATCATCGTCGGAGCGCCCCAGGGTCCTCGGAAGTCTTGGCCCTTGCGGCATGACATAGCCCCCCGCCCATAGCTTCCACCAACGATGAACGCGGCTTTTAGGACCGAGGGAAAGACCACGACGCAATCTGCCTTGTCGAGCAAGTCCTGCGGAATGTTGTCAGGAACGTCGAGAATCTCCTTCAAAACCGTTCCACAATTTCTCAAGCGGTCGTCGTCTTTGGTTTGATCCGCGGCACTGGCGACTTCAGCGATGAGCGGTGCACCAACAAATAAAATGCAGGTCAGACTGGTCAACAATTTTCGCATGTGATTTCCCTCCAGTAGTTGTTCTTGCCTCGGATCCTAGAAATGCAGTCCGGTGGCCACTGCGAAGAGTGCCCGAGAGTTCCGGGAACTGGTTGAAAACAAAAGCCCTTAGGAGAGAAAGCGGAAAATCAAACACAACGGCAGAGTAGCGAAGAGTCCAGCGCATTGGATGGTTGTCAACGCGCTGACAACCGATCTTTCAGGATAGAAAGCCACTTCCCAAAAGGGCGAGCGACGAGTGGGGACGACCGGCATCTGCCCAGCTGGGGATCACGCTGGTCTGGAGAGAGAGAGCGGTCTTATTGTGGAATGTTTTCTGAACTCCCAGCCGAAGAGCCGTCGAAATTGCATTTAACCACTAGAAGGGTGACATCATCGTCGAACTTATCGCCGCAAAAATCTGCCGCAGCGTTATAGATATTGGACATGAGGTCTTCGGCGGATAGCGAAGAACCGAAGCGCAGCGCTTCGGAAAGACGCTCCATACCGAATTCCACGCTAAGCCGGTTCTCCGCCTCGGTAACGCCATCGGTATAAAAAACCACCACATCGCCGGCCATAAGGTCTTCCGAAGCCAGTTCACAAATCTCTTCCGGAGATAATCCAATGGGTGGACAAGAGGAGTCCATGCGCGTAACGGTGCCGGTCTTTGCTCGAAACAGAAGCGCGGGATTGTGGCCACAGTTGACATAGCGAAGCGTCCGCTTTTGGGCGTCGATCTCGGCGACGAGCAGCGTTACGTAGCGCTCGGATTCCGACACGGAGTGGATTCCCGTGTTCAATCGTTCCACTTGCTCAAGCATGTTTCGGTCATGGTTGGCCTCAAGGCGCATGGCTGCCGCCGTTGCGGACATTAAAAGGGCGGCGGGAACACCTTTTCCGGCTACATCGGCAATGACGATCTGCGTGGTGTGCGCGTCGATCGGGAAATAGTCGTAATAATCGCCTCCCACGCCTTGCGCGGGGTGCATCATCCCGGCTATTTCGAGTCCCGCAATGCTTGGTTTGCCCGAGGGAAGAAACAAGCGCTGGACTTGCGCTGCAAGCTCTAGGTCCTTGAGCAGGTCATCACGCTGCTGCCGAACGGTCCTGGCAAGCGCTTCCTTCTGTTCCATATAACGCCGTATGACATAAACAACCAGGGCGAAGCACAACATCGCGGAGAGATTGTGAAAGATTCGAAGTCCCGGATTTATACTCTTCGGAGAATAATAGTCGTGGAGTAAGACACAACCGACGCTAAGGCCGTAGCTGATTACCCTGCGAAGGAAAGTCGCGCTGACGACAATCGGAAGTATGCAAAGGTAGATCAGTGAAATCGGAACAACTAGGTGCTCTGCATATCCGAATGCAAGCATCGCGCCCAAGACCAACACGAGTGGAAACCATGTCGGCCCACTTCGAGCCACATCACTCCGGAAGAGAGACCGCAATTGAATCCTTTCGCGAAGACCGCGCAGCTGCAAACGTCGCGATTCTCGGACGGCAGGATGTGCCAGGTGACTCATTCGAAGAGAACCTTTGCCATCATTCCCTTGTCTTCGTGATTGAGAAGATGGCAGTGAAAGACGGACATGCCCCTGATTACGGGGTCGCTGAAGTCCATGATGACGTCGACGGTGCCGCCGTACGGAACATTGACGGTGTCCAGCCACACTGGATTGGCGATCGGCTTATCGTTTTCGGCGTAGGCCAGGAAATGGACTTGATGGATATGCATGGGATGTAATTCGCCAGTAGCGTTTACGACCCGCCAATGCTGAAACGACCCAACTCTTGCCCGTACCATCGGAGCGGCGTCAGGCGTGAACTTTTTTCCGTTGATGTAGAAGCCCTTCTGGTCTTCCGTGAACGTCACGATGAACCGAGGGGGTGCTTTTTCTTCTGCCGTCAGATCCAGTGCTTTGGAAATAGGTTTGAAGCGGCTCGGTGAGGTTCTCGGTATTGAACTTGCTGCCGAGCGCGATACGATGTCGGCTAGTACCATCGCGGGATGGGGATCGCCGTCTGGTCCGGTATCTACGCAGCGTGACACCAGACGTTTGGGCGCGTCGATTGCTGGACCTGTGACCAGGGCTTCAAGCCTGCCCGCCGGTGGCAGCAAGACGTGATCAACGATGCGCGTTGGGTGATTGGGATCGTGCACGGCGATAGGCATCCCGTCCATGGCAACGATTTCAAACGGCTGCCCCGCAAGCTCCAGATCGAGATAACGATCCGCAGAAGCGTTCACCAGACGCCAAAACTGGCGCTCCCCAGGAGCGATTTCAATGGGAGGCCGCACGGATCCGTTCACCGTGAAGACCTCTTCAGGCGCCCCTAGCTCCGCACCGCAAACATCCGAACCGAGTTCAACGCGGAGCTTCAAATCAGCAGACTGAGGATCGTTAACAATGGAGCGGCCACGCACAACCAGGATGCGTTCGGGCAGGCCGACCAGGGGAGGAAAATAGGACGCAATCCCTTCGATCACCAGGGCGCCCGACATGCCGTCAAGCGCCTGTCGGTGGCTCTCTCCATGAGGATGCGTGTGATACCAATACAAGCCCGGCGGATGGTCTTCGGGAATCTCGACGGTGTAGCGGAGTGCTTGTCCAGGCATGGCCATCATATCCAAGACGTCGTCCTGGGGTGCGTCGGGAGAAATCGTTAGGCCGTGAAAGTGCAAATTCGTCATGTCCTTACAAGGAGTAATCGCGCAACTTTCCTGCGGCTTAGCGGGAAGATCATTGATGTAGTTAATCTTTAGTTGGTCTCCCGGTGAAAGGCGTACGGTCGGAGCGTTTGGCTGGCCGTTAAAGTAGAAGGAGTTCCTTCCATCCTTTGTGATGCCAGCATGCAGCGTGAAGGAAAGTGTATGGTGTTTGGCCCGAAGCTCCGGAGGGCTCGGAGCCTGGCCTGACGGACTTCCCGCGAGTTCGATCAGGCAGAAAACCGCTGCCGCCGCGATGACCATGGCAGCGGCAGCGGTTCGTCGAACGGATGCAAGGCGGGACATGGAAAACTTCCAAGCCATCGCTTATTCCACCTTATGCCAGGCGGAATCCGGGTTATAGACAGTCATGGCCTGTGCAAGCTTTGTGGTGTCGGGGCCAAGGTCCCGTTCGTAAATGGTTCCGGATTCGTCGACAATGAAAGTCATGACCCCTGAGGAGCGGTAATCGACAGGGTAGGCGACGAAGGCGAATCCTGCGCTCATCTTCCCGTCGACGATGTAGTTTTTTACTCCTCCCGGTGCATGTGGTCCTTGGCTAGTGAGGATCCGGAACATATACCCGTTGAATGGAACATGCTCGCCAACTTGGTCCTGGGGAAGATTCTGGCGCGCGTAAGCGATGAGCGGGTTGATCGGGCTATCGAATTCGTCGCTAGCGCCGTGCCAGTACAGACCATTGTGCTGGCCTTCATCGCTGACCAGTTTCTGCGCGAATTGACTGAGGAGATTAGCCGGCGGGCGCGCAAAATATTGCTTTTGCGCATCGACCAACTCGCGGCACGCGTCTATGGCGGCCAGTTCGTTTTTGCCTATGCGTCGAAAGAGGATCTCATCGTTGCCTGCGGGCGTATCGAAATACCACGAACCGTTTTTGTTTACCAAGGGAATCGGAAACGGCCAGTTTTCGGCGCCCACGACGAGGCTTACCGTTCCGTTCGCCTCTCGGACGAAGCGATGCATCTCCTGGTACTTGACGACGAATCCGACCCGAGCCTCGGAATCTTCCTCTGGGTCACCGGACGAGAGAATATCCTTTCCGGCCTGCCCGAGGATGCTCAAGGGTGCTCCCGCGTCTTGTGCCTGCATGGCCTCAAAGAGAGCGCGACTGGCATCTTCGGCGGAGGCAAAGGTCTGCTGCCCCGTCTCCTGGGCGAAGATTGGGGCTAACGAGCACCCCAAGGTGATGGCCAAAAGAGCGGCCACCGCAAGTCGAACAAGCCGCGTGCATTCAGGTTGAAATAAAATTGACATCCTACGTAGCATGGTATTCCTCTCCATTCTTGAAATTTCGACATGTTCGGAGACGCTGGTTCATGCCATCACCGATGGTGTCCGCCACCGCCGCCATGGAAACCTCCTCCAAAACTCGACCGCCCGCGAGAAGAGAAGCCTCGGACATTGCCGCCGTGATCAAAGCCGCTGAACGCGCCGGAGCGTGTTCCTGGCTGAGCGTGAAAAGACGAGTGCGCGTTTCCGTGGAAGGCGTTCCCGCGGTTGAAATTGCCGTGGTTGAAGTTGTTGCGGGTGACGTTGTTACGATTGATGATCGTTCGGCTGTGGGAGATGTACGTGTTGTGGTTGTAGATCACTGACCGGCCGTGCCAGTCGTATCCCCAGTGATGCCAACCCCATCCGAATCCTCCGAAGAAGCCGACTCCAAATCCAAACCCGAAGGAGATGGAAGGACCGGCAAAAAAGATCCCGGGCACAGGGTACCAGCCTGGGTAGGCCACGATGGGCGCCCCGTACACCAGCCAAGGATCATAGGCAGGCACATAGACCACCTCAGGATCGGCCGGTTCAATGACGATTTGGTTGCCTTGACTCGTGACCTTCTCTTGTTCGTTGCTGTTCAGCTTGCCGGCCCTCCGTGCTTGTTGGCGCATTGTTTGGACGGCTTCGGTTACCTCCTGCTGCTGATTGGCATAGGCGTCGCCAAGGGATGAAGTCCACGAAAGGTTCTTGTCCATGTTTTCAAGGACCGAGGGAAATTGCGTGAGGGCCTTCACGCTCGGGTCCCACGGCTGTTTGTCGACTTCTTTTGCGAGCTCTTCACCTTTCAGACTGGCATGACTTTCGATCCAGCGGTCCGCCTCGACAATCTCGGCCGGATAAGTGGACGCCGCGAGAACTTGCGCAACCAGGGCGTCCGGGTACAAAGCGACTGGCGCGACCAGTTGTTGGATCTGTTGAGGGGAAAGTTGTGGGGCCGATGCTGTTGTTGGTGCTTGCTCGTTGGATTGGCCGGCAAGACCATGGGAGTCCGCTTGCGCAGCGAATGGCACAAGCAAACTGCAGAGAACTACAGTCAAAACCCGTTTTGATAATTTGATGTTCATAGCTCATTCTCCAGTATTAAATTGAAACCAATACGCTGGTGTCGATCCTCTGTTCAAAAAAGCTTCGTGGCCTTCGTCAGCGTCTCAGGAAGCCTCACTGACCGCGCAGCGTGCCTGGCGTGATGTCATTACGGCGTGCCAGGTCTTCAAGATCGTCGAGCTCCGATTGTGCTTCGCTCACGCCTTGCTGCAGGATTTCTATCCCGGCCTCCGGAGTAATGGCGAAGTCCTCGCCAACTAGATCTATGCCACCGGTTGCTTCCCCGAGACTTCTCGCGTGGTCGAGCGCTTGCTGGTAACCACGAAGCTGCGCCTGCCGGTATTCAATTTTGTCGCGCAGCTTTGCTGCCTGCTCCGCATACCACTCTGGATCCTGAGCTTTCACGTACTGTCGAGGCGCAGGTGCCCAAGCTGGCTCTTCGTCGTGCTCTCGGCCAACGACGGAAATCACGCCGAGATCGTGGAGTTTGTCGAGGTCATCATTGGTCCAGACTGCCTTGCTCTGGCGGTCCGTCCCTGCGTGCGGCCGGTTGGCCGCACGCAATGGGATGGCTACCGAAATGAGCCCAAGACCAACCGAGGCATACAGGTAGCGGTTCATGTTAGACACCGTTACTTCTTCGAAGAGCCTGGAGGAAAGTTCTTGAACATTTTCTCCACGCCCTTATCCAGGTTCTTAATGTTCTTGTCGGAGTTGTTCGAGAGTGTGTCGCTCGAGGCCCCTCTCCAGATCAGTTGCTTGGTTTTGGTATCAAAGAGATCGACGACCAACGTGCCTACCTTATACGTCTCCGTTGTGGTTGTTGCCTCTCCAAAACCTCCGCCACCAAATCGCCTCCAACCCCAGCCTCCACCGAACCCGTCGTAGAAGGTATTCAAGGTCTGCTGATTGCGGGTCATCTCGATACCTACGACGGACACATCACCACCGGCATCCACTAGCGTCCAGCCCTTTGCTGCCAGCGCGGCGTTGACCGCAGTTTTGATTCGATCAACGTCTAGGGCATCTTTTGTCTTAACTCGTTCCCACGAGTAGGTCTTGTACTGGCCGAAGTTTGCGCTGCGATCGTAATCGGTCTTCACCTGCTGTGCCGACAATCTCCCTGCGGTCAACACCATCATTCCCAGCAAAACGAACACTGCTCTTTGCAATTTCACAATTCCCTCCTTCTGGACTCGCCACCAATGGATTTGGTGCGTCGAGCGATACGGAGAAAGGCAATAGGGCTGCCAAACATGTTTATTGCGTAAGTATCTGAAAGTAGAGGGCGACTATGAACAGCCGCGCAGTGCGGAACGCCAGCCCGCTAAACACGACGTCCGCATGCTGACAGGCGCCGTGAGGTTATGGGGTGCTTCGGATTCGGATCAGCTGGAGAGTCAGCCTAGTGCGCGTGATGGCGAATGTGCACACCTAGGCATTCGACTGGAGGATTGCTCCCCGCGCGATAGCAACGCTACTATGCGGGAGCGAGGTTCTTGTTGGTACGTGAGATGCCAAGCTTTTGCATGCGGAAGTAAAGCGTAGACCTCTTGATTCCCAATCGTGCAGCGGCCCCATTGGGACCGGAGACCACCCACCGCGTCTGCTCAAGAATCTTGCGTATGTGGTCTCGCTCCGCTTCTTCTAGCGTAACTGCCTCCTGGGCCCCGGTGGCGGCGGCAGACTTCAGGGACGACAGAGGGGCTCGCAGAACTGTACCGGAGCTCAGGATTACGCTGCGTTCGATGAAATTCTGCAGTTCCCGAATGTTTCCGGGCCACGCGTACGATGTCAGTTCAGACATCGTTTCCGGGGGAATCTGGTCGATTTGTTTGCCCATTCGACGGGCATAGATCTCCACAAAGTGTTCCACCAACGCTGGAATGTCTTCGCGACGCGCCCGCAAGGGCGGCAGCGGGATTGGAAACACATTCAGACGATAGTAGAGGTCGCTGCGAAATTCGTTTCGCTTCACCATTTCCACCAAATTTCGGTGCGTTGCCGCTACCAGGCGAACGTCTACTTGGTGAGTTCGTCCGCTGCCCAGGCGCTCGAATTCCTGTTCCTGCAGGACCCGCAGCAGTTTGGGCTGCAGCGCCAGCGGAATATCTCCCACCTCGTCCAGGAACAGCGTCCCTTTGTCAGCCAATTCGAAACGGCCAATCTTTTGCGCGATAGCGCCTGTAAAAGCGCCTTTTTCATGGCCAAAAAGCTCGCTCTCGAGCAGATCGAATGGAATGGCAGCGCAATTCAGCTTTATGAAAGGGCGTCCACACCTGGAGCTGAGATTGTGAAGGGCTCGCGCGACAAGCTCCTTGCCGGTGCCTGTTTCTCCCTGGACAAGAACGGTGGAATCCGTAGGCGCGACTTGCTCAACTTGTTCGAGCACCAATTCCAGATTGCGACTGTTGCCTATGATCTGCTCGAATCTGCGCGGATTGCTGTCCTGGTCGGCGGATCCGAATCTTACAACAGCTGCCACGGGAGACCTCCTTGCGCAACCTGATGCACACTTCTGCTTGCGGGTTTAGCTTTCCAGCGCCGCCCGCACACTCTCGAGCAATGCCTCGTCGTCGAACGGTTTTGCCATGAACTCCACCGCGCCTGCTCGCAACGCTTGCATCCGCATTTTTTCGTCGCCATGTGCAGTGATGAAAATGATCGGAAGCCTGCAGCGTTCCTCGTTCAGCTTGGCCTGCAGTTCGAGACCGGACATTCCTGGCATACGGATATCAGCGATCAAACATCCGGCCTGGCGTTGTTGGCCGGACCTCAGGAATTCCTCCGCCGATGCGAACGCTTGCGCCGGCAAGCCAACTGCTTTCAGCAGGCCCTCGAGCGCGCTGCGCATTAAATCATCATCATCGACAATCGCAACCATTTTGGTCTTCTCCAGAGCGGCCATGGCTGCAATCTAGCAGTGTCGCCAAAGCGGCGCAATTATACTTTCGTATGAGGGCCCCCGTTGGCGAGAGGCAATCACAATCCAGGCGAAGTTGAGAGAGATCCAGCTGGACCGGAAGGACTGCGAACTGGCAAGCGGTCTTGCGAATCGGCGGCGCGCTTAAAACTAAGCTACTTTTTGTCGGGTGGAAGCTCCAGTTTCGATGACATTCTGACCAAATCTGCCAGCGAATCGGCCTGCATCTTGCGCATCACGTGGCCGCGATGAATCTTCACAGTTATCTCGCTGATCCCGAGCTCAAAGGCTATCTGCTTATTGAGCATGCCCGAAACCACCAAGCCCATGACCTCGCGCTCGCGCTCGCTTAGGGCCTCGTAGCATTTTCGCAACCCGGCAAAGTTACTCTGCTGACGGCGCGCCGCACGGTCGCGATCCAAAGCCTGGTGGATGGCATTCAGCAAGTCTTGGTCGTCGAACGGTTTGGTCAGAAACTCTACGGCACCCGATTTCATGGCTTTCACCGTCATCGGGATATCCCCATGGCCGGTGATGAAAATGATGGGAATGTGAACGCCCCCGTCAGCCAAGTCGCGCTGAAAGTCCAGACCGTTAACGCCAGGAAGGCTCACGTCCAGAACCAGGCAGCTGGGGACGTCGGGCCGCTTGCTGCGCAGGAATTCTTCCGCCGTTCCGAACGATTCGGAGCGCAAACTCGCCGACTTCAGCAGTCCTTGGATGGACGCACGCACAGAGGGATCGTCATCAACGACAAATACCGTGGGCGTCTCTGCGGGGGTCATTCCTTTGCCTCCGCGTTGGTGGGTAGAGCAAAACGAAAACTTGCCCCACGCGGGGAGTTGTTGGCCGCCCATAGGCGGCCGCCATGCGATTCAACGATGGAGCGGCTGATGGACAGTCCCATACCCGTGCCGTGCGGCTTGGTAGTAAAGAACGCATTGAAGATCTGGTCCGCCTGCTGCGCGGGAAACCCCACGCCAGTATCGCTGACGGACACCTGCACTTGCTCGTTCTCCGCTCGCTGCGATTTGATGGCGAGATCCCGCGTCCCAACTACATCCTTCATCGCGTCGATGCCATTGATCATGAGGTTCATCAGCACCTGCTGTAATTGCACGCGATCCGCCATGACCCGGGGAGTGTCCGCCTCCAGTTCGGTCCGCACTAAAATGGAGTATCGCATTGCCTCGCCGCGCAGAAGGACGACCATCTCTCGAATAACTTCGTTTACATCCACCAACTCCCGTTCCGAAGTTCCCTTCTTGAAGAGCAAGCGAATTCGCTTGATGATTTCTGCTGCACGCGTTCCGTCGTTCACGATTCTCATGGCAGCCGCGCGGGCCTCTTCCACATCCGGTTGATCGCGCGTAAGCCAGCGCAAGCAGGTCTTGGCATTGGTGACAGCGGCGGCAATCGGTTGATTCACTTCGTGCGCCAGGGAAGCGGTCAGCTCGCCCATGGTGGTCACTCTATTTATGTGCGCGAGATCTGCCTGGGCCCGACGCAATCGTTCGCGCTCTTCACGGGCCAGCTTGCGTTCAATGGCAATGCCAGCGAGGTGGGTAGCCAACTCCAGGGCGCGGGTCTCGGCCGGGCTCGGATTGCGTGCTTCGCGGCAATACATGGCAAACGAGCCCAGCGTCCTGCCCGAATGCGCAACGATGGGTGTGGACCAGCAGGCGCGGAACCCGTAGGGCTCGGCCACGTGTCGGTACGCCTCCCAGAGGGGATCCTGGAGAATGTCGCTGACGAAGACAGGTTCTCGGCGGTACATGGCCGTACCGCATGATCCCGCCTTTGGTCCGATCGAAAGGCCGTCGATGGCGTCGGCGTAGGCCTTGGGAAGACTCGGTGCGGCACCATGCCGGGCATGCTGCCCGTCCTCATCGAGGAGCAGGACAGAGCAAAGCAAGCCCGCAAAATGGGCTTCCACAACCAGTACCAGCTTCTCCAGTATTTCCTCCAGGGGAGCATCGCCGGCTATCATCTCCAAAATACGGCTCTCTCCGTCACGCAGCGCCTCTGCCCGCTTGCGCTCAGTGACGTCCATCATGATACCCACGAATTGCACCACATCCCCGGATGCGTTCAAAACAGGATGGCCGACAGTGTGCGTGTATTTGACAGCGCCGCCAGGGAGAAGAATTCGGTGTTCCACTTCGTAATCCGACTTTTCACGGATTGCTCGATCGGTGGTCTCTTGCCAGTTGGCGCGATCCTCCGGATGCATGCGCTGCAGCCGTTGTTTCCAGGCCGACAGGCCCTCTTCCGGATCGAAACCATATATGCGATACCATTCCTCGGAGAGATGCAAGGCTTCTCTTCCGGCCACCCGCCAGGCCCAACTCCCCGTATGCGTGAGCCTCTGCGCTTCTGCCAGATAACTCTCGCTCCGTCGCAACGCTTCTTCCGCCTGCTTTACAGCGGTGACGTCCATCACCGCTCCAACAAATTCGATGCCGTCCGATTCATCGCGTAAGGCATGAGCCACAACGTGGATGTATTTGACGGAACTATCCGGCATCACCAAGCGATATTCGTGCTCAAAATCGTTCCCATTCTGCGACGCACGCTCGATCGTCTGTTTCACCAGGGCCGCGTCTTCTGGATGGACCCGTTCGAGAATGCGTTCCACGGTCGGTTTCGTCGTTCGGTCGTATTGGAAGATTCGAAAGGTTTCTTCCGACCACAGGAACTCGCCAGTGGAAAGCCTCCAGCCGAAGCTGCCCGTATGACTGAGCCTTTGAGCTTCCGCCAGATAGGTCTCCCGGCGCCGGAGCTCCTCGGTCAGCCTTTGCATTTTGGAAATCAGACGAGTGATGATGGCGGCGGTCGCAAGGAAAGTAATAAGGGCCGCAACATCCAGCGGCTTGTCAATTCCTGGTGTCGAGGGTGGAGGTGCAAAAAAATACCGTAAGCACAAAGCGGCGGCAATGGCGATGGAAGCGGACGAACCGAGATCTCCCGTCAACGAAACCACGGCTACGATCATGAGGTAAATAAGCGCGACTGCCCCACGATGAGCTTCAAATGGGGAAGCCAGGAAGGTGACCAGTGAGAGCGCCACGCCTCCGAGCAGGATTCGAGTCATGGATTGCCGGGCCTTGTTGGCGAAACGGCTCTTTGGCGCGAACCCCATGTCGATCATTTTGGCCATCGCTGTGCTCTCAAGTCTCGGTATTCTTCCCCGCACCGAGAATCAGAATCGAGAGATGAGAACAGACGAGTTGAACTAATTGCGACGAGATTCTGAGCCGATACCAGAGCGTTTTGCAAGGGCCTTATTTCTCACGATGATCCGTTCCGGGTCACAAAAAGCCATCCTATTTGAGCGGTAATCCTTCAGGTTTCTTGCACCGGACCTTCCTTTGGGGCCGCTCCTCGGCGACACCTGGCAGCCCGTGGGTCATCCAGCCCAATGGACGGAATGTCAACACTTCGACAGCCGTTCGTGTCCACTAACGCTGCCAAGGCGCTCCCAGAATCGGCCTATCTCTCACTCTGCCAGTTGCTTGCAAGCTGTGTTTGTGAAGCACAGTCTCTGGCCCCCCGATTGCTTTTTCCTAGTGTCGGCTACGGTCAATAGAGTTCAGAACGCGCAAGCGTCGGCGTGACCGTGACGCCGGACCATCGGACCGGCCGCAGACAGGAGTGCACCATGAAACCTCTATCCATTCTCAACTGGTATCGCATTCTGCGCTTCGAGCATCAGTGGACGATCTTCCAGTCCGTTCGATATGCGCTTTGGCTGGCGCGCTAGTCAGGTTCTCTTATTTTGTGCCGCCATGGCGGTGGAGGATGGGATTCATGAAAACGTTCCGCACAACGGGTATAAACAAAGACTCCGACGAGGCCTTGGTAGCTGCCGCAAAGCGCGGAGACACGCAGTCGTTCGAGACTTTGATTCTACGTCACGAGCAAAGAGTGCTCGCCGTGGCGCAACGGATAACCAATAATCGCGAGGATGCCGAAGACGTGGCGCAGGAGAGTTTTCACAAGGCCTTCCGTCACCTTCGCGGTTTTCAAGAAAAGTCGCGGTTCTCTACCTGGCTAACGCGCATCGTCATGAATCAAGCCTTCATGCTACTTCGTCGAAGGCGGGGAGCCATCGAAGTCTTGCCAGAGAGCCCTGAAGATGGCGTGAAGTCCGGCTTGGAGACATTCGCTGACGAGAGTCCCAATCCCGAAGAGTCCTGTTGGCGGCGCGAGCGCGCGCAACTCTTGACTGCAGCGATCAATCTCCTGAAGCCAAAGGTTCGAAGTACGATCTTGCTTCGCGACATCGAAGAAAGATCCGCCGAGGAAACGGCTCAGATTTTGGGCACGTCCGTTGGCGCCGTGAAAGCCCGTGTCTTCCAAGGACGGCGGAAGCTTCGTAGAACCGTGAACGCTCGGCTCCTCTGGGGAGCCTACGCAGCAAGTCCGGGGAAGGCCCAGCAATGCTGACAGGTGTGCAGAAGAGTCGGCCGTTTCGCGAGACAATAAATCGAATGAGCTGTTCCGCTTAGGTTTCATAAGGACGTATCTACCTACAATCGTACCTACCAACGGTCGGCGCCAGTAGCAGCCTGCCGTGGTGCTTTCGACTGCTGGGCCGCCACGCGGCCCAGCCCCCCTCTAGCATCGAGGAGAAAGTCGACAAGTCCGCGAAGAAGCGCCAACCCCTTCACCTCGCTGCGGCCAGCGCGGAAACTCCAGAAAGCTTTCGGTAGTCTTCATCAGCTAAACGCAGGGAAGCCGCAGCGACATTCTGCTCGAGATGTTCGATCGAAGAAGTCCCGGGGATGGGCAACATCATGGGAGATCGCCGCAGGAGCCAAGCCAGCGCTACCTGTGTGGGGCTCGCGTGCTGGGTTTCCGCTATTTGGTTAAGTACCTCGCCGGCAACTTTGCCTGCCCCCAGTGGGAACCAGGGAATAAAGGCAATTCCGTTGCGCACGCAATAATCCACAACATAATCCCATTCGCGGTCCGCAAAGCTATAGCGGTTCTGCACGGAGACGATAGGGACAATTTTGCGTGCTCGCTCGATGTGCTCTTGCGTCACGTTGGACAACGCGACCAGGCGAATCTTGCCTTCGTTTCGCAACTGAGCCAGAGTTTCCACCGAGGCTTCCAAGGAGACCACCGGATCCGGAATGTGCAGTTGATAGACGTCGATACGGTCGAGGCGTAGTCTCTTAAGGCTTCCCTCAACCGCTTTGCGAAGGTGCGCGGGAGTTGCATCGTGGGTCCACTGATTGGGGCCAGGACGATTCCAGCCTCCCTTGGTGGCAATCACCAGGCCAGCCGGGTAAGGAAACAACGCTTCGGCAATCAGTTCTTCGCTTATGTTTGGTCCGTAGGAATCCGCGGTATCGATGAAATTGATATCAAGCTCCACGGCCCGGCGAAGAACCGCCAACGCCCCGTTGCGATCTTTTGGTGGCCCCCAGATGCCTTCGCCGGTAAGGCGCATGGCCCCGAAACCGAGACGTTGCACAACAATTTCCCCGCCGAGCAAAATATCTCCAGCCGCATTTGCAGAAAGTTCTTTCTTATTCATAATTAGCCTCCAGAATTTTCCCTTTAACCTTATGCCACTCTGACTTTTCCTGTCTCCTTGGTTGTTTGTAGATCGTTGTGTTTTTAGCCAAGCCATTGTGGGTTGGCGTAAGTGCCGTCAAACCGATGACTCGTTTTATAAAGCTCGAATTGGCCGGCTTCCGCGGCCTTCGCGGTTTTCGCCAGAAGCGCAGCAACTTGGGAAGAGTTCATTGGCTGAAAACTGCGGGCTGCCTCGAGAGCCTGCTGAAGAATTGGCAGCGAATCGCAGCCGGTGATAACAACACTGGTCGGAAGATTCATCGAGTAGTGAAGGCACTCCACCGCGGTAGCGGTCTTGCTCTCGAGAATGACGTGGTCACCCATAGGCTTCATACCGAGCACACCAATATCGTTCTTGAGCAGAACAGGCAACACTTTCTTTTCGAAACTGTTGAAGTGCGCGTCCATTACGTTGAGAGGCATCTGAACGGCTTCGAACTTGAAGCCGTGCTTTCGAGCGGTGTCCAGCATTTTCAAGTGAATGTCCGGACTCTTGTGGCCGGTGAAGCCGATGAACCGAATCTTGCCCGCCTTTTGCGCCTCCTGGACGGCCTCCATCCCTCCGCCCTCTGCAAAAATGCGATCCGGATCGGTGTCGCGAATCACTTCGTGGAATTGGAGTACGTCGATCCGGTCAGTCTGCAGTCGGCGCAGAGACTCGTTGATTTGACTCGCTGCGGCGGCTTTCGTGCGTCCGTCGATTTTGGACATGAGAAACGCTTTCTGGCGATAACCGTCGCGCAGAGCGTTACCCATGCGGATTTCACTCTCGCCACCGTTGTAGTCCCAGCAGTTGTCGAGGAAATTGATTCCTTCATCGAGACCCGTGCGGATGATGCGGATGCTCTCCTGGGGATCCGCCTGATTGCCGAGATGATAGCCACCGAGCCCAATGAGCGAGACCTTCTCACCGCTGCGGCCCAGCGTTCGATAAGGAATGCCGTTCCTGGATTCCGGTCGCGCGGACGGCTGGTCAGCGTGCGCCAGGAAAATGGACGCGGCCGCCAACCCCAGGAATCCACGCCGTGAAATCCCCGCGTCAGCGACGTCGTTGGTTCTCGGAACCGACGCGAGAGAACGATGGGGTGCATGCTCTTGGCGGTGTTGATCTTTCTCGATATTCATGACTTACCTCCTGCTCCGGCGACTCGGCCCTGAAAGAATGAAAGGACTGCTAGTAAAGTACCGCAGCGTACGAGTCCCGACTATTTTTTTCCACGCAGCGAGCGAATGTGCGCCACCAGCGAGTGCACCTGACCCTCGCTGAGCGCGTTCTTGAAGGAAGGCATTCCTCCCTTACCGTCGGAAATGATCTGAGCGAGTTGCGCATCGGGCAGTTTCTGGACTGCCGCTGAGTGCAGGTCCGGAACGTTCATGCTCTTTCCAACCTCTGAGCCGCTTCCGTCTGGACCGTGGCACATTGCGCATTTCGTGCGAAACGTCGCGCTGCTGGTCGCGCTGTCTGGACCAGGGTTTGCCTGCACAATCGAAACAACAAAAAACGTGAGGCCGACAAAAAGCACCAGCAAAATTGCAGAGGCAAAAAGCACCTGGTGTTCAGTCTTGTCTTGGGTCATGGCTTTTCCCTTACCTGTAATTTTTCACTTCATGTGGCACCCGTCTTCACCACGGGCGCAGAAACCGTTAACTTAACCCGAGCTTCGTGATCGGCAAATCCCTTACTCTTTTCCCTGTTGCAGCGAAAATGGCGTTGCAGAACGCCGCGACAAACGGCGGCACTCCCGGCTCCCCGACCCCAGCCGGCGCGGCATCACTCTCAACGATGTAAACGTTGGTCTGACCGGGAACTTCGTTAATGCGAGCTACCGGGTAGTCCTGAAAGTTCGATTGGTCGATGACACCCTTCGTTGCCGTAATCTCTCCGGTTCGCACAACACTGGTCCCGAACACGGCGGCGCCTTCGAACTGGGCGCGCGTGGCCTCCGGATTTACGATCAAGCCTGCGTCCAGGGCTACATCAACTCGCGGGATTCGCACCTCACCCTGATCGTTGACTTCGACTTCCACGACCGTGGCCACGTACGTCAAGAAGCTCCTATGCGCGGCAATCCCGACGCCAGTTCCCTTGCCATGCTTGCGCTTTCCCCACCCGGATTTTTCCGCGACCAACTGCGTAACGTTGCGCAGACGACCGGTCTCCCAAGGATAGGCGTCCATCGAAGCGCCATAATTCGGGTACTCCACGCCGTGGAAATCAATCGTGCGCGGGTTCCCGATGAGATCGAGCAAATAATCGACCGGATCGCGCCCGGCCGCATGGGCCAGTTCATCCGTGAAACATTGAATGGCAAACGCGTGATAGATGTTCGCCACCGAGCGCAACCAGCCGATGCGCACGTGAGCTTTCGCCGGGCCATTCTCGACGCGAAGATTTGGCAGATCGTAAGGAATGTCTGTCCAACCCTGCTGCAGGTGGCCTGGATCGCCGTAAACCGCATTCACGTCGAAAATGGAAGGAATCGGAGGAAAAACCGATCGTTGCAGCCAAGCCTCCGGTTTGCCGTCCGGACCCAGGGCCGCCTTCATATACATGGACGCCACGGCGTTGTAGTAGTCAAACTTGATGTCGTCCTCTCGCGTCCAGACCACCTTCACTGGTCGACCCACTTTTTTAGACAAAACCGCAGCTTCAGCAACGTAGTCGGGCTTCGACTTGCGTCCGAATCCCCCACCGAGCAAAGTTACATGGCAAACTACGTCTTCTTTCGCGATTCCCAGCTCTTTCGCGACGGTGTCCTGCGCACCTTGAGGATTCTGCGTCGGAGCCCACAAGGTCGCTTTGCCGTCTTTAAATTCGGCGAGGGCCACTAAGGGCTCCATCGCGGCGTGAGCCAGAAGCGGCACGTAGTAGTCCGCCTCATGAATCTTCCCGCCTTTGGCGAACACGGCATCCGCATCACCAATATTGCGCACTACTTTCGAGGGACTGTGCGAAGTCGCTCGCAATTCATTCTTGTAGGAATCCGAGTTGTAGGTTTCGTTGGGCCCGTTGTCCCAGGAAATATTTAGCTTCTTGCGGCCCTGAAACGCTGCCCAGGTGTTATCCGCAATCACGGCGATACCCCCAAGCGGTTGAAACGCCGGTGGAGGCTGGAACGGGTCCATCGGAACAGTTTGACGCACCCCTCGGACCTTCAAGGCCTCCTTGTCGTCATAAGATTTCACTTTGCCACCGAGAACCGGCGGGCGCTCCACAGACGCGTATACCATGCCGTCCACGCGAGCATCCATGCCATAGCTGGCCTTCCCGGTCACGAGTGCTTCGAGGTCGTAGCTTACCTCCCCTTTGCCTATATATCGCCAAGCGCTCTTTGGCTTGAGCTTCAACTCTTCTTTGCGAGGGACTGGAAGTTTCGCCGCAGCGCTCGCGAGTTCACCGTAACCCGCCTTGCGGTTCGTCGCACGGTGAACAACAACGTGCAAATCGGTTTCGCACTCCGCAGCGGGAACATCCCACTGCTTAGCCGCAGCCTGAATCAACATGAATCGCGCAGTTGCTCCGGCCAAGCGCATCGCGTCGTAGAACGACCGGATAGAATGCGATCCATCGGTATTTTGGTCGCCATAGCGCTTGTCGCCTATGGCCTGCTCGATCTTCACTCGCTTCCAATCCGCGTCCAGTTCATCGGCTACTACGAGCGGTAGCGTCGTGCGGCTGGTCGTGCCCATCTCCGAACGCGCAGCCACGATCCACACGGTGCCATCGGGATTGATCCCGAGATAGACGCTGGGATGTAACGAAGCCTGATCGGCATTTGTTTCCTGTGGGAGTTTGTCGCCGTGCAAAAGCTTCGGGGAATAGCGCAAGCCGAGCACAAGCGCTCCTGCCGCGATGACCCCTCCCGTCAAAAATCTGCGTCGACTGGCATTCGCAATCTCGTTCATGCCATTTCTCCCGCTGCTGCTTTGATCGCCGCGCGAATCCGCTGATAGGTCCCGCAACGACAGATGTTCCCGGACATGGCCTCATCGATTTCCTGATCACTTGGATTCTTTTTGCTGTTCAAAAGAGCCACCGCTTGCATGATTTGTCCCGCCTGGCAATAGCCGCATTGCGGCACGTTGATGTGCATCCACGCCTTTTGGACCGGGTGCCATCCGTTCTTCTCGAGGCCCTCGACCGTCGTGACTTCCTTTCCGCTCACGTCGCGCATAGCCGTTACGCAGGATCGCGTGGCTTGTCCATTTACGTGAACAGTGCATGCGCCGCAAAGTCCAACGCCGCAGCCAAATTTCGATCCCGTCAGCCCCAAAATGTCGCGTAAATACCAGAGCAGTGGCATTTCCGGCTCGCCGCTGAAGGATTGTTCTGCTCCGTTTACTCTCAGTTGGATCATTTCGTGACTCGCCACGAACGCATGTACGGGATAAGCCTCGTCGGCCAGATGAACCTTCATGGAACTTAGATCTCCTTTCTGGCGGAATCGACGCCGACGCGAGTCAGCCCATTGTCTTTCGAACGCAAATGGGCTTCTTTCTCCATTTGCAGAATCACCGCTGAGAAATCTTGCTCTTCGCCCTGATCCGACTGCCTCGCATTTATCTCAAAAGCAGCCTCGGCCGCAGGCATTCGCACCCCAAGGGAAGCCGCGAGATTGAAAATCAGTCCGAAATCCTTGTTCATTAGCCTTAGGGGAAACTGCGGGCTATAGTCGCCATCCATGGCCCTTTGCAGTTTTCCGAGATGCGCGGGAGCAACGACTGCGGTGTACGACAACACCTCAAGCAAGCGATGGCGATCGAGACCAGCCTTCTCACCGAGCGCAACGGCCTCGGCAATGGCCTGCATTCCGACGCCTAGCAGCGTGTTCACGACAAGCTTCATGGTCGCTCCCGAGCCGCTTCGCCCCAGATAGAAGTACCTCCGCGCAATTGCGCGCAGAATCGGCTCCGCTTCGGCGAAACGTGTTTTGTCTCCGCCCCCGAACAGCGTGAGCAAACCTTTTTCCGCGGCCGGAGTGCTCCCCGATATGGTCACGTCGAGGACGTCAACTCCATGCTCGGCGCCGAGTCTGGCGAGTTCCTGCGAAGTCACGGGATACACCGTGCTCATCTCGATGACCAGTGAGCCGCGACGCGCACTGGAGAAAACGCCGTCAGGTCCTCTATAGATATCTAGGACCGCTTCATCGCTAGGTAGGCACGACAACACGACGTCGCAACTGGAGGAGAGTTCCGAAACGCTCCGCGCGACCTTGCCACCATATTGAATTAGTTCCTCGGCCTTACTGTGGTCCCGGTCGTAGACTGTCAGCTTGAAGCCGGATTCAAGCAACCTCCGCGCGATGGGCCGGCCCATGTAGCCGACCCCGACAAATCCCAGCCTATCGTTTTCCTGCGTGATCGGTTTCATGATGAATCGTCCTTACGCTGAGTTGCGATTTCAACTACAACTTCCACAATGGGAGAAGCACACGTTGTACCGTTTCGTAAGGAGAACTGAGTATTCATGCAAGGTATGGGAAGCAAGGAGGATACGCAGTTAAGCCGGGAGGACTTAACTCTCAGCTCGCGAGAGTTGCCTGTCGAATCCCTTGGACACTGTCAGTCTATTGGAAATTGGATTGCATCGTAGCTACGCCTGACCCGCGTATCCCGATAGGCATGCCGCCTCCTGGACACCACGAGCAGCCACCGTAATATTCGGTTTACCCTTTGGGGCGTAAAGCCTCGGCGTTTCAGGCCGAGGATGTAAGGCCTGCAGTTCAGCTGGTTCTCAGTGCCACCATCGGATCAATGCGCGAGGCTCGTCGCGCTGGAACGTACCCAGCAACCAAGGCTACTGCAGACAGAAGCAGAATCACGCCTAAGAAGGCCGCGGGGTCAGTCGATGTTGTACCGAACAGCAGGGACGCGATCCACTTGGTTAACGCGAAAGAGGCGACCGTTCCTAGTGCCAACCCGGTAAGAGCGAGTCGTAGCGTTTTTGTGAGAACCTCTCGCTGCACGAGCGCCTCGCTGGCTCCCAACGCCATACAGATACCAATCTCTCTTGTGCGCTGGTTCACGGAATAAGAAATCAACGCGTAAATCCCGAGCGATGCAAGCAACAGCGCGAACCCCGCAAATCCCGCAAGCAGCATGACCAGAAACCGCCGTGGCGACACTACTTTATCGACCAAACCCTGGAGCGTTTGAAACTCGCTGACCGGGAGACTAGGGTCGACTGGCCGCAGAGCCGTTCGAATACCCGTTGCTAGGCTTTCCGGGGGAAGTGCTGTCCGCACTACCAACTCCATTTCGGGATAGTCCCTAGTCTGTCGCATCGGCAGATACATTTCTGATCCAGCCGATCTTTCGGGTCCTCCGTGGCGGACATCGGCAACCACACCGACTACTCGCCGTCCCCTGTCCTGCGTCATTATCTGTCCGACCGGGTTCTGCCCCAGCCACAGAGTGCGAGCCAAAGTCTCATTCACCATCACCACGGGATCGCTCGACGCTCGATCGCTCTCCGTGAATTCTCTCCCCAGCTTCAACGGGATTCCTAGGGCCTCGAAGTATCCATCGCTCACCACCCGAATAAATGCCTCCGGGTGATGGCCCTTTTCGTAAATCTGTCCTTTGCCCGAGACTTGCCAAGACCGGTCCCCGCCGAGCGGCAGGACATCGGTTATCCCGGCTGCCGCGATGCCGGGGACTGACCGAGTGCGATGCAACACATCGTCGATAAATGAGTTCTGTTGCGCGAGACTCGAGATCCGAAAACTCGGGTCGATCCTCAACGCGGCGGCGCGCTCCGGTTGAAATCCTAGATTCACGTCCAGGACCCGCAGAAAACTGTGCATGAGCAGCGCCGCGCCGACGAGCAATACGCAGGCGAGGGCCAACTCGGAGACCACCAGTCCGTCGCGGAACCAGCCATGCCGGCTATTGCCACTCGACTCGCGGCCCCCGTCTTGCAGCCCTTCACAGAGCTTGTACGCCGGGACCTGCAGCGCGGGTGCCAGACCAAAGAGCACGCCCGAAGCGACCGCCGCCAGCAAGGTGAAGGCAAGCGTGCTCCCATCGACCCGAACGCTTTCCAGAAGAGGAAGGTTGAATGCATTGAGATGCGCCAGCTCGCGCGTGCCAGCCAGGGCGAGAAGGAGGCCTAGCGCGGCACCACAACACGAGAGGGTTACGCTTTCGGTCAGCATCTGACGCAGCAGCCGAAAACGCCCAGCTCCTAACGCTGCTCGTATCGCCATTTCCTTTTGTCGCCTCCCCATTCGCGCCATTTGCAGATGCGAAAGATTCCCGCAGACCATCAACATCACCATACCAACTGCGTACATTAGCACCACGAGAGCTGGACGCACTTGCCCGCTCACGTGCTGTTTCAGCGGAACCAGCCTCGGGTTGATCGGGTTCCTCTCCGGATGTTGGCCCTCGAGTTGTTTCGCCAAGACCGTGAACTCAGCCTGCGCACCCTCGACGGTAGCGCCGGGCTTCAGCCTTCCGACGATCGCCATCGTGTTTCCGGCGGGTTTCGTTTTGTCCGTTAGCGGCCAGGGAATAAAGACGTCGATCGGAGTACCCGGGGCAAAGACGCTCGCGAAATCAAACGATGCAGGTAGCACGCCGACTACTATCACGGGCTCGTTGTCCAACATTAGTCTCCGGCCTGCCACGTTCGGATCAGAAGCAAACCGCCTCCGCCAAAAGCTATGGCTTAATAACATGGCCGGCGGAGCGGAATACCTCCCTTGGCACTCCTCCCTCGTAAACGATCTTCCGATTGCAGGTTCCACGCCCAGCAGTGCGAAGAAGTTCTCGGTCACCGGAACGCTCGTAAGACGCTCGGCCTCCCCGGCTCCCATCAATTCCTTGTCGCCCGAGCGGTAGAACCCGGACCAGCCCGCCAGATCGGTGAATGACTGGTTCTGGTCCCGGAGGTCTGAATACTGTTCGGCTTGGGTGCTATAGTTTTCCCCATTGGAGATCCATACCAAACGTCCGGGATCGCGAAAGGGGAGCGGACGCAGCAGGAGCGCGTTCACGACGCTGAACACTGTCGAGCTGGCGCCGATGCCGATGCCGGCAATGAGAATCGCAAACACGCTGGAACCCGCATCGCGCCGCAGCGTGCGAAACGCATAGCGGAGGTCCTGCATCAGCGTGTCCAGCGCGGGCCATCCCTTTGCTTCCCTATGCTGCTCTCTGATCTGTTCCACTCCGCCAAGTTGCATCAGGCTTTGGCGGCGAGCTTCGTCCTGCGTCATGTTACGCCGCAGACTCTCTTCGGTGGCAAGTTCTAAATGAGCCGCCATTTCGGCATCGAACCCACTGTCCAATGGCTTGCGCCGGAACAAGCAATAAAGGCGCTGAAAGAATGCCCGTATCGAGTCGATCATTAGTTGTCCTTGGCTCGGTGCATGCAAACAACCACGCATGACCGCCGGCTGCCGAAGCACCAGCTGTGGGTGAGGTAACCTAACTACAGCAATCCCGCTCCGAGCCTCCTCTGAAATGGTCTTGAGTTGGCTTTATGTCATTGGACGAAGCCACCTCCATCTCGGTTAGGTTGTCCTCCCCTTCCATCATTGGCGACGTCTCCCTCTCCACGCCCCCTCCCGCTCTCTCGTGCCCCAAAGAAGACGGGGTAGAAAGAGAGATAAAAGAAAATGCCCTATCTCAATTCCGTAACTCTAGTCGGTTTCGGCCACAGCAAACTCCACGAGCTGATGAGCGTGTTCGGGCGTAGCGGTACTCCGTGAACTTTGTCACGCAGGCTTTTCACGAGAGCGGCAAGCTGGCGCGTACCAAAGAACTGTCGCTCTCCTTCGGACTAGCGTTTCTTTCGATTTGGTTTTCCGCTGACCGCATGCTCATGGAAAAGCGGCACGAGCCGGAGTTGCTCGTCGATCTTGCGGCGCCCAAGATCGTCGATTGGCAATCCTGCCTTGTGCTGCGTCCACCTAGGAGTGAACGCGCGCGCGGTTTCGTGCGCTACGTTTTTCACTAAGCCTCTGGGAACACCCGCTTGAGGCGGCCGACTATCTTCGAGCGGCCATCGTTCTTCTTTCGCAAACGGCAAAAGCGCGGCGGAAAGATTGGCAAAAAAAGAGCTTGACATATTCCTATATGGGAATATATTGAGAGCGTGGCAAGGGCGGCGACAACCTCGGACGCGTTCAATGCGGTGGCCGAACCGCGGCGGCGGGACATCCTGAACTATCTAGCGATGCGGGAGAGGTCCGTCACCGAGATTGTGGACGCAATGGAGATGGAGCAGCCGTCGGTTTCAAAGCACCTGAAAGTTTTGAAAGGTGTTGGCCTGGTGGAGGTCCGCAGGGAGGGTCGGCAGATGCTTTACAAGGTGAATGCTATGGCCATCCGGCCGTTGCACGAATGGACGAGCACGTTCGAGCGGCTGTGGAAACACCAGCTGCTGCGAATCAAGGAACGGGCCGAGGCCAACAATGCACAGAAACAATAGTTTTGTGGAATTTCAAACCAGGAGGAAATCGTGAGTTCACCCGCACTATCGCTGGAAGCGACAACGATCCATATAGCAGAGGAGATTGAAGTGCACGCGTCGATCGAGGTGACCTTTGCCTCGCTGCTGGATCAGCTTGGACCGTACAACGAGACTCAAGTGGACAAGCCAATGCCGATGAAGCTGGAAGCATGGCCAGGCGGCCGATGGTATCGCGACCTGGGAGATAACAACGGCCACTACTGGGGAACGGTGCAGGCGATCAAGAAACCGACGCTGCTGGAAATTTGCGGGCCACTGTTTATGTCCAATCCGGTGATAACGAATCTTCAATATCGGCTGAAGGAATCGGGCGGCGTGACGATCATTACATTTCGGCATCAGTCGTTTGGTCTGGTGCTGGAGGAGTACAGAAACGCAAAGAATGGCTGGGCACACTTGCACGAGCGTATGCGGCAGCGAGCGGAAGCGCCGCGGCCCCACTGAGGCGTGGACGACCGAGAAGTTAAAAGGAGGGAAATATGTGCCCAGCATGCATCGCGAGCGCAGCAGTGATGGCCGCCGGAGCGGGATCCACGGGAGGAATTCTGGCGGTGTGCATCGGCAAATTCAGAAAGTTTTTCAGGGCGAATGGTCTCGGTCTGTTTCAGAAAATCAAGGAGAAATAAAATGGCAACAAGCAAGGAGAGAGACATGCAGCACCGCAAAGGGCATCTCGCAGTGAACACCCGACCGATCGTGTCGCCGCAGGAATGGGAGGCTGCGCGCCAGCAGCTCCTCGTGAAGGAGAAAGCCTTGACCCGCTCCCGTGACGCGCTGGCCGCCGAGCGTCGGCGCATGCCGTGGCTGGCGCTGGAGAAAAAGTACGAGTTCGACGGGCCTATGGGCAAGGCCAGCCTGCTGGACTTGTTCGATGGCCGCCGTCAGCTGATCGTCTACCGCGCCTTCTTCGAGCCCGGCGTGTTCGGCTGGCCCAAGCATGCCTGCCGCGGCTGCTCCTTCTGCGCCGACCAGGTCGCCCACCTCGCCCATCTGAACGCCCGCGACACCACTCTCGCGTTCGTCTCGCGTGCGCCGCAGGCTGACATCGAGCGCCTGAAGGCGCGAATGGGCTGGAAGATGCCGTGGTACACCATCACGGACAGCTTCGACACCGACTTTGGCGTGGACCAGTGGCACGGCACGAACGTGTTCTTCCGCAACGGCGAGCGTGTGTTTCGCACCTACTTCATCAACAACCGGGGCGACGAGGCGGTGGGGAGCACCTGGAGCTACCTGGACATAACTGCGCTCGGGCGCCAGGAGGAGTGGGAGGACTCGCCGGAGGGCTACCCCCAGACTCCACCGTACAAGTGGTGGAACTGGCACGACGAATACGCCGCCGACGCCTCGCTCGACCCTAGGTGGATCAAAGTGGCGGAGAACGCAATGGTGACGTTGAACCTCAACGACTAGTACGGTGGCGTACGCGATCGCTCATGTCGGAGGCGTGCTGGTGGAGCAGACCGAGCGGGACGAGGGCCGGAGTTGCCACTTTCCCTTTTCTGACTTGCCAGCCCGCGGCATACCGATGGCCGCCACAATTAACACCATGATGCCGATGATACTGGGTTGCGCTTCGCGGTACCCCAGGAGAGACAATCCAGAACCTGCAGGCGGGCAGCGCCGACGGAGTAACTCTGGAGCCGAGGCTGCCGCCGCGACGGACATTTGATCTCGCATTTTACTGCTCGGAGTCGATCGTGTCCGAAGATGTTTTGTCGTCCCCAACGCTGCGTCGAGTGCACCCGCCGCAGAAGTACGCGAGGACCACACGCTCAGAATTCCAGCCGCAATTGAAACGCGATCATGCGGGGCGTGCTATCGCCACCCAACCCAACGCCAAGCAAGCCGGTCGGCGGCGAAGTCGTGTACGTCAGCGCTCCAAACCCGGTCTGCGTAGAAGCCTTTCCCGGGATCCCGGCAAGCACCATGCTCGGAAGCCCGAAATTCGGATGGTTGAAGACATTAAAGAACTGGGTGTCGAAACGTAGCTTTACACGCTCGGTTAAGGCCAACCATTTCGTTAAATAAAAATCGCTCCAGGCAAAATCGGGACCGCGGAGAGCGTTGCGGCCGAGATGGCCGAATTGACAAGTCTTCGGACTGTCGCCGCCATAGCACGCGCCCGTGCTTGGATCCACGGCGGAGACGAAGGCATTTGGATTCAGCCATTGCACGGTGCCCGGTTGGGTGACGCCGGGAATTGGTTGATGCTCATAGAGCGGGACACCGGGAATCAAGCTGGCGAATTGCGGCCCACTGCCGTTTACAATGCCACTACCCCTGGCAGAATACGGCGTGCTCAGAACGGAGAACGGAATTCCGCTGTGCCAAAAGGCGGTTCCCGACACTTGCCAGCCATTCAGCGCGTAGGCTAGAGAGCGGTTTTTGAACTTGTGGGGGAGTTGGTAGACATATTGGGCGTTGAGATTCTGGCGGATGTCGTAGTCGCATGGACCGTAGTCGCGCGCTAAGTCTCCGGGGAGCGGGGACAGGATTCCTCCGGCCGAGAACTGCAGGAATCCGCCATTGGAGACGGTGTCCATGCAACGGCTCAACGTGTAGTTCAGTTGTCCCATGAAGCCGTGGCCGAGCCGCTTCATCGCGGTGATTTGCAGGCCGTTGTAGTGACTGTTCGCACCCGTGGAGAATTGCGTGACGGCGCCGAATCGGGGATCCGTCGATTGCCCATAGGGAAACGGCGCAAAACAACCCGCACAGACCGTTTGATAGCCGTTCACTTGTGTAAGATACGGTTGGTTCACGGCACGCGTGCCGACGTATTGCGCGTGGATGCTTGCTGTCGATCCAAACTGGTGTTCCAGGCCAAGACTCCACTCCATGAAGTAGGGCGCGTGAAGTCTTCCATCGGGCACTGCCGTGATAGCGACTGGGGGAAGACAGGTTGCAGAGTTCGACTGAGCAGACGCGCAGGAAAGCTGCCCCTGCGCAAATCCGGAACTGAACGTTTGATTCGCGACCACGGTTGCGTCAACCGCACTGCCAGGCACTCCCGGCGCAATGGCTGTCCCACCCACGGTTCCAAGAAGCCCGCCCTGGAAAGCTTGGACGTAGGGCGGATTGACGCCAACCACATCGGCGATGGCGCCCGGCAATATGTCGCTGAAAATCCCGAAGCCGGCACGCAGCACGGACTTCGATCGAAACTGCCAGGCAATGGCTGTTCTGGGTTGCAGTATCGCGAGGGGCGTCGAGGAAAACACGTTGCCGAGAGCGGTTTGAATGGCGGCGTTCAAGGGCTGATTCACATCATGCGAGATGGCATCGAAAGAGCCGCTCAGACGGGCGATATGCTGATGCGGATTTAGTGGATTGGAATTCAACGTATCTCGTATCCCGAAGGTCCACGTCAGCTTCTTAGTGAGCTTCCAAGTGTCCTGTGCGTAGAGATCGAGATTGAGAAAGTTGAACGGCTCGTTCGCTGACGTGGGGAACGTCTTTGCCGCGGTAGAGGCGACTCCATAGATGTATTGCGACAGGGTGGTGTAGGTCACCGTCGGGACCGAACCTTCGCCGAAGTCATAGTCGTTCAGGCGAAGAATCCGGGTATTGGTCCCAAAACGGAGTTCGTGCGCGCCATGGCTCCAGGCGAGGTTGTCGTTGATGAAAAACCGCGTGGCGCGTCTCCCCTGGACCCAGGTGTTGTCCAGTCCCCCGACCTTCGTGAAAGGGGCATTTGCACCGCTGCCTTGCAACACGATGGGGAGCGCGGCCAGTGTCTTCTCAAAATTACTGGGGCCAAACAGGCTTTCATACCAGGAAAACGCCGGGTTGAAATAGTTCACAAGATTTTGCGAAAAAACGCGGGTATATCCCGCTGCAAATGAGTAGAGCGGTTGAGGGGACAAAGCGTTGAACAAAGGGTTTATGGCATCGGTATAGGCGGCCTGGAGCCCGTTGTCCGTCTGAAAGCGGAACCAAGTCGTGTTTTTCTCATTGATGTTGTAGTCGACTCGAACCGTCTGGACTTGTTCATGATCGGCGCTCGAATGCGAAATGCTCTGCCGATTGGCACACCCGTTTCCATCATTCGCTATGGCGGGCGCAATTCCACCGACATCGAACGGGCAGCTAAGTACCGTCAGAGGCGTTCCGCTGGTATTTCCGTAGAGCGAAAACATTTTCTGATAGAACGGCACCGACTGGGGAGACGGCCAATAGACGGAGCCTGTGACCGAATCGGTGCCACCCAAAGGGAGCTGTTGCAGAACGTAATTCTCGAATGGGGGAGTTGGAACCGTCGTGGCCGTAACGATCGGCAGGGCAATGCGCACCCACTCGCTATCGAAGAAGAAGAACAGCTTGTCGTGGACAATCGGGCCGCCCACACTGCCCCCAAAGTGATTCACCGTGGAGTGCGGTTTGTGATTTCCTGGAGTGGCGTTCGTGAAATAGTTGGCCGCGTTGAACTTCGATCCATTCCACAACTCATACAGATTCCCATGAATCTGGTTTGAACCGGACTTTGTAACGTAGTTGACCTGCGACGCCCCGTACCGCCCTTGGTCCACCGCATAGGAAAGCGTATTGACGGTCACTTCGGCTATCGAGTTCAATCCGAGAACCAGGTTCGTCGAGAGTCCACTGTTTAAATTCGTAAGAGGATCATTCGTTTCCAGGCCGTCGACGATGTAGCCGTTCGAAAGAGCCGGAAGTCCATTGAACTCCACGTTGCCATACCCGTTTGTGCCGCCAACGAAATCATTCCCGCTTCCTGCCGTGTTGACAAGCGCGCCGGCGGCAAACTGCAGGGGGTAAGTCAAATCAGCGCCCGGATTGGGTAGATCCTCCAGCGCTGGTGCGTTCAAGTTTGTCGAGGTGTTGGCGTTCCCCGGATTGATGAGCGGGGCCTCGCTGCTCACCTCCACCGTCTGCCTGGATTCGGCCACCCTCAGTGTGAATTGGATGGTCTGCTTCTGCCCTAAACCCGAAACCACATTGTCATTCTGTTGCGGATCGAAGCCCTCCGCCTCTGCTATGACCGAGTAGGCACCGGGTTTTAGCTGCGGAAAATTGAAGCGTCCCTGCTCGTCAGCTCTGGCGCGCCGCTGTAGGCCCGTCTCGCGATTGGTGATGGTGACGAGCGCGCCGGGAATGGCGGCACTGGTGGCATCGCTCACTTGGCCGGCGATGGCGCTGGTGGTCTCACCTTGTGGCCGGGCTTTCGCCGCGCAGAAGAGCGCAATACTAACGAGCAGAAGGCTTCGAAAAATCGCGCGCGGCATGAGCGAAATGCCTACTTTCTGGATTTGCCTTGGTCTCAAACCAACCCCTCACGGACGAAGTGTCGCAGCCTTACCTAACAACCGCGAGCGAAGCTATATATTAAGCATGATTAATTGCAGAAGTAAAGTATAGTTTAGTCTAGGAGAATAACAGCGTTTCTGCCGAAATCCACTACCCGTCCTTGGCCAGTGCCGTCACAGATGCCCTCGGTCCCACAACGAGAGCGAGTGGTGATAAAGTAGGGTCAGAATCATGATGATCACCATCTCCAAGGAGAATTATTTGAAGGCCATTGCAGAGGCCGAGGCGGAAGGCAATACCGTAATCTCCGCACTCCTTGCTCATTGGCTTTCCGTGACACCACCGGCAGTAACCGCCGCCCTTAAGCGACTGCGAAGAGACGGTCTAGTTACCCTTACTAAGGGCGGTCGGATTCAACTCACTTCCGAAGGACGGAAAGTTGCGGAACGAACCATTCTCCGCCATCACCTGATCGAGCGCATGCTCTCCGAGATTTTCGGGATGGAATGGGTTGACGTTCACGATGAAGCAGAGCGGTTGGAGCATGCCGTTTCCCCCTCATTTGAGAAGCGACTCGTCAAAGTGCTCGGGCACAAAGGGACCTGTCCTCACGGAAATGGTCTGGCCGTGATGAGTCCCGAGCAACGGCGTAAGAAGGGTCAGCGCTTGCTCAGTGAAGCCGAAGCGGGCTCAAAATACCGAGTGTGCAGCGTATACGAAAGGGACCGCAGACTGCTGGAATTTCTACAAGAAAACGGAATCCGGCCGGGTACCTATTTGAAAGTCGAGTCTCGGAACTACGATGGGACGTCCATTCTAAAGGTTGAAAGAAAGAGAATGGCTCTGGGATCTCCGGTGACGGAGAAGGTCTGGGTAGCATAAGAACACCAGAGAGACCTTCCTTAATCGAACTTAATATATTCTGATATGCTGCGGTTAATGCGCGCTAGCATATCTGTACAGGCAATCTCCGGCGATGAAAAGCGAGCCGGCGAATCGCAGGGCACTACGAGGAATCGCCGGTGAACTTAGGACCTCCGTCCAGGATAACGCCGCAACCCGCCCCCCCAGATGACGTCGTTATCACCCACGAGGACGTTGATCGTGCGCATGACCGTGTCCGTGTTTCTGCGGCGCGCGCCCAGCGGGGTGCCTTCTCCAAGTTTCGCTTGCTGTGGTTACTTGTTGGCCCCGGAATTCTCGTCATGCTTGGGGAGAACGACGGCCCCAGTATGATTTCCTACGCCGCGACGGGCGCTCGGTTTGGAATTGGGTTCTTCATCCCCTTCGTCATTCTCACGTTTTGTATGGCCATTGTCGTACAGGAGATGACCATGCGTCTCGGTTCCGCCACGCATCGCGGTCACGCGGAATTGATCTTTGACCGCTTTGGGCCGTTCTGGGGCTGGTTCTCCATGATCGACCTGGGCATCGGCAATTTCCTGACGCTGATCACCGAGTTTATTGCCATCCGGGCAGGCCTGGGATTTTTTGGTGTGCCCCCATGGGCTGCGGTTGGCAGTGCACTCGTGTTCTTGTGCTTGGCGGTCATGATGCATCGGTATTGGACATGGGAACGAACCCTGCTCGCTATCGCCGTTTTCAATCTTGTTTTCGTTCCCGTGGCCTTGCTGACGCACCCGAATTGGCACTCTGTCGGCAGCGCACTCGTTACCTGGAAGCCGCTCCCTGGAGGATTGACCCAAGACACTCTGATCATCGTGCTCGCTGACATCGGCGCAACCGTGACCCCGTGGATGCTGTTCTTTCAACAGAGCGCCACGGTTGACAAGGGACTCACCAGGAACGACATCCACCTTGGCCGCATCGATACAGTAGTTGGGGCTGCGTTGGCCGCGACGGCTGCGGTCGCAACTATCATTGCCACCGCCCCCTTGTTCGCTCACCACATGACTGCCGAGAACTTTCAGGGGGCCGAATTCGCGCAAGCGCTGCAACCGTTGATCGGGCGATTCGGCGCCGCCTTGTTTGCAATCGGCATCGTGGAAGCAGGGATGGTTGCGTCTGTCACGATTTCCATTTCCTCCGCTTATGCCTTCGGAGAGGTAGCCCGCAGGCCTCACAGCCTAAACCTGCCTGTCGCGCAGGGAAAGGCTTTCTACTCGGTCTTGTTCCTTTGCGCGGCGACTGCCGGAGCAATCGTCTTGATCCCTGGGCTTCCCCTCGTCTACGTGGTTCTGTTGGTCAACGTGGTCGCCGTGCTCGCGATGCCGCCTGCGCTTGTCTTCCTCTTCATGCTTGCCAACGACCGTGAAGTCATGGGTGATCTAGTAAGTCCGAGGTGGGCAAACATACTCGCCACTGGTGTCGTCGTTTTTCTGACACTGGCTGGCTTGCTCTTCGGCATCAGTGTGATTGCCCCGAATGTCTTCGCGTTTCTAGGCGGGAAGTAGGAGGACCGTAGGATGCCTTCAAAAGACAAAGTACCCAGCGCGATCACCTCCTCGGATCAGAAACTGGTTCTGTCCTCGCTCGAACCGGAGCAACTCGCTGGGCTGAAAAAGCACCTGATTCCCCGGCGGCACCTAAGCGGGCTTGAGAAGTTCGTGATGTGGTCTCTTCGAATCTATCTCCTGTTCATGATAGTGGTAGTCATCTACCAAGTGTGGGCCAGTCTGCATTAGGATAATCGGTAATTTTTAACAATCCGGGAGTTAGCTCGCCGGGCTCTACTTCATTGGCCGCGAACCTTTGATCAGGATGTCCGCGAGTCTCCTAGCGCTTTCCTGCCAGTCGGGGTCGGTGGCTACGTTGGAGACGCCAATCGGCGCGCGAAGCAGGTCGCATGGCTCGAGATCTTTGCGTAGGTCGCGCTCTTCATGGCAGTCTTCACAAGTGCATCGATTGCTCCCGTAACCTGAACGCGCGAAGAATCGTACAGCCTCGAAGGACCGCCGACGACGCTATTCATCGCCGATGCGATGATCTGCTTTGTGGCAATGTAGTCAACGCAAAGCATCATCCAGGCCGGCGACGCCTCGATCGGAGGCAGGTTTGCGGAAAGTTCCCGTTGTGCTGCCGCCAGCTTTTCCACCTCAGTGTGATAAACGGCCTCGATCAGGGTATCGCGCGTCGGGAAATGGCGGTAATAAGGTTCCCGGCCCCACACCCGCCTGTTTGGCGATGTCGTCCAAGCGGGCATCTGCATCTGACCGGGTGAACGCCGCCTGGGCCGCTTCCAAAACGCGCTCGCGGTTGCGTTGGGCGTCAGTGCGCGGGTTTCGTTCGGAACGTTTAGAAGCTTTCCTGGGCATAAGGGAGAATGTAACCGGAGACAGCCTCCGAATATCTAAGTATTCGGAGACACTCTCCGTTTTACCGAAGTCCTGGCGGTTCGTCAATAGCGACTCCGGCAGGCAACTATCCAGCTCAAGGAGGAGAGCAATATGCGTGTTTTCGTCACAGGCGCTTCAGGTTTCATAGGTTCCGCGATCGGCGATCATGGCTTCGTTCCGGCTCTCATCAAGCTGGCGCGTGAGAAGGGGGATTCCGCGTACGTGGGTGACGGTCTTAACCGCTGGCCCGCCGTGCACCGGCTCGATGCTGCTCATCTCTACAGGCTCGTCTGGAGAAGGGTTCCGCAGGAGCCAGCTACCACGCCGTTGGCGACGAGGGCGTGCCCTTCCAGGACATCGCTGGCGTGATCAGCCGTCGCCTGCACCTGCGGGTTGTCAGCAAGTCGCCCGAGCAGGCCGCCCACCACTTTGGCTGGCTCGCACACTTCGTCGGTGTCGACTGCCCGGCGTCAAGCAAAGCTAACTGAGGAAAAGCTGGAATGGCAGCCGAAGCAGCCGGGGATTATTGCCGACCTGGAGCGAGGGACCTATTTCGAACCTGAACAGACCACGCACGCGGCGTCTTCGTACCGTTAAGGATGTGGACGGTATAAAACACATGTCGCAAGATCATGCTGTACAAAACGCAACACGGAGCCGAAGCAACAAGCAAAGGAATACCTATGGCAAACGAAACGGTTGGAACTATGAAGGATAGAGTCGCGATCATCACTGGTGGAAGCCGCGGGCTCGGACGCAACACTGCAGTGAATCTTGCAGGGCGGGGCGTCAATGTCATTTTTACCTATCGCTCGAATCAGAAAGAGGCCGATTCACTCATCCGCGAAGTCCAAGCGATAGAAAGGAAAGCAACGGGATTTCGGCTCGATACCGGTGACATTCACGCATTTGACGGATTCGTGGCGGAGGTCCAGAAGACGCTGCACGGTTGGGGACGAGATCGGTTCGACTATCTGGTGAACAATGCGGGTGGTTCGCTCCATGCGAATTTCGACCAAACCACCGAAGCGCAATTCGACGAAATCGTGAACGTTCATTTCAAAGGCGTGTATTTCCTGACGCAAAAGCTGCTTCCGCTAATTAAGGATGGCGGGCGTATCGTGAATGTTTCGTCGGGACTGGCGCGCTTTGCGCTTCCGGGCACCTCGGCTTATGGGGCGACAAAAGGCGCGGTGGAGGTGCTGACGCGTTACTTGGCCAAAGAACTCGGACCAAGGGGCATCACGGCAAATGTCGTCGCTCCGGGTGCCATCCAGACGGATTTCAGCGGTGGGTTGGTCCGTGACAATCCTGAGATTAACAAGCGCGTTGCCGAGATGACCGCGCTAGGCCGGGCGGGCGTGCCGGACGATATCGGACCGATGATCGCCGCGCTCCTCTCGGACGAGAATCGTTGGGTGAACGGTCAGAGGATCGAAGTGTCCGGCGGCATGGCGCTGTGAACGGCATGCTCAAACCTGATGAGCAACTCGGATAGCAATGCCTCCGGGTTGGCAGATTGCTTTCGATAAACGCGTGGTATTGTCTGGTCTGGCCAACTTCCAGGTGGTCGGCAACCATGCACATTGATAAGAATTAAGGACCGCACACCCTTGCCCGCCACGTAGGAGGCCGTAGGCGGAAGTCCCGTCATATGCGCCGCATGCTTTCAGTGAAAATTTGGTGTGTGACTTTAGCGTTTCAATAGTCCTTGACGGAGGACGCACCAAACGTCGGAAGATTGGACACATTCCAGCCGCCTCCCATGGCCTTGATCAGAAGGACGCTGGCTTCCAACCGCCGCCTAAGGATGTCGATTGCATTTCGCTCGTTGGCGAGCTCGATCGTCTGCGCGGTGATCACCTGGAGATAGGTGTCGACGCCACCCTTGTAACGATTCGAAAAAAGTTGAAGCGATTCCTGGGATGAGGCGACGGCTTGCTCTTGCTGTTGCATTTCGTTCTCGAGAATACGCAAGGCGGCGACGTTATCTTCAACTTCTTGGAACGCGGTGAGGGAAGTCTGACGATAAGTTGCCACCGTGGCATCGTAGTTTGCGCGCGCCGATTCGGACGTGGCGCGACGGCGCCCCGCATCGAACAGCGTCTGCGCCAGGGCCGGACCGACGGCCCAGAAGCCGCTCGGCCAGGTAAACCAGTTCGAACCCTGAGTGCCGGCGAATCCTGCCGTTCCCCCGAGGGTCACGGTGGGAAAATACGCCGCGCGGGCGATGCCGATCTGCTGATTGGCCTCCGCCACGCGGCGCTCTGCAGCGGCGATGTCCGGGCGCCGCTGCAATAGTTCAGAAGGGAGTCCAATCGGAATGCTGGGCGGTTGGTAGTTGAGCGGCGCGGCTGCGAGGCTGAAGTCCGCAGGCGGCTTTCCGATCAGAATCGCAATGGCATGTTCGAATTGCGCTCGTTGGACGGTGACGTCCGTATCTTGCACACGGGTGGTGTCCAACTGCGTTTGCGCTTGCGCTACGTCGGCCTTCGGGGCTACGCCCCCTTTGAAGCGATTGAGCGTGAGCTGCAGGTTGTCGGTATAGGCTTTTACCGTATCATCGAGAAGTAGTTTCTGCGCATCGGCGCTGCGCAATTCGAAATAGTCCAAGGCCAGTTCCGCCTCGAGGCTGAGCTTAGCGGTCTCGTAGTCGGCAGCGGTCGCTTGCGCTTCCTCCCGCGCGGCAGCGACGCTGCGCCGTACGCGGCCCCACAGATCCAGCTCATAGGAAAGATCGAAAGGCAGCAGGAAATCACCCTTGCTGGATTGTTGGATCTTCGATGGAAAGTTCGGTGAATAGTCCGAACCCTTAACATAGCTGGCGCTCGGTGAAGTGGAAATGGTCGGAAACTGCGAAGCCCGATTGAAGCGAATGGCTGCTCGAGCTTCGCGGAAGCGCGCTTCCGCTACTTTCAGGTTCTGGTTGGAACCGGCGATCTGCTCTTCCAGCTGGTTGAGTTCCGGATCGCCAAAAATTTCCCACCAGCTTCCGCGGCTCCCCTGATCCCTGGGACGCGCGGGCTGCCACTGGTCTGACTCCTTGAATGAACCTGGTGCTTCTTCCTTGTAAGCGGGCGTTGTAGGCACCGCAGGCCTCACGTACTTGGGACCGACGGTGCAACCCGCGAGCAGCAGTACCAGAAGCAGCGCAACAATGCCGGTGAGGATGAAACGGACCGCCGTCAACGCGTAGTTCATCGCCCGGACCCGCCTGCTGGTTTGCTGCTCAGTCGCACGGGCATGCCGGCGACCAGAGAGTCCGATGGGTCGACAATGACGGCGTCCGTTGGTTGTAGGCCCGAAACGATTTCTACGTTATCGCCGTAGTCGCGGCTGATCTTGACCGGGACCAACTCGGCTTTGCCATTGCGAAACAGTCCGACCTGCAAACCCTCCTTGCGGAAGATCAAGGTATTCGACGGAATAGTTACCGAGCGCGTCTGGTCAGGCAGCTTGAGGTGCACAAAGACGTAAGCGCCCGGCAGGAGCTGGCCGGTCGGGTTGTCGACATCGACTTCGACAAGCAGCGTTCGTGAAGCGATGTCAATGGAGTTGGCGTTGCGGACCAGAGTGCCATGGAAGGTTTGGCCGGGGAATTCATCGAGGGTCAAGGTGGCTGGGGCACCAGAGCGTGCGGCACGGGAGTACACCTCGGGAACCGAGACGTACAGTCGGAGCTTACGAATGGCGGCCATGTGAAAGAGCTCTCTCGGTTGTGTGCTGGCCCCTGCATCGATGAGTACACCGATGTCGGTATTGCGGGCGGTGATGATGCCGTCAAAAGGGGCATAGATCTTTTCGAACGATTGCAGCTGCTCAAGCCGCCGCACGTTGGCGGAACTGGACTCGGCCGCGGCTTTCACCGCGCTGAGATTGCTGACCGCCTGGTCGGTTTCCTGCTGGGACACGGAGCCCGTACTCACCAGGTCTTGCCAGCGGCTCGCGGTGATTTTGGCGATGTTCAGGTTGGCTTCGGCGGTATCCAGGTCCGCTCGAGCCTGCAGCAGTTGCTGGTCGACTTCGGGAGTTTCGATCTCCGCAAGCAACTGGCCTTTCGGCACGTGCGCGCCAATATCGAAATACCAACGCTTGAGATAGCCACTGGTTCGCGCATAGATCGGTGCGTCGCTGAATGCCTGCGTATTGCCGGGCAGGACGATTTCCTGTGTGGGAGCGCCTTCACGGGGAAAGACCACGGCGACAGTGGGAACGGCGGCTTCTTGCGTTTGTTGCGTCAGCCGCGATTCGGCCACCGCGCGCGAATGGATGCCGGAGTAGATCAGAAGAGCGAGAGCGGCGAGCGCGGCTGACGCGACAAGGATTGCAGTTCGGCGCCGGCCTCCGGAGCGAGAGTGAAATCCGTCCGGACCCGGTTGCCTGGTCTGCACTTCGATTGTTTCTGTTTCTGGAGTGGTCGTCACTTTTCCCTCGCTCGAGTCATTCGTTTTTCCCTTAGCTCAGACTTGCATTGATTCGGCATTGCCCGCCGCCGGTTGTTGGACAGCCGAAGGATCACGTCGCCGGTGTAACAGGCTGAAGACCGCGGGGACGAAGATCAGAGTGGCCACGGTGGCGCACAACAGGCCGCCAATGACGGCGCGGCCCAGCGGGGCATTCTGCTCACCGCCCTCGCCCAGCCCGAGCGCCATGGGAATCATGCCGATGATCATGGCCAGCGCGGTCATGAGCACGGGGCGAAACCGGGTGAAGCCCGCTTCGACGGCCGCTGCAACCGGATCTCCATGATGCAGGAGCCGCTCTTTCGCAAAAGATACGACGAGAATACTGTTCGCCGTTCCGACGCCCATGCACATAATGGCGCCCATCAAGGCAGGAACGCTGAGGGTTGTGTGCGTGAGGAATAAGAAACCGACGATGCCAGCAAGCGCGGCAGGAAGTGCCGTGATGATGATGAAAGGATCGAGCCAGGACTGAAAGTTCACCACGATCAGGAGATAGACGAGAACGACGGAGAAGACCAGTCCGCCCAGCAACCCGAGGTACGAGGTGCGCATCGTTTGCAGTTGGCCCCGGACGGTGATGAAGCTGCCGCGCGGCAAGGACTTTCGGTTGGCGTCTACAACCCGTGTGACCTCGCGACCCACCGCTCCCAAATCGCGGCCCTGGACAGCGGCGTAAATATCGACCACGCGACGGATGTTGTAATGCGAGACCACTTCCATCTCGTTCGTCCGTTTGATGGAAGCGACGTCCGCGAGAATTTCAGGGCGCGTGGCGGTCCCCGCATTGAGCGGGGTGTTCTGAAGGTCTTCCAGGGATTGAATCGAATATTGCGGAGTCTGGGTCACTAGGTTGTAACTGACGCCGTTCTTGTAATTCAGAAAGAACATCGGCGTGATCTGGAAGCTGCCGCTGAGCGAGTTCAACAGGCTATTGGCTACATCGCGCTGAGTGTAGCCGCCCTGGGCCGCCTTGGTCCGGTCCACAGCTACATCGAACTCCGGGTAATCAAACGCTTGCTGTATGCGCGCGTCGGCGATACCCGGAACGCGCTCGACTTCTTGCAGCATCCGGGCTGCGACTTCGCGATTGCCCTCGATATCGGTTCCCTCGATTTGGATATCGATGGGCGCAGGCAAACCAAAGTTCAACACCTGAGTGACGATGTCTGAGGGTAGGAAGTAAAAGGTCGTGCCGGGGTATTCACGGGGCAGTCTCTCTCGCAGGCGCTGAACATAGTCTGCTGTGGTGTGGTGATCTTCTTTGAGGGACACCAGAATATCGGCGTCGCCCGCTCCGATGAGTCCCGATGTGCTGTGCATGAAATTGATGGCGCTGTAAGGAAGTCCAACATTGTCCAGGATATTGTCCAGCTCGCGCTCGGGGATCTCGCCGCGTATGGTGCCCTCAACGAGATCGCACAGCTTGGCGGTCTCTTCGATTCGCGTTCCGCTCTTGGCGCGGAGATGCAGGATGAATTGACCGCTGTCCGTGCTCGGAAAGAAGTCCTGACCGAGCCACGGCACGAGGAGAAACGCCGCAAGACAGGCCAGAAGAAAGGCGGGGATGAAAAGGGCGCGCCGGTGAAGAAGTGTTGTGAGTAGGGAATGGTAGGCATTCCGAAGGCGTTCGAATCTACGCTCGAACGCTCGCTGGAACCGTATGAGGGGATTCCGCGAGCTGGCGCGGTCGTGCTGTTTTGCTTTCAGCAAGTACATCGCTAGCGTTGGCACCAGGGTGCGGGAAAGGAGGTACGACGCGAGCATGGCGAATACCACCGCTTCGGCGAGGGGCACAAAGAGATATCTGGCTACGCCGCTCAAAAGGAACATCGGTAAGAACACGATGCAGATACAGAGCGTCGACACCAGGGCGGGCACGGCGATTTGCGCCGCGCCTTCCAAGATGGCGTCGCGCTGCGCATGCCCTTCTTCGAAATATCGCTCGATGTTTTCGATCGTAACCGTAGCGTCGTCCACCAGGATTCCGACGGCGAGGGCCAATCCTCCGAGCGTCATGATGTTGATGGTTTCGCCCAGGAAGCTAAGGATCATGACGGACGTCAGGATGGATAGCGGAATGGAGATGGCAATGATCAAGGTACTGCGCCAACTCCCCAGGAACAGCAGAATCATCAACCCCGTTAGACACGCGGCGATGATGGCCTCGCGGATGACACCGTTCACAGAGCCTCGCACGAAAATGGACTGATCGGCGAGCGGCAAAATCTTCAGTTCCGGGGGCAGGGTCTGGGCGACACGCGGAAGAAGGCCGCGAATGCCTTTCACGACGTCGATGGTCGAAGCGTTGCCGGCCTTGAGGACAGAGACCAGGGCGCCGCGACGTCCATCCTGGCGCACGATGTTGGTCTGCGGCGCAAAAGCGTCGCGCACATTCGCGACATCACGTAGGTAGATCGTGGAATTCCCGACGACCTTGACCGGGAGGTCGTTCAGTTCGGGAACGGTCCTCATGCTGGCGTTCAGGCGAACGTCGTACTCGAACGGGCCCATCTTTGCCGTTCCGGAAGGCAAAATCAGATTTTGCTGCTGCACGGCATTGAGAACATCTTGTGGCGACAGTCCTTTCGACTGTATCAAGCCAGGATTCAAATCAACCATGACCTGCCGTTGTTTGCCTCCGTACAAGAAAGGAATCACGGCCCCAGGCACCGTCACCAGTTGGGGCCTCAGGAAATTCTGTCCGAGGTCGTTCAACTGCTGCTCCGAGAGTCCATTTCCGGACAGGCCCAACTGCAGAATGGGCACGCTCGAAGCGCTGTAGTTGATGATCAGAGGAGGCAGAGTGCCCGGCGGGAATTGGCGAAGGCCGGTTTGGGATATCGCCGTTACCTGAGCATTCGCGGTGTCCAAACTCGCGCCGTGTTGCAGGTAAATCCTGATGATGGCTTGCCCGTTTACAGTGGTCGATTCGATGTGTTCAATGTTGTCGACCGTAGTGGTAAGCACTCGTTCAAACGGCGCCGTGAGCCGGCCTTCCAATTCTTCGGGATTCATGCCGGTAAACTGCCATGCCACCGCGATCACCGGGATATCGATGTTCGGGAAAATATCGGTGGGAGTGCGCAAGATCATAATGGGGCTCAGAACCAAAATGAGCACGGCCAGAACGATGAAGGTATACGGTCGGTCCAGAGCGACTCGAACAATCCACATAACTAGAACTCCTCCCTGTAAACCTTGGCTTGCTTTCCTTCAGTCCCGGACAACCAGTGCGGCATCGTGCGCGGCACTGCTCCTGGGCTGCTTTGTGATCAATCGCTAGAACCGGAAGACAATTCCCGCGGACGGCTGCGCCGTGTGCGTGGTCGCGCCCGAGTGCAGTGCGACCAGTCCAAAGTCCGGCCGTTCGTACACCAAGCCACGGTATTCGGCGGGAAGGGTGAAGTGCTTGCTAAGGTCGTAGTCGGCGCCGCCCCCGTAGACAAACGCCGCTTTGCTCTGACTCTGCGCTCCGGAAACAAATCCGCCCACATTACCCGTAGGGTCAAACACGAGAGCGCCGCCACCCGCGAGAGCATAGGGATGGAGTTTGACGATGCGGCGCGGAACTGTAACCACCAGCGCACCAGTAGCCTGGTGCACGTTGGCTTGCACGTTCAACGGAGCAGAGGAGGTGAAATTCTCTTGCGCGTTCCGGGCGTAGCCGTAGCTGGCATCAGCCGCCAGCCAGCCATTGAAGTGATAGCGATAGCTTAGAAGGAAGCCGCCAGTGTCCGTGGCATGTTGGTTGATCCCGTTTCCGCTCGAGTCTTTCGTAAACAAGCCCGTCCCTTGAACGCCGAGCTCTTGCCAGTGCCCTTCCTGGGCCATCGCTCCCGAGGCGGCCAGCAGGATTCCGAGAATTGCTGCCACGATGTGTCTCTGATTCATATTTCCCTTTCTCCCTGTGCTGGATTTCCTCCCGTGGTCTCGGCATCCGCGATCGTTTGTAATAACCAGTTCAGTTCTTCTCGATTCACGACGTCTTTCTCCTCACAGTTGACGATTCCCTTTTTTTTTCTCAATGTTGTCCACGACGTACCCGGTGTAACAACCGGTCGCAATGAGTCTCGCGCCTTGCTTGGACAACTCGGCGAGCACGTTCTCGCCGCTTTTGTCGATGAAGGTCACGCCTGTAAGGTCCACCACGCACTTGCGTTCCCGGCGGGCAGTTGTTGTTCTCGTCCAGGCGGACTTCAGTTCCGAAATCCACGGATGAACGAGTCGGCCTTCCACCGTCCACTTTTGTTCGGTCGATGTCTCGGCAATGGTGATTCGTAGCATTCCCATGACTCGCGATTCGTCGACTGGAGGCGTTCCTGCGATCACCCACCGCCTTGCCGTCTCAATTTCGCCCAACCGTGACCTTCACGAACGGACCGTGTTTGGCCAACGCTTGCGCAAATGGACTTCCGAACCGCCTCGTTCAAAGTGCACATCGTCCCTATACGCTTTCATCAGCTGGATGACGCGCCCATGTTCGGCAGCGGGGTCCGATGTGATGTCGTTACCCACTATCTTTTCGAAGTCGAATCCTTTTCCTTGATCTGTCACGACCATGGATATTTCCTTGCCGGGCTGGCAGCGGATGTGTACTTTTGTTTCTGGATCTTCCTGATTGCCGTGCACGACTGCATTTTCCAACGCTTCCCGGAGTGCCAATTCGACAGCGAACTCTTTCCCGGGAACACATTGCGATTCTTCAATCAGCCTCATCAAGCGGTCCACGGGCGGTGAAAGCGCTTGGATCTTGCTGGCCAGCAAGGAGTCGATCCCCAGGACGGAAGAGCGCGAGCCTTTTCCTGAGAAGGGCAGTTGAGAATCCGATGCTCGGTTCAGGCTTCGCATTCCGCTCATGGCCAACGCCTCGCGCCCAGGACAAATGCATGACAGGGGCCAAAGCGCGGAGGGTTCCCAAAGTTGCGGAACCTATTGATTTGTATTGGGTTGGCGAGTCGAAAGGGAGCTCTTTAGATCACGCTGCCACCGTGGCACTGCCACTTACGTGGCGGTCTGCCCGTTTCAGAGCACTGAGAAAGAAAGCGGAAGGCGGGAACATTTTGGACAGCGTTTGAACGAAAGACCGGCGAGGCGACTACGCAGAGCTGCGCGCAATGCCGAGATTATGCACTCGCTTTTGGAGGGTGGATCGCTTCATTCCCAGACGTGCGGCCGCCCCATGGGGACCTGCCACAACCCAATTGCACTCCTTGAGAGCTTCGACAATCTGTTGCCGTTCCGTTTTCTCCAAAACCTCATGAAGTGCCCCGTTTGTCGGGGACTTCGAAGTCGCGGGTCTTTCTTCCGGACGAGTGGCCTTGGGAAATTGTAGATCGGCAACATCGAGGTCCAGAACGGAGCCGGTCGAAATAATTACGGCGCGCTCGATTACATTCTGGAGTTCTCGTACGTTTCCAGGCCAATGATATCGGCGCAGGGCATCCATCGTGGCTGATGGAATCGTCTCTATCACCTTGTTCATCCGTCCGGAGAACTGCTGCGCGAAGTGCCGCACCAGGAACGGAATATCCCCTTCGCGCTGTCGCAAGGGCGGAACCTGCACGGGGAACACATTGAGACGGAAAAACAGGTCTGATCGAAACCTTTGCTCCCCTACCATCGCTTCCAAATCGCGGTTCGTCGCGGCAATCAGACGCGCATCTGTCCGAAGGGTGTGCGAGCTTCCCAGCCGCTCGAACTCCCTCTCTTGCAGCACGCGGAGCAACTTCGTCTGCAATTCGAGAGGAATTTCTCCTATTTCATCCAGAAAAATCGTTCCGCCATTGGCCACTTCGAAGCGACCAATGCGTTGCGCAATCGCTCCCGTAAATGAGCCTTTCTCGTGGCCGAAGAGCTCGCTTTCCAGCAAGCCCGTCGGGATGGCCGCACAATTCAGCTTGACGAACGCCTTCGCGCGGCGCGGGCTCAGATCATGAATGGCTCGCGCAATCAGCTCCTTTCCCGTGCCCGTCTCTCCGTAGATCAGCACGGTCGAATCGGTCGGCGCGACGGTTTCCACCCGCTTCAGAACTCTTCGGAGAGAAGCGCTACTGCCGATGATCTGAGCGAAATTCATTTCCGTGCGGATTTCATCTTCCAAATAGAGTTTTTCCTTCGAGAGCTGCTCTTTCAATTCCCGAATCTCCCGGTAGGCAAGGGCGTTCTCGACCGCGAGAGCAACCTGGTTTGCAACCTGGGTAAGAAAACTGATATCGGCCTGACTAAAGGCATCGTCTCGGAGTCGGGCGAGAACCAAGGTGCCAATCGCGCGATTCCGGCTGATCAAGGGCAGCAAGCAGAAGGACTTCAAACCTTCACGAACCGCGACCTGAACGATTGGGTAATTGAGCCAACCGGTGAAAGGGCTCTGGAGCGTCAGAGGTTTCATCGTTCGAAATGCCGCGCCGGAGGGCGACCCCTCGATCGAATAGAGCAAGTCTTCCTGCAGGAACCCTTTTCCGTCTGGAAAGTCAACCGCGTAAAGCCGCAGCTGCTTGTTTTCCGCATCCGGGAGTGACAGGCCGGCGTAGTCGCACTGCATCACGCGCCGGACGTCTTGCGAGATGGCACGCAGCAGATCGCGAAGCTCCAAATTTGAGACAACCTGATTGGTGACATCAAGGAGCAGCTGCAGACGGTCGTTTTTGCTCTGTAGTTCCTCAGTCGCCCGCCGCAACGCTGCTAAATTCAACGCGTCATCGAACGCCAGCGCAATATAACCCGCCACTTCGGACACGAATTGGACTTCGTTTGGCGAGTAGGTGTCGGCCTCCTTGCTACCGAAAGTGATGGCCCCCAATTTGCGGTGCGCTGTCGTCAATGGCAGTGCGCAGATTGAGCGGATATAGAGCCTTTTCAAGATCGCTTGCAGCCGGCGACAGCACGGCTCCATTTCGTTCGTCGACCTCAGCAGAGGTTCTTGCCGCTCGTAAACCCATAAGGTGAGCATCTCCTCGGGCGTTAGCTTTTCTTCGGAAACCAACTCTGATCGACTCGTCATGTCGATGAAATAATTTTGAAAGGCATCGGAATCTTTGTCGCGAAATGACACTCCGATGAAGTCAAATTGCACGACGCGGTGCAGTTCGTTGACTAGCACGCCAAAAAGCTCTTTCGGGTCGCCGTGCGCTGAGATCGCCTGGGACACGCGAACGAGAGTCTCGAATCGCGTTTCAAGCGCGGGGGCGGCGAGGAGTTCCGAATCGTTGCCCACGATTTCGCACCACCGTAACGAGACTTAGAATCCAATCCATCGGATGCCTAATCAGGGTCAAACGATACACGGCTTCCACGAGTGCGGCAGAGTAGTGACGTTACTGCACGTTCTGGAGAGTCACCGCGAGGTTGTGGCCGGTCGAGCAGACCGGGAAGGACCAACGCGTTCCCGAACCCTGCACGTTCACGGTTTTCGGAGCGTCCAGAGACGTGACGAAGCGGGAGCTGCTTCCGGCGCTCTTTCACTTGAGGCAAGCAGGACTCCTGCCGGAAGAATTCGCAGTCGTGGCAGTGGCCCGCCGGGATCTCTCCGAGACAATCGTTCCCGACACGTTCTGGGCCGAGAGCACGCCGCAGGTCAACAGCAACAACATGATGCCGAAGGACTGAGACATTGCTCGTACTACTGGCACGCCATGCATGGCGTTACTCATTTTGACGGTCCTTACATCGCATCGAGTGCTCTTCATTTCCTTTCGTCCTTCCCAAAAGATCTGAAGCAAATCTCTGACTGCGTGCTGAACTTTCCTCATTTTGTCGTGGGCTCTGCCTTCCGGGCCCGCTCGGGGTCCTCTGTCGCTTCCCATTTGATCCACCTTAGATCGAGTACAAAGATGGCGTAGAAGACCGGGACCAAGAGCAAGGTGATGAAGGTAGCGACGGCGAGTCCACCGATCTGGGCATAGCAGAGAGGCTTCCAGAGCGGGCCACCTTCGAGTGCCAGAGGAAACAACGCAAGGATCGTTGCGCCCACGGTGATCATCACCGGCCGAATACGTTCAATTCCGGCATCTGGAAGGGCACGCTCCAGCGGCTCGCCCTTTTCGTGCATCTCCTCGATGAAGTCGAACAAAACGATCACATGGCTGACGATGACCCCGATGAGGCTGGCCACCCCAAGGAATGCCATGAACCCGAAAGGCGTACCCATGATGGCCAGAGCGATCAACGCTCCGATCGCTCCGTAGGGAGCGGCCGCAAACACAAGCAAGGGCTTGACGGCATTCTTGAATTGCACGAGCAAGGCCAGGTAGATGCCGACGAGGGAGATTAGGAGAACGACAGCCAGATTCAGGAATCCGTCGTCCTGCTTCGCTTTCTCGCCACCGATCTGTAGTTGATATCCCGGCGGAAGCCTGCTCTGAAGATCTTTCAGTTTGGATTCTATCGGTCCAAGGACTTCCGAGGCGAGGACCCCGGGCGCCGGAAAGCACAATATCGAAATGGTGCGGAAATGTTCGCGGCGGCGAATCCGGCCGGTTTCAAGAATGTTCCTCACACTCGCAACAGAAAGCAGAGGAACTCTCGTGTCCTGCCGCGAGGAATAAACGTAGAGACTCTTGATCTGTGACAATTGTGCACGGTCCTGAGGGCGCAGCCGGGCAACAATCGGAATACTTTTGTCGCCTTCTTTGAAAGTGCCAACAGAAGCCCCGCTGATTGCGGCGGCGGACGAATTGGCGACATCCGCGTTGGTGATCCCCACTAGGTTCGCGCGATCCGGATCAATCTCAATCTCTACCTGTGGGCTGTCCGGAGCCCAATCATCCCTCAGCACTGCAACTCCGGATGACTGTCGAACAATATTCATTGCTTGCGAAGCTAAAGTCCGAAGCGTTTGTATGTCTTGGCTCTCCGTGCGCGGGTCCGTGTCCGCCTGCCCCGAGATGAGAATTTCCACGGGAGTTTCGACGGGATTGGTTTGCAGTTGACGAACGGTGATCCATGCTCCCGGCACCTGTTTGTTCAATGCGGCTTGCAGAGGTCCGATCAGTTTCGGCGTGGCTTCTTTGTCTCTCACCTGAACAATCACTTGCGCATAGTTCGTCTGGGCAGCTTCTGGAGATATAGAGAACCAGAAGCGTGGTCCGCCGCCCCCGATGAAACTCGTCATCGAAGTGAGGAGATGCTTTCCCGATTCCTCCTTTGCGACCGTTTTCGCCGAATCTTCAACAACCTGCCGAACGACGTGCTCCGCCCTCACGGCAGCGTCACTCGTGGCAGCCAATGGCACATCGTTCGGCAGCCAAATATCGAGATAGAACCAATATTGGACATCTTCGGGAAAGAACTGCTGCTTCAGGTGCGAAGCAATAAACCCGCCAGCCAGCAAGAAAAGAACGGAACCTGCCAGCACCAGCCACCTGTGCTGAATGGCCCGGCCCACCAGCCGATTATAGAAACCGTAGAAACCTCGCTGGCGCTTTTCCTCTACCGTCAGCTCTTTCTTTTTTGGCGGCCTCTGGATGTAGTAACCCAGCAGCGGGACAAATGTCATCGCGACAACCAGCGCGCATAGCAACGCTGCCGTCATCACGATGGGAAGGCTCCTAAGAAACTCCCCGGTGTTCCCGGTGAGCATAAGGAAAGGCAGGTAGGCGATGATGTTCGTCAGCGTTGCGAAAAAGATGGCTGTCGCCAGCTTGGTCGGACCCAGCCATGCAGCAATGTCACGCGGCAAGCCCGCCGCAAGGCCGCGCTTGATGCCATCGCCCGCCACCACGGGAACGTCTACGAGCAGGCCCAGAGCAATGATCAACGTGGCCACCGACACCTGCTGCAAGTCGATTCCCAGCATGTACGAAACCCCGAAGGTCATGCCGAGCGTGATGGGAATAGCCAGCGCCATGATGAGCGCCAGACGCCATTCCCAGAACCCAATCAAAGAAACAATGACGACCAGGATGATCGCTTCGTACAAAGCACGCAGGAATAGATGAATGTTTTCTTTGACCTGCAGTGGTTGGTCGGAGGTATGCGCGATGATCAGGTCCGGCGGAAGAATCTTCCTGAGTTGAGCAAGTTTCTGGTCGACGGATTGACCAAAGGTCGCGATTTGCCGCTGGTCGCGCATGTAGATCGCAAGCGTGACCGCCCGACTTCGCTGCCATTGCCCCTTCGGATCCTCCCACGTGTAGTAGTTCAGGTATTGAGCAGGACTCTGGTAGCCGCGACTGATTTCGACCAGGTCGCGGAGATAGACTGGTGCGCCAACCGATGACGTGGACACAGCAACATCACCAATCGCGTTGATGTTTTGGAATTGACCGGAGGGGTTGAGAATCACCTGCTCCTGTCCGGTTTCGAACGCGCCGCCGGGAGCAATGATGTTACGAGCGCTCAGCACGCTTCCAAGCGCCGCTGGTTGCAGCCCGTACGCAGCTAACCGATCCTGTGAGTATTCCAGATAGACCGCTTGCGGCAATACCCCTCGCCTTTCCACTTTGGACGTTTCCGGCGCACCTAGAACCGTGCGAGCGATGAGGTCCGAGAAATCGTCGAGATCCGCGTAGCTGTATTTGTCGCCCGCAACGTTGGCCAATTGCTCGCGAGTTTCCTGGGGATCGCGAATAATAATTGGTTCCCAAGCGTCGGGATGCAAATCGGATCGCTGCAACCGCGTCTCGAAGAAAGTCTGGATGAAGTTACGGATTGAAACGTCGCTTGCGGTCGAGACACCATCTAGAGCGATAAATCCGCTTCCCTGAATTACGTGCGATGCCCTTATGATTCCCGCTTGCTGTGCCTGCTGCTCGAAGAGTTGCCCAGCGTCCTTTATGGTCCTGCTCAAGGAAAGAGACTGAGGAAAGGAGTAGACAATGGTGACGGGCGCACCTTGCTCCTCGGATTTCCTTGCGGTCCGCGTAGTCTGGATGGCCGATTGAATCCCTCGTGCGCGGATGTCGATCTCGACCGAGTCCGCCTTGGGACTGGCAATCGTGAGCATGAGCGCAGCGGTGTCCCCAAAATCACTTTGGAACGAGATGGGCCCGGCACCGCTAGGGAGTTGGCTGTTCAGTGCATTCAGCTTGAGATTGATGTCGCTGAACTGTCGCTTTACGTCCGACACCTCTTCGGCAAGCTGCACGTACACGTAGGCGTAACCAGGAATGGAGACAGAACGAATTCCATAGTCGGCGGCGGTTCCAGGATGGATGGTCTTATTTTCGGCAACGGCATCTTCGATTGGCCGGGTAACAAATTGCTCGACCTGCTGCGCGGTCGCGCCGGGCCAGGAACAGGAGGCCACCGCCACCCTCACCGGAATGTCCGGATCTTTTCGTTGTGGCATGGAATGGTAGCCAAACCAGCCCCAAACCAGAACCCCAGCGAGTAGAACCCAAGAAACCTGGGGGTTCTCGACGAAGAACCTGGGGACGTTGCGTGTTTTTTCGATCCGATCCTGGTCGCTTCTGTGTGCCATGGTCTGATCTACCTACGGAATGACTTCGATGGGTTCTCCATCCGTCAAGAGTTGAGCACCGACAGCGATCACTTTCTCCCCAGGTTGCACTCCGACGACGCCAATCGAACTCTCGTGAGTCTCGCCCAAGTGGACTTCGCGCAGACTTGCTGTCCATTTGCCGGAACGTTCTTGCGCCACCATCACAGCAAAATGGCCAGGTTGCGAGGGATAGGGAACGATGGCGCTGAGTGGAACCGAAGGAGCCGAGGTAGGAGAACCTTCTCCAAGGCTTAGCGAGGCAATCATCCCGGGCTTCAGGTGACCGCTGCGATTAGCCACGGTCACTTCCACGGCGAAAACGCGGTTTCGCTCATCGGCATTCGGGGAAATGCTGGTTACCTTCCCTTGATAGTCTCGGGGATCATCCTCCAGGCGAATCGCGAGCTCTTGTCCCAGGTGGAGCTGCCTTAATACATAGTCCGGTACGCCAAAGCTAACTTTCACAGCGCTCGTATCAACAATCGTGAAGGCGGTTGTCGCGGGCGTTGCCAGATTTCCCAGCTCAATGTTGCGCGCAAGGATGAACCCAGAAAATGGCGTCTTGAGATCCGAGTCATTGAGAGCCAATTGCGCTTGATGCAAAACGGCGCTGGCCTGGTTTACAGCTGCAAGGGTTGAATCAAATCTAGCTTGTGCCTGGTCAAAATCGGGTCGGGTTAGGCTCTGCGTGGCATAAAGAGCCTTCGCGCGGTCGTAGTCCTGCCCGGCCTGGAGGTGTTGGGCGGTAGCTTGGCCTACCTGGGCTTCTGCCTGGTCGACCTGGTTCTTCAAATCCTGTTGACGAATCTGCGCAAGAACCGTCCCGCTGGGAACATAGTCGCCGGCATCCACATCCCGGCGACGTCGGTCTGCGCCGACCACCTGTCGAATATTTGTTATATAGCCTGAAGACTTGAATGACAGGCTGGCCTGTGCGAAGGGCACAATGGAAGCTGAGTAGCGCAGACCTTCTCGAGGGGCGTATAAAGTGACTTCCGCTAGACGAACAGGTACCGGAGATTTCGCAGGGCTTTGCGTATTTCGCTGACAGCCCGTTATTGCTGCCAACAGTGCACAAAGTGCGGCCCATTCTGATATTCGACCTCTTGGTCGGGCGCTTACGGCGAGCTTCATTTGACTACTCCTCACCCAAGGCTCGTTCGAAATCTGCTCGCGCTCTCCAGAACGCAAGCAGCCCTTGTCTGTACTGATCTTCGGCGCTTGCCACGGAGGACTGTTGCTGCAAGAGATCGCTCAACACAATCGCCTGATGCGAATAGTCGTCCATCTCGTTGCGAAGTTTTTCGGCTTCCGCATCTCGTGCGGCCTGTGCTGCGGTGAGCAGTCCTCGTGCTTCGCGGAGGCGCCGATATGCTGAGTCCACTTCCTGTAGAACTTGCTGTCTCACATTGTCGACGGAAAGTTGCGCCTGCTTTTCAGCATCAACTTTCTGTGCCATGTTGTGACGCTTCTGGCCCCAATCCCAGGGTTGCCAGGTCAACAGCACGCCGACCGCGCCGACGTTCTGCGGGAGGAACGAGATATTCGGGGTTGTCAGGTAGTTCGCCTGAATAGAAATATCGGGAATGTAGCGGGTCTTCTCGATCTTCGTCTCCAGTGTTGCTTGTTCCTTCTTGATGGTTTCGGCCTTAATTTCAGGTCGCATCTCGATCGCGCTTTTCCTTGCTTCTTGCAAGCTTGATTCTTCAGGGAGCGAAGAGGGAACCATCTCGACGGAAAACTCTGTCTGGAGTTCGCGGCCCAGCAAACGGTTCAGAGCCTCCTTCTGGTCCGCCAATGCGTCTTCGATGACCGTGAGTTGATAGAGAGCTTTTGAGTGCTGGGCAGCAACACGCAGACTGTCAGCCTTCAACACGGCCTCTTGTTGCAGGCGTCGGCCGGTGAGTTGCTGCAACTCTTCAAGGTAGGCAAGTTGAGCGCGTTGCGATTCGCGCTCACTCTGGGATTGCAACATTGCGTAGTACGCACGCCGAACCTCGTCCACAAGCTCCTGCTCGCGTTCAAAATAAGACTGCTGCCTGAGATCCACGCCTAATTTCTGTTCCTTGATGGCAAGGTCGATTCGAAGCAGTTGAGTGAGAGGCTGAGTGGCCGTCACCGAAGCAATTGCAACGGGCCGAGCTGGAGTGTGAATTATGGAGTCCTTGGTCGGAATCGGACCCGTAGCTGGGAAGGTTCCGAACGTGCCCGATTTAATTGTGAAGTCGAGTGGGGTGAGAAGTTCCGATGCCAGGACGTACGTCTCAAGGCGTGGATAGAGTTGCGTCTTGGCTTCACTAAAAGCCTCTTTCTGTTTATGGATCTCCAGCCCAGCCTGTTTCAACTCGCGGTTGTGCGATCGCGCCAGCGAAACTGCTTCTTCTAGGGCTAGGCGTTTTGCCGGTTCTTCTTGGCCCCGCACAACAGATGCGGGTAGCATCATCACCAGAACAATTACTGAAAGAATTCTCACTGAAGCCGTGCGGCTCATATGGTCCTTGTGTCTCCGCTAAAGCCCCTCGCGACACGACGTTTCATTGAACCTTTCCCTTGACCGCAAATCCGTTTGCGTTTAGCGGCGCCACGAGACGCTGTCGGCTTTCACCGCTTTGGGGAGAGCCCTATCACCCAAGCGGTTCTGTTCGCCATCACCCACTAACCTTGGCTTCGTTCTCTCGTGATCCACTCGCGGATGTATGCTGGGCAATTCCTGAGCTGGATGTTGTCGGCCTCACAGCGTTCAAGAAAACTGACAGCGTCTTGATCTACGCGAGTTAGCTCTTTCAAGTCCAACGCAATGTGGCGACCGGTGGCTTCTGAACTAAACAGCGTTTTCAATTCAGCCAGATTGTCTGCATCCAGTCGACCGCTGACCGTAAAGACCACCTCTCCGTTCGCGGCCCTGGTGATCTTGAGCATCTGCCGGCTCTCATAAATGCGTAGCGAGAGACCAGCTTGACTGCAACCAGAGTTCCAACGGCAAGCTGCTTTAGATGCAGGAGTTAGTTGCTCGCGAAATGTCGAAGCCTTCAGCAATTGCCGAAAGCTCCTACAACAAATTGAGGAGTGTTTCCGTCGAGCAGCAGGGAGCGGTTAGCTATTTTTCGAGGCGCTTGCGGTCCTGAAGCGATACTTGTTGATCTTCAACGAGGTAATTTTCGATTCTAAGGTTGATCGATGAATCCCCAGCTTTGAAGCCGCACCGGATGGCCCGGACACGCGCCCTCCGCACTCGCGCAGCGCAGCCTCGATCATCTCTTTTTCCTGAGCCGAAAGATTCCTGGAGAGTTCCAACTGGCTTTTCGGCGTGGTTGCGAGCGACCGCCGTGAAAGCCAACTTTCATCGACTGAGAAATTTTCTGTTTCGCATACGATGACAGAACGCTCGACGACGTTCTGTAGTTCGCGAATATTTCCTGGCCAGGGATACGATAAAAGAAGGTCCAGGGTTTTCTTGTTTATCCCCCGGAAACTCTTTCCAGCTTTCCTTGCGAAATGACCGATGAAGTATTCCACCAGCAGGGGAATATCTTCTCTTCTTTCCCGGAGAGGAGGAATCTCAATCGGGAAAACGTTAAGACGGTAGAACAGGTCGCCGCGAAATGTACCCGCTACAATCGCAGCCTCCAGGTCGCGATTGGTGGCGGCGATGACCCGCACGTCGACGCGGATAGACTGATTGCCACCCACACGCTCAAACTCATGTTCCTGCAGCACACGCAACAGTGCAATTTGCGTTTCCGCGGGCAGCTCGCCAACTTCATCCAGGAACAGGGTGCCTTCGTCCGCAAGCTCGAACCGACCCAAACGCCGCTGCGTGGCCCCCGTAAAGGCGCCCTTCTCATGACCGAACAAATCCGATGCAATTAAGGAAGAGGGAATGGCGGCACAATTCACGCTGACGAAAGCGCGCGAGGACCGCCGAGATCTCTTGTGGATGGCACGGGCGATCAGCTCTTTGCCGGTGCCGGTTTCACCGGTGAGCAGAACGCTGGAATCCGTTGGCGCTACCTTGGAGACGCGAGAAAGCACTACTCGCAGCGCTGGAGAAGCGCCCACAATCTCCTCGAACATGAGCGCTTGGTCGATTTGCTCCCGGAGCACCAAGTTCTCGTCTTGCAGCCGGTCTTTCAGGCGCTGAATTTCGCCCAGGGCTTTTTCCAGTTGGCCTCTGGCTTGCTTGATTTCGTCATAGGCACAGGTGTTCTCTACCGCGATGGCGATCTGGCTAGCGACCTGCGCGAGAAAAGATAAGTCCTCATCCGTGAACGCATCAGCTCGGAGTCTGCCGAGATTTAAGGTGCCAATCGCGCGATGGCGGCTAATCAGCGGTAAGAAACACAAAGACTTGAAGCCTTCAGAAATCCGGCTTTGAACAACAGGATTATCTGACCACCCGGCAAATGGGCTGCCCAGTGCCAAAGGCTTCATGGTTCGAAATGCTGCGCCGTATGGCGATCCCTCGATCGAATAAAATCCTTCCTCTTGGAAGAACCCTTTTCCTTCCGGGAAGTCAAGCACGTGGAGTCGCAACACCTTCTCTTCCTCATCCGGCAGGGCCAAACTGGCGCAATCGCATTGCATCAGGCGCCGTATGTTTCCTGAGACGGCACGCAGGAGGTCGCGCAGTTGCAAATTCGAAACAACCTGATTGGTGACATCGAAGAGCAACTGCAGCCGATCTTCCGCCTGTTTGCGCTCGTCGATATCTGTATGCAGGCTCATCCATCGGATGATGCGGCCCTCCGAGTCCCGGAGCGGGAGGCAGCGTAGCTGGAACCAACGATAGACTCCATCCGCGCGACGGAGGCGGCACTCAATTTCGTCTGGCAGCCCGGTTTCGAGTGTGTGCTTCCACGCCTGAATCGCGCGAGGCAGGTCATCCGCGTGAAGGACGTCGTTGCTAGCCCAGGCTCGCAATTCTTCAAGGGTCTTGCCGAAATAATCCAGGTTTTGTTGATTGACGAATTCGAGTTCACCTGTCGCGGTCAAAGTATGGACCAGGCCGGGAATACTATTGATGATCACGCGAAAATTCAGTTCGCTCGCACGCAGGGCTTCCTCAGCGCGCTTCCTGTCGTCAACATCGGTAAGCATGATGCACCAACGGACGATGCGCCCGTCGGCGTCCCGCAAGGGTTGGCCGCGGGCGTGGAGCCAGCGGAATACACCGTCCGCACGTCGGGCACGGTGTTCCACATCATATGACTGTCCCATTTCGATCGAGCGACGCCATAGATTGACGACACGCTCACGATCATCCGGATGGATAAGTGAGGACCAGTCTGGCAAATGCTCAAGCGATTGGCCGAAAAACTCCAGCATCTGGCGGTTGACGAATTCGGGTTCGCCTGTCGCAGCCCTCGTACCTACCAGGCCGGGAATATTATCGACAATCAGGCGCAAACGCTCTTCGCTCGCGCGCAAGGCCTCCTTGGCCTGTTGTGACGCGTCGAAGTTCAATGAGTCGTCCACCGCCAGTGCCACTTGGTTGGCAACGAGCGAGAGGAAGTTGACTTCCTCCAAGCCATAGGCATCGGTCTCTGTGCTGCCCAGAGTGAGGCCCCCCAGGCGCCGGTGTGCTGCCGTCAAAGGAAGCGCGCATACCGAACGAACGCCGCGAGTCTTGAGCATCTCGACCACAACTGGAAATCGAGTCTCCGCGTTTAGGGAAGGAATGACCAAGGGTTGTTGATGCTGGTATACCCACCACGTGATGGTGTCTTCCTTGGGAAACGGTGGAACCTGGAGGGGGACGCCCGGCTCGCCGTACAACGTGAGGCGTGGCTCGGGTACATTGTCGTCATAGATGCCTACACGAAAGAAATAGAAGTTCACAACGGCGCGCAACTCGCTTGCGAGAACGCGGAAGAGTTCCTCTGAAGAGCGAATTGAGATGAGGCTTTGCGAAACCTGGAAGAGCGCTTCATAGCGCTCAGTTACAGCCGTTTGGGCCGGCCTTTGGGTCGTGCCGCTCATCACCGTCCCCGCCTCGCCAAGATATGATAAACCGTTGAAATTCTAGTTGCACGATAGTTGCACAATGCTGCCGAAAGTAGCCGCCGCCAGTTGCCCGGCCAGTTCATCCCAGGCCTTACGCGTCCGGTTGATCTGATGCAGCAGCAGCACGCCAGGTCCTGGCTTGGCCGCGGCAAAATAGCTGGCTTTCAGGATGATTCCGTCAGCCGCCTTCAGGTCCACCACCCGGGCAGCCGGCGGGGACGCGCCCACAGCTGCGGCGTTCGTTGTGGATTGTCGAATGTCGGCCGGGGTAAGAATGAGCACCGTCAACAAAGGCAAGATTCGTATTTGTTTCATTCGAGTGCTTCTCCTGAACTTGTCTGCCCGCAAAGCATTTTGCTCCAGAGTCAGTCAGATTTTCCGCGGTTGGCTGGCGGCACAATTCCGTTCATGCGCAGGTATTCCACCATCTGTCCGTAGTGATCAGAGGCGTGGGTGACGCCAAATTCCGCCAAGTGAAGACGGGACGATTTGCTGTTCGCCGCAGTCTGCAGCATGTTCTCAGCCGTGAACGTAGCTGCAGCCCTGTGGCCCAGAGCAAACGAATCCTTCAGGAACTTAAGGATCTCGGCTTTGGTCCTTAGGTCCTTAGGTCCTCTGGGCCGTTCCCGTCCTTAATGCTTTCAGCTACCTTATCGCCGGTAAGCGGTGACCAAATGAAATATTTGGACGAGGCGATATGCTTGACCTGCACGGCAAGCGTGCGCACGTCCTGGTAGTCGGACCCGTGTGAACTTCCTGCTTCCCTAATTCGTTGACAGGAGTCTAAACTATTGCCTGTCATTGATCGACAGGAGAGGCCACATGGCCAAGCCAACCGACTTAGTCCAGGGCACGCTCGACCTCTTGATCCTACGCACGCTTGCGCTCCAGCCCATGCACGGCTGGGGCATCGCGCAACGCATTCGTCAGGTTTCGAACGAAGTCTTGCGGGTCCATCAAGGGGCGCTTTATCCCGCGCTGCATCGCCTCGAGCAACAGGGCTGGATCCGCGCCAAATGGGGCGAATCGGAAAACAATCGCCGCGCCAAATATTATTCGCTGACTCTGGACGGCGCAAAGCACCTGCGCCAGGAGCAAGCGCAATGGAAGCGCCTTTCCTCGGCCATCGGGCTCGTCCTGGAGATGTCTTAGGGAGGCAGAACCTTGCGTTGTTATTACAAATTGCCGCTTCGCCTGCGCTCGCTTTTCCGCAAGGACAGGGTGGAGCTGGATCTCAGCGACGAGCTTCAGTTTCACCTGCAAAACCAGGTCGAGGAGTACGTCGCGCAAGGAATGGACGCGCAAGAAGCTCGTTATGCCGCTTTGCGGTCGCTCGGAGGCGTCGAGCAAGTCAAAGAGGAATGCAGGGAGGCGCGCAAGATGAATGTTATCGAGAATTTCGTGCGGGACCTACGCTTGGGGCTGCGCATGCTGCGGCGCAATCCGGGATTCACCGTCCTGGCGATTCTATGTCTTACCCTCGGCATCGGCGCCAACGCCGCCGTGTTCAGCTGGGTTGAAGGCATTCTTATCCGGCCTTATCCGCTCGTTTCTCACCAGGACCGTCTGGTGGCACTGTCCGGAACCGTGCGTGGAGAGAGAGAGGAAACCTCGTGGCCCGATCTCCTCGACGTGCAAAGAAGCTGCACCCTCTGTGAGACTCTATTTGTCAGCAACATCACCGGCGCGACTCTGAGCATTGGCGAGCGCGCCGAGGTCACGACTGGAAGCATCGTCTCCGCAAACTATTTTGACGCCATTGGAGTCCATCCTCTATTGGGCCGCGGCTTTGAGCGAGGCGAAGACAGCGGCCGCAACGCGCATCCGGTCGTGGTGATCAGCTACCGTCTCTGGCAGACCCGCTTCAAGAGCGATCCAGAAATCATCGGCAAGACGCAGCGCTTCGATAATGTCGTGCACACGATCATCGGGGTCGCGCCCGAAGGATTCTACGGGACTTTCGTCGGCCGGGCCATGGAGTATTGGGTCCCTGCCTCGATGCAGGAAGTTTTCTACGGCGGCGGCGACAAACTGGAAGATCGCGGCGCGCGATGGTGTGAAGCGTATGTGCGACTCAAGCCTGGCGTGACCCGCAATCAAGCTCAGCAAGAAATTTCCGCCATTGCCGCGCGGCTCGAAGCTGAATATCCGGCTACCAACCGAGGGCGCGGCATCAGGGCCTGGCCGCTTTGGGAAACGCCTTTCAATCACGCCGGTCATCTGCTTCCGACCCTCGAGATCATGGTAGTTGTCGCGATGTTTGTTCTGCTCATCGTCTGCGCCAACGTCGGCAACTTGCTGCTGGTCCGGTCCTTCGCGCGCCGGCATGAGATGACGGTTCGCCTAGCCATGGGCGCCAGCCGGGGCCGCTTATTGAGGCAACTCGTTGCGGAAGGCTTGCTGTTGTCAGCCTGCGGGGCAGCGGGCGGCATGTTAGTAGCGTACTGGTGCCGTCACGCACTCGTTCTGCTTTTACAAGTCGGTGGAGGAGATGTGATGTACCTGCCCGGACAAATCGACGGCCGTGTGCTCGGGCTGAGTGCGGCCATTTGCCTCGTCGTTACGCTTGCTGTTGGGTTGGTCCCTGCGTTCCAGACGCGCCACCTTGCCCTCGCCGACACGCTCAAAACCGAGGCATCCGCAGTTATGGGCACCCGCGGCCGGGCGTGGTTCCGCTCGAGCCTGGTGGTCCTCCAAGTCACTCTCAGCTTCATCTTGTTGGTGGGCGCGACCCTGCTGATGCAAAGCCTGCGCAAGATTCGAACCGCCAGCCCGGGCTTCTCCACAACGTGCGTGCTCGATACCTGGATACCTTTGGTCGCCGCCGGCTATGACGCGCCGCGCGCCAAAACCTTTCAGGATGAATTAATGCAGCGTGTCCGCGCGCTGCCCGGTGTCGAAGCGGCCGCTTACGCCCACGTTGTTCCGCTCAGCTATGAATCGTATTCTTCGGCGCCCATTGCCGTCGACGGCTACGAACCGCAACCCAACGAACAGCCCACGGCCGAATACAACGAGGTCAGTCCCGAGTACTTCGCCACCATGGGCATCCCTCTCATCTCCGGGCGCGAATTCACCCGCGCCGACGACGAAAACGCGCCGCGCGCTGCCATCGTAAACCAAACCATGGTCGCGAGGTATTGGCGCGGGCAGAATCCCATTGGCCAGCGTCTGCAAGTGAAAGGCAATTGGGTGCAAGTCGTCGGTATCGCCGCGGATTCCAAATATTCGAGTCTGCGCGAGAATGCCGAGCCATTTTTCTACGTCCCGCTCCGCCAGTTTTTCGCGATAGAGCCTGACATCCACATTCGTACGACGCAACCTCTGCAAACCGTCCAAACGGCGCTGATTCGAGAAGTGCGTGCGCTCGATCCTAACCTCGCTTTATCCGAAATGATGACGCTGGAAGAACAAGTGAATCGTGCTACATCCCATGAACTGGTGGCCGTAACTTTGATGGCCCTGTTCGGAGGCTTGGCGCTGCTGCTGGCCAGCATCGGCCTTTATGGCGTGATGTCGTGCACCGTCTCGCAGAGCACCCGAGAGTTGGGCCTGCGTATGGCCCTCGGCGCCGGCGCATCGAACGTAATGCGTCTCGTGCTGTCACGCGGCTTGCTACTGACGACGACTGGCCTAATTATCGGGATGGCCCTGGCACTCCTTCTAACGCGTCTGCTCGGCGACCTCCTGTATCAGGAAAGCCCACGAGACCCGCTGGCTTTCGCCGCGGCATTCGCGGTGATGATCGTTGCGTCGGCTGCAGCGTGTTTTTTGCCCGCTTGGCGTGCCACGCGAACCGATCCGATGCGCGCCCTCCGGGCGGAATGACTTTTTTCACTCCGCTTAGGAATATGACGATCTTTATCTTCTTGGCTTAACCCCCGATTGACGGGCAAGCCGACAATAATCCTAGCAGGCCCGATTCGCCCCATTACTTCATTGAGGTTGTGCATTCTTGCTTTAAGGAAGATTGTCGAAAAAGAGATAGACCGAAGCAATGCGACCGTTCCGGGCGACGATAAAATCGGTTCCCGCGTAAGCTGGTGGTTTGCCGGGAGTGCCAGATACCCATCGAACCCGTCCGGCATCCCCTAATTCCTCGGGCGGGAAGAGGGGCTGATATTCGAAATCTGGATGTGTTGCTTTTATCACACCAGCGATACGATCAATCTCGTCTCGGCCACGAAATGTACCGCCTTTTGGGTCATAGAATACTGCGTCTTCATGAAAGATCTCGTCGATTGCAGCGCGACGACGTACGGGATCATTTTCGCCAAATACGTCGCTCAGATTACGAAGTAGCAAGGTCGATATGCTGTTGGACATCGTGTTCTCCGTTTCAGATCGTAGGCCGCGAGCCACCCGACCTTGGCTAATTTTGTGACTTTTGTGGTCGCCACATTAGCAAGCGCTAAAGTCCCGGGACACATCGTCACTCGAACGGATGTACGCGGACGACTGGATGACGTTCTCATCCGGACGAAAGGATCTGTTGGTATTCTCACAGCCGTTGTCCGGAGTACCGCGGCTAGAGATGGAGTAGAAATTAGGACGCACGCCAGGCAGGTGGTAATCCTAATCGAAGGAAAATGGGCGGATTACAATTTCCCATTTTCAATCAACGAAACGTAGGTGATCGCTAGGCGACGATTGAGGATCCAGCACGAACCGCGCGAGGAATGTTGCCGCCATTGGTTTGCTGCCGAATTTCGACCTCTACAGAATCACAGATGCTTCCTCAAAATTCAGCCGAGGGTTGCGTGGGTGCAGCTTGCTCGGGTCACCATAGCCCAAGTTTGAGAGAAGATTGACCTTCCACTTGCCGTTAGGAAAGAATGCCGCATTCAGTTTGTCCGCGTTGAAACCCGACATCGGTCCGCAATCCAATCCCAAAGCTCGTGCGGCGAGGATGAAGTATGCGGCTTGCAGTGAACTGTTGCGGAAGGCGTTCTCCTCAATTAGAGGTTTATTTCCGACAAAGTAGGAGCGGATATCCGCCTGCGGAAAGAGCCTGGGAAGATTCTCGTGGAATTCCGTGTCCCAGGCGATGATAACGGTTACAGGAGCGGCCATGGTTTTGTCGACATTGCCGGGCGCCAGAACTGGCTTGAGGAGCGCCTTGGCGCCTGGAGTGGTTAGAAACACGAACCTGGCAGGCAAGGCGTTGGCACTGGTCGGGCCAAGACGCGCCAATTCGTAAGTCTTGCGCAGGAGTTCCACTGGCACGGGTTCTGGAAGCCACGTGGCGTGTGTCCGCGCTTCGAGAAAAAGCTGATCCAGGGCCTCCTGGGAGATCGAGGTTTTGACGGCAGCAAGACTCGATGATTCAGATTGATTGCTCATTTTGGTTCTCTCCTTTTGGGCGCGTTCAGCGCGAGCGACGGGCATCCAGACTGAACGGTCCCGCACCGAACTGCGAAATCAACAAGGCGCCGCCGAGCATGGAGACATTTTTCATGAACAGAATCATTTGGATCTGCGCCATCATGGGATCGCTTACGGTCCAGAACTTGTGCAACATCAGCGTGACCGGAATCAGGAACAGCACGATGAGCCAGGCGCCCAGTTTTGCGCGGTAGCCCAGCAAAATGCTGAGGCCGCCGGCGATGGCCACCACGCCAGAAAGCGGAACCGCGATCGAAGCCAAAGGCACACTTTGAGAGGCCGAAAAGGCGATGGTTTGCTTGGTGAAGTGATTGGGGGCAGCAAACAGAAAAATCAGCGCGAAGAAAAGCCGTCCCAAAACGACCACCGCTCCCTGCCAAGAACTGGTTACCTCCACGTCTTTGGAAATTGCGATCGAATTCGTTGCCATGTACTTCCTCCTTTTGCTTGCTGATTCGCTTACGAGCAACCGCGCAAACTAAGTTCGCGCGGCTCTCTCACGCTCTATTGATGCCAAGTCTATTGATATAGATACATTGTTCTGGACATCGGTTATGCGAAATGTGAAAATAGTTTCGTCATGGACAAGAACTCGCGAGACCCGGTTCACTGTTGGCTGGTATTGGGGAAGGCCTTTCGAGCGGCCGCGAAATATCTTTATGCGGGACTTGAGGAGACGGGAATCGACGATACCGACTTCCGGATACTTGAAGCACTCCTCAACAAAGGGCCTTTGCCGGTGAATACGATCGGCCCAAAAGTGTACCTTACGCCCGGCTCGATCAGTGTGGCCATCGACCGCCTGTTGGATAGAGGCCTGGTAAGCCGGGTCGAGAGTCCTGAGGATCGGCGCGTCCGGATCGTATCGCTCACCCCAAAAGGCAAAGAGTTGATCGCGCCGATTTTTCGCAAACACGCCGCCGAAATTAGGAAAGTCTTTGCCGATGCGAGCCCGAAGGAATTGCGAGCTCTTGAAACGACATTGAAGAAGATTGGGAAGCGCGCCGAGAGTCTGGGGACCGGAGTCGATCCAAAGTGTTTAAGCCAACGATGACATAGCGGCGTAGGGCGCCGATCAATCGACATGAAAGTTGTCCTGGAGAATTGACCTAAATGCAGATTGGAATCGACAGTTTCGCAGCAGCTATTTCAGACCCTGCCACAGGTCTCACGCTCAGCCCGGTAGAGCGCATGCACCATCTACTCGAAGAGATTGAGCTGGCCGATAAGGTCGGCCTGGACGTCTTCGGCATTGGCGAACATCACCGGGCGGAGTTCCTCGACTCAGCTCCCGTTGTAATCCTCTCCGCTGCCGCCACGCGCACGGAAAATATCCGTCTCACCAGCGCAGTCACGGTTCTCAGCGCCTCCGACCCCGTTCGCGTTTTTCAGGAGTTCGCGACTCTTGACCTCATCTCCCGAGGCCGCGCCGAGATTGTCGCCGGTCGCGGCTCGTTCATTGAGTCGTATCCCCTCTTCGGGCTGCGTCTTGAAGATTACGATTCGCTCTTTGCGGAAAAACTCGAGCTTCTCCTGAAAATCCGGGAAAGCACCAAAGTGCACTGGTCCGGAAAACACCGCGCGGCCCTTACCGGCCAGGCAATCTACCCTCGCCCGCTGCAGGATCCGCTCCCCATATGGGTCGGTGTTGGCGGCACGCCCGAATCTTTCGTTCGTGCGGGCCTGCTTGGACTTCCTCTTATGGTTGCAATAATTGGCGGTGAACCCAAGCGCTTCCGCCCTCTCATAGACCTCTACCGCGAGGCTGGGCGCCGCGCCGGTCACCCCCCCGAGCGACTGACTGTAGGTCTTCATTCCGTTGGCTTTCTCGCAAAGACCACTGACGAAGCTGCGGAGATATTCTTTCCAGGGTATGCGCACACCTTTACCGAAATCGGCAAGGAACGCGGTTGGCCACCCGCCACACGTGCTCAGTTCGACGCCCTGCGCGGACCTACCGGCGCACTGCTGATCGGCGACGCGAAAACGGTCGCAAAGAAGATCCTTTATGCGAATGACGTTCTCGGCGGCATCTCCCGCGTTACATTCCAAATGGGAGTCTCTACGCTTCCGCACCAAAAAATGTTGGAGGCCATAGAGATCCTCGGCACCCAAGTGGCACCTATTGTCCGGAACGAGCTCCGCGTCATTTCTGTGCACGCCTGACGCGCCTGTACCTGAACTAAGAAGCTTGTCGATATGAGGCGCTACGAGTGTCAACCTAACTCGACAGCGCGGACGGCGGGCCAAGGTCTTATAACAAGTCGCCGTGCAACGCGCTTGTGGATGTGCCGAGGGGCTGTTTTTTGTTGATTTCCCGATTCCTTGCGAATATGGACCTCAGTTCCTCCCGGTGTAAAGGTAACTTCGTCCGTAGCCCATTTCATTAGGTGGATGCCGCGTCCGTGTTCGGCTCCTAGGTTTTCGACGGTCACAGGACTAGAAACATTATTGGGATCGAATCCATGTCCTTGATCTCTGACGGCGATGAACACTCCCTTGGTGCTTTCGCAGCAGCAACGGACATGAACCAGCTTACGAGCGTCCATGCGATTGCCGTGGAGCATCGCGTTACTCATGGCTTCCCGAAGCGCGAGTTCAATGGACTGCTCCTTTCCTCGAAGGCAACGGGATCCAGCGACGAGACGCATGAGCCAATCCGTGAAAGGTGAGATCAGGGCGATCTCGCTCCGCAGCCAGGTGTGCACCTGCAGGGGAGCTTCAGTGAAACGAGCTTTGCCTAGCGCCGTCTGCAGCGATTTGAAACTGCCTACCCAAATCATTTCTGCAACCTCCTTTCACAACCACCTGACCTGAATTTGCGGGCGAAGAAAACCAAAGGCGCTCCAAATCAGCAGGCGCAGCCCGCCGTCAGAAGCAATCGAGGGATACCAGGAAAGAGGCCCCTCGGGTCACTGTTTCGCGCCGTTCAGAAAGAACAACATCGTCACTGGAGTTGTGCCTCTGTTTCGCCAGGCGTGGCGCGTACCGTTTTGCACAACGACGTCGCCACGCTTGAGATGAATGGTCTTGGCGTCATCGAGCTCCAGCCAAATCTCTCCTTCATAAACGATGGCGTAGTCCACGGTGTTCGTCTTGTGCATGCCGGGATCTTCTTTTTCAAAGTGATCGGCTAATCCCCTCAGACGGATCAACGCTTCGTCTCGTGCGGCCTCGCCGTCGAAGGACGGATCCGCGAAGACTGAGCCGGGCGGAAATGTGACGAAGTGAAGACTAGTGCCACCAGGCCCGGGAACAACGGAGTCGGGATACTGGTCAACCCTTTGCTCCTCGCTGAGGTCCGGGATCGCCGGGTTGATCCAGATGAGCGTGTGCTCATAGCCGGGAACAGTGTTGAACTCGTAGGCCAGTAACGGTTGGTCGCTTTGAACGACGGCCCTCCCGTCTACATTTTCGGTCACTACACGCCGGTAAGTGCTCGGCTTCTCACGACGCTTGGACAACTCTTTTTTTCTAGAGGCCCTTCCAGTCATCGCCTGTCTCCTTTGGGCGTCGATGTCGTCGCTCGGCTCCTCCGAACGATCCCGCCAAAAAGCCTGCCTCGCTTGCGATCAGATCTGGGCTCTCCCGCCATCAACGAACAGTTCGATACCCGTGACGAAGCTGGAGTCATCCGAAGCCAGAAACAACGCCACCTTAGCAACTTCCTCGGGTTCCCCCATGCGCCCCATGGGAATGGTGGACACAATCCTCGCAAGCACGTCGGCAGCTTGCCGATTCGCCAGGGGTGTATTGATTGGACCCGGACTAAGAACGTTTGAGCGGATACGACGGTCCTTCAGGTCCGTAGTCCAGGTTCGCACGAAAGAGCGGATTGCAGCCTTACTCGCGGCGTAGACGCCGAAGGCAGCAGTACCCTTAACACCGGCGACAGAGCCGTTGAGAATGATAGAGCCGCCTTCCTTCAGTAGCGGTAAGGCCTTTTGCACCGTGAAGAGCGTTCCCCGCACATTGATGTTGAATAGCTTGTCGAAATGCTCTTCGGTGACGGCCCCAAAGGGAACAAATTCGCCAACGCCGGCGTTGGCAAAAACAATATCGATTCGCTCCTTCACCTTGGAAACGATCTCGTAAAGACGATCAAGGTCGGCGAGTTTGGCAACGTCGCCCTGAACGCCAGAAACATTGCTGCCGATTGCCTCCACGGCCTCGTCGAGTTTCTTCTGCCGGCGGCCGGTGATGAAGACGTAGGCACCCTCTTTGACGAAGAGTTTTGCCGCAGCCAACCCAATCCCTTCTGTGCCGCCGGTGATGACGGCGATTTTACCTTCGAGCTTTTTGAGCATTGTTTTCACCTATTCTTGCCAATTTCTAACGAACCCTTACACTCTGTCTCGTTTGTACTTTGGGAAGGTCATCCCGAACATGGGAGCGCCGCTCTTCGATTGCTTTTCTGTGGCCTCATCCTGAATGACGTCCCCATGCGCGACAAGGATTTCGTTTTGAATGCGCACAATATCTGCGGCAATCCAATTCACAGGTAAATCTCCCGTGCACGATCACCAAGTCTCCCTCGGCCACGATCGTTCCGAGTTCGTACTTCAACGTTGGCGGGATACTCCTAATGAGATTGAACAGACCCGTCGCGGTCCGGCGCGATATGAGCGCTGTGTTGAATGTAGTGAGGGGACCAGTAGCGCTTGGCCGCTAGGTAATCCCGTTTGTTCAAGAGAGTGTCAAAAGCCTCAAGAACGAGTGCCTTGTTCTTTTCTTGTTTAGTCTGGCTCATTGTTTTTTTCTTTCAGGCAAAACCGCGCCCTGCTCTCTCAGAGTCTTGAGAACCAGTCGGTCAATCCTTCCTCACGTTGGGATCTGCTATTTCATCTACCCGCTCGGGATAGAACGCGACATGTCCTCTGATCTGCTCGACCGCAGGGAACGGATCCTCGTATGACCACACCGCATGGATGGACTTCTTTCCTCCGGCGGGAACGCTGTAGTAATTGCAATCGCCTTTATAAGGGCAGTAGGTGACGTGATCCGTCCGTTCCAATTGGGAAAAATCCACATCCTCGGGCGGAATGTATTGAACGGGCGGATACGACGCTTCGCGGAGCGTCAGGGCGTTGCGGCTATCGGCGACCATCCGGCCCGCGACGGACACGACCACGCGAGCGGGATTACGCTGGATGGAAATCGGGTGATCTGGACCTGGAAGCTTTACCTGCTTTTCTTTCATGTTTCGCTCTCTGTTCCCAGGCTCAGCCCTTGAGGAACTGTGTGACGTGCTCAACAAACAGTTCTGGGTATTGATACTGTGCACCATGATTCCCGTCGGGGTACAAAATGAGCTGCGCATTGGGTAGGTTCTGTTGGAGGATGAAAGAATTCACGGTATAAACGATCACGTCGTTGCTACCGTTCACCACGAGCGCGGGCTGAGGAATCTTCTTCAGGTAAGCATAGGGATCTATCGCCGGAGCGCCCCATTTCTGCAATGCAGCTATCTGTGCTGGAGCGACCTTTTCATTCGACAAAGGATCACGATTTTCCTTGCGCGCTCTCTGTCGTTCCAGATATTTCCTTCCGGCTGCCTGGCTTTGCTTTGATGGAGTAAAGAAGACACGAAGCCACAGCTCGTCTGGAGGATCGTACTTGGCTCCAAAGATCTCTTGTGCCTCGGGTGTTAGCGACGCCATCCCCTCGCCACTCCTTGGGCCGGTGCCAACGAGGATCAGTTTTCGGACAAGGTCTGGTCTGTCGATGGTGAACTGCTGTGCGATGAAGCCGCCCATCGAGAACCCGAGAGCGTCGAGTTTTTTGATGCCGAGGGTGTCTGTGAAGGCGGCTGCGTGCTGCGCCATCTCTTCAATTGAAGTCGGAACTTCGCCGCTGGAGCTGGAGATGCCGGCGTTGTTAAACAAAATCACTTCGCGGTCCTGGGCAAGTCCGTCGATCAAGGCGGGATCCCAGTGATCCATTGTTCCCGTGAAGTGCATGAAGAAGAGCAGCGGGATGTCGATCTTTGCGCTGAAGCGGCGGTTGGTGAAGCGACGGTACGCGAAGCGAATTCCAGCGGCTTCAACGAATTGCGTCGGTGCGGTCTGGTGCGTGTAGTTACTCACAATGGGCTCCTATTCAATGTGCCTAGCGTCAGTTGCTGGAAGCAGATCTGCTAGTGCAAGCGCGCCTGGAGGCGGCCCTGGAATTAGTGAGCTAGCTTTCCGCCATCCACAGGGATAGAGGAGCCAGTCATGTACGACGCATTTGCCGAAGCAACGAAACCGATCACGTGAGCGATCTCTTCCGGTGTTGCCAGACGCTTGAGGGGTACTGTCGAGACGAGCGCCGCCTTATTCTCATCTGTGTTGGTGAAGCGTGTGAGCATGCCCGTATCCGTAGTGCCCACCGCGATTACGTTTACCCGAACTCCAGACCCCGCGACTTCCAGTGCAGCGGATTTTGTCAGCCCCTCTACCGCATGTTTGCTGGCCACATAAACGGAAGCCCCCGCAGCGCCGACACTTCCATAGGTCGACGAGATATTGACGATACTTCCGCTCCCCTGTGGCAACATTACCCGCAGTTCGTGCTTCATGCTTAGCAGCACACCAAGTACGTTGGTATCAAACGTAGCTGCGTAGCTCTCTGCGGTCTGTTCTGTTACGAGACCCCGCAATCCTTCCGTCCCGGCATTATTGACTGCAATGTCCAGGCGACCAAAACGCGCGACAGTCTTGTCGATGAGTGCCCGGATATCATCGTCGTGTCGAACGTCAGTTTTTACGAATTCCACTTCCGCACCAAGTTCGCGCAGTTCCTTCTCGAGCTTTTTGCCTTCCTGCTCACGACGGCCGGCGACAACGACGCGCGCGCCCTCTCTAGCGAAAGCGACTGCAGTGGCGCGACCGATTCCTGTCAGTGCGCCGGTAATCAAAACAACTGGTGAACTCATGGCACTACCTCCGCTGATCTTGACCCATGCAGACTGAGCATGACTGAGACGTCCGCAAAGCTGCTCTGGGATAACTCAGATCACCTCGTTAGATGGCGAACCTAGCCGTTGGTAGCGCGGCTGAAGCATACTTTGTTAAGCTGGAAGCAATGCTCTACAAGCATGGGAGTGAGAATGGAATTACGACATCTGCGCTATTTCGTCGCGGTCGCCGAGGCAGGAAGTCTGACAGTGGCAGCAGAGCAAACGCTGCACACGTCACAACCTTCGCTAAGTCGGCAGATTCGAGATCTTGAGGGCGAGATAGGTGCGCGACTGTTGACACGCCGCGCTCGCGGCATCGAACTTACACCGGCAGGCAAAGCCTTTCTCGAGCACGCCCGCTCGGTGCTATCGCAGGTTGAAGTGGCAAGCGAAACTGCACGCCGGGTCGCCCATCCTGCCAAGCCATGCTTCGCCATGGGCTTTCTGACCGGACACGAATTAACTTGGATGCCCGAAACCTTGCAGATCTTGCGCCACGAACTACCCAACATCGACGTGATGATATCGAGTCAATCCTCGCCTCTGCTTGCGGATGGCCTATCGAAAGGAAAAATCGATGCGGCCTTTCTTCGACGGGAACGAGGAGTGGCAGGGTTGGCGTTTCGTCTTCTCGTCAAAGAGCCCTTGGTGGTGATCTTGCCTGGTGACCACCGTCTCGCTGCGCTCAAGGCCATCAGTCCGAGGGATCTGGTGGGCGAGACATTCGTGGCCGTGTCGAAAACGGCTCCTGTACTGCGTGTGGTCATCGACAATTACCTGAAGCGCTCCGGAGTCAATATCACACCAGACCACGAGGCGGACCACCTCTCTATGGGAATGTCCTTAATAGCGTCGACGCGCGGCGTAGGGCTGTTGCCTGCTTACGCACAGAACTTTCTGCCTTCCTCCGTAACGAGTCGTCCTCTCAAGGGCGACACGCCGACTATCGAGCTGGTCCTCGGCTACAAAAAGTCGAATGAGTCTCCCATCCTAAAGCTCTTGCTTTCGAGATTGGACGAGTTGGTGGCTCGTGTCTCGAAGAAGGCGCATTGAGCCCTCGGGTACAGCGGCGTTAGGTTTATCGGAGTGGCTTAGTTGTGATCATGCGAGGCAGCTTCTCCGCTTCTCCTATCAGGGCGGCAACCTCTTTCGGCCTTGATACGTAGACCGCGTCGCTGGCGCCTGCGACTTCGACCTTGTGGCTGGCCTCTGCGAATCCGCGTAGCGTGCCCGCGTGGCTGGCGTTTCGATAAACGCTAACCGCGCCATGCGTTCGAATAGAAGCTCCACAGACTGGGGCAATCGTCCTACGGTGAGGTACTTCGTCCCTCCCAGATGCTCCTCCCCTGGTGGTCAATGTAGGCCGCCTTTCCGTCCTTCCAGTTGCCGACGTATGCCAAGCCCTCCTGGAAAGGCTGGGCATCGTCCCAGATGGGCTTGATCACCCACTGCCCTTTGCGATCCACATAGCCAAACTTTCGTCCGGGCTGATCGCGATCCGCCGAAACGAGCGAGAGCCCATCGGAGAGCGGCTCGGCAAAGGCAACGCCTGCTGGAAATTCCGCAGCCACTGCGCCCAATTTATCAATAAACGTCCAGTGCCCGTTCAGCTGAACCGCCGCAAGCCCTTCGGCAAACTCACCTCCCTGGTCGTAGCGCGGCTCAATGACAACGTTCCCCTCAAGATCCATGTAGCCCAGCTTACGGTCCTGTCGGACGGCAATCAAACCTTCGGAATATCGCATGCCGTCGAGAACGAGGGGCTTCGTCGGCAAGAACTTTCCCGAGGCATCAATTAGCCAGTCCTCGGAATTCGCCTGGCCGCTCGTCTTGACGCGCGCGCGGCCCTGGGCGAAAGAAAAGGCCAGGAAGTAAGGACCCAAGACAAGGTTACCGGAACGATCGTAGAAGCCGGAGCCCTCGGCGGGTTCCTTCTGTCCCAAGAGCAGGCCATCGGGCCCGTCCGCGCCCGAAAGGGAACGGAAGAGAGGCTGTGTGACCCAGGAGCCGCTCGTATTGATCAGGCCTACAGGATGATCGGGCAGACCCGTATCAACGATGGCGACGCCATTGCGGAAGCTTTGGGCCTTCTGGTAGCGGATAGGAATGACTTCCGCTCCGTTTCGATCAATGTAGCCCCATCGCCCCTCGCGCTTAACGGCGGCGAGACCTTCGGAAAACGGTAACGCCGCTTCGAAGCGGGGCGCGATTACAATTTTTCCCCGGTTATCAATAAACCCCCAGGTGCTTCCCTGCGGCACGGGAAAGAGCGGGCTTGTACCGGACGTCTGGCGGCCGCACCCCGTGCCGAGCAACACGAAAATGACCGCGAACGCCACCGCGCGGTGGCCATTCATCCATTGCCAAAAATCGTGTAAGCTACGCACAAGGGCCCAAGCCATGAGAAACCCGTCCGCCGCCCTACTCTGTCTTCTATCGGTTTTAGCGGCTTCCTCTTGTTCGCGCACGCCCAAACTCGCGTTCCCACTGGCTCAGAAATATACCACCAAGGCGGGAGATCTGTTTTATTTCCGGCCCCGCGACGGACAATTTGTCCTGCTCGAGCGCCGCAAGGCGTTGGCAGCAGCGGTTGCGCCAGAGCCCGATATGGAAGCCTACTCATACGATGACCAAATCACGGTGAGCAATCCCCAGGGCAACATGTTGCAGGGCATGACCGTTATAGAGAAAACCGGCGCCCAGCAGGCCCTCGCGATAACGCCCGACGGTCGGACTGTGGCGGGCGGCGATGCGAACGGCGCAGTTACCCTTTGGGATATTGCGACACGGAACCTAACACTCCATTTGGATCTGCCAGGCCCCATTCTCTGCCTGGCTTTTTCTCGCGATGGAAATTGGCTGGCGATCGGCCTGGCCAAGCCGGCCGGCGAACCTGCAGATACGGTGTGGCTCTATGAAATCCACTCCAACGGTCCGCACCGCAGCTTCGGCCGCGCTGGCGTCCCGGCGCTCGCCTGGTCGCCGGACGGTCGCTGGCTCGCGGCGGGACTCGATGACGGCTCCCTGCTCTTGAGCGAGGCCGGCGCCGGTAGCGAACCAAAGCGAATTGTATTGTCCACGTCCCCGATCACGGCACTTGATATTTATCCCTCCGGGCTATTCTTGGCCTCGGCTCATGCCGATAAACGCGTCCTGCTTTCCAAGCTGCCAACGGGAGAACATGTCTACACTTTCGAGCCGCCCCTGCCGCCCAATCCTCTTTTTCCCCGAGTTATTGAACGTGTCACCTTTGATGGGAATGGCACTCACTTGGCAGCCGCCTACGCCGAAGGCGATTTCAGAATCTGGGACACGTCTTCGTTAGGCCAGTAAGCTCCGGATTCGAGATCGGGGAGTCCGCACCGGTTTGCGTCTAGGGTGACTTCTCCGTCGCATAAATGCGACGGCTTCTCAGGACACGCATGAGTCGAGAACCTCTACGTTACGTCCTGAAGGCTTTATCCGAAGCCTCAAGTTTCACAGGACTTACGGTTGCTCAGAGAGCGATTCGCCTGTGAAGGTCGGGAAAAAGTTAGCAGAGCACGGAAAGGAGGCAAGCCGAATTCCCGCTGCCAGCTAGAAGCAGGCGGTCCCCTCGGCCCAAGTGCTTATGGGCCAAACGACAGGCTCACCTAAACCACCGCGCCACAGCCCGACTCCACAAACTTGAAATCCATTTGAACGGTAACAGGGTTGAGAACACTCGACGCCACCGCCAATCGAAACGCCTAGCCCTTCCGGCCGGTATCCCTTCGGACACCGCTCCCGGCTCCAAACGGTGACACCACACCCCCCAGCAACTAGATTGGGAGGTCCAGCCAGGAGTCGGACCCATGACTACCATACGCCAACGCATCCTGGTTCTGGCTGCGGTTCTCGCTTTTTTCAGCCCCGCCCTTCGATCTGAGCAGCTACAAAAAGCCTCGCGACCCACGCAGGAAGACCGCCTCAAGAAGCTTGAGGAACGCGCCGATGCCGCCGAACAAGCCGCAAGCAGCGCAGTGATGGAAAAGGACTACATCACGCGTACGCAGAAGCAGTACGAGTCTTACTACCAAAAAGTCCTTAACACGCAAATGTGGACACTGGGAATCATGGGACTGATCCTCACAGGCGTGTTTGTCCTTGTTGCCAGATTCAGCCTGAAAATGATCGACGAACAGACAAAAACTGCTACGGCCGGAGCCACTGTTCAAATGCGCAACGAATACGCGCGGGCTTTAGCCAGGGAAGTCCAGAAACTGTGGGAGTCCAATGCGGCCGATGTCAAGAAGCTGAAAGAAACACTGACAGCACAGTTCGCGGACCTCGAGCAGAACCTCAAAGATCGATCCGATTTTCAAATGCAGTTTGTCCAGGCACTTGCCGAAAGCCTCGATGAGCGCCAAGGCGATTCACTGCTCACGTTCCGCAACGCACTCAGGACCTACAAGTCCGGCAAGCCCCGAAACCTCATCGAAGCAAAGATAGGCGCAAGAACCGCACGGTCCATCTTTGAGTCACTCCAAAGAAAGCATGGGGAAAACTACGTGAACAAAGCACGAGAGGAGTTGGCAGATTCGCTCTACAACGACCTCGATGAAGAGCTTGCCTTAGCCGCACTGCAGAGTCCCTGGCTCACGCCCCTGATCAACGAAAGAAGTCCGGCTCTCCCAGAGCCCCCAGCGCCCGAGCCAGCCGCGGAGGGGCGCCCCATAGCAACGATCCCTGAAACCGATCGCCCAGAGCCAGATCTACCTTTGGACGAAGTGTCTGACTCCTGCCGTCTGCTAAGCACCTGACTTCAGGAATCCGGAACAGCGAATCCCCAGGTGTAATCTTGCCAATTGGTTCAGAGTAAAGAACTATGCACAATCCGAAAGCCTCAGTACAAGACTACAGAAAATGACGAGAAGTACTCCGACACCTTTCATGGAATTCGTATGGCGATGACGAGGGTCCTTTTATGCGGAACCTGTTCTCCAACCTGATTAATGCAAGTGATCCCGAAACGTGCGGTGACCAGGCCGGGTATGACCGAGCCATGGAGGACGGCCTATTCGAAAGGGCAATGACTCTTCGAGATATTTTTGTGCCTATAGCGACCGCTATGACGAAAAGATGGTATTTCAGGACGTTTATGAACTCGCCACCTACATCTCCCTCTCGAACGGCGGACTATGGAAATACAGCCACGTCATTCCCCGATACTTTCGCGGGCAAACGCGAGAATGGCCCTTCGTGCCTTCCATTCTGCGACACTGCCAAAACTCTGGTGACATGGTCGTTCATCTAAAGCACTGACCCTGCCGGCGTTGGGTTAAGCTACTTTGAAGAGGTCGCTCATGAGCTTGTTTTGTCTCGTCCACGGCTCGACCCAAAACGCTGCTTGTTGGGACCTGCTAATTCCCAAACTCGAACGGCGCGGTCACGACGTTGTGCGCATGAATTTGCCGACGGACGAACCGGAAGCCAGCGCCGCGCGCTATGCTGAGGTCATCGCCGCTTCAATACCTCTGGATTGTGACGATGCGATTGTCGTCGCTCACTCTGCAAGCGGTCTCTTTCTCCCGCTTGTTCCGCAAAGGCGTCTTGTGCGCCGCCTCGTGTTTTTGGCTGCAATAATACCTCAGATCGGAAAAAGCCTGCGAGATCAAGTCAACGAGGATAAGAATATGTTCAACCCAGAATGGCTCGGCAAAGATCCCACGAAGGACGATGAACTCGCTCGAAAATTTCTTTTCCACGACTGCTCTCCCGAGATGACTAACTGGGCCTTGAGCACCATGAACCTCATGTTTGCGCGCCAAGCGATTCTGGAAATCTGCCCTTTGAGCACATGGCCAGCGGTTTCTTCGTCTTACATCCTCAGCCTCGACGACAAGGCGATTCAACCCGAGTGGTCGCGCCGCGCTGCGCGCGAACGACTGGGGGTGGATCCGATTGAATTGCCTGGGGGCCACTGTCCATACGTCTCACGACCGAGCGACCTGGCCGACGTACTCTCAGCTCTGGATTAGCCTGGCTGCGATACTTTCTTGCCGCGGCGGCTCAGCCCATCTTCTTTTTGCCGCCTTTTAAGCCAGTGAAGCCATTGAAGGACAGCTGGAATGTTGTAGGCTAGGGGGACGCGAACTCGAAAAACATAACCGCTGAAACGAAAATACCCGATGCACAAATCAACACGATCCGTGAATGGCCGGGTCACGTCTCTCTCGATACCACAAACATCTACGCAGAAACGGACTTGGAAATGAAGGCCAAAGCTTTGGCGACATGCGAGGTCGCCGGAGAACCACAAACAAGGAAACGGATGGCAAAATATCAACATCCACGAATATCAGGCTTGCGCGATAGCGGCTATTTTTCGCAGGCGCCAACGTCTCCGTAAGCAATAGAAGCCGAGGCAAATCAAAAGAACTGCAGCCAAACAGATAAGCAGCAATTTACGGATCATATGGAGGATAAGGCCCATGAGAGTGAGTGCCGCTGGGTTAGCCCGCCAACGATTATTCTGTGCCGTAGCCAACAGCGCGTCCAATTCAGATCTCGTGATGAGTCGGCCGCCCAACACCACAGCATCCAAGGCTCCCACATTGTTGATGTCATCGAGTGGATTTGCGTTCAATAAATCGAGATCGGCGATTTTTCCCTGCTCGATGGTTCCCGTTGAATCGAGGTTGCCAAAATATTGGGCAGGATTCCGTGTAGCCGCCTGCAATGCTTCCATGGGCGTAAGCCCCGCTAACACGAGCAGTCCTAATTCGTCGTGCAACCCAAATCCAGGGTAGACGAACGGATTAGGCGTATCCGTGCCAGCGAGAATCCCAACACTAGCTTTCTGCATCTCGCCTACGATATGTAGCCGCAGCAGGAAATATCGTTTGTTCACGGCTAACTCCTCTGAAGGCACAGGCTTACCTCCAAATTGAAGCGCCAAGTTCCACATCATCTTCAAGGCATAGGGGACATAACGCAGGCGAGGAGAGTTCGACAGCGTCTTCGCATACTCCGGATCGCCCCGTAGGTCAGCGTTGCGCATTACTATAAGCGTTGGTACCTGCCAGGTGCCATATTCATTGAACGTTGAAAAAAGAGCACCCGCCTTTTCTTCGCTGAATGAATCCAGTTGCGCTCTCAGCTCTTTGGAATTCGGTGGGCCCACGTGAGATTTGCGTAATTCGTTCTCCTGAGTCGAACACGCGAGTGAGATGCCGTCCAAATGTTCGATGCTCTTCTGGCCAGCGCTTGAGGCCTCGATGGCTCTGACTGCTCCGGGCACGTGACCTGCGTAAGTTATTCCATCTTTCCTGGCTTCCTCGGCAATGGCGAAATAGGCTTCGCGGCTCAAGGACGAGTACACCTTCACGTAGTCGTAGCCTTCGGCCTTGATTCTGTCGACGGCGGTACGCGCTTCAGGCGCGTTACTCACGATCGTCGACCCTGGCCACGGCCCGCCCGGTCCGTCCTCAATGGCACCCGCAGCCAGAATACGTGGACCCGATAACCGGCCGGCCTCGACTTCTTTTCGGCGTCGCTGGATTGCAGGAAGGTCTGAAGAGAACATGTCGCGCACGCCGGTGACGCCATTAGCAAGCATTAGCGGTCTTATGAAGTACGGGTCCCAACTGGTGTGAACATGCATATCCACAAGGCCTGGGATCAGGAACTTTCCCGTACCGTCGATGACTTGAGCCTCTTGCGGCACGGCAATATCCGCGTCTTTGCCGATACTGGCGATTCTCCCTTTCTCGATAACTACTGTCATGCCCTGCTGCGCAGGCGAGCCCGTTGCATCAATAATGGTGACATGGGTGAATGCGAGGACACCGGTCTGAGCGGTCGGCTGAAAATCCCGGCAACCCATTGTCCCGGCTGCAACTATTAATAAAATCGAATAAAATCGGCATCCCCTCATTAGGTCCTGGATGTAGAGTGTCTCGTCTCTCTCCTTATACGAGCTCGCAATCCAAAAAGTCTCACATCGGTAGAATTTTGTGGAATAGGCGATTCGTAAGGTTCGGAGAGAACAGCTCTGAAAATAGCGACCTTGCCTCAACTCCCGATAAGCACCGACATTTGCCCGATTATTCCGGGACTACGGGCGGAGTCCTTGACCACGCGGCATTTCCTCTATATTGTATGTCTAATGTCCAGCCGCGACTACCTCGGCGAGTTCGAGCACATCGTCGTCCTTGCGCTGCTGCGTCTTTCTGACCAAGCGTACGGGGTCACCGTGCGGCAGGAAATCGAAGTACGCACGGGCCGCGCGGTCTCCATTGGAGCCATCTATGCCACTCTTGGTCGCCTGGAAACGAAAGGTTACGTCAACTCTTACCTAGGCGACCCGACGCCCGAGCGCGGGGGAAGGTCGAAACGTTTCTTCCGTGTCACTGCAAAGGGAGTGGCAGCCGTGAATCGCACACACCGTGCACTCCGGAGCATGACCGAAGGCCTGCGTCTCGCCAGGAGCTACTAACAATGACTCAGGCGTCTTCCGTTCACCCTCCGCGAGTTGCTGTTTGGCTCCTCGACCTGTTCACTCCCTACGAACAGACAGAATCGATTCCGGGAGACCTGCTTGAGGAATTCTCGGACGTAGCGGCAAAATCGGGCGTCGCCTACGCGCGCCGTTGGTATTGGCGGCAGAGTGTGCGAACAGTTTTTCATCTGGTCCGCAGTGGATTCCGGGTCGCGCCGTGGTCTATCGCTGGAGCCGTAGTTGGAGGGGTCTTACTAGTGCAGCTGGGCCACGCATTTACGGAAGGGGGGATTCGGACGTGGAATGAGTTCCTCAGTCACCACGTCCACCGCGTTTCCCACTTTGACCTGTTCTTAATGAACAGCGGAATGTATCTTTGGCGCCTCACGGTGTCGATGCTCATCGGCTGTATTATTGCGCTTGCCTGCAAGAGCAGGGAAATGTTGGCTACCATCACGGTAAGCCTGGTCTGTAGCATCCAGGCCGTGACTGGATTCTGGACATTTTTGCACGGCTGGTCCCCGCCTCTGCCAATAGTCCTCATAGGAGCGCTCTACTCTTTTGGTGGCCTGTTCGCGATGGTGATTGGCTGCGGAATTGTCCGAAAATACAGATTTCGGTCTCTGCGTCCAGATATAGTAGGTCCTAATTAGTCGCACTCCGGTAAGCGACTTATCGGGCAGAACCAGGTCAAGCCAGAATGGCGGCGCACAGTTCGGCGAAAAACTCAGTGTTTGACCGCGGTCGATTAGATCGAAATTTGCGCCCAAGAGAGGGACCAAGAGAAAACATGGCCCGTCCATAAGCATTTGGGCCGAGGGGACTGCCTGCTTCTAGCTGGCAGCGGGAATCGGCTGGCAGCGGGAATCGGCTTGCCTTCCTTTCCGTTCTCTGCTAACTTTTGCCCGACCTTCACAGGCGAATCGCTCTCTGAGCAACCGTAAGTCCTGTGAAACTTAAGGCTTCGGATAAAGCCTTCAGGACGTAACGTAGAGGTTCTCGACTCATGCGTGTCCTGAGAAGCCGTCGCATTTATGCGACGGAGAAGTCACTGCTAGACTCGTCTTGCCCGTCCCGTCTCACCCCTCTGAGGCGTCCAACAGGCAAAGCGGCGGGGTCTTAGGGCAACTCAATTCTTCATCGCCACTTCCGTCTTCAGCAGGTCCGCGATTGCCGATTAGAAGTAAGATCGCGCACCGCGGTGGACGAGCCGAGTGATTGTCCGAAACAGTACGCTCACCGATATTCCGCACATCAAGACACCAATGATGCTCTCCAGCGGCCCTAGCATGCCCCAGTTTGACGGTAGGACTACGTCGCCATAACCCACGGTGGCATAGCTGCTGGCCGAGAAGTAAAGGGCAGACTCCCAGGACGAGAAGCAAAGCCAGCGATAGCAGCTCGCCCAGAATAGAATCAATACTCCATGTAGAACGATTACCGCGGCCGTGAGCCGCACAACTAGTACGGCAGATCGAAACGGCCCAAGTCTGTTCGCATCACTGGCAAGGGCGTGTCTGACCCAATGTATCAGCGCCGCGATCCCGGCAGACTGCAGCCACAGTGTGATTATCACGATACGAACCGCTATGCCGATTTCGCGAACTAAAGCCATCAAGAGCAATCTTCAGTGAACGGCGACCTGGCCGCCTTTGCCCGGTTCGTTTTTGGCTAGCAGGAAGCACAATAAAAACATCAGCGCGGAGGTCGCGGCGAGCAGCCAGTAGACGTCAACGTAAGAGAGGGCTTGAGCCTGTGACAGTACCATCGCGTACAACCTGGCAAGGGCCTGTTGTTGAGCCGAGTGCATGCTTAGACCAACATGGGTTAGACGGTTCGCCAAGCCTGCGACGGCCGTATTGAACCGATGAGAGCGTGTGTACTGGGCGAGAACGGACTGATGGTATTGACCTCGGCGTGCAAGCAACGTAGTCACAGCCGAGGTTCCTACGCTCTGCCCGATATTGCGCGTGAAGTTTATCAAACCGGCCGCAGCGTTGCTTTTCGACTCCGGCAGGCCGACATAGGTAGCCATGGTGAGCGGAACGAATAGAAATCCAACCGGGAGATACTGCCAAATGCGCATCCACGCGGCAGCACGAAAGCTGATGAGCAGATCGATGTGCTTGCATGAGAAATACATGGCCACAGCGAGTGCGATCCAGCCGAAAGCGAGAAGGTGCCGGGCCTGAAAGTGTCCGGCGAGGCGCCCGACCAACGGTAGAAGAAAGACCAGAAGAACAGCCGCCATGGAGATGACCATGCCAGCCTTTTGCGCCGTGTAACCCAAGAGCGTTTGCAAAAACTGGGGAAGAAGGACGGTGGAACTGAACAGAACGGCGCCAAGCACGAACATCATCAGATTGCAGCTTGCAAAATTAAACCCTTTGAACAGATGGACGTCCACAATGGGTTCCTTGTGGCGCCACTCCCAGATAACGAGGGACACCAAACCTACGGCGGCAATAATAATCAGTGTGGTAATGAACCGCGACCCGAACCAGTCGTCCTCTTGTCCTTTGTCAAGCGCCACCTGGAGAGCGCCTACGCCAACAGCGAGTAGGCCAAACCCAATGTAGTCGAATTTCGCCATGCTAGCTTTCATACGGGACAAGTAGGGTGGATCTTCGATTAGCTGAGAAACCAGCAAGACGGCCAAAATTCCCACGGGAACGTTGATATAAAAAATCCAGCGCCAGGAATAGTTATCGGTAATCCAGCCGCCCAGCGTAGGACCAATAGCGGGGCCACAAATGACCGTGATTCCATACAATGCGAAGGCCAACCCGCGTTTCTCCGGCGGGAAAGTGTCCGCCAGGATTGCCTGCGTCATCGGCTGCAGTCCGCCACCGAAGGCGCCTTGCAGCACGCGGAAAAGAAGCAGCATGCCGAGGCTCGGTGCGACGCCGCACAAAAACGAGCTAGCGGTAAAAAGGGCGACGCACATCAGAAAGAAACGCTTGCGTCCGATCCAGCCAACGAGGAATCCGCTGATCGGAAGCACAACGGCGTTCGACACCAAGTAGCTGGTCAAGACCCAGGTGCTCTCATCATTGCTCGCGCCCATGCTGCCCGCAATGTGTGGAAGGGCCACGTTCGCTATGCTGGTATCGAGCGCCTCCATGAATGCAGCCAACGAAACCGCGACACCGATGATCCATGGGTTGACCTTTAGCTGCGACGTGGCTTGCTCAGTCGTCAGAGCGCCCGCTGTGCTCATCGCACCCTCACGTCTGGCAAGACTGACAATCCCGGCTTCAACAGTCCCTCTGCGTTGAAGTCCTGTCCCTCGGTGCGATCGAAATCGATGCGCACCGGAACCCTCTGCACGACCTTCACGTAATTGCCTGTCGCGTTCTCCGGAGGCAGCAGACTAAAAACCGACCCCGTGCCGCCGCCCATGTTGGACACGCGTCCGTACCACGTACGCCCGTAGGCATCCACCTTGATTTTCACGCGCTGCCCAGGTCGCATATGCTCGAGCTGCGTTTCCTTGAAATTGGCGGTAACCCAGACGTCATCGAGCGGCGCAACTTCCAGCATCTCTTGGCCGACACTCACGTTCTGACCGACTTCAGCGCTCTTCTTTCCAATGATTCCCGTCACCGGCGAGCGAATGATGGTGTAGCTGAAGTTCAGCTGCACTTGGGCCAATTGAGCGCGGCGTTGGTCGACCTGCGCATCCGCGGCGTCTGCCTGGGCGCGCCTCAGGGATACCTGTTGCGGCGCGGTTTGTGCGCTGCGCAGATCGGCCTTGGACTGCAAGAGTTTCCCTTCCGCCTGACGCACGGTCTGCTCGGCGGCCAACAGTGCGGCGGCCGCTGAAGTGACTGCGGCCCGGTTTGCCGTTGCTGTCGCGACCGCCTGGTCGTATTGCTGGCGGGAAATATCTTCTTTCGCCACGAGTTGTTTGGCGCGTTCGAGGTCTGCATCACTCTTGACAGCATTAGCCTCGGCCTGCGTCAAACCAGCCTTAGACGACTCGTGGTTTTGCTCGGCCGCCCGGAGCCCCGCCTCTGCGTTGCCCACGGCGGTCTGCGCCGAATCGAGATTGCTTTGGGTCGTTACCGAGGTGATGGGCACGTACCAGTGGGAGCTCATGGCGCTGGCTCTCGCGTCCTCCAGCGCTGCCTGGGCCTGAATCACGGCAATCTTGTAATCTTCGGGATCGATGATCACGAGCACGTCGCCCTCATGGACCAACTGGCCCTCGACGAAATTCACTTTGAGAACTTGGCCGTTGATGCGCGCGCTCAAGGGCATGATGTGCCCGTCTATCTGCGCATCGTCGGTGTCTTCGTAGCGAAAAGCATTCCACGCGAAATAGGCGGCTACGATGGCCACCACGATCACCGCCGAAATCACGAGGGCTTTCTTGCGCCGGCTTGTTGAGGATTTGTCGGTTCGCTCTTTCGACGGTGAACCGGCTTTATCGTCCGCAAGATTAATTGTTAGCTTTTCATCAGGTTCCATGGTTTGTGTACCATTCTTGTTCGGCATTACTTTGCTCCTAGATATTGTTCGTAATTCTTGCGTGCTACTCCGAGTGCACGAGCCAGCGAAAGTTTTGAGAAGTTGTGGTTGTAGAGGCTGGTTATGTATTGATCATTGGCGCTGGCGAGAGCCTGCTCGGCCTGGACCACTTCTACGCTGTCGGTTACTCCTGAAGTGAAGCGGTCTTTCGACCGAGCAAGGCTCTCATTGGCAAGCTCGACGTTCTGCTTCGCAACTGCCACTTGTTCTTTGGCTGCGTTGAGATTGAGAAAAGCCGTTCGCACGTCATAGTCGATCTGGCCCCGAAGATTTTCTGTTTCGGCCTTACGCTGGCGCAATTCGGCCTCGGCCTGCGTGATATCACCTTTGATCCGACCGCCGGTGAAGAGCGGAACCCTGATCCCAGCCTGAAAAGCGAAATCTCCGTGCGAGTGGCCAAACGATGGCCCAATGTCGCCGTAGTCTCCGTTCACGGCTACGACGGGATATCGTTCGCCTTTATTAGCCGAAAGCGTCTGCGCAGCGTCCTTTTGGGAGGTGAGCGCTGAACGGAAATCGCTGCGCGACTTGTACGCAATTTGCAGCGCTTCGTCGACGCTGAGCGGACTGATGTCGGAATAGGGGAGCGCGTCGGCCAGTTCAAACTGCTGCCCGAGCGGGAGTCCGATCGCACGTCCAAGGGCTAGTTTTGCCACTTCAAAATTGTTGCGTGCGATGCTTAGGTTGTACTCCTCCGTGTGCAACTGAACTTCGGTGCGTGTTGCGTCGATTCGTGGGGCCGTACCCGCCTGCACCTGATCGATGGCCCGATCGTAAAGAGCTCTCGCATTCTGTACCTGGGCTTCCTGCGCCTTAATTCGAGAGTCTGCCTCGATGATCTGCAAATAGGCGTTGCCGACTGTGAGCGTGACCACATCCAGGATGTCCTGATAACTGAGCTGCGCGGCCTGTTCAGCAGTGCGCGCTGCGCGAAACCGCTGGATGAATTCATAGCTAAAGAGTGTTTGGCTGATGCTTGTGTCCACCGAGCTGTAGCTGAACGGGCCAACAACCGTCGGGATGCCCGGCACGTTTAATCCAGAGAGCCCGACCGTGCCGAGGTTCAGTTGCTGGACAGTCTCGGAAGCGCCTGCGCTTACCTGTGGCAGCAGATTGCTAAGCGCAAGCAGCCGCTGACCGCGCGCAATCTGAACGTTTTCTCCACCTTCAATTGCTCCTAGGTTGTATCGCAAGGCCATCTTGATGGCGTCCCGAAGCGTCAACTCGAGAAGCTGATTGCTGGCTGGGCTGCTCGGCACGCTTCCGGTGACCGCAGTGTTCTGCGCTTTGGCCGTTGCGCCGCCAATGAGGACGGCGAATACTGCTGCCACAGCAGCAAAGAAAAAGCCGGTAAGCCGGTTGAAAACCGAGCCTTTGCCTTTGATGGTTAATTGCTCAAGACCGTGTTTGAGGTACACACCAGTGGCAATGCATTGCGCCCCAAAGCGGACAGCGAATGCTGCTATCACAGCCGCAAAGAAAAAGCCGGTAAGCCGGTTGAGGACCAAGCCTTTGCCTTTGGTGGTCAAGTTCTCAAGAATGTGTTTGATGTAGATCCCGCTGGCGATGCATTGCGCTCCTTCCCTCACCATGGCGCGCAGAAGTCGCTCGCCGCTCTTGTCCACGAACGTGATTTCGGTCAGGTCCACGATGCAAGCACGCTCCTTAGCTGCCCGATGAGTCCTCTTCCAGCTTGTCCGCAGTTCGCGAACCCAGGGCTCCGTGAGGCGCCCCTCTAGAATCCATTTCTCTTCCGTGGGTATTTCACTAAAGCTGATCTTCAACATGTTGTTTTCCTCACAGACCAGAAGCGTTGCAGAGCTGACGTTGCGGAATGTGTCCGGCGGTATCGCCTATACCTGTAGGGTCTTTCCCATGCTTCGAATTGGACTTCAGATAACGGCTCAATCTTTCCCGTAACTTCTTTCTCGCATGGAAGATCCGTGCTTTGACGGCCGCGACCGAGACACCCATGCGCCGGGCAGTTTCCTCAGTCGATAACTCTGCGAGTTCCCGCAACTCGATAGCTTTCCGCATTCCCGGTCGCAAATTCCCAAGCGTCTCTGACAGGATTTGTACTCTCTCCCGCCGCAAGTAACTGGTTTCGGGGTCCGGACTTGAATCGGACATTTCCAAACTGGCTGCGTGTCCTGCGGCCTCACCGTGATCGTCGACCGACACCTCGCGCAGCGCGCGGCCGTGGCGCAGTAACATCAGGGATTCGTTGATAGCGATCCGCGTTAACCAGGTGGAGAAGGAGGATTTCCCTTCGAACTTGTGCAAATAGACAAAAGCCTTTTGGAAGCTTTGCTGGACAATGTCTTCCGCGTCCTCCCGGACATGTGCGTATCGCAGCACAACACGAAGGATCTTTTGCCGGTGACGTTTGAAGAGAGTTTCAAATGCCTGTTCGTCTCCGTTCTTGGCGGCAGCCACGAGCATTTGTTCCGCTGCAGGATCAGTCAGGCAAGCAACAGTTGGTTGTGCGTTGTGGTTCATAGCGGGCCTCCCGATCAGTTATGTGCCAGCGAAAGGCGAACCGAGATCTTGAACACTGCCTTTCTGCTACGTACGGAATAAATGCAAGACCCGCGCCAAACCTACAAAACCGTAAGTCACTGAATTTTCAGGAGAAGATTGAACGGAAGTCGAAAGTGTCGAAGCCAAGCGATGTTGAAAATGTTGAAACTGTCGAAGCTGGCGAAGCGATTCGAAATGGCTACTATAAGTAGGAAGGTAAGCCGTGACTCATGGACCAGTACAGCGGGAGTCGAATTCTTGGGGGGAGGAATCTTTCTAGCTATTTGCGGTCAAAATTCGCGGGTCCCATTCATTCCGGGATGCCGAGATCCCAGGGTCACTTAATGGGATCATCGAGTCCAAGAAATCTGCGGAGTGGTGGAATGCAATAAACGATAAAAACCGCGAATGGACCGATGGTCCAAAGCACCAAGAGTCCTAGACTCAACAAGACTACGATCTCGTGCACATCCCTTCGATGCGCAAAACGTGCACGAGATTACTTTTTTCACGCTAACAGTCATTGGCCAGCTTTCGATCCCCTGGAGTAAGTTGGCAGCGAATCAGAACGGCCGAAAAGAGCGTTGATCCCGGAACTTGCAACGCTTCACCCGGCTTCCTTTGGTATTCGCACCGCCGATTCCGACGTGAGTGGTTTTTTGAGACTCTTGCTCAGCAGGATTCATCTAAAGCGCTGATATCTATGAAGAAAAACTTGACATGTCAGCTTGTCTGGATAAGTTTCCTAATCATCAAAAGGGAGCGTCTCAATGGACGCGGTCAATGAATCACGGGTTGTGAGTACGCGGTCTAATCGGCGGGCTTGAATAGCCATGAGCACTGAAACGAAACTGCAACGTCAAAACGAACGGTTTGAGCTGCTCCTGAATCTGACCGCCAAAATCACGTCGAGCCTCGACCTGCGCGAGGTCTTGCGCGCGATTGCAGCGAATATACGCGAAGTCATACACGCCGATGCGGTAACAGTTGCGTTGCCAGATTCAGCCTCGGAACAATTCAAGGTATTTGCAATGGATTTTCCGCACGGCAAGGGGGTCATCAAGGAAGAGTTGCTCGTTACGCCGAGCGCGGCCGTTAAGAAAGCGATGGACACCTTGAGACCTGTAGTCTTTGACACGCGGGATCGTGACGAACTCGAGCCTGATCCATATGGGCTGGCAGCTGCGGAGGGCTTGAAAGCCGCTTGCAATATTCCGCTTGTGAATCGCGGCCGAGCCCTCGGAATTTTGTCGATTTTACGCACTACAGAAACTCCGCTTACGCAGGAAGATGTTGACTTCCTAAGCCGGGCGTCAGGACCGATAGCCATCGCCGTTGAAAATGCGTTGGCGTACCGAGAAATTTCCGAACTCAGGGATAAGCTCGCCCAGGAAAAACTTTACCTGGAAGAGGAATTTCGCAGCGAGATGGGTTTCGAGCAGATCATTGGGAACAGCGCGGCACTAAAGCACGTTTTGCAACAGGTTGAAACGGTTGCGCCTAGTGATTCTACTGTCCTGTTGCTTGGCGAAACCGGAACGGGGAAAGAGTTAATTGCGCGGGCGATTCACGACCGAAGCCGCCGCAAACAGCGGACCCTCGTGAAGCTGAACTGCGCCGCCATACCAACCGGGTTGCTGGAAAGCGAATTGTTTGGCCACGAGAAGGGAGCGTTTACCGGCGCGATCTCCCAAAAAATTGGACGGCTGGAGCTCGCCGATCAAGGCACTCTGTTTTTAGATGAAGTGGGTGACATCCCCCTTGAGATTCAGCCGAAGTTGCTGCGGGCTCTCCAGGAGCGGGAATTTGAACGTCTCGGCAGCACGCATACGCGGAAGGTGAATGTCCGCCTGGTGGCCGCTACGAATCGCGATCTCGAGACAATGATTGCGAACAAGGAATTTCGCAGTGATTTGTATTATCGGTTGAATGTGTTTCCGATCCGCATTCCCCCGCTGAGAGACCGCAAAGACGACATTCCTTTGCTCGTCAGCCATTTCGTCCAAAAGTTCGCCAAGGAGATGCAAAAGCCTATCGAAGCGATTCCTACGGCGGTAATGAAGGGGCTGAGGACTTGGGAATGGCCCGGCAATATTCGTGAACTAGAGAATTTCATTGAGCGAGCCGTGCTCCTGACGAAGGGCAAGTCGCTTGAGGCGCCGCTCGCAGAACTCCGAAAGACCAATACGCAAGGGTTCGTGCATACCGACCTGCATGAAGTTAAACAAGTCGCTGGAGAAAGAACAACTTCGCGAAGTGACAAAAGTAGCGTTGCTGACGAATATGAAAGAAAGCAGCGCGATCAGATCATACGGGCACTTACTGCATGCAAGGGGCGCGTGGGTGGTGCCGATGGTGCTGCCGCGCGCCTGGGAATGAACCGCACGACTCTCCTCTCCCGAATGAAAAAATTCGGCATCTACCCGAAGCAGTACGCTTAGGTTGCGCCCCACCTCTTTGTCGGTTGCCCTCAGGCCATAGCTTCGACAGTTTCGACCCTTTCAACTTCTTCAACCTCGACATTTTCGACTTCCCGCGGTCTTCTCCCGAAAATTCAGCAACTTACAGTCTGCTGGTTTTGGCGCGTCTCTTGCCCTGGCCATCCGTTGTTGAGAGCGTCATGGACCGCTGAAGCTGCTGGAGGCGACGATGGTGACGGACCAACGGGTGGGACCCATGGCGGAGATCCATCTTGGCGAATTACGTAAGGTACTAGAGCTGGCAAGATCAAACAGGTCCTCCGTCTGGCTTGCGGTGCGTCCTGTTTTTGAACGAATTGCCGGAGAAATCGGCCAAAGTCCTGAATTTGCACGTGCATTTTTTTCATCGCAGATCGTCCGAGAACTTGTGAACGCTGGACGAAAGCGGGTGGAGATCGATGCACAGGTTGATACCGAGAATGTCGCGCTTCTCCTCTATCAAGCATTTTTGGGAACTCTCCTGCTTTGGTCTTTGCGAGGAACCCCACACTTAGAACTCGCGGTTCGCACCGCCTTCCATCAGTTAGCGGACCTATGACGGTTCGTTAGAAGTCTCCCGAATGCCGTGTCGTTTGGAGCGATCGGAGTTTCGAAAATGAGCCTCTTGACTTACGACCTGGTTGTTGTTGGCAGCGGTCCATCGGGGCAGAAGGGCGCGATCGCTGCGGCGAAGGCTCACAAGCGCGTCGCTCTAGTCGACCGCACCGTCATGATGGGAGGCGTTTGTGTTCATACTGGGACAATCCCAAGCAAGACACTGCGTGAGGCCATCTTCCAGCTCACTGGCTCCGCCGTAAACGCCCTATACGGTAAGCCAAATGGCGACATTTCTGTTCAAGATCTAGCTTCACGGGTCAGCGCCATTGTGTCGCGAGAGACCGAGGTAATTCGGGCGCAATTGAAGCGCAACGGGGTCACTGTCTATCAAGGATGCGCGGTATTTCTAGATCCTCATATCTTGGAAGTTCAAGGCGACGGCGAAAAGACGGAACTCAGAGCCGAGAAAGTACTGGTCGCCTGTGGCACGCGACCAGCACACAGCCCAGAGATTGCTTTCGATAATCGTCGCGTCGTGGATACGGATCACCTTTCTGGCTTAGGCCGCATCCCCAAGGAGATCATCGTCGTCGGCGCCGGTGTTGTAGGCATGGAATATGCTTCATTCATGGCGGCCTTGGGTGCTGATGTCACATTGATTGACCAGCGTCCAGCGATTCTTGAGTTCGCGGATCGGGAAATCATCGAGGCGCTCTGCTATCACTTGCGGCAGCTGGGCGTCACTTTCCGGCTGGGGGAAAAAGTAGCGCAAGCTGGGATCGATCCCCAACGCGATTTTGTTTTTGCGGACCTGCAGAGTGGCAAGAGGGTGCACGGGGAGGCGCTCATCTATGCTGTCGGCCGCCAGGCTAATGCTGATCAGCTCCAATTGGAAGCCGCTGGGTTAGCCGCAGACTCGCGCGGAAGGTTGAAAGTGAATGAATTCTTTCAGACTGATGTTCCACACATTTATGCGGCAGGCGACGTTATCGGATTTCCTGCGCTCGCCAGCACATCGATGGAACAGGGGCGCCTCGCCGCCAGCCATATGTTCGGAATTCCCTTTGAGCACATGCCCGACCTATTCCCCTACGGCATCTACACGATTCCAGAAATCTCTATGGTTGGCCAGACCGAGGAAACGCTAACCGCCAACAAGGTTCCTTACGAAGTAGGCATCGCCAGGTATTCTGAACTAGCGAAAAGCATGATGCTCGGCGACGAAGTCGGTATGTTGAAACTCCTTTTTCATCGCGAAACGCGCGAGTTACTTGGCGTGCACGCGTTAGGGCAACGTGCGACTGAACTTATTCATATCGGCCAGGCGGTACTCTTCTATCGTGGCTCGGTCGAATACTTCCGCGATATGGTCTTCAACTATCCAACCCTGGCTGAGGCTTACAAGGTAGCCGCGCTCGACGGCTTAAATAAACTTTGACAGATAACTCATCGAAGACTATCTCAAGGCGCTGCCGCACGGTTGGGAATCAACCGCACAACGCTCCTCTCTAGAATGAAGAAGTTTTGGCATCAATGCCAAATGTTTTGCCTGGTCTGAAACCCCTCCCTTTGTTGTAGCCCCGAATCGCTTCGACAGTTTCAACCCTTTCGACTTCCTCAACTTCGACATTTTCGACTTCTGGCAATCTTCTCCTGAAAATTCAACGACTTACGGGACGGCGGGTTTGGAGCGGGCTTTGCCCTTACCGACGGTGCGAGCAAAAGCAAATGTTGAAGATCACCATTCTCGATACTCCCGGTCGGCGACGGTTGGTGCTGGAGGGCAAGCTGATCGCGCCGTGGGCGGCTGAGCTAAGCAAAGAGTGCCGCGAGGCCGCAGCGGACCGACCGGGTCGTGAACTGGTGATCGAACTGAGGAACGTGACCTGCATCAGCGAAGATGGAAAAAACGTATTGCTTGAGCTAATGAAAGAAGGGGTCAGGTTCCGCTCCTCAGGTGTGTTCACAAAACATGTTATGAAAAGGCTCGCCCTCAAGATTCGCAGAAATGTTAAGGAGCCGGAGAGATGACCAGCACTAGGTATCGGCTGGCCCGGCGTCGTTTGCGCCCTGCAATTTTGGCGACGAATTCAGACAGCTCGGCATCTATGCGAAGCGATACACCTGAGTCGCGCTTCTCCCTTTTTCATAGCCATCCGAATCAGGTCGATACTTTCCACTCTTTCGACATCTAATGCGTCATAGTCGTTGCCCTGCGAGCGAACCCGGTTGGCACTGCGCCAGTTCTTATGCTGGGAGCGGGAGCGTTATGACTGCGCCTCAAGTTTCGCCAAAAAAACAAGCGTGGCCGGAAGATAAGAACTACTACTCTGGATGCGTACACGAGTGCAGTTGCCTACCTCAACGAGCTCTCGACCCTGCCGCGTCAGAGTCCAGCACCAGGCTTATTTGTTCACTCCCGCCACCTAGCTAAATACAGCGAATACGCGCTAATGTATGACACCTAGAGCATATAAGAGTTATTTTGACTATCTGTAGTATATTTTATATGCTCTATATTATGGCGAGATACAGCGTAAACGATATAATCGTCCAGCTCCGCGATGCGAGAAAGAGCCAAGGACTATCCCAGGTAGAACTGGGCAAACGCCTCGGCGTTACCCAGTCTCAGATTACCCGGATTGAACGCGGTGCCAGCGACATCCGGCTGTCGACCCTTGTCGAAACGGCGCATGCCCTCGGTTTGGAACCCGTGCTCATCCCCAAACCCCTCCTCCCCGCTGTTCGTCATCTCCTCGCGGAGCAAAAAGGCGGAATCGAATCCACTTTGACCACACCGCCCAGGCGGCTCCTCGGAAGTGAACCGGAGGATAGCGATGCCGAAGTCGGATAAGAATAGTCCCACCGTTCTCGAAATCTGGCTTAACCAGACTCGTGTGGGAACACTTACGAATCTCCCCTACGACCAGAATCTGTTCGTTTTCGACGACAACTACATTCGAACAAGTGACCGGCCAGTATTGAGCCTCAGCTTCTACGATGAAAATCGCAACCTCATCGTCGAACCGGAACAGGTGCAAACCAAGGTTCCGCCTTTTTTCTCCAATCTTTTGCCCGAAGGCCGTCTCCGTGAATATCTGGCCGAAACCGCAGGAGTCAAACAGGTCCGCGAATTCTTTCTTCTCTGGCTGCTCGGCACCGACTTGCCTGGCGCGGGTCTCGCTCAAGATTCAGAAGGCGAACCCCTTCCTCCAGAAGATCCCGGCGTCAGGGAAAAGTCAAAGCGACGACAGGAACGCGTCCTCCGCTTCTCGCTCGCTGGAGTACAGTTGAAGTTCTCCGCGATCGGCAGCCCCGGCAAGCAACTCACCATTCCCGCAGAGGGCCGTGGCGGAGCTTGGATCATCAAGCTCCCATCGCCTCGATTCGCCCTTGTTCCCGAAAATGAATACTCTATGATGAAACTTGCCGCCGCCGTCGGCATCGATGTCGCTGAAGCCGGTCTCATTCCCACCAATCAAATCGAGGGGCTGCCAGAAGAATTTGCCGGAGAAAAAGGCAATTCTCTTTATGTGCGAAGGTTCGACCGCACATCGGAAGGTGGAAAGATTCATATTGAAGACTTCAATCAGATCTACCACCAGTTTCCGCACGACAAATACAAACACTACAGCTACACCAACATGGCACGCGACATCTCCAACTTTCTCGGAGCAGACGCCGTGTCGGAATTTATCCGCCGCCTTACTTTTAACGTAGCGATCGGCAACGCAGACATGCATCTGAAAAACTGGTCTGTCACCTACCCGGATACTCGGACACCGCATCTCGCGCCGGGCTACGACTTCGTTTCTACGATCGCCTACATCAAAAACCGCGAAATGGGCTTGTCCATCGCTAAAGAAAAAGACACAGGAAAATTGGATCAGACCCTTCTTGAAAGGTTTGCCGTCAAAGCAGGCCTGCCAAAGCACATGGTCGTCGAAACGGCCTCTGAAACCGCTGAAAAAACTGTGCGCGCATGGTCAGCGTTGGCTCGCGACCTCCCGTTGGACAATCACGCCAGAGAACAAATCGATGAACAATTGAAGCAGGTTCCGATCACGAGAGAGTTCCTGCGCCCGGCATCGGCCAGAAGCCCCGAGACACCTGCCCCACAAACAGGAAAAGACAATATCCGAAGGCGCGACCGGAAAACGAGAGGTTGAGATCTCACCTGCAACTGCGTTCAAGCCGCTATCAATGCACTTCGCTTAAGAATTTCTCAAGACTCGGAATGATTCGAACTACCAGACCGTTCCAAAACATAGAAGCCGGGGTATCTTTCCAATGCGCGCCGTCTGGATACAGAATGGCTTCGTCCCAATAGAACCCATTTTGAATGCAGCAATTGGGCTTCGGCTGAGGCGGAGTCTAGGTTACGCGATCCTTCAGTTCTGCGGACACGACGTGCTTCGGGTCCCAGAACTGGCGTGCGCGGCCGTCCGCGATTCGTCCGAGCACGCTGCCACTCGGTTGCCGCCAGTCCGTTGCAAAGATCGGCTCCCATACAACAAGCACACGCGCCCTTCGGTCGGTGTGCCGTCTCAACAGTTGCTGAGCTGCGGGGGCCCCCCGCAGACAAGTCGGTCAAGTGGGAGACAGCAGCAAGACTAAGCGTGGAACATCCGTCTCGGCGTCTAACGCTTTCTCGAACTCCCCCGGATTTCCTTCCGATAGTGTGACAACCGGCTCTTGGCCGCGTGGTGCCGAGCCCGGACCCCAAAGGTACGCACCCGCCAGCAATACAAGAACTGCCGCTACCTCAACGCCAATGAGCTGTTTCTTCCTCATCTTTCGGAAAACCTGTCCAAGGAACGCTGCGATTTCCTGCGGAAACAGGATCATTCCCAGAACCAAAGAAAGACCAACTTCCCAGCGACAAACAAAATGAGGTTCTTGTCCGTAACCGGATTCCCGTGCCCCCAAAACTCGCACGGGGGCGGCCGCTCAGATGATCGCGCAACTTCTGTCTGCGCGAAGCCTCCGGAACCCACGACGACGGCGCGCCGGGCAAGCGCAACCGCTCCGACCACCAGCCCGCCTGATCGCAACCAGAACCTGAAGATCGCGCAGAGCACGGATGATAATCAACCACAGAATGGAGGATTATCATTAACCGACGCTAGTGTTAACCGAGCCGATCAAATCCCGGATGGGGGGGCTGACCACACAACACGGTCCTGGCGGCGTCCGTTCCAGAAGCGACCCGGATCGGCCCGCCTATGCCGAGTTGCCCATGGCAGATGGCGTGGTTGAAGACTCGGCTGTTCGACGTCAAAATACTGCCGAGCTAAGTGCCGGCCGGGCGCGAGGCGATCCTTTCCCATCGGCCCGGTTTTATTATCCTCAGGCTCGAAAGGAACTCGAATGGGACACTATTGCAGGATCTGTGGACGCGAGCGGGCCAACGAGAAGTTTTCCGGCAGGGGGCACAGAATTCATGTGTGCAAGGGCTGCCAGAGGTTGCCAAAGAGCGAACGCCGGGCCATAGAAGACCGCGACGATATCTTCGGCTTTATGCACCAATCTCATATTTCCAAGAAGAACGTGGCTCGGCTGGAACAACTGGCAAAGGCGGACCAGGCGCGAGTTGCCAGCCTCGCCGCAATTGTTCTGGAGGTGGCGCGGGTTACGCCCTACAAGCGCAGAAGAATCAAAATACTCGGCCGGAACCATCGGGATCTGCTGCGCAGGTTGGGTGAAACCGGCCTGGTTTTTGCGCACACTTGGGACGGCGTGCCACCGGAAGTTTTCGGCGAGACGCATTTGGAAGAAACAGACGTCTTTGTAGACGAGGGCAAAACGGGGTTGCTGGCTGCGGAGGACTCGAAAACTACAGACTTGCCCGATCCAAAGGACTGGGAGATACCGTTTTGAACTATACGGACGGCTTAGTTCTGGGCCGTTCTGCTCGATCAGATGGCGCGCTCGCCAAGAGAGAAGGCGATTCAGCCACAGTTGGGCATCGAAGTGCTGACGCCAGCGGTTGCTTTGCGGGAGATCAAATGACTAAAAACTCGCAGAGTACTCATCTGCTTCGGCTGCCGCCCTCGGTTAAAGCAGAAGTCGAGCGCTTCGCTAAGGCCGATGGCGTGAGCATAAATCAATTCGTCGCCACGGCCGTTGCGGAAAAGCTGGCGGCGATGCCTATGGTCGCCTTCTGCCGCGCGATGGCTATTGACGCTGGCCACTCACGGATTCTTTAGTCCGAAGTGGTCACCGCGCATACGCGCGAAATGGACCCGCGATCTCTCAGCTCGAATGAGCCCACGTCGATAGATACAGGGACGCGTGGACCGCATGGCCCCATAGACGCGGTATTTCCAGAAGCTGAGGTCGATACCGAGGTGGCCGAACCCGACACTCTTGAACCCGTCCAGTCCCACGGATCGGCCACGTCGTCGTCACCGCCATTGCCACACACGGGCCGCGATTATCACGTTTAACGTAACTGACTTCGCGGCGGCACACTTGAACTTGCCGATCGGGGTCATTCGCGCATACGACTTCATCATGGATGTGGTCGATCTCAACGAGAAGCGTGCCGTCGCCGCATTCCGCGAGTTGCGGGCCCGACAAGAAGAATCCTCCGTGGGAGGCGGGTGAGCTGATTCAGCGATTCAACGGCTGCGCAATGGGGGATTTGTGCAAACATCCTTGTGGCTAAACACCGAGGATGTAATTGCGCTCATGTGACGTTGGCGGACATCGCCTATACGAGCGAAGTTTCCATCGTCACGGGTTTGGCGACAGTACGAAGATCACGTCTCGGTAACGGTGAACAAGGCCGCAAGTGACCGAGCAAGGCTCTCGAGCGCGGCTTCGTTTGGCAGTGTGACAGTGAGTCGAGGGCGGCCCTGCTCGTCGCGCTCCAGACACTCGTCGAGACGAGCTTTGAACTCACTTGCCTTTTGCTCTGCACCATTCGTAGGTTGACGCTGCGGGATCATTTCCCCGAGGAATGCGAATGCGGCAGCGACGAGTTGGCCTCCAGCCTCTGCCACACGCGCGCGGCGAGCGAGCCGCCCGGCCTCTTGCTGCTGGCGCTGCTTTTCCGTCTCGTCTACCGCGGCGTGTGCCCTCGCGCCGAGCAGCACCTCGAGGCGCCGCTTCAGCTCTTCGATGCCGGACGCGAGTGCGACCTCCCGCACATTAGATTCCATATCCAGCGCGGCGAGAGCCAGGTCATGTTTCGCCGAGAGCGTCGCCAGCAACTTCTCCTCAAACGTCCCTTCCGTCACGAGCAAATAGACCTGCACCGGGTTCTTCTGCCCCATCCGGTGCGCCCGTGCGATGCGCTGCTCGAGAACGGCCGGATTCCACGGCAGATCGACATTGATGACGGTATTCGCCGCCTGGAGGTTGAGCCCCGTCGAGCCCGCGTTGGTGGTGAGGAACACGCGACAGGTCAGATCGCGCTGAAACTGGTGCACCAGCTGCTGCCGCTTTTTTTGCGGGACGGATCCGTCCAACCTTACGTAATCGAGCTTGAGTCGCTTGATCTGCTCCTCGATCAAAGTGAGCATCGTTGTCCATTCGGAGAAGAGCAAGATCTTGCGCTCGTTCTCCGCGGCCAGCTCTTCCAAGAGCTCCTGCAGCCGCTCCAGCTTGCTCGAGAAGCCCGGAGCGTGCTTGTCCACGAGAAAGGTGCTGTCCGCATTCATCCGTGCGAGCAGCAATGCTTTCTGCAGACGCAACAGATCCATCTCCGAGATATACGATTTGCGGACGATGGTGCTCACGATCTGCATCTGCGCGAGTTCGATGCCCGCCTGCTCATCCGTGGGCGCAATCCGCACAATTTCCGTCGTGCGCGGGGGCAAATCCTTCATCACCGCGCTGCGCGTCCGGCGCAGCAGTACCGGCTTGAGTCTTTCGCGCAGCAGAT